>Ga0134128_10006092_pt1 | contig 14607 bp, 12 predicted proteins | sample KB31754_FD_96462 | JGI IMG/M metagenome (GOLD analysis project Ga0134128, IMG submission 96462) | Terrestrial soil microbial communities with excess Nitrogen fertilizer from Kellogg Biological Station, Michigan, USA - KB3-175-4 | ecosystem: Environmental > Terrestrial > Soil > Unclassified ... | reverse complement strand
TGACGCCGATTCCAGGCGAGACTCCAGAACCAGTGCCAGGCGACGCGCAGGCCCCGTTCGTACCACCAGCCCCGCGCCAGTCGCCCGAGCAGTCCGAGCAGTCCGAGCAGTCCGAGCAGTCCGAGCAGTCCGAGCCCGAACGAGTCGGAGCCGAGCAGGCTCCGCGACCGCCAGCCGCCCAGTAAGCAAACCCGGTGAATCTGCGGATTCACCCTAAAAAAAGCCGGTGAATATGCAGATTCACCCGGTTTCAGAAATGATCATGATGGTAAATCCGCGGTTCGTGGTGCAAAGCGCGGTCTGGGGAAGCAGAGCGGGTTAAAACAGAACAGACGTGAAGGTATTGACCTGGCGGAAGCCGACTCGCTGGTAGGCGGCTCGGGCCGGGGTGTTGAAGTCGTTCACGTACAGGCTCACCACCGGCGCCAGCGAGCGCCGGGCGAACCCGACGACGGCGGCCATGCCGTGCGCGGCGTGACCGCGGTTGCGCCGGTCCGGCGGCACCCAGACACCCTGCACCTGGCAGGCCGCATTGGTCACGGCCCCGACCTCGGCCTTGAAGATGACCTGGCCGTCCTCGATCCGCGCGAACGACCGGCCGCCGGACACCAGCTCCATCACCCTGGCCCGGTAGGTCGCTCCCCCGTCGGCGCCGATCGGCGAGACGCCGACCTCCTCGGTGAACATCGCGATGCTGGCCGGGAGCAGCACGCTGAGCTCGTCCATCCGCACCTGCCTGACCAGCGGATCGGGGCTGACCAGCGGCGCGCTGGAGATCGCCAGCAGCGGCTGGTTGTGCCTGATCTCGCGGGGCCGGTCCCAGTACGGCGCGAGCTGACGCCACAGCTCGCGGATCGCGTCGGCCGGACCGGCGATCGATGAGCATCGTCGGCCCTGCATCCTGGCCCGGTCGGCGAACGCCGCCGTCGCGGCCGGTCCGGCTTCCACCGGCACCATGTTCGCGCCGACGTAACAGGCCGAGGTCAGCCGGCCGGACTCGTAGTAGCCCCAGACCTGGGCGCCGAGGCCGACCGGATCGAGGCCGCCCGTCATCACGCGCGCGGCCACGAACACGTTCGTCACCGGGTCCCGGTCGCACAGCGCCAGCACATCATCGCGATCACGGTCTACGAGCAGACGCAGCGATCCTGACGAGCGCCCAGCCTTGGTGCGCAACACGTGTTAAGCGTAGCGGTACCAAGTGTTGCCTGCGGGGGGACGACCCCCCGCACCCCCCGGCGCCTTCGGCCTTTTAGCCGCTAGGTACCGGGTCGGGAAGCGTAGCGCAGGTGGCGTCGACCGGTCCCGAGCCCGACGGCAGCGCGCCGGTGTCCAGATACCGGTTCAGGTAGCCGTTGATGCACGCGTTGGCCGGGAAGGCCAGCGACTGGCCATGGTTGCCGCCACCCTGCACGACGACCATCTTCGCGGTCGGGAACTGCGCGTGCGCGACCTGCGCCCCGGCGTACGGGGTGGCACCGTCACCGGTGCCCTGCAGCATCAAGATTCCCGGCAGCCCGGACGCGCCGACCTTCAGCGGCGTAGCCGGGCCGCGGGTCGGCCAGAAATCGCAGGCGGCGTTGAACCAGACGTTGTCCCAGGTCTCGACCGGCGCCTTGACGTAGACCCGGCGCGCATCGGAGTCCCACTTGGCCCAGTTCCGAGGCCAGGCGACATCGGCGCACTCGACCGCGTTGTAGACGGCGAACTCGTTCTCGCTCTGCTTGCCGACCTGCTCATAGACGTTCGTGAGCTGCTGGGTGCCGCCGACGTGCAGGTAGGTCGCGAGGGCAGCGGCCATCTGCGGCCAGTAGCCGTTGTCGTAGCCGCCGACCAGCATGGTGTCATCGAACTCATCGCCACCGATCAGCGGCACCCCGCCGACCTTGACCGGATGCGCCAGCAGCCGGTTCCGCGCTTGGTACCAGGACTTGCGGACCGCCGCTTCGGTGGCGCCGAGGTGATACAGCCGGTCGTACCCGGCCATCCACTTCCAGAAGGCGACCGCCCGGCCCTGGAACGCGTAGTCCTGGGCGATGTTGTCGCTGTACCAGACGCCCTTCGGGTTGACCGTGCTGTCGAGCACCAGCCGGTGCACTCGCTGCGGGAACAGCGTCGCGTACACCTGGCCGATGTACGTGCCGTAGGAGTAGCCGAGGTAGCTCAGCTTCGACTGGCCCATCGCAGCCCTGATCTGGTCCATGTCCCTGGCGATGTTCTGCGTGGTCATGAACGGCAGCAGCCAGCCGAACCGCTTCTGGCAGCCCGCCGCGTACGCCTTGGCCCGGCTGATCAGCACCTGCTCTGCGGCCTTGTTCGCCGGGATGTAGTTCGGCCTGGCCTTGGCGAAGAACGAGGGGTCGCAGTGCAGAGCGGGCACCGAGGCGCCCACACCCCGGGTGTCGAACCCGATGATGTCGTACTCGGCCGCGACCGAAGGGTCGAGGCCCTGGGAGACGAAGCTCGCCATGCCGGTCCCGCTGCCGCCAGGCCCGCCTGGGTTGACCAGCAGGATGCCCTGCTGCTTGCTGGCCGGAGCGGTCGCCGGGACCTCGGTCAGCGCGAGCGTGATCTTGCGGCCGGACGGGTGGCTGTAATCCAGCGGGACGGCGATCGTGCCGCACCGCGTCGACGCGCCGCTGCTGCACGAGCGCCAGTGCACCTGGCCAGTCGTCACGGGCGAGGTTCCTGGCGGAGTCGTGTCGCCTCCGCCGGCGGTCGTCGTGTGCGTGCAGCCGGTCACCACGACCAGCGCGCTGACCGCCGCAGCGGCCAGCAACTGCCTGCGGGGGCGCCAAGGGGGTCCCACCCGCTGCGCCCCCCGCCCGCCACCGAGGCCAACACCGCGGTTAGGCATCCGCGTCCGTCATGTTCTCTGCCAGCTTCATCGCTTCCTCGATCAGCCGTTCCACGATCTGGGACTCTGGCACGGTGGCGATCACCTGGCCGCGCACGAAGATCTGGCCTTTGCCGTTGCCCGAGGCGACACCCAGGTCGGCTTCCCTGGCCTCGCCAGGGCCGTTGACGACGCAACCCATGACCGCGACCCGAAGCGGGATGTCCATCCCGTCGAGCGCGGCGGTGACCTCGTCGGCCAGCTTGTAGACGTCGACCTGGGCCCGGCCGCAGGACGGGCAGGAGACGATCTCAAGCCCGCGCTCGCGCAGGCCGAGTGATTCGAGGATGGCGGTGCCGACCTTGACCTCTTCGACCGGCGGCGCCGACAGCGACACCCGGATCGTGTCGCCGATGCCCTCGGCGAGCAGCGCGCCGAACGCGACCGCGGACTTGATCGTGCCCTGGAACGTCGGGCCGGCCTCGGTCACCCCGAGGTGCAGCGGGTAGTCGCAGCGCTCGGCGAGCAGCCGGTAGGCCGCAATCATCACGACCGGGTCGTGGTGCTTCACCGAGATCTTGATGTCGCGGAAGCCGTGCTCCTCGAACAGCGAGCACTCCCACAGCGCCGACTCGGTCAGCGCCTCGGGCGTTGCCTTGCCGTACTTGGCCAGCAGGCGCTTGTCCAGGGAGCCGGCGTTGACGCCGATCCTTATAGGAACTTCGGCGTCAGCAGCCGCGCGAGCTATTTCTCCTACTTTGTCGTCAAAAGCTTTAATGTTTCCGGGATTGACGCGGACGGCAGCACATCCGGCGTCTATGGCCGCGAAAACATACTTCGGTTGGAAGTGAATGTCCGCGATGACCGGGATCTGGGATTTACGAGCGATCTGGGGAAGGGCATCGGCGTCGTCCTGCGAGGGGACGGCGACCCTGACGATCTGGCAGCCCGCAGCAGTGAGTTCGGCGATCTGCTGGAGCGTGGCGTTCACGTCGGCAGTCAGGGTCGTCGTCATCGACTGCACCGACACCGGAGCGCCGCCGCCGACCGGAACCGCGTGCGCCCCCTTGCCCACCATGATCTGCCTGGACTGACGACGCGGTGCGAGCGATGCGGGCGGTGTCGCCGGCATGCCCAGATTGACCGTCATAGCTATCGCCTAACCTAGTCAGTTGAGTTGAATCGGGTTAAAGATGTCCGCCGCGATCAGCAGCACGCCGAGGCAGACGAACACGAACAGGAATCCAACGCTAAGCGGGATCAGGCGCTGGTAGTCGACCGGACCGGGATCTGGCCGGCGGAACAGCCGCGCGAACGCCGACCTGATCCACTCGAAGATAACAACCGCCAGCTTCCCGCCATCGAGCGGAAGGAACGGCAGCAGGTTGAACAGTCCGACGAAGATGTTGACCGAAGCGACCACCAGCAGCACGAACGCGACCTTCGCCTGCCAGCTCACGCCGCTGGCGCTGACCACCTGACCCGTGGCCTCGCTGACGCCGACCACGCTCGACACGCCGCCGCCGTTCTTGGCCCGGTTCGCGGAGAACAGCTTGGGAATCTCGCTCGGCAGCTTGCCCAGGCCCTGCACCGAGCCGGCCACGACCGAGCCGAACTGATGAGCGCTCGAGTTCAGCGCGGTCAGCGGGCTGACCGAAACGAACGGGACCTCTTCGATGCCGAGGAAGCCGCCCTTGCGCCAGTTCAGCTTGGCCAGCGTGATCGTCTTGGTGAGCTGCTTGCCGTCGCGCAGCAGCGTGAAGGTGACCGCGCTGCCGCCCGTATGGGCGGTGATCTGGCTGGTGAGCTGGCTCCAGGTGGACACCTGATGGCCGTCGACGGCCGTGATCTGGTCGCCGTTGCGGAGCCCGTTCACCACCGCCGGAGACTGGGTCGCCGACTTCGGGCAGTTGATCTGGGTCTTAGTGGCGGGCACGCACCGGTCGATGCTGATCGTGGTGGTGTTCTGATCGCCGATCGCGGCCGTCACCCCGAAGATCAGGCCGAACCCGATAACGAAGTGCATGAACGAGCCCGCCAGCAGCACCACGCAGCGCTGCCACGGCGGCTTGGCGCGGAAGGCACGCGGCTCGTCGGCCGGGCTGACCTCGTCGAGATTGCTCATCCCGATGATGTCGACGAACCCGCCGAACGGCAGCGCCTTGACGCCGTACTCGGTCTCGCCGCGCTTGCGTGACCAGACCGTGTTTCCGAAGCCGATGAAGAACTTGATGGCCTTCATGTCGAAGGCCTTGGCCGTGAACAGGTGGCCGGCCTCGTGCAGCATGATCGAGATAAGCAGCGCGACAACGAAGATCAGCACGCCAAGCAGATAGGTCATCTAGCCGTCCCAGTCTCAGCCGTGCCAGCGCCGGCCATGCCAGTCTTCGTCAGCTCGCGGGCTCTGGCCCGCGCCCAAGCATCGGCGGCCAGGATCTCGTCGATACCGGTTGCCCGGCCTGAACCGGCCGAGCCGCCATGTTCCGAGATTACCTGCGCTACCGTCTGCACGATCCCGGTGAACGGAATGGCGCCGGCCAGGAACGCGTCGACGCACTCCTCATTCGCCGCGTTGTAGGCCGCCGGTACGGTGCCGCCGGCCATTCCGGCCTCGCGGGCCAGCGTCACGGCCGGGAACGCCTCGTGGTCGAGCGGCTCGAACGTCCACGTGTGGGCCTTCGTCCAGTCGACCGGGGCGGCGGCGTCCGGCACCCGGTCGGGCCAGGCCAGGCTCAGCGCGATCGGGATGCGCATGTCCGGCGGGCTGGCCTGGGCGATCGTGGAGCCGTCGGTGAACTCCACCATCGAGTGGATCACCGACTGCCGGTGCACCACGACCTCCAGTGAGTCGAAACCTATGCCGAACAGCAGGTGCGCCTCGATCAGCTCAAGACCCTTGTTGACCAGGGTGGCGCTGTTGATTGTGATCACCGGGCCCATGTTCCAGGTCGGGTGTGACAATGCCTGTGCCGGGGTCACGCCGACCAGCTGGTCGGGCTTGGCGTGCAGGAACGGGCCGCCGCTCGCGGTCAGCACCAGTTTGCGTACCTCGGCTGAACTTCCGCTGCGCAGGCACTGAGCGATCGCTGAATGCTCGGAGTCCACCGGGACGATCTGGCCAGGGGCGGCCCGGCTCGTGACCAGCTCGCCGCCCATGATCAGCGACTCCTTGTTGGCCAGCGCCAGCATCCGGCCCGCATCGAGCGCGGACAGCGTCGCGGCCAGCCCGACCGCGCCGGTCACCGCGTTCAGCACGACGTCGCAGGGCCAGGCGGCCAGCTCGGCGACCGCTTCCGGGCCGGCGAGCACCTTGGGGAGCGGCGGCTTGGCGTTGCCGGGTGAAGCGGCCGCCTCGGCGGTCTGGGCGGCCGCCTCGGCGGCCCGGGCGAGGGCGGCCGTCACCTGCGGCGCCGCGGCCTGACTGGCGACCGCGACCACCTCGACCCCGAACTCGATCGCCTGCGTCGCGATCAGCTCGGGGTTGCCTCCCCCGGCGGCCAGCGCGACCAGCCGGAACTTGCCTGGGTTGCGCCGTACGATGTCGACCGCCTGCGTTCCGATCGACCCGGTCGATCCGAGCAGCACTATTTCGCGCATGCAGCCATTCTCCCCGCCACCCCGACTGCCGAGACAAACGCCCCGGCTAGACTCCTCAGCGTATCCGCGACCCGACATCGCGACCCTGTCCCCGACATCTGAGCTGCCATGACCGCACCAGCATCACCGAAGGACAGCTTCGACCTGGCCGGTGAGTTCGCCGAGCTCGATGCCGCCCGTCCGCAACCATGGCGGGATGCCTGGCGCAGCCTGCCCGCCGCGCAGCAGCCGGACTGGCCCGATCCCGCCCAGCTGGCTCTGGTCACCGCCGAGCTGGCCAGCCTGCCGCCGCTGGTGTTCGCCGGCGAATGTGACCTCCTGGTCGACCGGATCGCCGCCGTGACCAGGGGCGAGGCGTTCGTGCTCCAGGGCGGCGACTGCGCCGAGACGTTCTCGGGCTCGACCGCGTCGGCCGTCCGGGCCAAGCTCAGGACGCTGCTGCAGATGGCGGTCGTGCTGACCTACGGCGCGAGCGTGCCGATCGTGAAGATCGGCCGAATGGCGGGTCAGTTCGCCAAGCCGAGATCCAAGCCCACCGAGATCAGGAACGGCGTCGAATTGCCCGCCTACCGGGGCGACGCCGTCAACGGCCTCGATTTCGCCGCGGGCGTGCGAACCCCCGACCCGAGCCGGCTGCTGCGTGCCTACCACTGCTCGGCCGTCACGCTGAATCTCTGCCGGGCCTTCACTACCGGCGGCTACGCCGACCTGCACCAGGTTCATGCCTGGAACCAGGACTTCGTCGCCGACAGCCCGGCCGGCCAGCGCTACGAACGGCTCGCCGGGGAGATCGACCGGGCGCTGGGCTTCATGCGCGCCTGCGGCGCCTACCCAACCGAGTTGCGCTCGGTCGAGTTCTACTCCAGTCACGAGGCGCTGCTGCTCGACTATGACGACGCGCTGACCAGGGTCGACTCCCGCACCGGGCGCGTCTACGACACCTCGGCGCACTTCGTCTGGATCGGCGAGCGCACCAGGTCACTGGACGGGGCGCACATCGAGTTCGCCAAGTCGATCAGCAACCCGATCGGCGTCAAGCTCGGCCCTGACACGACCCCGGACGACGCGATCGGCCTGGTCAAGGCGCTGAACCAGGACCGCAGGCCCGGGCGGCTCACGCTGATCACGCGCATGGGCGCGGGCCGCATCCGGGAGGCGCTGCCCCCGCTGCTCGACGCCGTGGCCAAGGAAGGCACCCCGGTCGCCTGGGTATGCGACCCAATGCACGGCAACACGTTCGAGACCGCCTCTGGCTACAAGACCAGGCACCTGGATGATGTCCTGGACGAGCTGGACGGCTTCTTCCAAGCGCACCGGGCCGCTGGAACGCATCCTGGCGGCATCCACATCGAGTTCACCGGCGACAACGTCACCGAGTGCACGGGCGGCAGCTACCAACTCGACGCCGACGACCTGCACCAGCGCTACGAAACCGCCTGCGACCCCCGCCTGAACCGCAGCCAGGCGCTTGACCTGGCCTTCACCGTCGCTGACCGCTACCGCCGCTCGTAGACCTGACGGCGTAGACCTCACGGCCCCCGCCGTGAGGTCTACGCCTGGATCCTGTTAGGGCAGGAAGCTGAAGGTCTGCTGGATATCGCGGGAGTTGCAGGTATTCCACACGAGCCGCGTGCCGTTGCTGTCCGAGAAATTGGCCGGCTCCAGGCACAGGTTCGTGCCCAGCGGGCTGAGGCTGAGTAGCGGGTTAGTGCCGGGAGCGAGGTTGGCGACAACGAACGAGACATTGCAGGCACCTTGCCCGACCGGCTGTCCGCTGGCGAAACTGAATGCCGTCAGGCAGGACTGGGTCTGCAGATCCTCGACGCTGTAGACGGGCTCGCCCCAGGCCGCGGACTCCTGGGGGGAATACGTGAACTGCCACCGCTGCAGCACCCCGGTGGAGCCGGAGGCGTGGCAATGCCATAGCTGCACAAGCTGGGTGCTCGGAGCATCCAGGCACAGCACGTTCGAGCTGACGTTGTCGAACTTGGCGATGATTTCGTTCCAGTCCGAGTTCGGCTGCGACGCCTGCGCGGCCCCGCCGGTCATCACCAGGCTGGCGCCGACCGCAAACGCGCCGGCGGATACCAGCATCGTTATCCGCTGAAGATACCTGCGAAGGATTTCTTTCCTGAAACTCATCTTTGTACCCCGCACTTTCTGAACATCGAGTTCCGGTGATTCGCAGCCCTGAGAAAGGCTGCGTCATCGACGATGCCCCGGCAGGCTGGAATGGCACGTGAACGAATCCAACATGCCTGAAATTTCGCTGATGCGGAGATGGAACGCGCTGGTCAGGACGACAACGGGGAAAGTTCGTGGTGGCCAGAGCCACTACGAACTTTCCCCGTTGTGGTGAGTCGGGGCGGTTAGCCGGCCGACGATTCCCAATCGGGGCGGAGCGGCATATCGGAGCGGCCGTCCGGGTGCAGCTTGACGCCAAGCACCTGGTGCAACTGGATGTCATTGCGCTCGAACCCAAGCCGCGATCCCGCCATATACAGCCGCCACACCCGCGCGATCGGTTCGCCGACCTCGGCCACCGCCTCGTCCCAGTGCGCCTCCAGGTTCGCGCACCAGGCAGCCAGCGTCTTGGCGTAGTGCTCGCGCAGGTTCTCCTCGTGCCGAACCTCGAACCCGTTGTCATGCATGGCCGCCAGCACGTACCCGGGTCCTTCCAGCTCACCGTCGGGGAACACGTACCGGAAGATGAACCCGCCCCGCACGCTTGCCTTGCCGTGATTGTCCGGCCGGGTGATGCAGTGGTTGAGCATCCGCCCGCCCGGCCTCAGCTTGTCGGCCAGGAACCTGAAGTAACCGGGAATGTTGGCCTTGCCGATGTGCTCGGTCAGGCCGATCGAGCTGACCGCGTCAAACCCGGTCTCGGTGACCTCGCGGTAGTCCAGGTGCCGCACCTCGGCCAGCTCGTCGAGGCCGGCCTCCTTGATCGCCCGCTGCGCCCACAGCGCCTGCTGCTCGGACAGCGTCACGCCGAGGGCCTTGACCCCGTACCGCCGCGCGGCGTGCATGACCATGCCGCCCCACCCGCAGCCGACGTCCAGCAGCCGCATTCCCGGCTCGAGCCCGATCTTGCGCGCCACCAGGTCGAACTTGTTCTCCTGGGCCTGCTCCAAGGTCGAGTCCCCGGTGGGGTAGCAGGCGCAGGTATAGGCCATCGACGGCCCAAGCACCCACTCGTAGAAGGTGTTCGACACGTCGTAGTGGTGCGAGATCGCGCTGGCGTCCCGGCCCCGGGAGTGCCGGCGGCCGCTGAGCCACGAACGGTTGACCCTGACCTCCTGCGGCGGCGGCGCCAGCCGAGGATAGAGCAGCTTCGGCCCGCCCAGTCCCCGCAGGATCGCGAGCTTGTCGCTTAGGCTCACTCCGATCTGCTGGGCACCGGAGAGCCTGCTGAGCGCCGTGTACATGTCGCCATCGACATCGAGGTGACCGGAGACGAACGCGCGGGCCAGGCCGAGCGCGCCGGGTGACTGAGCCAGGTACGTCACGGCCGTCTTGTCGCGAACTGTGACCGTGACCGGGGGTGAGCCCGTCCGTCCGGCGGAACTGCCATCGTAGGCGTGGAATTCGACTGGCGTATCTGAGCCAGCCACCTGCTCGAAGACCTCAGCCAGCGTCATGCGTCCTCCTTTACTTCTACTTCACGCCCTCAGCTTCCGCCGGGCAACCCGGCAGCGAGGGATCCTTCACTGCCCGCCAACGCACTTGTCATAGAGATCAGCCAGCCTGCCGCCGCCGTCGTATTGAGCCTTCAGCTCCGAGTACGCCGCCCCGTTGTACAGCCGCCAGAACTCGTCCCTCGAGTAGAACGAGGTCGAGTACAGCCCCTTGTGACCATCAAGCTCGGTCACCTTTTCCTCTACCTGCTTGTTGAAGTAACCGTCGGTGGCGCCTGCGGGCAGCGATACGTTGCCCCAGAAACCGAAGTTGACGTAGGTGCTTTCCGGCGCCAGCGGGTACAGCGGCCAGGCTCGGTCGCTGCGCAGGCGAAGCGGGCACAGCCAGACCGGGCTCATGCCGACGTCGGCGGCAAAGAACTCGAGAAACTCCGCCGAACGCTCCACCGGGATCTCGACGTCCTGGATCACCGACTCCTGCGCGGGGGCACCCAGGCGGGTGCCGACCTTGCCGGTCAGCTTGTGCCGCTTGTCGAACGCGACCAGCTTGCGGTACACGTCCGAGCGCCGGTAGCGGCGCGGCCACAGGTGCCTGACCAGCGGGCGCTGCACGCCGAACGCGCGCGAGCACCAGAACCAGTCGGTGTCCCACCGCCACAGGTAGTCCCGGATCGTGAGGAAGTCCTCCGCCGGTCCGCGGATCGACTGGTAGTAGATCCGCTGACCGGTGTAGTCGCTCACCCACGGCGCCGTCTCGCTGTAGGCGCCGACCGTCAGGTAGATCTCCTCGGGGCTGAACGCGGTGCCGTCGAGGAAGTCCGCCCGGTGGCCTCGATAGCTCCCGTCGCGGGCGATGACCTCGATCGCCGACATCGCCGAGGCCGAGTCAGAAAACCGGTAGTGATGCAGGTGCACGTACGGCGAGACCGGCTCGAGCTCGATGGTGAGCCAGAGCGCGTAGCCGAGCGTGCCGTAGGAGTTCGGGAAACCCCAGTACAGGTCGGCGTTCGGCGAGTCCGGGGCGGCGGTGATCAGGCGTCCGTCCCCGGTCAGGATCTCCATCTCAAGCACGGACTCGTGGGGCAGCCCGTTGCGCAGGGAGGTCGATTCGATTCCAAGACCGGAGACCGCGCCGCCGAGCGTGATCGTCTTCAGCTGCGGGACGACCAGCGGGATCAGCCCGTGCTTCAGCGTGGCGTCGACCAGGTCCTCGTAGGTGGTCATCCCGCCGACGATCGCGGTGCGGGCCACCGGGTCGATGCTGAGCACCTTGGTAAAGGCCGACACGTCGAGCGTGACCAATTCCGATACGTTTCCGTCTCGGAATCGGAAAAGGTTCGACGTCGACTTGGCCAGCCTGACCTGCGTACCTGCGGGGATCGCGGCGTACTGATGCCTCAGCCGGGCAGCAGCCGCGTGCCGCCGGGCGAGCAGCGGGCTGGGCTCGCTCGCCTGCTCGGGCGGCGGCTGCCGTTCGTGGTCGGTCAGTTCGGTCACGCTGGCCTCCCCTGGCTGTGCCCATATCCCTGGGTGCACCAATATCTTACTCGCGGGTAAATCACGCGTTCAGATGCCAGTCATGGCGTGTACCCGCCCAGAGGCCACCGCCTCGACCAGCCGCTGGTGATCGCGCTCGTTCTGCTTCGCGTAGGCGACGGCAAACTCGGCGATCGCGTGATCGAACACCTCGCTCTTACCCAGATACCCCGAAATCAACGTCGCCCGCCCGGTTCTCGCGTGCGCTCGCGCCAGCGCCCAGCCGCAGATCCGGCCGTAGTACTCGAGCTGCTCGGCATCCATGACCGGAACGTCCATGCTGCCCTTCATGTCGCGCAACTGCCGGACGTAGTAGTCACGCTCCTGCGTGCCGTCGGCCGGGATCCCGGTCGTCCAGCCCAGGAACGGATCGGAGGCGGCCTGCGTGACCCGCTGCCCGCGCACCACCCGCTCACCCTGGTGCTTGTGCTCACTCGGCCCGGCGAACGGCGCGAGCACCGACTCCTGCGCCTCCTTCAACTGCAGGAACAGCGGCTCGTCGTCCCGGTCGCCCATCAGCAGCAACACGAACGCCTCGGTACCCACCGATCCGACCCCGACGACCTTGCGGGCGAAGTCGCCGAAGTAGTACCGGCTGAGCACCGCCTGAGCGTCGGACTTCAGCGTCTGCAGGTACCGCGCGGTCGCGCTGTGCAGTTGCTCGAAGATCGCCGGGTCCAGGTCGATCGGGAACCGGACGATCATCGGGTAGTCGGGCTTGATCCGGTAGACGCCATTCGACTGGTCGCACATCTTGGCCAGCGCCTTCAGGCTGGTCCGCTGCCTGGCCTTATCGATGTCGCGGCGCCGCCTCCGCACCGCCGCCTTCGGCTGCAGCGCATCGAAGATCGAGGTGATCTTGTCCACGTCGATCCGGGCGTACCAGACATCGAGGAACCGCATGGTCGCGAAATTCGCCATCTCGACCCGGTAGCTCTTGGCGCAGTCGCGCGCGGCGATGTAGCGGGCCTTGTCCGAGCAGCCGTTGTCCATCGCGGCGACGGCGAAGCTGGCGGCCAGCCGCTTGACGTCCCACTCGAACGGGCCTGGAAGCGTCTCGTCGAAGTCGTTCACGTCGAACACGAGCCGCCGGTCCGGCGCGGCGAACATCCCGAAGTTCATCAGGTGCGCGTCCCCGCAGGCCTGCACCCGGATGTCGGTCGTCGGCGTGTGCCCCAGGTCCCACGCCATCGGCGCGGCCGCGCCCCTGAAGTACGCGAACGGCGAGGCCACCATCCGCCCGTACCTGATCGGCACGAGGTCGGGGACCCGCTCCCCGGCCTGTTCCTCCAGGATCGTGATCGGATCAGGCCGATCCTCCGGTACCGCCCAGGTCGCATGCGCCGACCTCGGCACGTCCGCCCGCTTGGCCCGGCCCTGCTCCCGCCACTCCGGTGGCGTGAAGATCTCCTTCGCCGGCGCCAGTACCCCAGGCGACATCTTGCCCACGCTGACCACCCGCCCCCCGATCGGTCGGTCAATCACACCAGCGTACGGATCTTGACCGCACCGATCTAGCGCCGCTCCCGCAGGTCACAGGGCTGACCCGAACGATGTGCGCTGAGGCTGCAAGCGGACAATGACATTTGAGGAGGAAAGCATGGCGAAGGTTTACTCCGAGCTGGATGAGCGACTCATCGAGTTCATACTCTCCCAACCGATGTTCTTCGTGGCCACGGCGCCCTGCCTGGATGCCTCCGGCGAGGGCGGCCATGTCAACGTCTCGCCGAAGGGCTACCGCGACACGTTCGCGGTCATCGATCCGCTGACCGTCGCGTACCTGGATTTGACCGGCAGCGGCGCCGAGACGATCGCGCACCTCCGGCAGAACGGGCGCATCACCATCATGTTCTGCTCCTTCGACCGCCAGCCCAAGATCCTCAGAATCCACGGCACCGGCCAGGTCATCCTCCCCGGCGACTCCCGCTGGCCCGAACTCGCCGCCCACTTCCCCGGCGCAACCACCAGCCCCGCCAGTCTCGCCGACCCCACCAGCCCCGCCAATCTCGCCGACCCCACCAGCCCCGCCGACCCCACCAGCCCCGTCAACCCCGCCAACACCACCGATCCCGTTAGCCCCGCTAGGCCCGTTAGTCCCGGTGACCACGGGGTCGATCGCGGCAATCACCGGGCGATCATCGTCGTGACCGCCGACCGGATCTCGGACTCCTGCGGCTATGCGATCCCGGTCATGGAGCTGACCACCGAGCGCGATCAGCTCACCCGCTGGGCCGAACGCCGCACCCCGGAAGGCCTGGCCGACTACCGCATCAAGCACAACTCCTACAGCATCGACGGCCTCCCCGCCCTCAGCTGACGACGGGGGCCGCCAGTGCTGGTACCTGGCCTGCTGCGGTTCCCAGAGCATGCCAAGGGCTTCGAGCGAGTCCGTCGCGGTCAAGGCCGACCTCCTGGGTCGCCGAATACTCGGCGCTGGATCTCGCGTCGGTAGTCCTTGAGCGTGTTGTCGAGGTGCACTGATGTCGCCTCCGCGGCCGCTTCTGGCCGACCGTCGCGGATTGCCCGGTAAATCGCATCGTGTTCCTTCACCGCCTCCTCGGCGTGACCGCCAACTCCGCCCACGCCGATGACGCTGGCCCGGCGTTGCAGCCGACGCGCTTCGCGAACGGCGACGACGACGAAGAAGTTGTGGGAGGCGGCGGCGACGCCCGCGTGGAAGGCGTCGTCACCCTCTTCGAACTGGACCTTGTCGCCGTTCAGAAAGCCATCGCGGATGGTACGGGACGCTGTCTCGATGACCCGCAGCTCGGACGGGCTGGCGCGAGTGGCGGCCAGGCGGCTCGCCTCCCTCTCCTGTACCAAGCGGAACTCGAAGAGCATGAAAATGTGTTCCAAGTCGGTGGGCAGGAAGAACCGGCAGCTGACCTGGGGCGGCCCCCAGGTGCTCTACAACGGCGGGCTGCAGCAGGCTCGCGTCCGCTACTACGACGCGCAGCGGCGCCGGCCAGGACTGCCGGCCGGAGTGGCCGCGCTGGTGTC
>Ga0134128_10006091_pt1 | contig 14607 bp, 14 predicted proteins | sample KB31754_FD_96462 | JGI IMG/M metagenome (GOLD analysis project Ga0134128, IMG submission 96462) | Terrestrial soil microbial communities with excess Nitrogen fertilizer from Kellogg Biological Station, Michigan, USA - KB3-175-4 | ecosystem: Environmental > Terrestrial > Soil > Unclassified ... | reverse complement strand
TGGGTGTCGATCCACCACGGCGGTGGCGTGGGCATCGGGCGGTCGATCCACGCCGGGCAGGTCTGCGTGGCCGACGGCACCGCCCTCGCCGGGCAGAAGATCGAGCGGGTGCTCACCAACGACCCCGGCATGGGCGTCATCCGGCACGCCGACGCGGGTTACGACCGCGCTCAGGAGGTCGCCGCCGACCGCGGCGTCCGCGTCCCGATGTCCGACGCCCCGCGCACCTAGCCAGCCTCCTGAATCAGGCGACGCAGAAATATAGAAGTACACTTCTTAGAAGTACGCTTCTATATTTCTGCGAAGGAAGGCGGTCGGCGAGTTGTCCGCCAAACCGGAACGGATCTTCGACCGGGACGTCGAGTGGAGCCAGCTGACCGGCTTCGTGTCGCGTCCCGGCCGGGGCCGACCAGGGCTCGGCATCATCAGCGGCCGTCGCCGCCAGGGCAAGACGTACCTGCTCCAGGCCCTGGCCGAGGCCTACGGCGGCTTCTACTTCGGCGCCGTCGAGGCGACGGAGGCCGAGTCGCTCCGGCAGTTCGCCGACGCGCTGGCCCGGTGGTCGGGAGCGGCGGCCCCGCCCCGGCTGACCAGCTGGGACGAGGCGATGAGGTACCTGTTTGCCCCGGCCGACGCCGACGTTCCCCGGCTGGTGGCCATCGACGAGTTCCCCTACCTGAGCACGGCCACGCCCGCCCTGCCCTCCATCCTGCAGCGGGAGATCGACCAGGGCGTGACCTCCGGGAGCGAGCCCATGATCCTGCTGTGCGGGTCCGCCCTGTCGGTGATGGGCGGGCTGCTGAGCGGGAACGCGCCGCTGCGGGGGCGCGCCGGGCTGGAGATGGTCGTCCGTCCCTTCCCCTACCGCCTCGCCGCGCGGTACTGGAACCTGACCGACCCGAGGCTGGCGATCCTGGTCAGCGCGGTCGTCGGCGGGACCCCGGCCTACCGCCAGCTGGCCGGCGACGACAGCCCGCGCGACCTGGCCGACTTTGACGACTGGGTGGTGCGGACGGTCCTGAGCCCGGTCTCGCCGCTGCAGCGCGAGGCCCGGTACCTGCTGGACGAGGAGCCAGGGATCCGCGACACCGCCCTGTACCACTCGGTTCTCGCGGCGGTCGCCAACGGCAACGCCACCCGCGGCGGCATCGCCGGCTACATCGGTCGCCGGGCCACGGACGTCGGCCACCACCTGACCGTGCTGGAGGACAGCGGCCTGCTGCGCCGGCAGCCCGACATGTTCCGCGCCCGGCGCTCGCAGTATCAGGTGGCCGAGCCGCTGATCAACTTCTACCACGCGATCATGCGGCCGCAGTGGGCCCAGCTTGAGAGCGGCCGGGGGGCCGCCGTCTGGCAGGATGCCCGGCCGCGGTTCCTGGCCCAGGTGGCCGGACCGCATTTCGAGCAACTGTGCCGCGACTACGCACTGGCCGCGCCCGCGGATACCTTCGGTGGCCTGCCGGCCAGCGTGGGCGCGGGGGTCGTCAGCGATCCAGACCGGCGGACCTCGATCGAGGTCGACGTGGTCGTGCTGGGGCCCCAGATCCCCGGCGCGCCGCGTTGCGTGCTGTCCCTGGGCAAGGCCAAGCTCGGCCGGCTGATCGGCCCGCGCGAGCTGGAGCGACTGCGCCGGGCCAGGGACCTGCTCGCCGGCCGGGGCTATGACACGGCCGGTACCGTGCTGGCCTGTTACGGCGGCGCGGGCTTCGAGCCGGGACTGGCGGCCGCGGCGACTGGCGACCGGGTGCTACTGGTCGGCCCGGATGATCTGTACGCCGGCCCGGCGGACTCAGCGGGAGGTTGAGACGTGAAGTTTGAGGACGGGGAGTCTGAGGCCGGAGTATTTGGCCCAGGGGTGTTCGAAACACTGTGGGAGTCGTTGCTGCCCGTCGGGCGGGATGCGGGCACCGGGGGATACCGCCGGTACTCGTGGACCGAGGCCGAGGTCGGCTGCCGGGCCTGGTTCGCCAGGAACGCGACCGAGCTCGGGCTGGGGACGGACTATGACGGCAACGGCAACCTGTGGGCCTGGTGGGGGCGCCCTGGGCCCGGCGCCATCGCCACCGGCAGCCACCTGGACTCGGTGCCCGATGGCGGCGCGTTCGACGGGCCGCTCGGCGTGGTGTCGGCCTTCGCCGCCATCGCACAACTGCGCGAGCAGGGGTTCCGGCCGGCCCGGCCGATCGCGGTGGCGGCGTTCACCGAGGAGGAGGGGGCCAGGTTCGGGGTGGCCTGCCTGGGCAGCCGCCTGCTGACCGGGGCAGTGGACCCGGACACGGCCCGTGAGCTGCGGGACTCCGACGGGGTCAGCCTGGCCGAGGCCATGCAGGCGGCGGGCCGCGACCCGGCGTTGCTGGGCCCGGACGAGGACCTGCTGGCCAGCCTGGACGCCTACGTGGAGCTGCACATTGAGCAGGGGCGCGCGCTGGCCGGGCTGGACGCGGCGGTGGGCATCGCGGAGGGCATCTGGCCGCACGGGCGGTGGCGGCTGGAGTTCACCGGGCGGGCCGACCACGCCGGGACGACCCGGCTGGCCGACCGGCACGACCCGATGCTGCCCTACGCCACGATGGTGCTGGCCGCGCGGGAGGCGGCGACCAGGCACGGTGCGCTGGCCACGGTCAGCAAGGTGACGGCCGAGCCAGGCGGCGCGAACGGGGTCAGCTCGGCGGTGCGGGCCTGGCTCGACGCGCGGGCGCCGGACGAGGCCACGCTGGGCCTGCTGGTGGACGAGGTCGGCGCGGCGGCGCGGGCGGCGGCGGAGCAGCACGGGGTCGGCCTGGGGATCCGGCGGGAGTCGGTCACGCCGCTGGTGTCCTTCGACCCCGGCCTGCGCGGTCGGCTGTCGGCCGTGCTCGGCGCGGACACGCCGGTGCTGCCGACCGGGGCGGGCCATGACGCCGGGGTGCTGGCCGCCCGGCTGCCCACGGCCATGTTGTTCGTGCGCAACCCGACCGGGGTCTCGCACTCGCCCGCCGAGTTCGCCGACGCGGCCGACTGCCAGGCGGGCGTGGCCGCCCTGGCGGCGGTGCTCGCCAGCCTGGCGTCCGACTAGCCCGGTCCGCCGTCCGTCGTGTGCCTGGCTAGCTGGCGGGGGGCGGGGCGAAGGACCAGGTGGCCGCGTGGGCGGCCGCGTCCAGCGTCATGGCGCCGGTCGACTCGGAGACGATCACGATCAGGCGGCGGTAGCTCGGGACGTAGCCAGGGGCGGCCGGAAGGCCGGCGAAGCGGCCCGACAGGTAGCAGACGGCCTCGGGCGCGGAGGCGTTCGGGGCCAGCAGGGGATAGGCCGGCCGAACGGCCGAACTGCGCGCCTGCCGCCAGGCCCGCACCGCGCCCGCGCTGTCCTGGTAGGACCGGGTCACCGCGGTCGCCCCCCAGGTCCTGGCCGCGCGCCGGCAGGCGGTGGCTGAGGCAGGCGTCGAGGCCGCCGCCCGCGTGTCCGCGCCGGGCCGGGACGCGGCAGCCCGAGCCGGGGCAGCCGGCGCCGGGGCCAGGGTGGCGGTGGCCACGCTGGGGGCCGTCGCCTTGCAGCGCGCGTTCTCGCCCGAGACCACGTGGGTGGCGGAGACGATCCGCTCGCACAGCGGGGACGTGGCCGGGGCGGTGGTCCTGGTGCCCGACCAGGGATGCCAGGCGGCGCCGAAGCCGTTGCCGTACCTGAGCAGGGTCATCGAGTAGGCGGGCACTTTCGTGGCCGACGCGTACGACTCCAGGCCGGTCTGGCCGAAGCTGGAGCTCAGGTTGTCCAGCACGCTCGCGTAGCGCTTGGCGCCGATGTTGAACGTGAACAGCTTCCCGTTGCCCGTGCTGGTGCCGTGGATCCAGAACCGGTGCGTGGCCTCGGTCGAGGTGACCTTGGTCCACTGCGGGAACCAGGCGCCGCCTGAGCCGTAGCCGGCGTACCAGTACTGGTAGCCCTGACACTGGTGGCCGGTGCCCAGCTCCAGCCAGTCGCCGGCCTCATCGCCGATCCACTCGGTCTGGTAGGCGGGCGTGCCGTGGAACTTCACCGTGCAGCCGGTCGTCCCGGCGATGTGCAGGGCCTCGTCGGGGCGGGTCACCGACAGCGAGGACACGATGCCGGACAGGTGGATCTCGAACACGCTGTAGCCGTGGAACCCGACCGCGGGCGCGGCCGCCCGTGCGGGCGTGGCCGCCAAGGCCGGCGGGACCGCGCCGCCAAGCAGGCCAGCGACCAGCAGGCCGCCAGCGGAGATCAGTGCCGCCGGGCGGCGCAGCCGCCCGAGCAGCCCGGCCGGGCGACGAAAGGCGTGCATTGCGCCGTGCCTCCAGCTATGCGGCAGATGAACCCCAGCAGGATGGTACTCCGCCGCCTCGCGAGGGGGCAGGGGTCGCCGGGCGCAGGGCGTCGTGGCCGCGCCGGCGGCCATGCGGCATGATGCCGGGGACAGCAGGGGCCAGCGGGGGTCAGCGGGGGTCAGCGGGGAGCGGTGATCATGCCACCGGATGAGCCACAGGTCACCAGGCAGGCCTGGCACGCCGAGCTGGCCTGGCTGGGGTCGGCCGTCGAGCGGGACGTGCTCATCGAGGCGGCCGGAGACCGGATCACCGCGGTCACGCCGGGCACCGCGGCCGAGGCCGTGCCCGCGGGTACGGTGCGGCTGGCCGGGCTGACCCTGCCCGGCCTGGCCAACGCGCACTCGCACGCCTTCCACCGGGCCCTGCGCGGGATCACTCAGGCCGACCGGGGCACGTTCTGGACCTGGCGCGAGCGGATGTACGAGGTGGCGGCCCGCCTCGACCCGGACCGCTACCTGAGCCTGGCCACCGCGGTCTACGCCGAGATGGCCCTGGCCGGGATCACCTGCGTGGGCGAGTTCCACTACCTGCACCACGACCAGGGCGGCGCGCCCTACGCCGACCCGAACGAGATGGGCCGCGCGCTGATCGAGGCCGCGGGCCGGGCCGGGCTGCGGATCACCCTGCTGGACACCTGCTACCTGTCCGGCGGGCTGGGCCCGGACGGCAGCGCGCTGCCGCTGGCCGGCGCCCAGGTGCGCTTCGGCGACGGCGACGCCGACGCCTGGGCCGCCCGCGCGGATGCCCTGGCCGCCAGCCTGCCGGACGGGGGACCGGCCAGGGCGGGCGCCGCCATCCACTCGGTCCGCGCCGTGCCACCCGGGCAGATGGGCCCCGTCGTGGGCTGGGCACGGGACCGGGACGCGCCGCTGCACGCCCACCTGTCCGAGCAGCGGGCCGAGAACGAGGCCTGCCTGGCCGCCTACCAGCGCACCCCGGCCGAGGTGCTGGAGCAGGCCGGCGCGCTCGGCCCGCGCACCAGCCTGGTGCACGCCACCCACCTGTGGCCGGCCGACATCACCCGGCTCGGCCGCAGCGCCAGCTTCGCCTGCTTCTGCCCGACTACCGAGGCCGACCTGGCCGACGGCATCGGCCCGGCCCGTGCCCTGCTGACCGCCGGCAGCCCGCTGACCCTGGGCAGCGACAGCCAGGCCATCATCGACCTGTTCGAGGAGGCCCGCCGAGTCGAGCTGGGCGAGCGGCTGGCCACCCAGGAGCGCGGCCATTTCACCGCGGCCGAGCTGGCCACGGCCGCGACCAGCGCCGGGCACGCCAGCCTGGGCTGGCCCGACGCTGGGCAGATCGCCGTCGGCGCGGTGGCCGACCTGGTCACCGTCGGCCTGGACTCGCCGCGGATGGCCGGCACCAGTCCCGGCACCGCGCTGGAGTCGGTCATCTTCGGCGCCTCCGCCGCCGACGTGCGCAACGTGGTAGCCGGCGGCCGCGAGATCGTCCGCGACGGCCGCCACCTGCTCGTCCCCGACGTCCCCGCCGCCCTGACCTCGGCAGTGCGCGAGTTGCTGCCCGGCCATTGAGGGACCGGTCCACCTCTCGGCTTGATGTAACTACAACATGTAGGTACATTTGAGAGATGGAAACGATTGGCCTGCGGGAACTCAACCAGAATCCGTCCAAGGCCGTGGCCCGGGTTCGCGCTGGAGCATCGCTGGTTGTCACCGACCGGGGCAAGCCGGTCCTGCGCATGATCCCGGCGGCGGAGCAGCCGAGCACCCTGCAGGGAATGATCATGGCCGGAGAGGTCAGGGCGCCCGCCGAGACCGGGATGCCGGACGTCCAGCCTGACCTGGCGCCAGAAACTGACAGCCTCGCCGCGCTCGTGATCGCTGACCGGGATCGTGAGCGGAACCGGTGATCTACCTGGATTCTTGTGCGCTCATCAAGTTCATCAAGCAGGAGCCGGAGACCGACGCCCTGCGGGCCTGGCGGCAGGCGCTGCCATCCGACACTGAGCTGCTGACCAGCGAGCTGTCGCAGCTGGAGATCACCCGCACGCTGCTGCGGGCGGGCGTGGACCACCAGCGGGTGCCGTTCTTTACCGGGCAGGCACTGCGCGGGATCTATCTCGTCGACCTGACGAGCATGGTGCTCGCCCGGGCGATGTCCTATCGCCTGAGCAGGTTGGGATCCCTCGACTCGATCCATCTGGCCAGCGCCGATCCGTTCCGGGCTGACCTGACCGAGATCATCACCTACGACCACGAGCTGGTGCAGGCGGCATCCGATCTGGGATTCCCGGTCAGCTCGCCATCATGATCGGAGCCGTGCCGGCGGAGATTACGAGGGCGAGGCGGCCAGGTAGCGGCGCACGGCGGCGCTGGCCCGGTCGGCGTCGCCGGTGGCCAGCACGTCCAGCATCGCGCCGCGCAACACGGCCAGGGCCAGCGTCCGCTCGGCCGCGCCATCGGGGGTGTCGCGGCGCGCGGCGGGCTGGGCCGCGGCCAGCACGGCCAGCCAGTCGGTGACGGTCGCGGCGGCGAAGCCCGCCCACGGACCCCGCGGCTCGGTCAGGCTCCGGCCGTAGCCTTCCACCCATAGCTGCAACAGCCCGCGGTGGGCATCGGCGGACAGCCAGGTCCAGATCCTGGTGATCACCTCGGACAGCCCTGCGCCCCGCACCTGATCCAGCAGCTCCAGCTCGTCGGTGCGGGCCCGGGCCAGCAGGGCCCGGATCAGCTCGTCCTTGCTCCCGAACAGGTAGAGCAGCACCCGCGGGCTGGACCCGACGGCCTTGGCCAGCGGCCGCAGGGACAGCTCGGCCCAGCCGTGCTCGACGGTGTACCGGTAGGCCAGCTCCAGCAGCTCGGCCTGCCGCGCCGACCCCGCGGATTGGGTTGCGCTCGGTCCGGTCATGGTGGTTACTATGGCACGACTGAAACACTCGTTTCAGTCGAATGGCACCCAGAATGATGACGAGGAGCGGAGGCACGATGACCGGCGAGCACAACATCCGCATCCGCCGGCTGGACCAGCCGGGCGACCTGGGCTGGGTGGTGATGGCGCACGGCGAGGTCTACGCGGCCGAGTTCGGCTGGGACACCAGCTTCGAGGCCCTGGTGGCCCGGATCGTGGCCGACTACGCCGGCGACCACGACCCGCGGCGCGAGGCGGCCTGGATCGCCGAGGTCGACGGCCAGCGGGCGGGCTGCGTGTTCTGCGTCGCGGGTGATGAGGACACGGCCCAGCTGCGCATCCTGCTGGTGAACCCCGGCGCCCGGGGCCACCACCTGGGCTACGACCTGGTCAGCACCTGCACGGAGTTCGCGCGGGAGGCGGGCTACGCGCGCATGCGGCTGTGGACCAACGACGTGCTGGTGGCGGCGCGCCGCGTGTACCTCAAGCACGGCTTCACGCTGACCGAGCAGGAGCCGCACCACAGCTTCGGCGCCGACCTCGTCGGCCAGGTCTACGAGGCCGACCTGTAGCTGCCCTGGGCGGCGAGCTCCGTGGGGAGATCCTCGGGGTCGGCCAGGTACTGCTCCGGCCGGGTCTCGTCGGTCCCCTCACGCAGCTTGAGCGCGCGGAAGACCCAGGTCGCCGCGACGGCCACGACCAGGTTGAGGACGAACGCGGTGACGGCGATGTAGGCGGTGTGGCCGAGGACGGGGACGACCGCCGTGGACGCGCCGAAGTGCGTGCCCGGCTCGCCGGCCACGGGCTGGTTGTAGGCCACGACCGTGCCCCACACCATCGCCGCCGCCCAGCCGGTCAGCAGCGCCCACCGGTGGAACCACCGGGTGTAAAGCCCGGCCACGATCGACGGGAAGGTCTGCAGGATCCAGATCCCGCCCAGCAGCTGCAGGTTGATGGAGAAGGTCTTGCTCAGCGCGAGCACGAACACCAGCGCGCCCGCCTTGATGATCAGCGACACCAGCTGCGCGACCCTGGTCTCGTGGGCCGGGCTGGCGTCGCGGCGGAAGAACTCCCGGTAGATGTTGCGGGTGAACAGGTTGGCGGCGGCTATCGACATGATGGCGGCGGGCACCAGCGCGCCGATGACAATGGCCGCGAAGCCGATGCCGGCGAACCAGCTCGGGAAGATGTGCTGGAACAGCAGCGGCACCGAGAGCTGGGCGTTGCCGTTGGCCGCCTTGACCCCGGCGGTGACGGCGGGGTCGGCCAGCGCCATGAAGCCGAGCAGCGCGACCAGGCCGAGCACCAGGGAGTAGGCGGGCAGGATGGCCATGTTGCGCCGGATCACGTCGCGGCGCTTGGTAGCCAGCACCCCGGTGACGGCGTGCGGATACATGAACAGGGCCAGCGCCGACCCGAGGGCCAGGGTGGCGTAGGCCCACTCCCCGGCGGGCGGGGTGACCAGCGCGCCGAACGGCTTGGCCGTCTTGGGGTTGGTCGAGGCCAGGTGGGTGGACGCGGCGCCGAAGATGTGCGACCAGCCGCCGAGCCGGGTCGGGATGTACAGGACGGCCACGATGATCGCGACGTAGACCAGGATGTCCTTGATGAACGCGGTCAGCGCCGGGGCGCGCAGGCCCGACATGTAGGTGTAGGCGGCCAGCACGACGAACGCGATCAGCAGCGGCAGGTCCTTGAGGAACGAGTTGGAGCTGACGCCCACGCCCATCACCGTCAGCACGGCCTGGATGCCGACCAGCTGAAGCGCGATGTAGGGCATGGTGGCCAGGATCCCGGTGGCCGCGACGGCCAGCGCCAGGCCGCGCGAGCCGTAGCGGCCCCGGACGAAGTCGGCGGGGGTCACGTAGCCGTGCTCGCGGCACACCGACCACAGCCGGGGCGCGAACACGAACACGATCGGGAACACCATGACGGTGTAGGGGACGGCGAAGAAGCCGGCCGCGCCGACGCCGTACACCAGCGCGGGCACCGCGATGAAGGTGTAGGCGGTGTACAGGTCGCCGCCGAGCAGGAACCAGCTCACGAACGTGCCGAACCCGCGGCCGCCCAGGCCCCACTCGTCTAGGTGCATCATGCTCTCCGCGCGGCGCCACCTGGCGGCGGCGAAGCCGACCAGCGTGACTAGCGCGAAGGCCACGACCAGGATGGTGAAGGAGACGGCGTTAACGTTGCTCATCGCGCCGCCCCTCGTCGCGGCTGCCTGGCCCGGTCCGCCGGACGAGCAGGTAGCAGACCCAGGACAGGATGGCGACCAGCGGGATCCACAGCAGCTGATACCAGTAGAAGAACGGGAAGGCGCCCGCCTTCGGGGTGACCCGGGCGTAGATCGGCACGATCAGGGTGCCGGCCACGCCGATCGCCAATAAAACCCCGACGATGGTCCAGGTCGCGCGGCCACGCGGCCTACTGGGCTGAGTCATCGCATCCTCCAGATGCGTCGGACCCGCTCCCACGATCAAGAGGTATATATCCCCGATAATGAACCCGCATCGGGCCCATTGCAATGGTTTGCGGTGACCGGCTGCCCTGATGGCATGACAGGATGCGCCAGTGAGTGTCCTGATCACTAACATCGGCGAGCTGGTCACCAACGCGGGGCCGGAGCCGGGCTTCTCCTCGGTCGTTGACGCCGCGCTCGTCATCGACAACGGCGCCGTGGCCTGGACCGGCCCGGCGCGGGACGCCCCGGCCGCCGATGAGCGAGTCGACGCGGCCGGCCGGGCCGTGCTGCCCGGCTTCGTGGACTCCCACGCCCACCTGGTCTTCGCCGGCGAGCGCGGGGCCGAGTTCGCGGCCCGGATGGCCGGCCAGCCCTACCAGGCGGGCGGCATCCGCAGCACGGTCGCCGCGACACGGGCCGCCACCGACGCCGACCTGCGCGCCAACCTGGCCCGCCTGGCCGCCGAACTGCTGGCCCAGGGCACCACCACGTTCGAGTGCAAGTCCGGCTACGGCCTGACCGCCGCCGACGAGTCCCGCAGCCTGGCCCTGGCCGCCGAGTTCACCCCCGAGGTCACCTACCTGGGCGCCCACGTCGTCCCGCCCGAGTTCGCCGGCGACCCGGCCGGGTACGTCGACCTGGTGTGCGGCCCGATGCTGACCGCCTGCGCGCCATCGGCCCGCTGGGTAGACGTGTTCTGCGAGCGCGGCGCCTTCGACGCCGACCAGGCCCGAGCCGTCCTGGCCGCGGGCCAGGCCGCGGGCCTGCGGCCGCGGATTCACGCCAACCAGCTCGGCCCCGGCCCCGGTGTCCAGGTCGGCGTCGAGGTCGGCGCCGCCTCGGCCGACCACTGCACGTATCTCAGCGACGCCGACGTGGACGCCCTGGCCTCGTCGGACACGGTGGCCACCCTGCTGCCCGGTGTCGAGTTCTCCACCCGCCAGCCCTACCCCGACGCCAGGCGACTGCTCGACGCGGGCGTCACGGTGGCCATCGCCACCGACTGCAACCCCGGCTCCTGCTTCACCTCGAGCATGCCCTTCTGCATCGCCCTAGCTGTCCGTGACATGCAGATGACGACTAAAGAAGCCGTGTGGTCGGCCACGTCCGGCGGCGCGGCGGCACTGGGTCGATCGGACGTCGGTCACCTGGGTATCGGTGCCCGCGCCGACCTGATCATGCTCGACGCCCCCAGCCACGCCTACCTGGCCTACCGGCCGGGAGTCCCACAGGTGCATTCCGTCTGGCGAGCTGGCCGGCAACAGTAGAGCTGGGCCTACCCCTATGTAGGCGTCGGCCCATAGTTGCACCCGGCCGGCGTACGGCACGCTGAGAGCGCAGGCACAGGCAGCGACAACAGCGGAGTCGGGACCTGCACGACGGGGCCCAGGCCCGGCTGGTGGCGCTGGGCATGAACCTGCGCGCGGCCGAGAAGCTGATCCCGGTCAGCCCGGACGCGGCCCTGGCCCTGGTGGCGGAGGCGCGGGAGACCTCGGCCCGGGCGCTGACCGAACTGCGGGAGCTGGTCCGCGGCGTCCACCCGCCGGTACTGGCCGACCGCGGGCTCGCCGACGCGCTGCGCGCCCTGGCCCTGGACACCCCGATGAAGATCAAGGCCGACATCGACCTGCCCGACCGGCTGCCCGCGCCGGTGGAGACCGCCTGCTACTTCGCTGATGGCCGAGGGCCGGTCGAACAGCGCGATCGCCCAGCAGCTGTTCGTCACCGAGAAGGCGGTCAGCAAGCACAGCACCAGCATCTTCACCAAACTCGGACTGGCCCCCTCCGACGACGACAACCGGCGGGTGCTGGCGGTGCTGGCCTACCTGAACTCGTAGCGGCCGCGGAAGCGCACCAGCGGGACCCCGTCCGGCGCGACGTACGGGACGGCCAGCACGGCGGCGACCAGCAGCAGGTGGTCCCCGGCTGGGATCCGGTCGGTGATCTGGCACTCCAGGGCGGCCAGGCCGTCGTCGGCGATCAGCGCCCCGGACGCCGCGCCGCGGTGGTGCGCGACCCCGTCGAGCAGCAGCCGGGCCCCTGGCCGACCGGAGGCCGCGAACCGGCCCGCGAGCTGGCGCTGACCGGCCGCCAGCAGGGTGACGGCGAAGGTGTCCAGCCGGCTGAGCACCTCGGCCGGGTAGGAGCTGGCGATCAGCGAGACCAGGATCAGCGGGGGGTCGGTGGAGACAGGGCAGAACGCGCTCACCGTGGTGCCGATGTCGTCCCGCCCGTCGGCCACGGTCAGCAGGGTGACGCCCGCCGCCCAGCCGCCGATGGCATCGGCAAACGGGACGACGGTGACGCGGGACGCCACTCCTTGATCATCATCGGTCATTCGAACGTCCAGTTGCCGGGCAGCGTCAGCGGCCCGTACGAGGCCAGCCCGGCCCAGGCCGCGAGCCGCCAGGCCGGGCCCCAGCCGTCGGCCAGCAGGCTGGCCGCCGCGGCGCCGTGGCTCTCGCTGGAGCCGCCAGGGCGCAGCCGGTCGACCGGGCTGGTCCGCGGGTAGACGCGCAGCGGGGCCCGCTCGGTGAGCCCGGCCCGGCGGCGCGCGATGGCGGTCGCCTGGTCCAGACCGCCGAGCTCGTCGACCAGGCCGTTGGCCAGCGCGTCGGCGCCGGTCCAGACCCGGCCCCTGGCCAGCTCGTGGACCCGCTCGGGGGTCATCCGCCGGCCCTCGGCCACCTTCTGAGTGAAGTCGGCGTAGATGTGGTCGAGGTGCTGGCTGATCAGCGCCCACTCGTCCTCGGTGAACGGCTTGAGCTGGGAGAACATGGCCGCGTGGGCGCCCTGGATGACCGAGTCGCTGCTCACGCCGGCCCGGCCGAGGGCGTCGCCCAGGACGGCCTTGCCCTCCAGCACCCCGATGGAGCCGGTGATGGTGCCGGGCTGGGCCACGATGACGTCGGCGGCCATGGCGATGTAGTAGCCGCCCGAGGCGGCCACGTCGCTCATCGAGACCACGACCGGCTTGCCCGCGGCGCGGGCCCGGACGACCTCGCGCCAGATGGTGTCCGAGGCCACGTACGAGCCTCCGGGGCTGTTTACCCGCAGCACGATGGCCTTGGCCTGGTCGTCGGCGGTGGCCGCGCGCAGGGCGGCCGAGATGGTGTCCGAGCCCATGGCCCCGCCCGACAGCGGGCCGCGGCCGCTGCGGCCGCGGCGGATCGGGCCGGTGGCGTAGATCAGCGCCACGCCGGGCTCACGGGAGACGGGCAGCTTGCGGGCCCGCTCGGCCAGCGCCCGGCTGCGCTGATAGCGAGTCAGGTAGAGCAGGGTCGCGCCGTCACCGGCTCTCTGCGTCGGCCGGCCCGCGGGCGGGCCGGCCGACGCAGCTGTGTTGCCAAACCCCCGACGGACGCTGGCGTAGACCTCGTCGCGGTAGGCGAGGGTGTCGACCAGCCCGGCGTCCAGGGCCTGGCTGGCCAGGAACGGGCCGCGGTCGATGAGCTTGCCGACCTGCTCGGCGTCCAGGCCGCGGCGCTCGGCGATGGCGGCGGCCAGCTGCTCGGTGACCGATACGGCCATCCGCTCGGTCTCCTCCCTGGCCGGGGCGGAGAAGCCGTGCTCGGTCAGCTGCTCGGCGGCGCTCTTGTACTCGTGCCGCTTGCCGACCTGGAAGTCGGCGCCCAGCTTGTCCAGCGTGCCGCGCAGGAAGATTCGCTCGATGGCGATCCCGGTCAGCCCTAGGTCGCCCGAGGGCTGGAGGCAGATGGTGTCGAAGGCGGTGGCCAGGTAGTAGGCCACGTTGGCGGCGGAGAACTCGCCGAATGACTCGGCCCAGGCCACGGTGGCCTTGTCCGCCTCGGCGAACTCGCGGATGGCCTGGCGCAGCTCCTGGACGATGCCCAGGCCGATGGGCCGTCCGCCCACCTTGACGACCAGCGCCCGGACCCTGGTGTCGCGGCTGGCCCGGCGCAGCCCGTCCAGCACGTCGGCCAGGACCAGCCGGTGGCGGGCCATGACGGCCGACAGCGGATCCGACGGCCGGGTCTCAGAGACCCCGTCGGTCAGGTCGAGTTCGAGGATCAGCGGCGCGGTCCGCTGCTGGCGCAGCCGGGCTAGGGAGGCGGCGATCATCTGCTCAGGCATACGTTCAGGCTATCGTCGGCCTCGATGGCTAGTCGCGATGGCAACGGATGGGTTCGCTGTTCCCTGGGACACCGGCACTGGGGGAAGTTCGGCGCGGCCGGTCTGCTGGCCTACGCCGGGGATCCCGGCGAGACCCTGATCCTGCTCCAGCGCCGCGTCGCGTGGAGCCACTATGGAGGCACCTGGGGGCTGCCGGGCGGCGCGGCCGACAGCCACGAGACCCCGGTCGAGGCGGCGCTGCGGGAGGCCGCCGAGGAGTGCGGGGTCCCGCCGGACGCGGTCCTGGTGCACGGGACCTACATCGACGACCACGGCGGCTGGGCCTACCAGTCCGTCTTCGCCAGGGCCGCGGAGCCGTTCGCGGCCTACCCGGCCAGCGAGGAGACCGACGACGTGGAGTGGGTCCCGGCTGACCGGGCCGATGAGCTGGACCTGCATCCGGGCCTGGCCGCACACTGGGCCGAGCTGCGTGAGGGGCTGGTTCCGCTGACGGTCATCGTCGACGCGGCCAACGTGGTCGGCTCGCGCCCGGACGGCTGGTGGCGCGACCGGGCCGGGGCGGCCCGGCGGCTGGTGTCCGGGGTGACGGACCTGGCCGAGGCCGGGGTCAGCTCGGTGCCCGCCGGGCTGGGGCTGCCGAGCCCGGCCCGCTGGCTGCCCGACTACGTGGTCGTGCTGGAGGGCCAGGCCAGGGCGGCGGTGCCCGAGGGCCCGGTCGGCGCCGGGCTGGACGGGGCCGGGCTGGACGGGGCAGGGCTGGACGGCGGCGGGCGGCTGCGGGTGGTGGGCGCACCCGGCTCGGGCGATGACACCATCGCCGAGCTGGCCGGGGAACTGCCAGGGCGTCGGCTGGTCGT
>Ga0134128_10006090_pt1 | contig 14608 bp, 11 predicted proteins | sample KB31754_FD_96462 | JGI IMG/M metagenome (GOLD analysis project Ga0134128, IMG submission 96462) | Terrestrial soil microbial communities with excess Nitrogen fertilizer from Kellogg Biological Station, Michigan, USA - KB3-175-4 | ecosystem: Environmental > Terrestrial > Soil > Unclassified ... | reverse complement strand
CGACGATCGTCAGATGGGCGTCCGGGCAAAGCCTGCGGAGGGCAGGAAAGATCTCGCTGCCAAGCCAGACTGCGGCATCGACATTCGGAGCGTGATAAAAGCCTCCCGTGAAAACGACTTCACCTTGGGTTTCCGGGAAGGCCCCGGCGGTTGGCGGTACCGTCACTCCGAACGGATTGACCCGAACCCGATCAGCCACATACGGCGCCATGGCTTGCATCGCTTCCGCATCGCGCTGGGTGAAGACCTGGAGCCGGTCAAATCGGCCCCACACGCGACGCTGGTAACCGGGCCAACGCGACCGTTCGAGGGAGCCTGTCGTGGCCGGAACCCGCACCTCGTGCTCGGTGAACACGGTGGGGACACCCTCAGGGTATCGATACTCGCCCACGGCATTGTCCTCGATCTGAAGTACGTCGAAGCGTTGCTTCCGAGCGAGCTCATCGACCAGCGTCTGCAGTCCTGGCTCCCGGAATTTGAGGGCTCGCAGGGGGTCGTGGCTTTTGAGCCATCCCAGGGCGAGCTGCAGTCGGTTGGTCCAGCGGCCCGGACCCAGCGCACGCGCCCGCCAGACGGGATGGGCTTCGACGCCGATGCTTGAGAGTGCCTCGAGTCCCGCCTGATCTCCGGCATCGGCTCCCGCAAGCGTTGCCAGCGTCACCTCGTGCCTGGCAGCCAACCCTTGAAGCTGACCAAACATGACGAGCGCCCCGCCAGCCACGCTATCGGCGTGAGGGACCAGCGGCGTGACCATCAGAATCTTCACGTCCCGGCCGGCGGCGCGGTCAGTGGGTCACGCCGGGCACCGAGCAGGATGCGGCGCCAGGCCAATATCCTTTCGGCGAGCCGGGCCCGGCTCGGGGCATCGCCAGTGGCATGGATGCGGATGCTGTCGTGCAACCATCGGGCCGCCGCCGCGGCCTTGATCATCGCCACGAGCCGTGCCCTGCGTGCCCGCGAGTAGTGGCGACTGTAGAAGTGGATTGCGCTCTCGGTGCGCTGGGCGATCATGTCCCCGCAGTATGGGATGCTGCCGCCCCCGACATGAACGACATCGGTGACTGGCGCGAAATGGGTCTCCCAGCCGGCCTCCTTCAGTCGATAGCAAAGATCAACCTCTTCCGCATAGAGAAAGAACGACTCGTCGAAACCGCCGACCGCGTCGAACGCCGTACGACGGATAGCGAGTGCCGCGCCGAGTACCCAGGGAACTACCCTGGGCCGCGCATGGGCCGAGTTGACGAGGAGGTAGTGATCGCGCAGGGCCGGCACATGCGCGAGCCAGCGCGCAAGGGCAGTCTTCTCGAGAAACGACTGCGCCGTGCCGAGAAAGGGGTGGCACGAGGGTTGGAGGGAGCCGTCGGGATTTCTCAGCCGGGGTCCCACCAGAGCGGCCCGCTCGTGGCCGTCCAGGTATCCGGATAACGCCTCGAGCGCGCCTGCAGGAAGGATGGTGTCGCTATTGAGGAGCAGGACGTACGATACCTTGCAGCGTTTGATGGCGCGGTTGGCGGCAGCTCCATACCCCCGGTTGGAGGGGGCGACATCCAGCTCGGCGCCCGGATAGCGCGATCGGATCAGCTCGATGCTGCCGTCGGTGGACCCGTTGTCGACCACCACCGTTTGGGCCGGCCCCTGTGCCAGCACCGACGCGAGACAGGCGTCGAGATGCTCGCGGGCATTGAAGCTCACAATCGCGACCGCCATCGGCGTCATTTGCAGGGGCGCTTCGGGCAAGGGAGATGGCTCGAAAGGTATCGACCACCGGGGGCGGCCGTACAGATCGTGAATTACTTTTCCCACGCCGGGCGTTCGCCCGTTCCCGGCCAATCGCCCGCCACTTCGAGGACGAGCGGTGAGAAAAGGCATCATCCTGGCCGGGGGAACCGGCACCCGCCTCTGGCCGTCCACGCGGGTCGTCAGCAAGCAGCTGCTCCCGATTTACGACAAGCCGATGATCTATTACCCGCTCAGCACTCTGTTGCTGGGCGGGCTGCGGGACATTCTGGTCATCGGCACGCCGGACGATCTTCCCCGGTTCAAGGATCTGTTAGGGGACGGGAGCAACCTGGGCATCTCGCTTAGTTACGCGGCTCAACAGCGCCCGGAGGGGCTGGCCCAGGCGTTTCTCATCGGCGCCGATTTCCTGAATGGGTCCGCAGCTACCCTGGTTTTGGGCGACAATCTGTTCTTCGGCCACGGGATACCGGACCAGCTCCAGCGTGCCGGCTCGGCCAGCACGGGCGCGACGATCTTTGCGTATCATGTGCGAGACCCCGAGCGATACGGAGTCGTCGAGTTCGACGCGGCAAGGAAGGCGCTGAGCATCGAGGAAAAGCCCGCTCGTCCCCGGTCGCAGTATGCGGTGGTAGGACTCTACTTCTACGACAGCGAAGTGGTCTCTCTGGCCCGGACGCTCAAGCCGTCTGCTCGAGGCGAGCTGGAGATCACGGACCTGAACCGTGCGTACCTTCAGGCTGGGCGCTTGACCGTGGAGTTGCTCGGTCGTGGCGTGGCGTGGCTCGACACCGGCACCCACGACGCTCTGCTCCAGGCGTCGCACTTCGTCAGCGTCGTCGAGGAGCGCCAAGGCTTGAAGATCGGCGCACCGGAGGAAGCCGCCTATCGCATGGGCTTCATCGACTCGGCGCAGTTGGTGCGACTGGCCGAGCCGCTCAGAAAGAGCAGCTACGGACAGTATCTGCTTCAGATTGCTCGCGAGGACCGCGGCCGGTGAAGGTTGAGCGTACCGAGCTGCCGGGAGTGCTGCTGCTCACGCCGCGGGTGTTTCGCGACGAGCGCGGGTTTTTCCTCGAGTCGTATAACGCTCGAGAGATCAGTACCGCCGGCCTCCCCACTGATTTTGTCCAGGATAATCACAGCCGGTCGGCTGCCGGGGTTGTTCGTGGGTTTCACTACCAGCTCATACACCCTCAAGGAAAGCTGGTCCGGGTTGCGCGAGGTGCAGTGTTCGGGGTTGTGCTGGACATCCGGGTAGGGTCCCCTACGTTCGGGCGTCACTCAGCGTACCGGCTGGATGACGACCAGCACCAGATGGTCTGGATTCCTCCCGGCTTCGCTCACGGATTCTGCACGCTGGTGGACAGGACCGACGTGGTCTACAAATGCACCGACTTCTACGCGCCGGACGACGACCGCGGCGTGTTGTGGAACGACCCCGACCTTGGCGTTCCCTGGCCGGTGGTCACCCCGACGGTCTCGGCGAAAGACGCGACCTATCTACCGCTCCGCGCACCGCGCTCCGACCTGCCTCGCTATCAGCCGTGACTCGCATGCTCGTGACCGGGGCCGGGGGCATGGTGGCCCGCGAGGTGCTGGCCGCGGCCAGCACCCTCGGCTGGGAGGTGACGGCGCGCAATCATGCGGAGCTGGACATTACGGACGCGGAGTCAGTCCGCACCTGCCTGATCGCAACCACGCCGGATCTAGTGCTAAACGCGGCTGCCATGGCGCAGGTGGATGTTGCGGAGAGCGAGCCCGCCGTCGCGCGACGAGTGAACGCTGAAGGACCGGGGTGGCTGGCCGACGCTTGCTCGTCGGCAGGCATACCGTTGATTCACCTCTCGACCGATTACGTGTTCGACGGCAAGGCTCGGCGTCCGTACCGGCCCGAGGACCCGCCCAAGCCGTTGGGCGTGTACGGCCGCACCAAGTGGGAGGGCGAGGAAGCCGTACGCCGACGCCTGGAGCGACATCTCATCGTGCGCACGTCGTGGGTATACTCACCCCGCGGCAACGGTTTCTTCAATGCAATCGTGCGGCTGGCTCATGAGCAGGAAACAATACGCGCGGTGGCCGATCAGTGCGGCTCGCCGACCCTGGCCGCCGACCTTGCCCGCGCACTGCTGCCAGCGGCCGCCTCCGCGATGACTCGATCGGACCTCTGGGGTACCTATCATTTCTGTAACCAGGGCGAGACGACCCGGTATGAGTTCGCGGCTGCGATCGTCGCCGGTTTGGCCGGCCGACCCGGTGTCGTGTGCCGCAGCGTGGTCCCGATTCCCACATCCGAGCACCCCCGGCCGGCCCCGAGGCCGGCGTATTCGGTTCTCGACACGAGTACCTGGACGACGGCTTTTGGCCAAACCCCGCGCCGCTGGCAGGATGGCCTTTCGGATGCGCTATGCCAACTGAGCTGAGCCCGGCCGCTCACCGACCCCGTCGCGTCCTGGTCACCGGTGGCGCCGGCTTCATCGGGAGCAACTTCGTCCGCCACCTGCTCGCGACCGACGACGGGATTCGGATTGTCACGCTCGACGCACTCACCTATGCCGGCCGCCCGGCGAACCTCGGCGCCGCCATGGCCGATTCGCGGCACACGTTCGTCGAAGGCGACATATGCGACGCGGCGCTGGTTCGCAGGATCATGGCAGAGCACACCGTGGACACGGTGGTCCACTTTGCAGCTGAGTCACATGTGGACCGATCGATCACCGGCCCGGCGCCATTCATCACGACCAACGTGGTCGGCACGTTCGTGCTGCTCGAGGCCGCGCGGGATGCCTGGATCGAAGGTCGGCGAACCGACGTCCGATTCCATCATGTTTCCACCGACGAAGTCTTCGGGAGCCTGACAGAGACGGATCCGCCATTCGACGACGACACCCCTTACGCACCAAACTCACCCTATTCCGCGAGCAAGGCAGGCTCGGACCATCTCGCGCGAGCGTACCATCACACGTACGGGTTGCCGGTCACCGGCAGCAACTGCTCGAATAACTTCGGCCCCTATCAGCACGCCGAGAAGTTCATTCCGACGGTGATTCGCTCGTGCATACGCGGTCAGCCGATCCCGGTGTATGGAACCGGAATGAACGTGCGGGACTGGCTGTACGTGGACGATCACTGCCGTGCCGTGGATCAGGTCGTCCGCTGCGGACGCCTCGGTCGGATTTACCTGGTGGGAGCCCGCAACGAGCGACCGAACCTCGATGTCGCTCGGCGCATTTGCCGGCTGGTGGCCGAGGCGCTGGGCCAGCCGGTCGAGCTTTGTCTCGGGCTGATCGAGATGGTGACGGATCGGCCGGGGCACGACTTCCGGTATGCGATCGACCCCAGTCGTCTGGAACGTGAGATTGGCTGGCGGCCGCGGGAGAGCTTCGAGACCGGCCTCAGGAAGACAGTCGATTGGTATCTGGCCAACCGATGGTGTCTGGAGCCCAACTCCTGACCGCCCGGGTCAGGTCCTGCCTGCCCGGCCAACATTCCCCAGCTCGCCCTACGTCTAGCTACTTACTACGCGTCACTAAGCGCTGCACCGGCTACTAAGCGCTAGGCCGGCGCGTGCCTCACGACCACCCAATCACCCGGTTGTGGCGGGAAGTCGAAGGGCCGATCCAGATGCACGGTGTCGTGGGCGAAGTCGATCTCGACCACCTTCCGAGACTCTCCGTGCACTTCGACCGTGTCTCCCGGAAGCACGCCCGCCCAATGACGGTGGGCGACTTTGGGCTCGGCTGGGAACGCGAGGTAGGCGCCCAGGGCGATGAGCGCAAAACAGATGTAAAGCCCGGTCCAGATGAGGATTTCTTCCATGTCGCGATCCTCCCGTCAGCGAAGGTGGCGACGGCAGGGGAAGTCCCCCACTCAAACATGGGGCGCGTTACTGCGGGCCCGCAAGAAGGAGATGCCCCGGCGGGCACCGCGGGCTTAGCGCCCGCGGCGTCCCTTGAAAACCGGCCGGCGAGGCTCTTGCGAACGGGAAGGGGCTGGCGTTGGCGGCGCGAACGGCCGCTTCGAAGTGTCTTCCTCTGGGGCTTCGTCCCCCAGGCGTCGCCGCACGATCTCTGCGAGGTTCGCCGGTGTGTCCCGCCGAGGCGGTGGCGGCGGAGCGGAAGGAGCCGGGGCCGGTTTCGGAGGCGCACTCGCGGCCGAGACAGCGGACAGCGGGGCAGTGGGGGCGTTGGGCTGTGCGAGCAGTGCGAGCGCCTCCCGGGTGGTGTCCTGAATCTTCAGCAAGCAGGCCGCTGCAGCCTCTCGTGACCGGCGCTCGATCCGCGCCGCTTCGATCGCGAGCACACCCCGAAGCGCGTCGCGCACTACATCCTCAGAGACGGTGACGCCTTTCTCACGCAGCCGGTCCCGGGCGGCTTTCACCGCTTCGGGGCTCGGCTCCAGGGCCGGGGGTGCATTGGGGCGGGTCGTCATCACGTATCCTCCTCTAATGCCGTAAACTATATCCACCCCCCGCGGCTACGCAGCGGTCGCCGGCCACAACCTTGCTGCAGAGAGGCCGATGCAGGCCCAAGGCTTCCTGAGAGACCTGGCGCTCGTCCTGTGCGTCGCGGCGATCACATCGGTCGTCTTCCAACGACTGCGACTGCCCGCTGCCCCTGGTTACATCGTCGCCGGACTGCTGATCGGCCCGCACGTCCCGTTCCCGCTCGTGGCAAACCTCGAAACCGTGCAGACCCTGGCCGAGCTCGGGGTGGTCCTCCTCATGTTCTCGATTGGGCTCGAGTTCAGCCTTCGCCGGCTGGCGCGCATCGGGCCGCGGGTGGGGCTGGTCGTTCTGCTCGAGGTCGGGCTGCTGCTCGCAGCAGGGTCTCTGGTTGGCCGGCTGTTCGGCCTCGGTCCGGAGGCAAGCGTGCTGGCGGGCGGAATCGTCGCCATCTCGAGCACCATGATCGTGGCGAGCGTATTCGTGGACGCGCGGGTCGAGGGTCCGCTTCGGGAGCTGGTCCTCTCCATCACGGTCGTGGAGGATGTCGCCGCGATCCTGTTGATCGCTGCTGCGACCGCCCTCGCATCCGGTGGCTCGTTGACGGCGGGCGACCTCGTGCGCGCCGGCGGCCGTCTCCTCGCCTTTCTAGCGGGTGCCCTCGCGCTCGGCCTGCTGGTGGTACCGTCCGCGATGCGAGCCGTGGCCAGGCTGCGTCGTCCGGAAACGACGCTGGTAGCCAGTGTCGGACTGTGCTTTGCGGCTGCGCTGTTGGCACGCCAGGCCGGCTACTCGGTCGCGTTGGGGGCGTTCCTGGCCGGCTCACTGGTGTATGAGTCGGGCGCCGGCCGTCTGGTGGAGCAGCTGGTACGGCCGCTCCGCGACATGTTTGCTGCGATCTTCTTTGTCGCGGTCGGGATGTTGCTGGATCCCAAGGTCGCTGCGGAGAACTGGTCTCTCATCGCGGCGCTGGTGGCGGTCCTGGTCTGCGGGAAAATTCTCGGTGTCTCGGTCGGGTCGTTTCTCACGGGCCATGGCACCCGGCTCAGCATTCGGGCCGGCATGAGCCTGGCACAAACCGGCGAGTTCGCGTTCATCATCGTCGGCGTTGGAGCAGCGTTCGGCGGTCGTGCCCGCGCCCTTCCGCACGTCGCGGCCGCGGTCTCCGTGATCACGGCGTTCGCCTCACCCTGGCTGGTGCGCGCCTCCGAGCCCCTCGCGCTCTACGTGGATCGCCGGCTGCCGCGCCCGCTCCAGACCTTCGCCACGCTCTATGGCTCGTGGATCGAGCTGTTGCAAGTAACACCCGACCAGAAAACTCCCTGGGCTCCCGTGCGACGAGCCGCAAGCTTCGTCCTCGGGGATGCCGTACTCCTGGCCGGAATCATCATCGGCGCCTCGATCAATTTCCCCCGCCTTCTCGACGCGTTGCAGGAGCATGCGGGCACGTCCGACGTTCCCGCTCAATGGATCGTCATCGCGGTGGCGGCTGGGTGCGCGGCCCCGTTCGCCATCGGGATGGTCCGGTCCTCCCGCCGCCTGGGCGACGCCCTCGCCGATGTCGCATTGCCGAGCCGAGGGTCAGGCAAGATGGATCCGGCGGATGCGCCTCGGCGCGCCTTCATCGTGGCGCTCCAGATCGCGATCGTGATGATGGTGGGAGTGCCCCTCGTCGCGGTGACGCAGCCGTTCCTGCCGCAGTTTCAGGGTGCGTTGATCGTGCTGGCCGCGCTGGCGACCCTCGGCCTTCTCTTCTGGCGCACTGCGACCAACCTGCAAGGTCACATGCGGGCCGGCGCCGAGATCGTCGCGGAGGCGCTCGGTCCCAAGCATCGCGGCACCGAGGCAGCGACCCTGGAGCAGGTGCAGCACCTGCTCCCGGGGCTGGGAACGCTCGTCCCCGTGCACGTAGCGCACGGCAGCGTCGCCGATGGAATCACTCTGGCGCAGCTCAATCTGCGCGGTCGCACCGGAGCGACCGCGGTCGCGCTCTCGCGTGGCGGCGAGGCCACAGTGCTGCCGACCGCCGAGACGCTACTGCGCGAAGGCGACCTGCTGGCATTGTCGGGGAGCCACGAGGCCATTGCGGAGGCCCGGCAGCTGCTGACCGGCGCGGGTTAGCCGGCCTCGGCCGCCTTCCACAAGTACCAGCTCGCGACGCTCCGATAAGGGCGCCACCGCTCCGCGCGACGGACCATCGTGACACCCGCGGGGAGGCGCCGCATTCCAAATGCCTTGCGAAAGCCTTTCTGGATGCCAAGGTCCGTCACCGGCAGGACATCCGGCCGGCCCAACCTGAAGATCAGCAACATTTCCACCGTCCAGCGGCCAACTCCATGCACGGCGGTCAGCCGCTCGATCAACTCCTCGTCGCTCATCCGACGGGCGGCGCGCAACGGGGGGACCGTCCCATCAATGACGCGTCGAGCGAGGTCCCGGAGCGCTGCCGCCTTGTTTCGCGAGAGACCGGCCGAGCGCAGCTTCGATTCCGAGAGGAGCAGCAGGTCTTCGGCCCGCGGATATCGGCGCGGCGCGAACAGGCCGTGCACTCGGCCCAGAATGGTCTCGGCAGCGCGACCGGTCAGCTGCTGGTAGACGATGGCCTCGAGCAGCGCGGCAAACAGACTCTGGGTGCGAGTGGGACGCATCAGAAACGGGCCCGATCGCTGGATGAGAAGGGCAAGCGCCGGGTCGGCGCCGGTCAGGTGGCGAACGGCGTCGGCTGGGTCGAACAGGAGGCCGTGCGGGTAGCTGGTTCGCCTCGGTACTGTCATTGGTAGTAAGAGCGTGAACGGTGAACGGTAAACGGTAAACGGGGGCTCCGCTGGTTACCGAAGCCCCGTTCACGTTCACTGTTCACCGTTCACGCAGTTTCTTCCTATCTTCCGGTCCCATGACTCCCGACGAATTCCGGTCTTACGGGCACCAGCTGGTGGATTGGATGGCCGACTACCTCCGCGATGTCGGCCAGCGGCGGGTCGTGCCGCAGGTGACGCCGGGCGACATTCGGCGCTCGCTGCCCTCGTCGCCCCCCGCTACCGGGGAGGGATTCGACCGGATCTTCGCCGATTTCGAACGGCAGATCGTCCCCGGAATGACCCACTGGAACCACCCCGGCTGGTTCGCCTACTTCGCCGCCAATAACAGTCCGCCCTCCATTCTTGCCGAGATGCTGATCGCAACGCTCGGCGCTCAGTGCATGTCGTGGCAGACCTCGCCCGCCGCCACCGAGCTGGAGCAGGTGACCATGAACTGGCTGGCGCAGATGCTGGCCCTGCCGACTGGCTTCACGGGTGTCATCCAGGATACCGCATCGACTGCCACGCTGGTGGCCCTGCTGTCGGCCCGCGAGCGCGCCTCCGGGTTCGCCGGCGAGCGCCTCGGCACCGGCGGCGGGAAAGGCCTCCGGGTGTACGCATCTGCGGAAGCCCACTCTTCCGTCGTCAAGGGAGTTAAGCTCGCCGGCTATGGTGCTGGGGCGCTGCGCTCGATCCCGGTGGACCACCGCTACGCTCTACGACCCGAACTGCTCGATGCGGCGATCACCAGAGACGTCGCGGCGGGGCTGGTTCCGGCCTGCGTGGTGGCCACTGTGGGGACCACGTCGTCTACGGCGATCGACCCACTCCCCACTATCGCCGAGGTGTGCAGGCGCCACGGCGTATGGCTACATGTGGATGCTGCCTGGGCCGGCTCTGCCGCCATCCTCCCCGAAATGCGCTGGATCATGAATGGAGTGGAACAGGCTGACAGTCTGGTGTTCAACCCGCACAAGTGGCTCCTGGTCAACTTCCACTGCAGTGCGTACTTCGTCCGCGACGTCGAGAGCTTGCTGCGGACGTTTGCCATCACCCCGGAATACCTTCGCACGGCGCACGACACCGACGTCGTCAACTTCCGTGACTGGGGCATCCAGCTCGGGCGGCGCTTCCAGGCGCTCAAGCTCTGGTTCGTGATTCGGAGCTACGGCGTCGATGGGCTCTGTGCCATGATCCGGAGGCACCTGGCACTGGGAGCGGAATTCGCCGGCTGGGTCGAGGCGCATCCCGACTTCGAGCTGCTGGCGCCGGCCCCCCTTGGCCTGGTCTGCTTCCGCTACCGTCCTCCCGCGCTTTCGGCGGACGATCCGCGGCTCACGCAGCTCAACCGCGACCTGCTCGCCCGGGTCAACGCGAGCGGCCGGGTCTTTCTCACCCATACCACGCTGGGCGGCCGGTACGCCATCCGGCTCGCCATCGGACAGCGTTGCACCGACCTGCCGCAAGTCGAAGAGGCATGGCGCCTCGTACGCGAAGCCGCTGTCGCAGTGTAGACCCGCTGTCATCGGTCCAGCCGTAGCCAACCCGTTACTTCACGTTGACCTCGCGATGCCTGGTACATCGGGGAGCCTTCAAGGTCCCAAAACTCAGAAAAATCGCGCTCACAGCGCCCTACATGCACAACGGGCCGACCCAAACGCTGCCTTCGGATTCACTTCATCTGTCCGGTGGGGAGAAGCGGGCATTGCTGGCATTTCTGCGTACCCCGACCGACACATCTGGTACTGCGGCGAGCCCTTCGCAGCTTAGCTCCCGCACAGCATCGCATTAGCGGTGCATGGTCTCTTACGGTTCCGACTCGAGCTTGGCCGACGAGTAGGAGGAAGTTGCGCGCCAGCCGCCGACTCCGACAAACGGCAGGACTGCTCCGATCAGAATCAGGGCCCCGCCGACCCACTGCCCGGCGGTGAGCGTCTCGCCCAACGCGATCCAGCTGGTAATCGCAGCTGCAAGCGCTTCGAGGGTGAAGATGATCGCGGTCAACGCGGGACTCACGACCCTCTGGGCGCCAAGCTGCAAATAGAAGGTCACCGTTGCGGTGACGCTCAGGAACCCGATCGCCGCTACGGTTCCGGCGTTGAGCACGAGGTGAGGAGTCTCAATCAGTGGTGAAACCAGAGCCGAGAGGACGCCGGTTGCCGTAAGCTCGAGCGCGAGCAAGCGTTCGGGTCGCGCAGTCGGGGCGAAATGGCCGGCCGCCACGATCTGGAAGGCAAACAGCAGGGCGCACCCGAGCGTCAGGATGTCTCCCAGGTTGAGGCCGCCGCTCGAGCCGCCCGGCCGGGTGAGCAGATACATCCCCACCCCTGTGACGATCACCGCCAATGCGACAGCGGCGGACGGGCTCCGGCGATACACCAGGAAATACGCGACCGGGACCAGCGGTGTGCTGAGCCCGGTGATGAACGCCGACCGGGTGGGGGTGGTGTGCGCGAGGCCCACGGTCTGAAAGACGAACCCGGCCCAGAACAGCAGGCCGAGGACGAGGCCCCCGACCAACTCGCGGCGGGTAATCCCTCGAAGCCACGGGAGCACGAAGACCGACGCGAGCAGGAAGCGGATCGAGAGGAAGAGCAGGGGCGAGACAAGGGCGAGGGTCTGCTTGATGAGCACGAAGCAGCAGCCCCAGACGACAGCAATGAAAACGAGCGCGGCGATGCCCTGCCGACGGGTCATCCGGCGAGTGCGGGCGCGGCCGGCAGGAGCAGAGGCCGGAGGTACCGGCCGGTGTGTGAGGCCGCGACCGTCGCGACGTCTTCCGGAGTCCCCTGGGCCACCACTTGACCACCGGCATCCCCTGCTTCGGGGCCCAGATCGACGATCCAGTCGGCCCGCTTCACCACGTCCGGGTGATGCTCGATCACGACCACGGTGTGCCCGGCGTCCACCAGCCGATCCAGGACCTGGATGAGGACGCGGACGTCGTCCAGATGTAGCCCCGTGGTGGGCTCGTCGAGCAAATAGAGCTTGCGTCCGTCGCGCTTGGCGGAGCTCGACAGCTCACGGGCGATCTTGAGCCGCTGCGCTTCACCGCCGGACAGCGTGGTGGCCGGTTGCCCGAGCCGGAGGTATCCGAGTCCCACTTGCTGCAGGTGCCACAGCCCCGCGCCGAGCTTGGCCTGGTGGCGGAAGCGGGCGGCTGCCTCGTCCACGGTCCATTGCAGCACATCCCGGATCGAATGGCCGTGGATTTTTACGTCCAGTACTTCGGGCTTGAATCGGCTGCCGCCGCACACCTCGCAGGGAACGAATACGTCCGCCAGGAACACCATTTCGACCTGAACGTGTCCGGCTCCCTCGCAGGCCTCGCAGCGGCCGCCGGGCAGATTGAACGAGAAGGTCGCGGCGCTGTAGCGGCGCTGCCGGGCGAGCGATTGCTGCGCGAACAGCTCGCGGATCTCGTCGAATGCCTTGATGTAGGTGACTGGGTTCGAGCGTGGCGAGCGGCCGATGGGCGACTGATCCACCAGCAGCACGTCCTCCAGGTGCTCCCAGCCGGTGAGCCCGCGGACCGCGCCCACCTCTTCTCCCAGGTGCGACTTGGCCGAATGGCCGCCGTGCAGCCGGGACTCGAGGTTCCGATAGAGGACGTCGTATACCAGCGTGCTCTTGCCGGACCCGGACACGCCGGTCACCGCGGTAAGGGTCCCGAGCGGTATGTCCGCGTCGACACCTTTCAGGTTGTGCAGCTCGGCACCGCGAATGCGCAGCCATCGCGGGCCGGCATGGCGCCGCGCGCTGGGTACCGCGATTCGTTTGGCGCCGGTCAGGTATTGCCCGGTCAATGATGCGCCGGCCGCTCCGACGGGGCCCGCATGAACCACCCGGCCGCCGCGCTCGCCCGACCCCGGACCCAGCTCCAGCATGAAATCGGCCTGCTGAATGGCCGCGAGGTCGTGCTCTACGACGACGACCGTGTTCCCGTTGTCGCGCAGCCGCCGAAGCAGGGCGAGAAGCCGGTCGGTATCACGGGGATGCAGGCCGATCGACGGCTCGTCCAACACGTACAGCGCATCGACCAACTTGGAACCCAGCGCGTTGGCCAGGGCGATCCGCTGAGCCTCTCCGCCAGACAGAGTGCGGGTCTGACGGTCGAGCGTGAGATAGCCCAGTCCGACGTCGCGCAGGAAGCCGAGTCGACTGTCCAGTTGATCGATAATGAGCTGGCCGATCTCGCGCTCGAAGGGCGACAGGCTGAGGCCCCGGACCCAGGCGTGGATCTCGTCCACCGAGCGGGCGGCGACGGCGGCGATCGTATCGTCTCCGATACGGACGCCCAACGCGTCCGGGTTGAGGCGGGTCCCCCGGCAGGCCTCACAGGTGCGGGCCAGCTGATACTGCCGGAGGAAAACGCGGATGTACTGCTTGTAGCGCTTTTCTTCGAGACCCTTGAGGAAGGGGAAGATTCCGAGGTAGCGCCCTTTCCGGCCGTACAACAGCTCTCGCTTTTGCGCCGCCTTGAGCTTGGACCATGGAGCGGCCGGATCGACGTCGAGCTGCTTGGCCCGCTCGAGCAGGATTCGGCGCCGGCCCTCATAGCGCGGCTTGGTCCAGGGATCGATGGCTCCCTGGGCCAAACTGCGGCGCGTATCGGGGACGATGAGCGACTCATCGTATTCCAGGGTCGCGCCGAACCCGTTGCACGCCGAGCAGGCGCCGCGGGGGTTGTTGAAGGAGAACAGGGCGGGCGTCACCGTTGCCGCAGGGGTGTCGCAGCTGCTGCACGCGGGAAATTCGGTGAACCGAAGACGGTCACCCTCATGGAGCGCGATCGCGACGCCCTCACCTTCGCTGAATGCGGTAGCCACCGCTTCGGAGACGCGGCCGGCCTGGTCGGCCGCCGCGATCAGCCGGTCCACCACGATGAGCAACTCGGCGGCATCGGTCAGATCAAGCTTCGGAGGAAGCTCATCGAGATGGTGCGCCAGTCCGTCGGCCACCAGCCGCACAAAACCGAGTGCTCGCAGGTTGTCCACCACGGCCTGATGGGTGACGCGCGCGCTAACTGGCAGCGGGAACGCGATCTGGAGCCGGGCCTCCGCTCCGACCGTTGAGAGGATCTCGTCGGTTGCGGACTGAGGCGTTTCGCGCCGGACCGGTCCACCGCAGACCCGGCACCACGTCTTTCCCAGGCGGGCCCAGAGCAGGCGGAGATAGTCGTAGACCTCAGTAGCCGTGCCTACCGTGGATCGGCTGGAAACGGTCGGGTTGCGCTGCTCGATCGCCACGGCGGGCGCCAGGCCTTCTAGACGATCCACGGCCGGCTTGGGCATCCGGTCCAGAAACTGCTTGGCGTACGTCGACAGCGACTCGGTGTACCTTCGCTGGCCCTCGGCGTAGAGCGTATCGAACGCGAGCGAGGACTTGCCGGAACCGGACGGGCCGGTGACCACGATCAACGAGCGACGCGGAAGGTCGACCGTGACGCCGCGGAGGTTGTGCTGGCGGGCGTTGACGATGCGGATGACGGAATCGGACATGTGATGGGAAAATAGCGAGGCGAGGCGGGGGCGGTTGTATGGCGGGAGGTTGGTTGTGCGGGTGATCAGAGTTGGCGGTCCTCTAGCGGCGGGGTGGGCGGGCCTCGGGCGCTGCAGTTCGCTGGAAT
>Ga0134128_10006088_pt1 | contig 14610 bp, 15 predicted proteins | sample KB31754_FD_96462 | JGI IMG/M metagenome (GOLD analysis project Ga0134128, IMG submission 96462) | Terrestrial soil microbial communities with excess Nitrogen fertilizer from Kellogg Biological Station, Michigan, USA - KB3-175-4 | ecosystem: Environmental > Terrestrial > Soil > Unclassified ... | reverse complement strand
TGAAAATAAAAGAGATGGATCGCGACCCGGTGTACCTACCGTTCACAGCTGCTCCATCTCTTTTATTTTCAGCCCTGTCTCTTCTTCCAGTTCTCTTTTAGCAGCAGGCTCCAGGTCTTCATCATCTTCCACAAAGCCACCAGGCAATGCCCACATACCTTTGTGCGGGTCGTTCTTTCTTTTTACCAGCAATATCTGCATCTGCTGTTTTGTATATCCAAACACTACAGCATCCACTGTTACTTTTATATTCTGTTTTAACATAACATGCCTTCTTTCTCAAAATTAAAAAAAGAAAAGTCGTCTCAAAAAAACTGAGACGACTTAAATATCTATTTTGAAATATTTTTATTTCTTAAACAACCTGAATATGTCCAGGCCGTTCGCATAAAGCATTAATCCAAGCAGTAAAACCAGGCCTACCGTTGTAGCGCGCTCCATTATCTTTTCGCTTACCTTTCTGCGTGTTACCAATTCATAGATCAGGAATATTACATACCCTCCATCTAATCCAGGTATAGGCAACAGGTTCATAAAGGCAAGAATGATGGAAATAAATGCTGTGAGCTGAAGGAAATCGCTCCAGCTAAACACAGGAGAGAACAGCTTACCAAAGCTTACTATTCCGCCAAGGCTCTCAGAAGGTTTTATTTCTTTGGATGTAAAGATCAACCTGAATTGCTGCCAATAGTTGGCAAACTGGTCGAATGTAAATACAAAGCCCTTTCCTATAGCCTGGATAGGATTGTATTTTATCCTTTCTATTTTCAGATACTCTTCAAACGATTTAAATTCAAAGCCAAGATGTTTGCCTTTTTCAGGAGCCATGCCGTGCAATTGAGCAATCTGGTTATGGCGGATCACTATCACTGTGATCGGCTTGTTTGCAAATGAATCCAATGCTGTTTTAAATTCATCTGTAAACCTGATAGGAATATTGTTGAATGCCACAATGCTATCGCCTGCCTTCAGTCCCATTTTTCCCGCTTCTGCACCTGGTTCTACTGCCCCAACGGTAGCAGGACTACGAACCTGGATAAAAGTATTTTTCTGTGCTTTGATGATCTTACGAATAGTACCGAAAGGAACAGTTACCTCTACAGGGGTATAATGCCCATTGCCCGTGGGGCGCGATACACTGATTGATTTGGCATCTTCGAAAATAATGTTAGGGACTATTTTACTGAATTTAGCGACAGGTTTTCCATTCACTGCGGTGATCATATCGCCGTTTCTCAGTCCTATACTTTTTGCCGTGCTGTCTGCAATGATACCATATTTGGCATTCTGAGTGGGCAAGTACTGTTCGCCCCAAACACCAAATAGTACAGCATAGATCACAATACCCACCAGCACATTCATAATAATACCACCCAGCATGATGAATAAACGCTGCCAGGCTTTTTTAGAACGGTATTCCCAGGGTTCAGGAGGCTTGGCAAGGGCTTCTTTATCCATGCTTTCGTCCACCATGCCCGCTATCTTTACGTAGCCACCGAGAGGAAACCAGCCTATACCATATTCGGTATCGCCCTTCTTCTTTTTAAAGAGCGAAAAATTTAAAAGCCCTGAGAATGGAAAAAGGAAATCGAAGAAGAGATAAAACTTTTCTACGCGTGTCTTAAATAAACGGGCAAAGAAAAAATGCCCGAACTCGTGCAATAGGATCAATAAGGACAGCGCGGCAATCAGTTGTATAGCTTGTACCGCTCCGCCGGATATTAATAGAACAGTGTTCAGTTGCATGCAGGTAAAGATAATTTAGTAAATTGATAATTGGCTCTTCTTTACAAACTCAGAAGCATAAGTACGAGCCTCATTATCTGATAGTTGATAGTCGTCAAGTGTAGGATGTTCCACAAAAGAAACCTTTTCCAGCGTCTTCTCGATCATTTCACTCATTTCCAGGAAGCCAACCTTGTTTTGCAAAAATGCATGCACTACCACTTCATTAGCAGCATTGAGCACACAAGGGGCATTGCCTGCCTTATACATGGCATCTTTTGCGATTGCAAGATTACGGAAAGTTTTATAATCAGGATTTTCAAATGTAAGTTTAGAGTAGTCCTTAAAATCGAACCTCTTAAAATCGTTATTGATCCGTTTTGGAAATGCCAAAGCATATTGTATAGGCAACTTCATATCTGGCAGTCCTACCTGTGCCTTTAATGAGCCATCTACGAACTGCACAAGTGAGTGTACTATAGACTGGGGATGCACCACTACATCTATCTGATCGTTTCGCAGACCAAAAAGCCATTTGGCCTCAATCATTTCCAGCCCTTTATTCATCAAAGTGGCACTATCTATGGATATTTTAGCGCCCATAGACCAGTTAGGATGCTGCAGGGCATGAGAAGCTTTTACATTTACCAGGTAATTTGGTTTGCGTCCCAGGAATGGACCACCGGAAGCAGTAAGGATTATTTTTTCGATCGTGTCAAAATCTTCTCCAACCAGGCATTGAAAAATAGCCGAATGTTCACTATCCACAGGAATAACGGACGCGCCCTTTTCAGCAGCTTTTCGCATTACTATCTCGCCAGCTACGACCAATGTCTCTTTATTGGCAAGTGCAACCCTTTTGCCTGCCCCTACGGCAGCAAGCACTGATTGCAGACCGGCAAAACCGAGTATGGCACCCAGCACTATATCTACCGTATCCCACTGCACTATATCTATCAGCGATTTAGCGCCTGCAAAAACCTTTACAGGGAATAACGAAAGCGCTTCTTTTACTTCCAGGTATTTGGCATCATCTGTTATTACCACAGCATTGGGCTTAAATTCCTTTGCCTGAGTGATCAACAGATCTGCATTGCTATGAGCACTGAGCACCTCTACCTCAAATAATTCAGGGTGAGCCTTTACTACCTCCAATGCCTGTGTTCCTATCGAGCCCGTTGAGCCCAGTATGGCTAAACGTTTCATAGAATTATGATTTTTTTCATCCCTCTTCAAGATCAAATAAAAAGATTACAAAGATATTAAAATCCTCTGCTATAGCCTAAAGTAGTAATTACGTGTAAAATACTACCATTTCATTAGCCAAAATATTGTTATGATTAAAATAGTATAAAAATTTGGGTTACATTATTTGCTTCTTAAATTTGTTTGTAATCTTCTAATACATAAAGAAATGCTTCAGCAATCTACACTTACATTTCTGACTAACCTTTCAAAGAATAATAATAAACCGTGGTTTGAGAAGCATCGTGATGAATACGATACTGCAAGAGCTGATTTTGAGAGCTTTGTTACAACGCTATTGGAAAATCTGTCAAAAAGCGATCCCGTATTTAAGGAAATAAAGGCAAAGGATTGTGTATTTCGTATCTATAGGGACGTTCGCTTTTCTAAAGATAAAACACCTTATAAAAGCAATTTTGCCGCCGCATTCAGCAGAAATGGTAAAAACTTTCAAGGGGCGGGATACTATCTGCATTTACAACCGGGAGGCAAAACTATGGCTGGTGGCGGCATGTGGATGCCTGAAGGGCCAATGCTAAAAGCTGTGCGCCAGGAAATAGATTATAATTTTGCTGACTTCAAAAAGATAGTAAGCAATGCTACTTTCAAAAAATATTTTAAAGGTGTGGAAGGGGACGAGCTAAAAACGCTGCCACAAGGATATACTGCAGATAACCCGGCTATTGAATATCTGAAAAAGAAAAGCTACATAGTGAGCCATGTCTTTGCTGATAAAGATATTACGGCAAAGACATTTGCCTCAAAATGTTCTGATGTTTTTTCTGCGATGAAGCCTTTAGAAGATTTCCTCAATAATTCAATCAATTAGCTTAGTTACGAAATACAAGAAATTCAAAGGGGCGGTCGGGGGATTCTGCTAATTTTTTTCTTTTCCCTGAACCACGCCTGTGTGTTGTATTCCGGTAAACGTCCATTAGTTCTACTGTTTCCTGTACCTGTTGTTCATTGTCTATCTTACTCACTATTGCCATCAGCTCATCTACTTTCTGGTCAAAATCGTCCTGCCAGTGCTGCGCCACTTTTGTCGTCACTAACAGTTCTCTTGTTTGCTGCTTCATGGGGTCTTATTTAAGCATTCGTTAAAAGAATCTTTCAGAAAAGTAAGATAATTTTTTGCTTAATGGAATAGCAGAAAAGAATATATGAGGAAATTCTCCTGTTTTCCAATTTTACTTAATGAAAATGTAAAGAAAATGTATCGGTAAGGTAAAGCCAGATGCTAATAAAACTTAGTAAGATATGGATATCTTTCCTGATATAAGTCTTTTACCTTATGTAATATTGTCTCTCTCAACTGGTCTATATTCCGACGTTCTGTAGCTGAAATAAAAACACTCGAATTATTGGTAATAGCTTCCCATCGGTCCTTTAATTGATGTAATAAATCTTGTTTTACTTCATCATCGAGCCATGGATCAAAAACTTTTTGTTCGTACAAATCCATTTTATTGAAAATGGTTAAAATGGGCTTTTCAAACGCGCCTATTTCCTGTAGCGTTTTGTTTACTACTCCCATCTGATCTTCGTATGCAGGATGTGATATGTCTACTACATGGAGCAAACAATCCGCTTCGCGCACTTCGTCCAGTGTACTTTTAAAACTTTCTACCAAATGGTGAGGAAGCTTGCGGATGAAACCTACTGTATCACTAAGTAAGAAAGGCGTTTGCTCATATACTACTTTTCGCGTGGTAGTATCAAGCGTTGCAAAAAGCTTATTCTCTGCAAATACATCGGACTTGCTCAAAAGGCTCATTAATGTGCTTTTACCAACATTGGTATATCCCACCAATGCCACGCGTATATATGTGCCCCGCTCTTTGCGCTGGGTTAGTGCTTGCTTATCTATTTCTGCAAGGCGCTTGCGCAACAGTGAAATTTTATCCTTTACAATACGGCGATCTGTTTCTATTTCAGTTTCACCAGGGCCGCGGGTACCAATACCACCACCCAAACGCTCAAGGTGTTTCCACATACCTTTAAGGCGTGGTAAAAGATATTGATATTGAGCCAGTTCCACCTGCACCTTTGCCTGAGCCGTTTTAGCACGGCGCGCAAAGATATCCAATATCAAATCGCTGCGATCGATGGTTTTTATACCAAGTGCATCTTCTATATTGATGATTTGTGAGCCTGTTAATTCATCATCGAATATGGCGAGATTAATTCCCTTAGCACGTATATAATCTCTTATTTCCTCCAACTTTCCTTTGCCTACAAAAGTCCGGCTATCTGGCTTCTGTAGTTTTTGCGTAAAACTTTTTACAGTTACAGCTCCCGCTGTTTCAGCTAGGAAAGCAAGCTCTGTAAGATATTCCTGTACCTGCGTCTCTGTCTGCAAATTATGCACCAGCCCCACCAGCACGGCACGCTCTTCATTCTGTATTTTATTCTTTTGTTCTATCAAGTCTTTATATACTTATTAAAAAACCATCCCACTGGGATGGTTGTATGTGCAAAATTAATGTTTTCAATTTAAACGGTTACAAAAGGCGTTCCTGCTCACGCAACCAGCGCTCCGGTATTTCATCATTACTTGCAATCTGGTAGTCCCTGTAAGAACAAGGCACAAAGGTTTGATTAGGCAATTTCATCCACCACCTATTAGTACGTTTACTCTTTAAGAACACAGTGTCATTATCAGTAAAGGTGACGTGAAATATAACAAACTCATCGCGTTCCGTAAGATGCGCTTCGCTCTTGCGGATCTGGTATCCGTCTATGAAATACCATATCATTTGCGAGATCAATCTCGCAGTCATATTGTGCTGATCGCCGGAAGGTGTATAGCCATAGATGCCGAATGAAGAAAGGTTGTTACTCATGCCTGCATAGCGGGTAAGCATACATGCTTCATCACCTGTAAAGCCATTTGGTGAGCCATTTACATTTATTGGCGCATCACAATAACGAACTGCAGAAATATCGAAGCTGAATAGATTACTACTACGCAACACCGGTTCCATATCATCTATATGCTCGCGCACTTTCCCCAATCTAAAGAAATCAAAACGCAGCTTATCCAATGTCTCTACCATGCGAGGGTGAGCATAATAGCTCTGAAAACCTATATGATTATAATGCGCAACATAATTCGGCTGAGAAGTAAGCATCTTCATCAGGAAGCTGCGTGAAGTAACTTCATCTGTATCATCAAGGTCTATCAGCATATCGGCAACAGAGGCATGGATCATTTGCTCAGAACGCCCTAATGCTTCATATTGCTGTAGTGTGAGGTCGTGTGAACCTCCTAATACGATCACTGTTTTTCCTGAAAGATGCAGTTCATGCAATACTGTACGCAATGCGGCGTAAGTATCATCTACAGTTGCGCCCTTCTGTATATTGCCTGCATCCGCAATTTTTAGTGCAGGATGCCAGTCATACAAATCGTAAAGTTGCTCACGTACCGCATCCGGGCTGTTGCTATATGCTGCATCCCTTTCTTCACCGCGATATTCACCGCAACCAACAATTACTATGTCTGCATCTTCCCAATCGAACCCGTTATGTGTAGCACATATGATGTTGGCGCCCCATTGTAATGGCTCATAATAATTTTCGCCCTTAGTCTCTATAAAGTGTCTTGAATCGAAAAATGGTCTTAGATCCTGCATGTAGAAATAAAAAAATCTGTTAAAAGTACATAATGTTAAGATGGGCAACTACTATAATGGGCAAAAATCTTTGTCTCATTTATGAAAATCAATCATTCGCAAATAACTGGTAATCAAATTAACTTTTTTGAAAGAACATAAAAATGTAAATCGCAAGGATTTTTTTTATTTTTGGCCACTATGGCTACCGGGAAAAAAGCAAAACCTTCGTATGTATATGCTATCATTGGTGTTTCACTCGTGCTGTTTTTGCTCGGTACACTCGGGTGGCTGGTAATAAATGGCCGGGCACTTAGCCGGGCATTTAAAGAAGACCTGGAGGTGCAGGTAGATTTCCACGATAATGTAAAAGACCAGGATGTGCAGAAGATGAAAGAAATACTGGATAGGCAGCCCTTTGTAAGAGAGTCCCGCATTATCACAAAAGAGGAAGCCATTAAAATGCAGAGCCAGCTTGAGGGAGAAAACATTACTGATTTCTTAGGCTACAATCCGCTGTTTACATCCATAGCATTGAAGCTACATCAAGAATATGTAAATAAGGATAGCCTTGAAAAAATAAAGTTATTCATAAAGCAAAGCAACGTGGTAAGGGATGTAACGTGGTCGAAAATGGTAGTAGATCAGATGAATAGTACCTTCAGAAAAATCGGTATCATCCTTGGTGCCATCTCAATCATATTATTTATAGTGGTTATTTTCCTTATTGATAATACAGTAAGGCTGGCTATGTTCAGCAATCGCTTTTTGATAAAAACAATGCAAATGGTAGGCGCAACCCGTGGCTTTATCACTAAGCCTTTCGACCGGCGAGCAGTGATAAATGGCCTGATTAGCGGTGTAATAGCTGTAATTGGCCTGTATATGCTTGTATCTTTTGCCTATTCACAGCTTCCTGAGCTTAAATTAATAAAGGATACCACAATGTTTGCCTTATTGATGATTGGTATGATAGTATTAGGTATTTGCATATCTATTATCAGCACCCACCGCTCAGTGGTAAAATACCTGAAATTGCATGTGGATGACCTGTATTAATTTTATTTCGTAATATTGTAAGTAATAGATTTTATCATGGCAACTCCTCAGAAACAACAACCATCTCAGCCAAAAAAGACTGCAACTCCTGCGCGCGCTCAGGCGCCCCGCCCTGCTGTGAAGAAGAGTGTGGCATCAAATGTACCCCGTGGCAACCAGGTATTTCTTTTCGACAGCACCAACTACAAGTGGATGGCTGCCGGTGTTGCACTGATACTAATTGGATTCTTCCTGATGGCAGGAGGTAAAAGCGCTAATCCGCATCAATTTTTATATGATGAAATTTATAGCTTCCGCCGTATAACACTGGCTCCAATGGTTATCCTTATCGGTACCTTCATCGAGGTATATGCCATTATGAAAAAACCAACAGCTACAGCTCAATAATTATATAGGAACTCATTAAAAAAATAAATGCCTCATTAGAGGCATTTATTTTTTTATTTGAACTCAAATGTTTTATTCTTTATTAAATCTTAGTTCCTGCAATAAAAAGACATTGTCCTTAGCACGGAGCAAGATATATACACTATACTTGCCACCGCTGGTAGTAATATCGCCTATAGCAAATTTAGAGGTGTTATTTGGCGCCCCACTATTAATGATAGTAAGGTCTTTAGGCATGTTTTTGTTAAAAAAGTCCTTTAATACCATTTCTGCTTGTGTACGGCTATAAATAGACTGGGTATTATTGATAGTAATAGGCACTATATTATCGAAGTATTTAGCAATAGTAGCTGTATTGCTATTGCGCATAGCACTCACTATATCTTCTACGGGAGAAACCTGTGCCTGCTGGGCTTTGGCTCCTACAAAAAAGAATAGACAATAAAGGATCAATACCGTTTTTCTCAACACATTATTCATAAGAATAGCAAAAATCTCACTGTTACCTTAGTAACTAACAAAAAGTAAGCCAATTTCATCAAAATATATAGATTATATACTATAATATCTGTTATCCGTTCCTAAAAATAAAATCAATTCCCGGTAAATCATAACAATTTTAGCCTTATCCGTGCTATTTTTGCCTTCATGTCTAAAAAAGTAATGCTCATCATCATGGATGGGTGGGGACATGGCCAGATTCCCGCCGCAGATGCAGTAGCCAATGCAAAAACTCCGTTCGTAAGCTCTTTATATGGCAAATATCCCCATACTGAACTGATAACTTGCGGAGAAGCGGTGGGACTACCGGAAGGGCAAATGGGCAATTCTGAAGTAGGACATCTGAATATAGGGGCAGGCAGGATCGTGTACCAGGAATTACAACGCATTAATGTGGCTGTAAGGGATGGTGAATTAGACAGAAGTAAAGTATTACTATCGGCTTTCAACACAGCCAAAAAAAATAATAAAACACTCCATTTTATAGGCCTGGTGAGTGACGGAGGAGTACATTCTCATATCAAACATCTGAAAGCCCTTTGCAGCCTGGCGCAACAGCACAATGTTCCCCACGTAGCTATACACGCTTTTACAGATGGGAGAGATACCGACCCCAAAAGCGGATATGGTTTTATAAATGAATTGCAACAACACCTACAACAGACGGGTGGATTTATAACATCTATTACAGGGCGTTACTATGCAATGGACCGGGATAAACGCTGGGAAAGAGTGAAGCTCGCATACGATGCTTTGACCCAGGGCATCGGAGTTAAAACACATGACCCACTGACGGCTATCGGGCAGTCTTACGCAGAAGGCGTTACAGATGAATTTATCAAACCAATTATTGTTTGCGATGATGCCGACCAGCCATTGGCCACTATACAAGATGGTGATGTGGTTATCTGTTTTAACTTCCGCACAGACAGATGCCGGGAAATAACCGTAGCCCTGACTCAACAAGCGTTTCCAGAGCTGAACATGCACCCGCTAGATCTTCATTATGTTACTATGACTGAATACGATAAAACATTTAAGAATGTCGGTATTATATTCGGGAACAGTGACTTAACCAAAACTCTGGGTGAAGTACTTTCAGAAAATAAGAAAACACAAATAAGAATAGCTGAAACTGAAAAATATCCTCACGTTACTTTCTTTTTTTCCGGAGGTCGCGAAGTACCGTTTGACGGCGAAAAACGTATTATGGTGCCGTCACCCAAAACAGTGCCTACGTACGACCTGAAACCCGAAATGAGTGCTTACGAGGTAACCGAGGCAATACTACCTGAGATCGCGGGACAGACAGCAGATTTCATTTGTCTCAATTTTGCCAATGCCGATATGGTAGGGCATACCGGTGTATGGGATGCTGTAATAAAAGCTGTAGAGACAGTTGATACCTGTCTCTCTCGCATAGTACCATTGGCACTTGAAAATGGCTATGCTATATTTCTTACCGCCGACCATGGTAATGCAGACTATATGATAAATGCTGATGGCACTCCAAACACTGCTCATACTATGAATCCCGTACCTTTCTTTATTATCTCCAATGATTTTCATGGAACAATCCGTCCTGGAAAATTAGGAGATCTGGCACCTACCATATTGACTTATATGGGTTTGCCAATACCAGAAGAAATGACAGGGGATGTTTTGATCTAAATTTATTCAGGTTGTCTTTTGAACCATTTATTTAATAGCCTTGTTAAGGGTGGTACTAACGTCATAAATATTATTGCCATCCAAAAAGCCATAAATATCATCCTGAAAAGATATTTTCCAGTCGTTGGCTGTGGATCAATAAATTTATAGCATATGCCCCACCAAATGAGCCAGTATAAAAAATTGAGTAGGAATTTCTTTATCAGTTTCATAGGTTTATAAAAGTCTTTTATCGTGCTATCCATGTAGCCGGATCCATCTTAATTGGATCCTTTTTCCCGGTATCTTTCCATATCTGGAAGTTGATAGTAGGCTCGCCCTCATCATTGTTTCCTGCTACACCAATGATTTGTTTAGTGTGCACTTCCTGTCCCTTTTGAGCTGAAACGGAGGATAATCCGGAATATACAGTAAAGTAGCGACCGTGTGTAATTATCACCGTCCAGCCTATGCCGGGAATATATGCAGCCCTTGATAAGGTGCCATCAAAAACGGCTCTCACAGGTGCGTTGGCAGAAGTTCTGATATCCACTCCATTGTTTTCTATCATCACTTTTTCGGCTATAGGATGTGGGTGGCGACCGAAGGGGTCAGAAATAAATCCTTTTTCTACCGGCCAGGGTAACCGGCCCCTATTACTTTCAAAACTGTTTGACAGTGCGGCAGCTTCCGGTGTGAGTGAAAGATTGTATTCAGGAGTGGTAGTTGTTTTTCGTGGGTTATTCATTACAATAGTAGTAGTACTTATTACCCTGCCACCACTGTTATTATTTACTTTGACATGATCGTTGCTATTATTAGTTGCATTATTAGCAGCATTCTTCGCAGCCAAGGCAGCGGCTTTTTTGCGCTCCTCTTCTGCTTTTCTGCGTTCTTCTTCTATTTCATGACGAATGATCTCATTGATGGCTTTGCTTAATCTCGCTTCTGCTTTTCTATTCTTTTCTACTTCAGCAACCAGTTCCTGCTCTCTTCCTTTCAAGTCCTTTACAACATCATTTGTTTCCTGTGTTTCCTGCTGCAGTGTTTTTGTCTGCTGCTCCTGCGTTGTAAGCAACTGGCCTTTTTGGTTTTTCTGTGTATTTAATACGCCAATTTTATTCTTTATTTGTCCTTGCGTGATTTTTATCTGATCTACCTGCTCCTTACGATAATCCCGATATTTTTTCAGATACTTTATACGACGCAATGCATCATTAAAATTGCTGGATGAAAAAATAAACGCCAGCATATCGTAAGAACTCCTGGTTTCGTAGGCATATCTCAGCGATTGCGCATAACGTGTTTTTTGTTGCTCAAGTGTTAGTTGCAGGTTAGATATTTCTTTGGATGACGATTGGATATTGGTACTAATTTCGCCTATCTCATCATTAATGTTGCTGATAAGTCTTTGGCGTTCTGCCAATTTATTCTGTAACGCCCTTAATTGACCAATAGTAGCCTTCTTATCTTTTTTGGTGGCATCGAGCTGCTGCTGTGTTTGCTTTATGGCCTCCATTATCTGTTTTCTGCGGTTCTCAAGATCGGTACGAGAGTATTGTTGCTGTCCAAAAACCGAAAAAGAGAGCAGTATAAGTATAACTAAGGCTGTTAAACGCATGCGATGAATTAATATAGGAACAAAAATAACCAAATATCCTCCTGTTTTGTCCCTATATGGCTTTTTTAAGAGGATTTTAATGCATTTTTCAAATAAATATTTGCCGACAGTTTTTTTATTGCAAAACCTTTGTAGATTTTTGTTGCAAAGAAAAAATCTATGTTGTATTCGATGACTGGTTTCGGGCGCGCAGAATCCACTATAAATAACCGGCAGGTAGCGGTGGAAATAAAATCGCTGAATGGTAAGCAATTTGAAATTGTTACCAAGATACCGCCTATACTCCGTTCGTATGAATTGGATATACGCAATCTGCTTAATAATATATTGATGCGCGGTTCGCTCGACCTGGCCATCGCCATAAAACAGGAAGGCGCCTCCAAGCCAATGACAGTAAATACGGGGCTGGCGGTTTTCTATTATCAAAGCATGCAGCAGATAGCGAAGCAGCTTGGTATTCCTCATGACAATGTTTTGTCGACACTTATGCGTATGCCGGAAGTAGTGATAGCAGATCAGGATGTATTGCCTGAAGAAGAATGGCTATTAGTGCAGGAGGTAATAAAGGCTGCGGCACAACAGCTTATGGAACACCGCAAACATGAAGGCGCTGCACTTCATAAAGATTTGCATCAACGTATCCGCAACATTGAGGGCCTGCTGGAAACTATATCTCCGCTGGAAGTACAAAGAACAGATAAAATACGTAGCAAGCTAACACAGTGGCTGGAAGAAATAGCAGGCAGGGATAATATAGACCCTAACCGTTTTGAACAGGAAATGATATACTATCTTGAAAGAATGGATTTCTCAGAAGAAAAAACAAGATTAAAACAACACTGCCAGTATTTTCATGATACTGTCAACAAAAATGAGATCGCTAAGGGAAAGAAATTAGGTTTTATACTTCAGGAAATTGGTAGGGAAGTAAACACCCTGGGTGCCAAGGCCAACCAGGCAGAGATACAGCAGATAGTGATCAATATGAAAGACGAATTAGAAAAAGCAAAAGAACAGGTATTAAATATATTGTAGCTTTTAAAACACAATTAGATAATTTAACAGCCCAAATACAGCTTATTATTCATGCTTCGTAATTCCATAGTTATTATTTTCTTTTCCTGTTTATTCATGGCCGGCTGCATGCCTTCTCCTTTTTACCAAAAAGAAGAAGCTATACCACAAAATGAATGGCAATACCAGTTTCAACCTACTTTTAAATTCAACATCACTGATACCACATCTTTATACAATATCTATTTTCTGATACGCCATACTGATGCCTATCCATACGCCAATATCTGGTTGTGGATATATACTAAACAGCCCGGCGATTCGACTTTTAGAAAAACCCGAATCAATATACCACTTGCAGAGCCTTCTGGTAAATGGCTGGGAAGGGGAATGGGTGAAATATATGAGCAGGAAATGCCGATCACTATAGAAGGAGATAAGTCTATCTGCAAGAAAAAAGGAACTTACGAAATTCGATTTGAGCAAAATATGCGTATTAATCCGCTGCCCGAAGTTTTACATATAGGCTTGCGCGTAGAGAAAGCAGGGGCACGTAACTTTAGCCCAAGATAATGGTGTTATGCGTTTCTTCACTTCAGTATATCTGCTTTTACTTGCTTACGTTATAGCAGCCCTGGTATTTTGGGGTATAAAACTCGACAAGCAAAGCAAACAGATATACGACTTACAAGTCACCATACTGAAGTCGCAAATTGATAGCTCAAAATATCAATTCACTTATTATTCCCGTCTGCATTTGCTGAAAGAGAAACAGCTTATGCACACCAAGCAATATGTAGGTGAGGGAGCTACCTTTTTCCTTGTAATACTTATTGGTGCCGCTGTTGTTTATTCATCTTTTCGCCGCAGCATCCGTCTGTCACGACAGCAAAATAATTTTATGCTGTCTGTAACACACGAATTGAAATCTCCCATTGCGGCAATGAAACTAAATCTGCAGACTCTGGAAAAACGCAACCTGGATGAAACGCAGAAAAGCAAACTCCTTGATCGTTGCATTAAGGAAGTGGACAGGCTCAATGACCTGTGTAACAACATGCTCTTCACTTCACAAATAGAGGGGCGGCAATATAAACAGGCACGTGAACAAATCAATTTTTCGGAGCTGGTGGAGGATTGTGTGAATAGCTACGCACATCGTTATCCGCAAAGATTTGAGGAAGATATTGTTGCCGATGCGAAACTGACAGGCGATAAAATGATGCTGCAAATGGCCATCAATAACCTGCTTGAAAATGCCATAAAATATACACCCGCAGATAAGCCGATTACAATAAAGCTTACCCAAAAGAATAATGTACTTCATCTGCAGGTAATGGATCAGGGTCCAGGCATTCCGCATGAAGAAAAGAAAAAGATATTCAACAAATTTTACCGCATTGGGAATGAAGAGAGCAGGAAAACCAAAGGCACAGGATTAGGCTTATATCTTGCGTGCAAAATAGTGGGCCAGCATAAAGGGCGCATTGTTATAAAGGATAATACACCTACCGGGGCAATATTTGAAGTATCTCTGCCTGCTAATTAAATTCTTCGGTTACATCTTCTGATTGCATAGCTAAATCAGGATCGTTACAAATACCAAATGTCCTCCTGTGAAATGGAGACAAGCCGTGTTCTTTTATTTTCATTCTGTGATAGGGAGTAGCATATCCTTTATTTTCAAACCATCCATATTGTGGATGATCTTTATGCAGATTTTGCATGTATTCGTCGCGGTATGTTTTGGCAAGGATACTCGCAGCAGCTATTGACGAATAAATGGCATCC
>Ga0134128_10006084_pt1 | contig 14615 bp, 18 predicted proteins | sample KB31754_FD_96462 | JGI IMG/M metagenome (GOLD analysis project Ga0134128, IMG submission 96462) | Terrestrial soil microbial communities with excess Nitrogen fertilizer from Kellogg Biological Station, Michigan, USA - KB3-175-4 | ecosystem: Environmental > Terrestrial > Soil > Unclassified ... | reverse complement strand
TGCGCACACGCGAGCGCGTGCATTTTCGACGTTCCTGCATTTCAAACTCCAACCAGCCCTCACACATAGGAACTGGAAATCGCCAAAGCCTGAAGGCGTGCCGTTAAACATCGGCCATGCGTGAAACAGTCCGTTTACGATCATTGTCACGTCTTTTCTTTGGCCTTTTCCTTGGTCTTCGTTTTCGCCCTCGCCGGCGCGGACGAAACCGTGAAAATCTGGTTGCCAAAGTGTCTTGAAACGGGATTGCCGGCTTAGCCGCCTGAAAATCCGCGGCTGGTAATGGATTGCCCGACAAACAGCAGTGGACGATTCAAAATGGCTCGTGACGAAGATTACACGCTCGCAAAGCATTTCAAGATGCTGGCAAAGCAGCTGCGCACAAAGGCCGCGCTCGAGAAATCGGCCAAAGACCGATCGGAATGGCAGCGGCTCGCCGACTGCTATGCCAACCTGGCCGAGCAGCAATCGCCCGTCGACTGCTTCCAACGATAACGCCGCATCACCCGAAGCCGCGCCGGTTCAGCGCCGCATATTGCCGCTGGCGCCGCTTTTCGGCGTCGGGTGGTTGGTGTTTTGTCTGGCGTCCTGCGCCTTGTAATCATACTTGATCTGCCCGTAGCTGAGCGAAAGACTCTCTGTCGGCGTGTCGTTGGTGGCCTTGGGTTTCTTCTTGTCCGCCAGCGCCGCGGACGGAACGGCCAACATGGCAACCAGCACAAACACAAGCGTCGCAATCGCAGTAGAATTTGATCCGCGCATTTTCGCCTCCTTGACCGTCCACGCATAAACTAGCACGGACGCAAGCGTGGCCGGTCAGCAGGCCTGACCTAATGTCAGCCGCAGCCACAGGCAGCGCGAATTTCCGGCGACCGCCCGCCGTCAAAAACAAAGCCGCCAGGCGGGGTGACGTGCCTGACGGCTTCTCGTTCGAGGTTCGGGCAGATTGGGGATACTGCCCGCGCAAAAGCTATCGAGGCGGGGGCGCTTTGCAATCGCGCGCTGGCGTTAAGCTAAAGCGTCAACCTTAAGCCCCGCGGTTCCACAGACGCGGCCGGCGCGATCATGTAAACAGCCATATGCACCTGCTTGTCCGGAATAGAGCGCCCCGCGCGTGACAATATCATCAACCATCGGCTGGATCGTATCCACCCTCGGATCGGCTTTCTGGATTTTCGGCTATTTCATAACCGGGCATCCGCCCCTGATCGCCTGGCAGACCTATACTCCGGCATGGATCGCGGAATTCCTGCCGAATATCGAATCCGAAATCGGCATGGTCTTTTGCATCGGCGGCATGGTGGCGATGTATTGGCCCGCGCGTTCGCGCAAGTAGCCGCCGGGCAGCGCGGCGCGGCAGAACCGCTATGACGCCTTCATCGTCCGCATGACGTACATGATGGCAATCACCACAATCGCGGCGATGGCGACGTAGTGCGGCGAGTCGCAAAGGCTCTGCACGCCGGCGCACGCTTCATCCGCCCAGGGGTGACCGCGATATTCGAGCGCGGACGCCGCGTAGACCAGGATCGTAAGACCGACCATGACAAAGGCGATGAAAAGCATGGCCTTTGATAACCAAGGACGGCCCCGGCGGGAATTAAAAATCACATAAACAAAGTGTCGCGGCAGGTTGCCGAAGCGCCGGGGAACCTTTCGCCGCGCGGGAAATTGGTGACGTAACGAGCCGCCGGGAGGTGTGCCCAATGTCCAACTTGTCCAACCTGTCCAGCCTGAAAACTGGTGCCGCCGAGCCAGGCGCGCCCGTGGCCGAGATCGCCTGGCGCCATTTCTGGCTCAAAAGCGTGATGATCGATGCCGGCGCGCCCGGATCGATAAAAATCGCCCGCCTGGCATTGCAACCAAGGAAGGTATCCGTGGCGCAACGAATGCGCAGGTTGCGTCGCATGCGGGCGATCCTTGGTGCGCCGCGCTGAAACCGGCCGCGCTGAAAGCGATTGGCGCGCCGCGTTGAAACCGATGGCCGAGCCACGCTGAACGCGAAATGACCGCTGGCGCTGTTCGGCCAACGGTCATTGTCCAAGACTTTATCCAAGACTTTGCCCAAAGATTTCGCGCCAGGTTTTCGTATCTGGCTTTTTGGGATCGCCCCTAACCCGCCATTTCCGCCGTTGCCGCTAGAGTTTCCTCAGAGTTTCCTCTTGCGGGCCGCCTTGCGCGTCGTCGACCTGCGCGTGGTCGTGCGGGTTGTCGTGCTGGTTGTCTTGCGCGTGGTTTGACGCCGGCGAGCCGGCTTGCGCCCTGCCGTGCGTCCGCGCGCCTTGCCTTCGCGCCGCATGAACGACTTCATGACCGCGGCGACCGCCGCCTCGGCGGCCGCCGTGGCAGCTGCGGTCGCGGCCCTGACCGCGATGCGCTGCACACGAACGGCGCTCGATTTGGCCGCGCCGACAATCGACCGCTGGGTCTTCGCAACAAAGCCTCGCTTCGCCATAACTCTCTCCTCAATTAAATATCGAACGATCCGCGCCCGTTATGATGATTTGGTCCCATTTCCCTTTCGCGCCTTTCGCGATTTCCCGCCTTTGCGCGTCTTTCCGGCACCCGGCTGCAGGCTGGGAGACGGCTCCGGCAAATATTTGAGCGCCGCATGCGCCAGCTTCGGGACGGCGTGCGCTACTTTCGTGGGAAGCCTGCTGACGCGCTTGAGCGATGTCCCGGCCGTGAAAGTGCCGGCCACCGCGCCGACTTCGAACGCTATGGCGGTGGCCAGTTCGGGATTCTGCTGAACGAACGCCCAGAAATGGTCGCTGTAGGATTTCCGCCGGGCTTTTGTCACAAGTCATCACTCCCGCTGACGTAAACGCCCCGGCGCCGATCGCGCGAAGGGTGCCTGCGACAACGGCGTCGCGCACCGCGAGTTCCATGCGGCATCGGAACTTTATCGCGGCGCACGGATTATTGCGGCCGGAGGTCTCCGGCATGTCCGTTAAAATTGCAGATGCTGGCGCCGCTGAAATCATCCGCGTGGCCTATGAAGTGGCGTGGCACGAATTCAATGCGCAAGCGGATTTGAGTCCGGATGAAAGAATGACGGGACCGACCAAATTGCGCCGGTACATCGCCGTCGTGATCGCGTCAGGCGAGCGCGATCCGACAAAGATCGCCCAATCGGCGCTCGGAATGATCCGCGACTACGAACAAATAGCGCGGTCGACCGCGCGCGTCATGATCGGACAAGTCGATTAAACTGCTGACTCACCTGTCGACTAACCCGCGAAGCAGCAAGCATTCTTCTTCGATGCGCGTGTAAATCTTGACTTTTCGCGCATTAAGGATCATATGTTGCGCGTCGGGCCACATTGCAGTCGCCCGGCTTATCCAAGGCATTTCGCCCAAGCACTGCACTTAGCCCGCTCATCGGGCCGAGGGCTTTTGGCGAAATGTCTGATCATCACAAGCCCAGACCTGATGGCGGCGATGGAGAAATCCACGCACCCAAAACGTAAATCCAAGCGTAATTATCCAAGGCGCAATTTATGTCGGGTCCATCGCAGGCACCCGGCCGCTACAAGGCAATTCGCCCAAGCTCTGCTCCTGCGCCGTCCACGAAGCGCGATGCCGGTGTCCGGCACTCGCTCAGACGGCGATTCGGAGAAAGCAAATGTCGACATCGTTCAAATTTCCACCCCGCTCCTTCGTCAAGCACGAGGGTTTCAATTTCGATGCTCTGCAAAATGCCGCCCGCGCCGGTCGCAGCACCCGGCCGACGAGCAAGATCGACCCCAGGATCGCGGCGTTTCTGCTCAAGGACGATCACCTCGTCCTGCTGGCGGTCGACGGCCTGCTGGCGCTGCACGCAAGATACAAAGCGTGGCGCGCACGCCGGCGGACTCTGAAGGCGCTCGCCGACCTCGACGAACGCCAGCTCCGCGACATCGGTCTTACACGTGAGGATACGCTGTTCGCCGGAGCCGTCAGGTTACCGCGCCGGCACGATAGCTATCGCGCGCTGGCGGAGCTCGATGCGAGCGAACTGAGCAATCTCAGCGAGCACGGAATACGCGCCTGGCGCGAGGCGCATCGTGCAAAGCAGCAAGGCCGCTGAAGGGATCGGTCGATAACGACAGTTATCGCCTGGGGAAGATCGCAGCCTCCCCGTTAAATGGTCGCCCCATTCAAGCGCTGCTCTCGTCGCAAGACCTTACGCCGGCCAAACCGTTCCGGTTGGCGGTCTCGCCGCTGCACTGCTGCGGAATTAGTGGCCGTGAGCGCCCGGGCACCGTTCCACTTCAATCGTGACATGCGAGAGGTCTGGAATACCCCCGAGACGCCTCTTGTAATGGCTGGGCGCGTGCGGATCGTCGGTGACCAACGAGATAATCGCGGCGAGATGACCCGGCCCGACACGCCAAAGATGGAGGTCGGAAACGCGGTCGCCGTGCTGTTCGAGCCGCGCGGCGATCCTGCGCGACAACCCTGGCTCCGGACTGACGTCAATAAGAATGGCACCGGCGGAGCGGACCAGCGTCCACGACCAGCTCAGAATGACGACGGTCGCAACCAGCCCCATCACGGGATCCATCCAGACCCACCCGAATTGCCGGCCTGCAACAAGCCCGATGATAACCAATACCGATACCGCGGCATCCGCCATGACATGCACAAAGGCAGCGCGCAGATTGTGATCCCGATGATAACCGCGCGGACCTTCATGCAGGTGATCGTGGTCGACTCCATGATTATGACCGTGATCGTGACTGTGCGAATGGCCGTGCGCATGGCCGTCCGCATGGCTGTGCGCATGACCTTGCCAGTGGTGATGATCATGGTCATCGCGCAAAAGCAGCGCGCTAAGCAGGTTGATGCCGAGCCCGACGACGGCAATCAGGATGGCCTGATTGAAGCCAATCGGTACCGGACTAAACAGACGTTCCACGCTTTCATAACCGATGAGCAGCGCGATCATCGCGAGCGCTATCGCACTCGTGAAAGCCGCGAGGTCGCCCAGCTTTCCGGTGCCAAAGGCCAGGCGGGGATCGTTGGCGTATCGCCGCGAATACGTATACGCCAGGGCCGCGATAAGAAGCGCGCCCGCATGCGTGGACATGTGCAATCCGTCGGCAATGAGCGCCACCGAACCGAACCAATATCCGCCGACAATCTCGGCAACCATCATCGCTGCGCAAATGGCAATGACCGCCCAGGTCTTTCGCTCGTTGCGCTCATGCGCCGCGCCCAAAAACACGTGCGAATGCCGAAAGTCGTCGATTGAATGGGAATGCATGTGTGGCTCCGCCAAATCGTCAGTATCATCCCATATAGGATGCAAATGACGCCCTCTTCAATGTCAGGTTGCCAGCAAACGTGGACATGCGATGCTATGCTTTTGCCGGTGCCGGCCGGGGACGCGTGACATCGACACGCTTCCCCGGCGGCTTATCGGGGGCAAGCATGAAAAAGTTTTTGATTCTTGTGGCCGCAAGCATTGCAGCCGTCGCGACCGCACCGTTCATTGGCGAGAGCAGCGCACAGACCGGTGCAAGCACGCCGGCACAACAAACGGCCAGCCGGCTGATTACGCTGGGGACGCGCGGCGGACCCATTCCCTCCAAGGACCGGGCGCAATCGTCAAACCTGCTGATCGTGAACGACACATATTACATCGTTGACGCCGGCGACGGCCTGCTCCGCCGCCTGGCTCAGGCCAATGCCAATTTTCGCAAGGTCGGCAAGATCTTCATCACGCACGACCATGATGACCACACCTCGGGGCTCGGACCTTTGATGTCCGTTTCCTGGGATTTCCAGCGCCACGATCCGATCGATGTCTACGGACCGCCCGGGACCGCCGCATTGGTGAAAGGCGCCATTCAATATTACACCGTCAATGCGGAAATTCGCTGGGTCGAAGGAAGGCGCACGCCCCTTTCCGACGTATTCGTTGGCCACGACGTGCAACCGGGCGCGATCTATGAGGACGCCAACATCAAAGTGACGGCGGCGGAGAACACGCACTTTCATATTCCGGAGGGAACGCCGTACGCAGGAAAATACAAATCCTATGCCTATCGTTTTCAGACTCCGGACCGTGTGATCGTCTTCACGGGCGACACCGGACCCAGCGATGCCGTCACCGAGCTTGCGAAAAATGCCGATGTCCTCGTATCGGAGGTCGCATCGGCCGAGGACCTAAAGCAGGTGCTGATCAAGGCCGGCAGCTGGCAAAGCATGTCGCCCGACCAGCAGACCGCATTCATGCGCCACATTGTCGAGGAACATCTCACGCCCGAGGAAGTGGGGAAAATGGCCGCGCGCGCCAATGTGAAGAAGGTCATCCTGACCCACTTGACGCTGACGGTCACGGAGAATGACGACTATCAGCGGCTCGTGCCGGAGGTTAAAAAGTTTTTTTCCGGCGAAGTCGTCGTGGCGAAGGACCTGATGACGTTTTGAGGCGAATTCGGACGTTCGCGTGAGCCGGGCGCCGGCGGCTAAATTCCCCGGCGCTCGGCGCGAGGCGCTCCGAAATCTATTCCGATCTGGAACAGGTACGCCCTGGAGCGGACGCCTTCGAGATACGCAATCTCGTCTTTGAGTTTTTCGATCTCGTGGCGCACGTCGCCGTTGCCGCGCGCGGCCTGCGCGTCGGCTTCAAGTCGCTTCAAGAATTGGCGGAGCCGAACGAGGTCGGCTTCCCTGGGCGCTCTCACCATGAGCCAATCGTAGCCGCTCCCCGCGGCGCGAAAAGCGGTTTTCCACTCACAAATAAAATAGTGGACTTGTTTGTTGGTGCCGCGGTTACGCCGCAATTGAGGCCCCGCCAACCTGTCTGCGGCGCCCGGCGGAGGCCTCGCCGCCGGCGTCAATTGACCGGTGGCCGGTTGCAGAGCATGAGTACCGGCCGAATAATCCGAATAATCCAAATAAACAATGCACGGTATTCCAGCAGCATGACGCCGTCGGCGAGCCCGCTCACCACCGATCTCTATCAGCTCAACATGGTCCAGGCTTACCTCGACCATGGCGACGATAAAGAAGCGGTATTCGAATTCTTCATCCGCCGGCTTCCCGAACGGCGCGGGTTTCTGCTCGCGGCCGGCCTGGAAGACGCCCTCGCCTATCTAGAGACGTTGCATTTTTCATCCGCCGACATCGACTGGCTCAAGTCCACCGGCCGCTTCCGCGGCAACCTCATCGACTACCTCGCCGCGTTCCGGTTCGCCGGCAACGTGCACGCCATTCCGGAAGGCACCGCCTGCTTTGCCAACGAGCCGCTGATCCGCATCACCGCGCCTTTGCCGATGGCGCAGCTGATCGAGACGCGGCTGATCAATATTCTGCATTTCCAGACGATGATCGCCTCCAAGGCCGCGCGAATGGTTCTCGCCGCGCCGGGAAAAATCCTTTCGGATTTCGGCCTGCGCACCGCGCATGGCGCCGAAGCGGGGCTTTTCTCGGCACGCGCGAGCTATATCGCGGGCTTTGCCAGCGCCGCGAATGTTCTCGCGGGCGAGCGCTACGGCATTCCGATCGTCGGCACCATGGCGCATTCCTTCGTGCAGGTGCACGGCGACGAAACGAAGGCATTCGAAAACTTCGCGCGGTCGCGGCCCGAGGGCGTCGTGCTGCTGATCGACACCTACGATACGCAAGCCGGCGCGCGCAAAGTCGTGGAACTCGCGCCACGGCTCAAGGCCGACGGGATCGTCATTCGCGGCGTGCGCATCGACAGCGGCGACCTCATGGACATGTCGAAAAAAGTGCGCGCCATCCTCGATGCCGGCGGGCTCAAGGATGTCATTATTCTCGTCAGCGGCGGCATCAACGAGGACGTGCTGCAAAAGATGGCCGCGGCGAAAGCTCCCATCGATGGATTTGGCATCGGCGTCAACCTTGATGCATCGATCGATGCCCCCTCCCTCGACTGCGCCTACAAGCTTCAGGACTACGCGGGCAAGCCGCGCCGCAAGCTTTCGGAAGGCAAGGTCACCTGGCCGGGCCGCAAGCAGGTCTGGCGCAGCACGGGCGGCGACGGGCGCATGCGCGGCGACGTCATTTCGCTCGAGACCGACACCCAGCAGGGAGATCCGCTGATCGTTCCGGTCATGCGCGCGGGAAAACGGCTAAGTGCCGCCCCAGGTCTCGCGCAAATCCGCGCGCGCGCCGCGGACGAGCTTGCACGCCTGCCCGAACCCTTGCGGCGACTGGAGCCCGGTTTCAACTATCCGGTGAAGGTCGCGGATGCGCTCATTGCGCTTGCGCGCGAAGCCGACCGCGCGCTCGCGCGCTGAGCACTATCGACTTACGGAATTCGTCACTCGGCCGGCGCCAACGCGCCCTGCACAGCGCGCGGCATGCGCGGACGATTGCTCCAGGCCCAGCTGCGGCCGTAGTTCGTCACAGGTTTTTCGACGAAAATGGTCAGCAGCCACGCCACCAGCACGCAAACGGGCAACGCCGCGAAGGTCACCGCCCATTGCGCCGCGCTGACGAGATCGGGACGGGTCCCGAGGATGAGTCCGTGCATCAGCCCGAGCACGGGGAGATGCGTGAGGTAGACGGCGTATGACGTATCGTTGAAGAAGCCGAGAAACTTCGAATGGAAGCGCTTGGCTTCGGGCGCGCCGCGAACGAGGGTGAGCAGGAAGATGCCGCAGGCGACCGACACGAGCAGTGGACTGAAAATGTCGAAGCTATGCCCGGTGTGCCCGTCGATCATCCGCAACACCGAAGACACGATGAGCAGCACGACGGGCGCAAGGCGCAGCGGATAGTCGATCCGCGCCCACGGCATCCTGTCGCTCTTGATCGCGACCGCGGCAAGCAGGCCAGCGGTGAGAATGTCGGCGCGCGTCGGAAGCAGAACCCAGCCGATGAGGCCCTGGTTATCGAGCAGCTCGAACGCGCCGGCGCGGATGACAAGCGCGCCGATGGCGATCGCGGTGAGCGTCAGCGCCAGACGGCGGCGCGGAATGATGACGAAGAGAAACGGCACGATCAGATAGAAATGCTCCTCGATCGCAAGCGTCCACGTCGGCGAGATCCAGTGCGCGCCGATGTTGCCGGTGGCGGCCATGAAGAAATTCTGGGTGAAGGTGAAATAGCTCCACACCGGCAGCGGATGGTCGGCATCAACCCAAGGGGCCGCAAAGGCCGCCATCAGCACGATGTTGACGATGAGGCACACGAAATAGATCGGCAGCGTGCGGCAGACGCGGCGCACATAGAACACCTGGAAGAAGTTGTCGTTGTGCTGTTTTTCCAGGATCAGCTTGCCGACGAGATAGCCGCTGAGGACGAAGAACATATCCACCGCGATCCAGCCGAACATCAGCGCGGTGATGCCGTGCGGGACCTCACCGAAATAGTGCGACACGAGGACGAGGATCGTCATCAGCCCGCGCACGCCGTCGAGGCACACGACCCGCCGTTCGGCGGCGGGCGGATGAGCGTCTGTCGTCGCTGTGAGCGCAGCGGTATTGGGCATGAAAAAAGGCTAGCAGACGGCCAATTACCCGCGGTTTCGGATGTCGTTCAAATTGTACGGATTGCGTTAGCCGGCTTGGGCGTCCTTGGGCGTCCTTGGACGCTGCGCGGAAATCGAGGTTCCGCCGCGCGAAAGCGAACGCGTTCCGGAAACCAAGCCTTAGCCATATCGCCGTCACGGCAACGCTTCACGCGGCGGCCGTCCCCGCCCTGTTCCAGCCGCGCGCGCCTTCGCCGTAGACCTCGTGTCCGGAATCGGTGACGACGACGGTGTCTTCAAGCTTGATGAAGCCGCGGCTCGGATGCAGCAGCGTCGTCTCGACCGAGACCACCATGCCCGCTTCCAGCGGCTCGCTGGCATATTCGGCCGGATACGGCACCGGCCCGCGGTCGGTCAGCCGCGGCGCTTCATGGCTGACCATGCCCATGCCATGCGCAAGAAATTCCATGTGGTTGTTGTGTCTGGATTTCTGCACCAGCGGCGCGGCGGCGGCATAGATTTCCCCGCCGATGACACCCGCGCGGATCGGCTTCATGGCCGCGCACTGAATCGTTTCGATCTCGCCCAGAAGGTCGTTGAGTTCCGTGTCCGGCTCGCCCTGGATCGCCATGCGGCAGACATCGCCGATATAGCCGTGATAGTTGCCGCCCGAGTCGATCGACATGATGCCGCCCTCATCCCAGGTCTGCTCGGAGGGCGCACGGTTGAAGCTGGTGCCGGCGGTGATCAGGCAGTATTCGAATGTAAGGCCGCGGTTGGTTTCCGCGCGGCGCAGCGCCTCGACCATTTCGGCCTTGGTGACGCCGGGTTTTGCGGCCGCGATCACCGACTGCATGGATTCGATGACGGCTTCCGAGGCGTATTTCAGCAATTTCAATTCGCCGGGCGACTTCTTCACGCGCTGGCGCTCGAGCACGAACAGCGCGTCGACCCATTCCGCGTCGGGAAACGCGGCGCGCAGCACCTGCGAGGCATCGTAAGGCAGAAATCCGAATTCCGCGGCAATGCGCTTTGGCTTGAGACCGGACTTGCGCATGTGGTCGACCGCCTTCTGCATGGCATCGACCGAGCCCCAGGTATTGGTCTGCGTCTCCGGCGTCCACATCGGATTGACCTCGCGCTGGAATTTCTCCAGCCGATGGCCGATATAGGCGGCCTTTTCCGGCGCGCCCTTCGGATAGACCAGCACCGGCAGGTAGCGGGTCACGCCGGTCGCATCCATGTAGTCGAAGAAATCCGCGCGGTGGCCGCCAAGCAGGTACTGCACATTATGCTTGGATGTCGCGAGCACGACGTCGATGCCGGCCGCATCCATCAGGCGATCGAGCCGATGATGGTCGAACGGGATCGCGAGTCCTTTCGCTGCAAGTCCTTTCGCGGATTGCGTGCTGACATTCATGAGGCGGTGCCTCCTGCTTCCGGTTCCGCTCCGCGGCAAAGCCTAGGGCCAGAGTTCCCTGCTCGCAAGCCGGGCGCCCGCGACCAGCGCTTCCAATTTCGCCCACATGATCGAGGGATGAACGCGGCGATGAAACGGGCCCTGCGCGAAGCCGCAGTCGGTGCCAGCGATGACGTTTTCGCGGCCGACGATTTTCGCAAGCCGCGTGATGCGTTCGGCGACCAATTCGGGATGCTCGACCACATTGGTGGCATGGCTGATGACCCCGGGGACGAGTACCTGGCCGGGCCCGAGCTTTGCGTTTTTCCACACCTGCCATTCGTGCTCGTGACGCGGATTGGCGCCTTCGATCACATAGGCGCCGACTTTCACCTTCAGGATCAAGTCGACGATGTCCTTGAGCGGCACGTCGCTGACATGCGGCCCCGGCCATGAACCCCAGCAGACGTGGTAGCGGATGCGGTCGGCCGGCAGGCCTTCGATCGCGTGGTTGATGATCTCGACCTGTTTCGCCAGCCAGCGCCGGTAATCATCGAAGCTCGCGGGCGGCACCATGCGGTCATAGGTGACGGCGTTGCGCGCATCGTCGAGCTGGACCAGAAAGCCGGCGTCGATGATGGTCTTGTATTCGGTATGCATCGCATCGGCGATGGCCGCCTGCAGTTCGTCGTCGTTCCTGTAAAACTCGTTCTTGCGATCGGGGATGACGCTGGCGGGGGCCGCGACCGGCATGAAGGCTTCTTCCACCCCCGTACCCTTGAGCGCGGCCTTGAAGTTGTCGATGTCGCGCTGAAGCTCGGCGGTGCCGGTGTATTTGATCGGCCCGGTGCAGATCGCTTCGGTTGTCGTCGCAACGCCCTCGCGCGCGTCAAGCTCGGCATAGAACTCGGCAAACCGCGTGCGGTCCGCGCCACGCTTGAACGGATTGGCGGCATCGCTCTTGATCGCGCGGCGCTCGAAGCCGCTCAGGCGCTCCAGCACATACTGAGACCAGCTGATCGACTTGCCGAATTCGCCGTCGCTCGGCACGTCGATGCCGGTATCGGCCTGCTGGCGCACGACCTCGGCGACCGATGCGCTCAGACATTTTTGATAGGCATTTTCGTCGTAGGGCTTGCCGGCCTGCCTGGCGCGCAGGAACTCCTGCAGGGCTTGCGGCCGGATCAGGCTGCCGACATGGGTGGTGAGAATGCGGTTGCTGCTGCGTTTCATGCCGCGCTCTATGCATCCGCCGCGCGCGGAAGGCAATGCGTGGGCGGCCGCCCGCAATCTACGCCTTCACGACGCCGATCAGCTGTTCGAGCCTCGCCGGGTCTTTTTGCAATGTTTCGCTCGCGCCATCGTAAACGATGCGGCCGCGGTCCATGACCACCGCGCGCGGCGCGATTTCCAGCGCCAGGCGGGTGTTCTGCTCGACCAGCACGATGGCAAACCCGCTCGACTGCGTCAGCCGCTTCACCGCCCGGGCCAGTTCCTCGACAATGACGGGCGCGAGCCCCTCCGACGGCTCGTCCATCAGCAGCACCGTCGGATTGCCGATCAGCGCGCGCCCGATCGCGAGCATCTGCTGCTCGCCGCCCGAGAGCTGGTTGCCCATGTTGTTCGCGCGCTCGGCAAGCCGCGGAAAAAGCCCGAACACGGTTTCAACCGTCCACGGCCCCGGACGCGCGGCCACTTCGAGGTTTTCACGCAAAGTAAGAGACGGAAATATTTCGCGCTCCTGCGGGACATAGCCGAGCCCCTGGGTGACACGCCGGTACGTCGCCATCCTGGAAATATCGACGTCATGCAAAGCCAGCCGCCCGCCGTGCAGCGTGGTGTGGCCCATGATGGTCGCAAGCAGCGTGGTCTTTCCGACCCCGTTGCGGCCGATGATCGAAACCGTCTCGCTCGGGCCGAGCGCGAAGCGGATGTCTTCGATCACGACCGTTTCGCCATAGCCGGCCCGCACGTCATGAAGGTCGAGCGCCCAGTTAGGCATGCTTGCCTCCGCGGTGACCTTCACGGTGGCTTTCAATGCGACTTTCAATGTGGCTTTCCTGGCCGAGATAGACCGCCCGCACCTGCTCGTTGCCCGAAATTTCGGCGGGCGTGCCCTGCGTGAACACGGCGCCCTGAACGAGGACCGTGATTTCCTTGGCGAAACGGAAAACGACATCCATGTCATGCTCGATGATCAGCACGGCTATGTCGGGATCGAGCGCGGCCACGGCGTCGAGAATGAGATGGCTTTCCGATGATGGAACGCCGGCCGCCGGCTCGTCGAGCAAAAGCACACGCGGCTTCTGCGCCAGCGCGATGGCGATTTCGACAAGGCGCTGGCGGCCGTAGGGAAGTTCGCGAACAAGCTTGAGCGCGTCCTCGACGAGGCGCAGCGATTCCAGGTGATCAAGCGCCTCGTCGAGAACTACCCGGCTACTGCCGACCGGCCGCCACAGATTGTGGCTGTGATTGTCGCGTTCGCTGATGCACATGCCGATGTTTTCCAGCACCGAGAGCCCGCGGAACAGCTGATTGATCTGGAACGTCCGCGCGAGCCCGCGGCGCGCCCGGTCGGCCTGGCTCAGCGCGGTGATGTCATCGCCGTTGAGAATGACGCGGCCCGATTGCGGCTTGAGCGCGCCGGTGATGAGGTTCACCAGAGTGGTCTTGCCCGCCCCGTTCGGGCCGATGAGCGCATGCCGCGCGCCGCGCTCGAGCTTGAGGTTGACGTTGCGCGTGACCGGCAAGGCGCCGAAGGCCTTGTTCAATGCTTCGACCTCGAGCGCGGCGGTCATGGTTTTTTGCTCCCGGCCAGGCGCGCGCCAATGTTCTCAAAGACGCCAAGCACGCCGCGCGGCGCGAATAAAACCGCCAGTACCAGCATCAGGCCGATGCCGAACTGCCAGAAGGTCGGGCTCAGTTTCGAGAAATAGTCCTCCAGCACCATGTAGACGGCCGCCCCGACGAAAGCGCCATAGAGCCGGCCTGTGCCGCCGAGGATCAGCATCACCATGACTTTGGCGGAATTGTCGAAATCGAACACCGTCAGGGTGACGTAGGCATTGGTCTGGGTGAACAGCGCCCCGGCAACGCCCGCGATCGCCGCGGCGATGCTGTAGACCGTCACCAGCCGCCGGTGTACCGGCGAGCCGATCGCGTGCATGCGCCGTACATTCTCGCGAACCCCCATGAGCGCCTGTCCGAACGGCGAGTAAACGACCCTCCGCACGAAGTAGAACACGACGGCCAGAACCGCCAGCACATACAGATAATATGTGTGGCCATAGAGGTCGTAGTCGAACAGGCCGAGCACCGGCTTGAAACTCAGGCCCGGCAACCCGTCATAGCCGCCGGAAATGTCCGAGCGCAGGTTTCCGGTTTCCTGCAACAAAATGGCCGTCGCCAGCGTCAGCATCAGCAGTGTGAGGCCGCGATAGCGCAGCAAAAACCAGCCGGTGATGAAGCCGACTATCCCCGCCGCAATCGCTGCCGCAAAGAGGCCGCTGATCGGCTCGGTCCAACCTAGACGCGCCGCGCCAAGCCCGACCGTGTAGGCGCCGACGCCGAAAAACGCCGCATGGCCCAGCGTCACGATCCCCGCATAGCCGAGAATGAGATCAAGCGAGAGCGCAAACATCGCCATGATCAGAACCTGGCTGCCGAAGGTCATGCGATCGGGGAAAACGAAGAAGACCGCCACGGCGATGAGCCAAGGCAGTGCTTCGGCCGGCCGAAAGCGATGACGCCGCAGCAGATATTCGGCGGCGCGCTCGCGCGCCTGTC
>Ga0134128_10006083_pt1 | contig 14615 bp, 11 predicted proteins | sample KB31754_FD_96462 | JGI IMG/M metagenome (GOLD analysis project Ga0134128, IMG submission 96462) | Terrestrial soil microbial communities with excess Nitrogen fertilizer from Kellogg Biological Station, Michigan, USA - KB3-175-4 | ecosystem: Environmental > Terrestrial > Soil > Unclassified ... | reverse complement strand
GATGGAGGACACATCGCTGGAATCAACGCTACCCGCCCTGCTCCGGTCCGCTTTACGCGCCGAACACCGCTTGCAATAGTCTTTACCGACCCCGGTATTGCAAAGGTGGGTAGCGGCTTCAAAGCGCTCGACGGCAAAAAAATACTGACAGGAGAAGTGCGCTTCGAACATCAGGGCCGCGCCCGCGTCGGCCGGCACAACAAAGGGATACTGCGCCTCTACGCTGAAACGGAGAGCGGCCTGCTGCTTGGCGCCGAGATGTGCGCCCCTGCCGGTGAGCACATGGCGCACTTGCTGGCGCTGGCTATCGGGCGTTCGCTTACTGTGCACGATATGCTGCGCATGCCATTCTACCATCCCGTTCTGGAAGAAGGCCTGCGTACCGCCTTGCGCGGCCTGTCGGCACAGCTTCCGGCCTGTGGCGAATCCGACCTCGCCGCCTGTGATGCCTTCAATGCCGATGCGCTGGATTGATTGAACTTGATTGGGTGTAACCGGGCCGTGCCGGCACATTTTGGCATGGAAAGTGGTCTGGCAACGGCTTATAATCGCATGTGTACATTTGACCACATGAGGAGTGAACGGCTATGACGCAATCAGTCTCCATCCGGCTCGACGACGACGTCTTGAGCAAACTGGACATGCTTGCCAAAGCTACGGAACGATCACGTGCCTGGCTCATGGCCCATGCCGTAGAGCAGTACGTACAACATGAAGCTTGGCAAATCGAGGCCATTCAAAATACATTGGATAAAATCAGGCAAGGCAATTCCAAATTTGCCAGCGAGGACCAGACTGAACAGTGGCTGCAAAGCTGGGGCGGCGATCAGGAACTAAAAGCTCCGGTATGCAAATAAAGTGGCATGAAAATGCCATTGATGATCTTGTCTCGTTGCGGCAATACATTGCGCTGGATAACTCGCATGCCGCGCAACGCATGGGTGGTAAAATTCGGGAGTGTGTCAAATTGCTCAAGGAACACCCGTTGCTTGGCAAAGCCGGGCGCATCCATTCCACCCGCGAGCTTGTCGTGACCGGCACGCCCTTCACCATCGTTTACTTGCCCCAGCCTGATTCATTCACCATTCTGCGGATTTTCCACCAGATGCGTCAGTGGTAACGATCCCCATTTTTGCTACCGGAAAGTTTGAAAACAGTGCGTATAACTCAGGCGATGAAGCAGGCGGCCCGGTAATTACTGGGCGGGTGCGGCGCTGATGCAATAGCCCCTATTGAATTCCGTGGATGAACCAGAGTCCAAGGCGAAGTATGTCATCGTGGGCGCAGCAATACGCGGAACAAACCAAGGAACGTAGAGAGGTTACCTGTATGGATGAATTTGCATTGGCCAGGGTGTTGCATGTCCTGGGGGTGGTGTTGTGGGTCGGCGGCGTGGGGATGGTTACCACCGTACTGATTCCCGCCATGGCACAAATAAAATCGGTATCCGAGCGTAAGGAGTTCTTCGGCCGCATCGAAAGCCGCTTCGCGCCTCAGGCACGTTTCACCACGTTGCTCGTCGGTTTGAGCGGCTTCTACATGGTGCATATCCTCAACGCATGGAGCCGTTTCACGGAGCTGCGCTTCTGGTGGATGCATGCCATGGTCCTGGTGTGGCTGATCTTTACTTTAATGCTGTTCGTGGTGGAACCATTGGTGCTGCGCCGGCAGATAGAAAATACGGCGGATCAAGACTCGGTAAAGATTTTGGCGCGAATGCGGCGCATGCATTGGGTGATGCTGAGCTTGAGCCTTGTCGCCATCGCCGGAGCAGTAGCCGGCAGCCACGGCTGGATGTTTCACGGGGAGTGAGCATGAGCTACGCAGCATTAAAAATGCTACATGTCATAAGTGTCGCAGTCAGCTACCTGCTGTTCTCCTTGCGTAGCGTATGGATGATGCAGGGGTCCGCCGCGCTGCAACAGCGCTGGGTAAAAATTACGCCGCATATTGTCGATACCGTGCTGCTGGCAAGCGCCATCGCGCTTGCCAGCATGATTCACCAGGATCCGATACACAATTCGTGGCTCAGCGCCAAAGTTGCCGGGCTGCTGCTTTACATCGGCCTTGGCATGATGGCATTGAGATTCGGAAAAAGCCGCAGGACAAGGATTTCCGCATGGATTGCGGCCCAGATTGCTTTTTTCTATATCGTACTGGTCGCCGTAACGAAAAATCCGCTATGGTTTTTCTTTGCATCATGATAAGCGATGCTTTAAGCCCAGCCATTTCCCTGATGTGAACCGATATGCAGACCTTTCAGTTCAATCTCCGCTGACGCTTATGCGGGCTTCTTTCCGGACATAGCGTAATCAAAACACTCGAGCTGGGTTAGTTTAGTTTTCAGCTACCGAGACCCTTATATCCATATGTAACTATTTTTTTCGGCGTATACCTTTATAATTACAACCGTTCGCCGTGGCCCCGAATAGGACGACCAGGGATCGGAGCTGAATCCTCGAAACGTTCAACTTATACTCTTTCATCTCGTCACTTTTTTGATTCCGGATTGAAATTAGCCTTTTATAACTGTAGATGTTCATCTTGACGCTCTTCTCCAACTTCCAGTTCACATGCTGACCCGTTGGTGGGTTTATCCCATCGTTGCGCTCTTCGCATTGAGCCTGCTCGCCATTCTGCTGGCCGGTTTTGCCGCACTGGTTACCATTCCCACGCTGCCCTCGCTTGAGGCGTTAACCGACTACCGTCCGAAAATACCGCTACGGGTCTATAGCGACGAAGGTGCCCTGATCGGAGAATTTGGCGAAGAGCGACGCCAGGTGGTCAAGATCAGTGCGGCGCCTCAACGCCTCAAGCAGGCGATCCTGGCCGCCGAGGATGACCGGTTCTACCAGCATGGCGGGGTAGACTACACGGGTATATTGCGTGCCGCTTATTCCAATTTCACCTCGGGCGGGGTACGCCAGGGGGCCAGCACCATTACGATGCAGGTTGCACGAAATTTTTTTCTGACCAAGGAAAAAACACTGAGCCGAAAATTCAGTGAAGCTTTACTGGCATTCAAGATCGAACACAGTTTAAGCAAGGATGAAATCCTTGAACTGTACTTCAACCAGATTTATCTCGGCCAGCGCGCTTACGGCTTTGCTGCCGCAGCACAGGTCTATTTTGGCAAATCCCTGAATGACATTGGCCTCGCTGAAGCCGCAATGCTTGCGGGTCTTCCCAAAGCACCTTCGCGCTTCAACCCGGTGGTCAATTTCAAGCGTGCCAAGGCGCGGCAGCTATACGTACTCCGGCGCATGCACGATCTAGGCTATATCTCCAGCCCGGAATTCAGGCAAGCGGAGAAACAACCGATCCACGTCAAACGTGAATCACAGGAATATGCAGTTCGCGCAGACTATGTGGCGGAAATGGTGCGTCAAGCCATGTATGAACGCCACCAGGAAAATACTTATACCAAGGGTTTCAGGGTTTATACCACAGTGAAGCGGCTCGATCAGGAAGCTGCTTATAAAGCGGTGCGCCAGGGGGTGCTCGATTATGACAAGCGTCATGGCTATCGAGGACCCGAAGGGTTTATTGATTTAACGAAAAGCAATGCCGACCGGGAGGAAATGCTGGAAGATGCACTACAGGAAGTGGCAGACAGCGATGATATTTACGGTGCCGTAGCACTGGTCGCGGAACCGAAACTCGTCAAAGCATATCGCAAAGGCGGGGAAATTGTCGAAATCACAGACAATGGCCTCAAGTTTGCGCAAAAATTCCTCACCGGCAAAGCTGGCGCCAGCCAGCAGCATATTCGCCCAGGATCGTTAATCCGCATACAGAAGAACGAAAAAGGCACTTGGCAGATTGTACAGCTTCCCCAGGTTGAAGCCTCGTTGATTTCAATAAACTCGCGGGATGGTGCTATTCGCGCCATGATAGGCGGATTCGATTTCAACCGCAGCCAGTTCAATCACGTCACACAGGCCTGGCGTCAACCAGGCTCCAGCTTCAAACCTTTCATTTACTCCGCCTCTCTGGAAAAAGGCTTTACGCCCGCGACCGTCATCAATGACGCGCCGCTCTTCTTTACTGCCGCGGAAACAGGAAGTGAAGATTGGGAGCCGAGAAATTTCGACGGCAATTTCGAGGGGCCCCTTCGCATGCGCGAAGGACTTGCCAAATCCAAGAATCTGGTGTCGATCCGTATTCTCCAGGCAATTGGCGTCCAGTACGCGCAGGACTATGTCGCCCGCTTTGGTTTCGACCCCAAGCAGCATCCCGCCTATTTGCCGATGGCATTGGGCGCCGGATCGGTTACACCGATACAGATGGCGGTGGGCTATGCCGCATTCGCAAATGGAGGCTTTCGTATAACTCCTTATTTTATAAAGCGTGTAGAAGATGTGAAGGGCAATATACTGGAACAATCGCAGCCGGTACTTGCAGGGGAAAAGGCAAAGCAGATCATAGACCCGCGTAATGCCTTTCTTATGACCAGCATGATGCAGGATGTGATCCAGCGGGGTACTGCGACCAAGGCAAAGCAGCTGGGTCGCACAGACCTGGCCGGAAAAACAGGCACCACTAATAATCACGTGGACGCGTGGTTTTGCGGTTATCAGGCCGATCTGGTGGCCGTCGCCTGGATTGGCTATGATACCCCCAGATCGTTAGGCAATAACGAAACCGGGGGACACGCCGCATTGCCGATGTGGATAAGTTACATGGGCAAAGTCTTGAAGGGCGTTCCGATGGCGGTTCCTGCGCCGCCTGCAGGCATCACCGCGGCCAAAATCAATCCGGAAACCGGTTTACGGGAAAGCAACGGTACGATGACGGAATATTTTCTGCAGGAGCAGCTACCACCCGAAGCAGAAGAAAAGGCTGACGATGCGCTTAAATCGGCGGAGGATAAAATAAAGGAATTCTTCTCCCAGTAACTCGAGGCATCACAGCACGCCGGCAATCCCTATCTTTCCCGGCTTAGCCACTCTGCTGCATCCAATGCGTAATAAGTTAAAATACCGTCCGCACCCGCTCGCTTGAAAGCAAGCAACGATTCAAGAACGCAGTTTTTTTCGTCCAGCCAGCCGTTTTGCGCAGCAGCCTTGAGCATGGCATACTCCCCACTGACCTGATAGACAAAAGTCGGTGCGCCAAACCGGTCCTTTACCCGCCGGACAATGTCGAGATAAGGCATGCCGGGCTTTACCATTACCATATCGGCGCCCTCTTCCAGATCCAGCCCTACTTCCCATAGCGCTTCGTCTGAGTTGCCCGGATCCATCTGATAAGTGTATTTATTTCCTGTGCCCAGATTAGCGGCCGAACCCACCGCATCCCGGAAAGGCCCATAGAAGCTGGAAGCATATTTTGCCGAGTATGCGAGAATGCGGGTGTGGATGTACTTTTGACTCTCAAGCGCAGCTCGAATCACACCGATGCGCCCATCCATCATATCCGAGGGCGCAACCACATCAGCCCCCGCCTGTGCATGTGTAAGCGCCTGCTGCGCCAATACTGCCACGGTTTCTTCGTTCATTACATAGCCGTTGGCATCGATCAACCCATCCTGACCATGGCTGGTGTAAGGGTCGAGCGCAACGTCAGTGATAATGCCAAGCTCGGGAAAACGTTTCTTCAGCTCGCTTACGATATGGGGTACGAGTCCCGCCGGATTGAGGGCCTCGGTGGCAGAAAGATTTTTCAGGCCGGCCTCGATGACGGGAAAAATAGCCATCGCGGGTATGCCGAGTTGCAGGCACTTTTCCGCACGATACAACAGCAAATCCAGGCTTTGCCGCACTACGCCCGGCATTGAGGATACCGTCTCCTCGCGCTTCTCGCCGTCTAGCACAAACACCGGATAAATAAAGTCGTCTGCATGCAAATGATTCTCCCTCATCAGACGGCGGGAGAATTCGTCGCGGCGCATGCGCCGCATTCTCTTCTGTGGAAACTGGCTGAACGCGGACATAAATAGGCCTAAAAAAGAATAAATTGTATAAAAAAAAGAAAAATTGGGAACTTGTATGCAGATTTTGTCTCTTATTGACAGACGGTGTTTGATTGTCTCCCGCTTTTCCTCCCTGAGCGGGTACCTTAATCCCTATTAAGGTAGTTTGCCCCCGGTTTTATTCCCCTTTAACCGGGGGCTTTTTATTTTTAGTTTATCCCGGTTCTGCGTGGAATTTAATTCTTTTATCAAATTCGAATCCAGTGCAAACCATGTACCCAGCAAGGCAGTAGCCTCTTCAACCCCTTCCCCCGTCATGCTGGAAAATAATTGCACACTGCATTGCGGATAGGTTTCGCATAACAAAAGCAATACGTTTTTCAGAATATCCCGGGTCTGTTGCCTGCTAAGCTTATCAGACTTGGTAAGCAATATATGGACTGGCTTCCCGGTCGATGCAAACCAGTCCAGCATTTGCCTGTCAAGCGGAGTCAAGGGATGCCGCACGTCCATAATAAGGACCATGCCGTGGAGGGATTTCCGGGTTTGAAGATAGGTGCTGAGCAGGTGTTCCCAATGCTGGCGGATTGCAGCCGGCACCTTAGCATACCCATAGCCAGGAAGATCCACTAGAAAACGACCGCTTCCCAGTTGAAAAAAATTAATGTTCTGAGTACGTCCGGGTGTTTTGCTGACGAAAGCCAGACGGCCACGATTGGCAAGCGAATTGATAGCGCTGGACTTACCCGCATTGGAGCGCCCGGCAAAGGCGATCTCCACCCCGTCGGGTGGCGGCAATTGGTGCAACTGATTGACAGTAGTATAAAAAGTCGTATGCTGAAAAACGGACATGTAATTCCAGGTCAGGTGCTGCGATAAAAAATAAATTCCTGACGCACGCTTGTATTCAAGATTTAAATCTTACAACGGTATTTCAGAATTCTCATGTGCGATCAATTTCAGGCCCTCCAACACCAGATTATCCACTACCTTCGTATTTACGTTGAGCGCTGATTGTATGTGCTGTGTTCCACCCCCGCTGAGGATGCAATTGGGCGTATGGCCCAGCGTGACGGTAAGCAAAGCGGCCATGCGTTCCACCGCGCCACCCAATGCATGTATTGTACCGCTATAGATGGCATCGGCAGTATTGTCGGGGTAATCGCGAAACTTTCCGTCCCCGGGTTTGATCGAGGCGGTATTTTCAATCAATAGCGTCTGCATCAGATCAACACCCGGCAGAATGATGCCACCGAGAAATTCCCCCGTGTCAGAAAGCGCATCCACCGTCGTGGCGGTTCCGATATCCACTACCAGGCAACCCTGTCGTTCCAATCCCCACGCAGCGATCAATGCTGCCCAGCGGTCGCTGCCGAGCTGCGCGGGCTCTGTATAATAATTGCGTACGCCGCACTGATAATCAACAGCGGCGATCCATTGCGGCTCCACTTTCCAGCGGGAAAACAGCTCAGACAGATCCGCCTTCGCCTGCGTATCGCCAACGTGGGAAACCAGGATACGTGCCGGCTCCGCCATATCTTGCCACTCCAGCTCCAGCAGCGCCTTTCCATCATGCGCCACCACACCTTGTTTCAACCAGCTGCGCCCATCATGCAAACCCCACTTGATATGGGTATTACCGGAATCAACTGTCAATAAAAGCGCGACATCCATTGTCATGTCATCCTGCACAGCATGATCTCGCCGCTGCTGTAGCTATGAACGCCTGCCGAAGTTCTCAATCGCAGCGATCCGTCATCCGCTACGCCATCCACCACGCCTTCCTGACTTGAACCATCAGGCAAATAAAGCGTGACGGGTTTATTTCCACAAATGTGATGATCCGCCCATTCTTCCTTGAATGGCGCAAAACCCCGGTGCTCAAACTCCCTTAACATCATTACGAGATTAATCAATAGCGCAGCCAATAATTTGTTACGATCCGGCATTTTCCCAGTGATGGAAAACACATCTGTCGCACCCTGATCGATGCGTGACTGTATCTTCTCCGGCAATTTCAGGTTCAGACCGACACCGATGACGGAAACGGTGGGGCCGAACATATCGCCTTGCAATTCGATCAGCGTACCCGCCAGCTTGCAAAAGTTGAACATCACGTCGTTCGGCCATTTAAGTGCTGTACCCTCAATCCCTGCTGATTCCAGCGTACGTATGATCGCCACTCCGACTGCCAGACTCAACCCCGAAAGAAAGCTCGGACCCTGCTGAAACCGCCATAGCAGGGAAAAAACCAAGCCGTCACCCAGACCGGAATGCCATTGCCGCCCGCGCCGCCCGCGACCGCTTGTCTGCAACTCCGCCGCCGCCACCGGAATGTTGACATTACCAGAATTCAGTTCCGTTGCAGCATTCTGCAGCAACAAGCTACTGGTCGATTCGGCCGTATTCAGTATTTTGAGGCTAAAATTATGCGCCTCCTCACCGAGATGCCTGAGAATGATATCCCGATCCAGCCATTGCACCGGCTCCACGATACGGTAGCCACGCCCTTGCACTTTGTGTATCGTCAAGCCAACCTCATCCAGTCCGCGCAGTGCGTTGGACACGCTGGTGCGTGAAACGCCGAGATGCCGGGAAATGGTTGTGCCGGAATGGAATTCACCATCGTTTAACAGACGCAGAGCGGAAAAAGTCAGAGGCTTCATATTAATCAGTGTAGTGCAAATATTCCCGGCGGCGCGCCGGCACCGCACGCCAAGCATTCTTCAGGGAGAATGTCCTGAAAAGAATACCCTGAAAACCTGTCGGTCTTTCATGGGCCCTTCGCAGGGCAGGAGATTGGTGTCAACGCAAACCGAAATTTCGTGCCGCGCGAATCTCTTCGGCCAACTGCAATACAGACATGGCGTAGTGCACGCTGCGATTGTAGCGCGTGATGACGAAGAAATTATTGAAACCCAGCCAGTATTCGTTCCCGCCGCTATTCGCAAGCTCGATGAGCGTAACCTGACGGTCGCCGGAAGCTTCCACTTGTGGTATCACGCCCAGCTTTCTTATTTCTTCCACCGTATAGGTCGGTTTGCGTCCGGTGAACAATACCTCGCGGTAGTTCTCGCCATTAACCAGGGCTGGAACCGCAACGGACTGCTCCGTTTCCCAACCGAAACTCTTAAGATAATTCGCCACACTACCTATTGCATCCGCCACGCTGCCGGATAAATCGGCCTTACCGTCGCCATCAAAATCCAGTGCATAACGCCGGTAGCTGCTAGGCATGAATTGGGGAATACCGATCGCCCCGGCATAAGAACCCTTGATATTGAGTAAATCCACATTCAGTTCCCGCCCCAGCAGCAGATACTGCTCCAGTTCGCCCCGAAAGAATTCGGCACGCTTCGGGTAGTCGAACGCCAGCGTGGTCAACGCATCCAGCACACGGCGTCTGCCGGTCTGAGCACCGTAGGTGGTTTCCACTCCGATTACAGCGGTGATAATCTCCTCCGGGATGCCGAACTCCTGGTGTGCACGCTCCAGCGCCGCGGCGTGGCTGCTCCAGAAAGCAATCCCACCCGCAATACGCCGCGAATTGACGAACAAAGGACGGTATTCATGCCACGGCCTGGAGGTTGCCGGCTGGGAAATCGCATTAATGATGGATGGCTGAAACTGCGCCGCTTCAAACAGGCTCTCAAGCTCGGCCTGCTTGAATCCATGCCGCTCCACCATCTCGCTGATAAAGCTTTCGATTTCGGGGCGTGGCTCTGCCGCTTCGGCAATCTGAGCGATCGCCACACTGGCGACGATTGCAATAATTGCGAATATGCTCATCGGCAAATGCCTCATTTTCCTGATAAAAAAATGCCGGAAACCAGTTATCGAGGTGGAAACCGGTCGGTAATATTTTATTAAACCGCTTCTACCGGGCTTTTTACTCATGGATGCCCTTCACCTTCATCGCCCCATTCCCGCCAGCCCTTCAGCAGCGGAAAATAGAGTCCTCGCCTGACGGGCCGGCTGTCGATCAATTGCATAGCCGCGGCATAGCGATCGAGCTGAAAACGGTAGCGCTCTTGCTCGCGATTGAGAAAACCCTCAATATCCGCACCTTCGTGGCTGCTGGTCTTATAGTCCACGACCCAGCGCTGCCCCTTCTCATCGCAGAAAGTACGATCGATAACGAGAGTCACATATTCTCCGCCCATAACTGCGGACATCCGCAACTCGTTACGGACATCCTGCTGTGGCCCAAGCAGCCATTGTCCGCGTGCATCGCTCACCGCATGGGTGAGTGCCATTATCACGCGTCTGACAGCCGCATCGGTATTACTGTCATTATAATTCATGCCGCATGCAGCCAGCTGATGCCGGAAAGCATTGCCCAAAGCCTGAATTCGCGTCATGCTCCAGTTTTCCACTCCCTCTTCCGCCATGCGCTGCAGCCAGCGGTGCACGATGTTCCCAATATGGCGGGCGGTCTCGCCTACCCATGAGTATTCAATGCTGCTCGGGCTTGGCGCCGCAGGAGGCTGTGCATTCCACTGTACGGATGGCGGCGGGGCAGGCAGCACCCAACCGGATACAAGACGGCGCAGCGACTGATTGATGGCATCTTTTTGCCGTCTTTCACTTTTTTCCCCATCAGCAATCAATAATGTAGGCGAAGACATTGCGGGCGCCGCAACTTCGGCGTAAAAAGATTTGACCACGGGCCAAAGCTTGCTCAGCAATGTTTTATCGCCCGGAGCCTTCAGTTCGGGCACTCCGCCGTGACCGGAAACTAGGCCTGTACTGCCAAGCAGATGCAGACGCGCCTTGGCTCGGGTCGCGGCAACATACAGTAGTCGCTCATCCTCAAAATGCTCTTTCTCACCATCGAGTTTCTCCAACCAGGAATAGATGGGATCAACATCTCCGCCTGTCTCCTGAATCGGTGCAAGCAATAAATCGTTAACTTCATTTCGCTCTCCGGCACGCGGATGCTCCATCCATAGAAAGAGTTTTTTGTCGTTACTGCGAGGGGAGCGGCCAAGGCCGGGCACAATTACGCAATCGAACTCCAATCCCTTGGCCTTGTGTATGGTCATGATCTGCAACGTGTCATCGGCTTTCAGATCTGGGAGTGCGTAGAGCTTGACCAGTCCTTCCTCCAATGCAGCAAGGTCGAGGATGCTGCCAGCATCCTCCTGCGCTTCAAGATGGTCAAGATAAATCCTCCCATCTTCCAAGCCTGTCACATCTTCAACACAGCCAGGCCCCCCCAAAGCCTGCCATGCTGCCTCAACAGTCGTCCGGAGAGACTGGCGGCAGCGATTATCCATACAATGCTTCAGTAGACCGCGTAAGCGCAGCAGTCTGGTGCAGCCATCGGCAGAGAGACTTGCCATGCGTGCCTCATCGTTAAGCAATTCCCATACGGTTCGGCCATCGGCTCCTGGCCCATTTATCTCCCTATCTATAGGGGATGCTTCATCGGTATCGTTCGGAAGAGAATGAATTTGCCCCGCAACGACAGTATGAATATCCGCGAGCGTAAGGCCGCACCATGGTGCGCGCAACAATGCAAGCCATGCCAATCGATCTCCCGGATGCGCCAATACGCGTGTCAAGGTCAACAAATCCTGCACCACCGGCCGATGGTGGAGCCCCTCAATGTCGATCGCGCGAAAACGTAACCCGGCTTCCTTGAGCTTGGGTACAATTTCATGAAGATGACTACGATTGCGCACCAGAATTGCTGTGGTGGCCGCTGGCACATCACGCCTTGCCTGCCTGACGATCTCTGCTACTTTAATCGCCTCGGCAACGTGATCGTTATTAAAGAATGGATGTACGATCACTGCAGGTCCGTCAAGCTGGTCTTTTGTTGCAACGGATTGCGTGTAGGATACCGCGCCAATAGCAATATTTTCGCATTCGGGCATCATCTGCTTAAAAGTGGCATTAAGCCAGTCCACGATACCGCGTTGCGATCGGAAATTGCTGCAAAGGGAAATCGGCTCAAGTCCGATATTTCCAATCCCCGCAGTACGGGCACGCAGGAATAACCCAACCTCAGCCTCGCGAAAACGATAAATGGACTGCATCGGATCCCCGACCGCTAGCATACTGCGACCGTCTCCCCGCTCCCATCCCACGGTAAGTTTTGCAATTAATTCATATTGGCTGATCGATGTATCCTGAAATTCGTCTATCAGTAAGTGCCGAATACGATAGTCAAGCGCAAGTGCAAGATCGGTAGGCATCTCGGGTTCGCCCAGCGCACGCAGCGCACCCTGCGCAACCTCCGTAAAGTCCACCTTTTTATGTGCCTGAAATACAAGCTTGAGCTGTCCGACGGCGCGTGGCAGCAGTTGCATGATCGAGCCAAGCACTTCCCATTGCTTTTCGGTATAAGCGGGGGGCGGCAGGAGACGAATATCATGCAGCGCATTGCGCAGCGTCTCTCCGCCGCTGGTCGCCAGCAGGCCGATCAGCACAAGCGACCTCTCTTTCCATAACTTCGCGATTGCTTTCTCGGCCTTGGTCTTTCCTGGTGGAAAACCATCACTGACGGTATGCTGCTTACGCCACACACCGTCTTTCGTGAGGAGCAGTCTGGCAATGGCGTACCAGCCGGCAACATTCCGCTCCTCATCGCCGGGCAGTTTATCGAGCATATCAAGTCCCTCATACCCAACGGACGAGGTTCGGCCGGTGGCAATTAAATTGCCGGCGGCATATTGCACAAGCTCGACCAGTTCTCCTTGTATCGAAACAGGATAGCGACTACATAGACTGCACAGACGCATAAGCGCCTCGCATCGGGTATTCTGTAACGCCGATTCCAGTTCGTAGCGATCTTTTCCGTGAATATGACGCAACCAGTGGTCGCGCCGCGCCAGCATTTCGGCAAGCAGTGTTTCAACCCGCGCCAGATCATTGTCGAGATGCTCCAGCAAGCGCTGGATATCTTGAGCCACGACATCGTCGCTCTCGACCAGATCGATGGTTGCGCGTGCCGCCTCAAGATATAACTCGGATGCGTCCTCGATGCTTTCCGGCTGTGAGCCGAATTCTGAAAGCGTTGGCATCTGGCGTGTCAGGGATGCACACAGCGAATCGAGCGTCTGAATACGCAGCCGTACCGGATTTTCGACAACATGCCAGCCAAGCCGAATATCACGTTTCAAGACGGCATCAGCCAGTTCCCAGGTTAGTTTTTCGTGCGCGGTTTCAGGGGGTTTGCGCGGATGGGGGGAGTTCGTGGTCTTCACCAGCGCCGCCACGATGCGCTCACGCATCTCCGCCGCGGCCTTGCGGGTAAACGTAATCGCAACGATCTCTTCGGGTTCATCCGCATGCGCAAGCAACGCAAGATAGCGCTGAATCAGAAGGCCGGTCTTGCCTGAACCGGCGGGTGCCTGAACAATAAAGGAATGTTCGGGATCGAGTGCACGGCGGCGTTCTTCAAGATCGGGTATATCAGACATGGCCGGGACGTTGCTAATCGCTCTCTCCCCAATTCGTAAACGCACGTGCGGTCCGCTCATCAATGCGGCAGAAGGATCGTAAGTCGCAACTGCCGCAAGTGTGTGGAAAATGTTTGGGATCAACCTGGGCATTCCCGCTGGAAAAACTTTCCGCAATGTGGGCAAGATCACGGCGCCAGGTGGCAACCAGTTCTTCCCATGAACTGTATTGATCGCTTAGACGCGATTCAGATAAAGCCTTCGTGCCTGGGAGCAAATCGCTATCGCGAGCAACGGCCGCAAACCTCATGTCACCCGTTTTTATCTGAGCAAACGCAACCGCTGCCGCGTTTGGCTCGGCAGTGACGAGATACAGCGGAAGTTGCGGTTCCTCCGGCCGATCACCCAGCAGGGTGCTCATTGATGGCGCCCGGGTCTTGTAGTCGATGACGATGCGTCGCCCGTCATCGAATTCATCTACCCGATCAAGACGCGTCGACAACACAAGGCCGCCGATCTCGATGCTGCGTTTATCTTCGATGGCGATGACTTCGAAACCATTGCGCTTTTTTTCTTCGTTCAGCCAGTCACGTGCCAGCCGTACCAGGCGTCGCCGTTCAATTTCTGCAAAACGCCCTGAAAGCGCGGTCGGGCGATCTCGGCGAATTCGCGCAATCGCCTCTTCCGCAGCATTCCCGAGCAGTGCATCCAGTCTCCAATCATCAACAACGTCAAGTTCATTTTTAGTCTTGAGGTGCTCCCATGCTTGTGCGAGTACATGGTGTATCAATGTACCGCGCTCCATTACATCGAGTCCCGCATGAACACCTCTTATTCCCCTTGCGCCGAATCGATGGATTGCGAGGGCGCGGAATGGGCAAGCCGCATGATCTTTTATGACCGCCGTGCCTCCGATACCTGCGATGAGAAACTGATCGAGTGCCGGCGCTTTGTGATCTTCCAGGTATTCAAGCTGGCGTGCGCCATGGATCAGAGCATGGTGATCCGTATGATCAGGCAATACAAGCTCGCAACTGGCAATATTTGCAATCAGCGGACTGGGCGCAAGTTCGCGGGGATTCCGGTCATCGGCGTGCCGCGGGTAACTGAGGATGATCTCACCCTTGCCGGATAGCCATGCGTCAGTAAGCCGGCGCGCAAATTGCAGCGACGCTATGGCTGAGCCATGCGGCAACATTGCCGTCCGCTGCAACTCGATCGGCAGAAACGGATTCGGATTTGGCTGAGGCGGCCATGCTTCATCCGACAATCCCATTACCCAAAGGTGATCG
>Ga0134128_10006082_pt1 | contig 14616 bp, 12 predicted proteins | sample KB31754_FD_96462 | JGI IMG/M metagenome (GOLD analysis project Ga0134128, IMG submission 96462) | Terrestrial soil microbial communities with excess Nitrogen fertilizer from Kellogg Biological Station, Michigan, USA - KB3-175-4 | ecosystem: Environmental > Terrestrial > Soil > Unclassified ... | reverse complement strand
GCCTTGGCGTGCAGGACGAACTAACCACCCTTGGGCTGGATGACGAGGACAGCGATCGACACCTTGCAGCCGAACTCGTAGGGTGCCCTGGCCTTGCCCTTGCCGATGCACTCGATCTCCGGGGCGTGCAGCGGATAGACCTTCGGCCCGCGCTGGCGCTGATTCTGGAAGCGGACCCCGACCGCCAATGCGCGCAGGGGCGCAAAGCGTTCGGCGAGCCCCGGATCACCGGAGATCTTGCGGTTGATGTCGCGGATCAGCCTCCCCAAACGCGTGCGCAGGAACTTGAGTTCGCGGTTGGCGCGCTTGAACTGGTGGGCGTGCGTATAACGCCCGACCGTGATCGCCGCCCGTTTGGCGACCCTCAGATAGCTCTGCCTGAGCGCGACGCCGTGGCGCTTGGCGAAGCCGGCGAGCTTCTCGATCGCCTTTACCGTGAGCCTGGCGTCGGTCGGATGGGCGATCGCCTTCGGCTGCACCGTCGTGTCGACGGCGACCCGTTCGAGGTCCTTCGTCGCCAGCGCTTCCGTTTCGTGGGCGACCCGCAGGCTCTCCTGCAGGAGCGCCGAAAGCCGCTCCTCGCCGAGCCGTTGGCGCCAGCGCGTCATGGACGAGCGGTCGAAGGCGAGCGCGTGGCGGAACACCCGCTTGCCGCAGAAATACTGAAAATAGGGGTTCTCCACCCAGCTCGCGCACACAACCTCGTCGCTGAGCGAATGCATGTGCTTGAGGATGAGGAGGCCGGCGATGAGCCGCACCGGCAACGGCGGCTGTCCGTCTCCGGCCGCGTAGACCTCGCCGAAGCGCCGGTCGAGGAAACCCCATTCGATCTTCCCTGCCAGCCGCGCCAGCGGATTGCCCATGTCGATGGTCGCTTCCAAGGCCGGCCGGAACAGGTCCGCTTCCCGATAGTCGCGCGGTTCCGCCACCTCGATCTTCCCTCGCCGAATCAGCGCGGGAATCGAATCAAAAATCCCTCGAATGCGGAATCCCAAATTGCAAGAAACGCGGCCGCCCGACCGGTCTTTCCTGCAAAAACGACCACTTCCCCGCGCCCGCAAACACCAATGTATCAAAGAGCTATCGGTTCTTCATGGACGACCACGAAGGGAAGCGAGCGCGCTGCGGACGCCTGCGCGAGCAGCGGCTTTTACAAGCGCCGCCACCGCATCTTCCAGATCGAGAACGACCGCGTCCGCGCCAGAATCAGAAAGCTTCGCGACCATACGCTGTCTATTGGCGGGGCAGAACAGGATGCTTCGACCAATGGATTGTCTGGACGTAGCGCCTCGATGGTCAAGAGCCCCTTTGCTGAGGCCTCAACCACCCAACCTCTGACCCTCCGGGCCATGCAGATTGGCGGCGACGGCCTCTGCGCAGAAGCGCGTGCCCGCCGTGCCGCCAAGATCGCGTGGCCGTGAAGCGGGATTTTCCAGTGCAGACTCGACCGCGAAGCGTATGTCCGCCGCCATCTTGGCCAGGACATTTGCCGGGTCGTTTCGCGACAGCCAGTCGAGCATCATCGCGCCGCTCAGTATGGTTGCAACGGGGTTCGCCTCATTCTTGCCTGCGATCGTCGGCGCCGAGCCGTGCGAAGGCTGAAAAACGGCGTGACGGTCGCCAATATCGCCCGAAGCCGCCAAGCCAAGGCTCCCGACGATTCCTGCCGCAAGGTCGGAAACGATGTCCCCGAACATGTTCTCGGCGACGGCGACGTGGATGGAAGTCGGCCGCAGTACCATTTGCGCGCAAAAGGCGTCGACGTAGACGCGCTCCGTCTTGATCCGATAGTTTCTTGCCAGAGCGTCGAAACGTGACCGGAAGAATGCGTAGCTCCGAAGAACGTTCGCTTTGTCGACGCAGGTCACGATCGGTGGGCCGGAGAGCGGCGGATTGGCGAGCGCGTAGTCGAAAGCGAAGCGGATGATGCGATCTGCGCCCGCCGCCGTGATGATCAAGGTGTCGGTGGCGACCTTGTCGCCAACGGCCGCGCCGCCGCCTCGGGAAGCGTACAGCCCTTCCGTATTTTCGCGAATGATCGTGAAACGGAAGGGGTCGCGTGTTGCGAGCGGACCGGGCGCGAAGGCGTATCGGCGGATTGGCCGCACCCCCGCGTATAGATCGAGATCGAACCTCAAGCGGAACTGAAGGTCGGGGCCGGCCTCCGTGCCATCGCGGTGGACCACATCCGGCAAACCGAGCGCTCCGAGGAGAATCGCGTCAGCCGAGCGGCAAAGCTCGAAATCCGCCTCGGTGTAGACGACGCCGGTTCGCGCATATCGCGCGGCGCCCGCTTCGACAGGTTCGACGAGGAAGCGAACGCCCCAACGCTCGCCTGCGGCCTTCAAGACGGCCAGCGTGGCCTCGACGACTTCTGTCCCTATTCCGTCGCCGGGCAAACTCACCAGTTTCACATCGCTCATATTGCTCATTCTAAGTGGGCCCCTTCATCGCTGACACACCCGCAGCATCCGGAACAGCGTGTGGCACAAGCCTTACCTTCCGTCGGCTGGAACGCAGCCGCGGCGAGCTGCACGGTCGGCCGGGTCGCAAGGCGACGGCTCGAAACGGACATTGACAATCAAAAAAAGATGAGGCCTGCTATGTCAAGTGGTCTGATGTCCTGATGACGAGTGAAATGCGCCGACCCGCGTCGCTGCCCCGCGCGGTAATGAGCGAGATCCAGGAGGTCTTTGCCCGTCGCGGCTTCAAAGCCGGCGACCGCCTGCCGCCTGAGCGTGAACTCGCCAAGCAGCTGGCGGTGGGCCGGTCGTCCTTGCGAGAGGCCATTCACGGCTTACAGACGATGGGCTTCGTCGAACGCCGTCACGGGATCGGCACGTTTTTTTTGGCTGAGCCCGGCGCCTGGTCGACGGCGCCGCTAAAGCTTCGGGCGCGATCGCCAAACACGCTCTTTGAGGAGCTCATCGAGACGCGACTCCTGCTTGAGGTCCGGCTTGCGTCGCTTGCCGCGGAGCGGGCCACGCCCGACGATCTGAAGAGAATCCGGGCCGCGGCCAAGAAGCGCGCTCGCGCCGGTTATGGAGAGTACGCGGAGCTCGGCCTCGAGTTCCACTTGGCGATCGCAGCCGCCGCGCATCAGACGGTCTTGCTCGAGATGCTGACCGCCGTACGGACCCTCTATTGGGACACCTGGAATTCGCTCGACGCCGCCGCGCGCGAGGTCGTCGCGGCGTTCCGGGCTCGCCAACAAAACGGGCACGTGCGCATTTTGCGGGCGATTGAGTCAGAGGATCCCGAGGCCGCCGCGGAGGCGATGCGTCATCATCTCATCGAACTGCAGAACGACTTCTCATCGATCCATGAGCCGTCGAAAACGTCTCATTGATAGAAAGGGCACAGCGATGAACGGGTTTGAACGCCGGATGGTCTTGAAAGCCGCTCTCTTATCCGGAGCGAGCATTGGGGCGGGAGCTCTGTCGGCAAGTCAGGTCTTGGCTGCTCCCGGAAAGCCGATCAGCACCAAGGGGATGAAAGTTGGCGTTGTGCTTGAAACACTGTCTCACCCCTTGATCAAGTACTGGGGCGATGAGTGCGCGCGCCAGGGCGCGGGGTTCGGGATGGAGGTCAGCGTTCAGGACGGCGAACGCAATGTGCAGAAACAGACAAGCCAGGTGGAGGCGTTCATCAGCCAGGGGGTTAATTTCATTGTACTGCAAGCGACGGACGCCGCCGGATTGTCGCCCGCCGTCAAGAAGGCCGAGCAACGCGGGATCCCAGTGATCACACTGAACCAGGACGTCGCCGTGCCTCACACCGGTTTCGTCGGCATGGGCCACTACACGATGGGGGTGCAGGTAGCGCAGGGAATTGCCCAACAGCTCGGCGACAAAGGCAAGATTGTCGTCATTGAGGGCGTGCAGGGAACTGGCGCCAACATTCAAAGAATGGCCGGCTTCAACGACGAACTTAAGAAGCATCCGGGCCTTGTTGTCGTCGCTGACCAGAGCGCCGCTTTCGACCGCAAGAAGGGCCATGACGTTTTCCAGACGATTCTGCAAGGCCAGCCCGAAATCAACGCCGTTTTCGGCGTCAACGATGAAATGGCGCTCGGCGCCGCGCAGGCAGCAGTCGAGGCGAATCGTCGCAAGGGGATCCGGTTCTGGGGAGCGGACGGTGAACTTGACATGTTCAAGGGCATCAAATCCGGACTGGTTGACGGCGTCTCCGCGATTGCGGCGAACGCCGTCCCGGACACCGTGATGAATCTAGGCTGCTGGCTGATGACCGCGGGGGTGGAGGGCGGGATGTACGCCGGCAGGATCGAACTGCCTCCCTACATCGTCACCGCCGCCAATATCGACTCGGTTCCATGGCCGGCGGCATAGTCTCGCGGCCCGAGTGCGATGACCGAGGTCCAGACGTCCGTCGAGTCTAGGGAAGAGCCTCTTCGGACGCTTGGCCGTCGTCTACAGGACGGTCTGGCGCGTGCACGGGCTCAGGGGCTCGCGACCGCGCTGGTCGTGTTGGTCGCGTTGTTCTGGGCGACCGCGCCGGGCTTCGCGACGCTTTACAATTTCAGCGAGACTCTTCGCGATCTTTCCATCTTGGGAATTCTCGCGGTCGGGCAGACGTTCGTGATGATTGGTGGCGGGATCGACCTGTCCGTTGGATCGGTGCTGCTGATCGCCGGGATCGTCGTCGACGATCTCATTCGTCTTGTGGGACTGAACGCGGCCATCGCAGTTTTGGTCGCGCTTGCCGTCGGCGGAATCGCCGGGCTCATCAATGGCGTTACAGTTACGCGGCTGCGCATCTCGGCTTTCATCGTGACGCTCGCGACTCTCTATATCTTTCGTGGCGTTGGACTCTCGCTTTACCGCTCGGACGTTCACGACCTGCAAGGCGCATTAATCAATGGCGACAACTTTCTAGTCCTTGGCCAGGGAGACGTCTTCGGCGTGCCGGTTTCGTTTCTGATTTTTGCAGCGCTGCTTCTGCTCGGCTCTTTTGTCCTTAGACGAACGCGTTTCGGCGTCCACCTCTACGCTGTCGGCGGGAACGAGCTGGCGACGCGCATGACGCGAATTCACGTGGGAAAGGTTCAAGTGAGCGCCTACGTGATCGGCGGCCTCTGCTCCGCGCTTGCCGGAGTTATTCTCGCGTCCCGCCTTCAAACGGGAGCGCCTGAGGCGGGCCTCGGCGAGGAGTTCGACGTCATCGCCGCCGTCGTGATCGGAGGCGCGAGCCTGTTTGGCGGTCGCGGAACGATGTTTGGGACGCTGATTGGCGCGGCCCTGATCGCCGTGCTGGCGAAAGGTCAGACTCTGATTGGGGTCCCCTCCAACTACCAGTCCTTCACTCGGGGCGTAGTCATCCTCGTCGCAGTCGTCCTCGACGTTTTCAGTCATCGTGGGTCCGAAGCTTCGCCTCGTCTTGGGCCGCGCTTTGGCGCACAGGCATCGACCGCGGGCAGGGAGCCAACAGTCCGCGGAGACGCGCCGGAAGCTCTTGTAGTTGAACCGGGAACGCCCCCAGCGCTTGAGGTGATCGGCGTCGGCAAGTCCTTCCTAGAGATCCGCGCTGTCGATAACGTCGACTTCGCTGTCCGCCCAGGTGAAGTGCACGCCATTGTCGGCGAAAACGGTGCGGGCAAAAGCACGCTGATCAAAATGCTTTCAGGTGTGCTCAAACCTGACACCGGGGAGATCCGCATCGATGGGTCGCCGGTGGTCATCGACAGCGTCGCGAGGGGCCAGGAGCTAGGCGTCGCAGTGATCTATCAAGAGCGGGCGGTTGTGCGCGAGCTGACCGTTGCGCAAAATATCATGCTCGGTTACGAGCCGGTCCGATGGATGCCCGGCGTGATCGATCGCGAGGCCCTGTCGCGCAGCGCCGAAGAGATCTGGACCCGGCTTGGCAGCCCCGCGCCGATTAGCGCGGTTGTCCGTGACCTCAGCCCGTCAGTGCAACAGGTTGTCGACATCGCCCGCGCCCTGGCCTTTCGGGCGCGCGTTGTGATTATGGACGAACCGACGGCGACCTTGACTCGGCAGGAAACTGAGCGGCTGTTCCAGATTATTCGCAGTCTGAAGCGCCGCGGCGCCGCCGTTATTTACATTTCTCACGATCTCGAAGAAATCTTCGAGGTCGCCTCGCGCGTAACCGTCTTGAGGGACGGCAAGCTGGTCCGGACGCTCCCGGTCCAGGACGTCGATCGGCCGGCGCTCATCCGCATGATGATCGGGCGCGACCTGGACGAGCAGGCCAGGCTGGTCATCAACGAGGCTGGCCGAGAGATCCTCGTCGTGCGCGACTTGCGTCGGGGCTCGGCGCTTCAGGGGATCAATCTGACGGTGCGGGCGGGTGAAGTTGTTGGCGTCGCCGGACTTGTCGGCTCCGGGCGTAGTGAACTTCTACGGGCGATTTTTGGAGCCGATCGCGTAGATGGCGGCGAAATGACTCTTTTCGGCGAGCCCTATGCGCCTGGCTCGCCGATCGAAGCGTCCGCTGCAGGAGTTGGCTTCATTCCCGAGGATCGTAAGCTCGAGGGCCTTGTTCCACGGTTTTCGACAAGCCGCAACCTTGCCTTGCCGAGTCAGCGGTTCGTTTCCGATTTTGGTTTTTGGCTCAACCGCGGCCGCGAGCGCGCGCTGGCGACGGACATGGTGAGCAGCCTCAAGATCGACCCCCCGTTGCCGGGGTGGCAGGTCAGTCACTTGAGCGGCGGCAACCAACAGAAGGTCGTTCTTGGAAAATGGCTTGCGCGACGCCCGAAGCTCTTGCTCGTCGATGAGCCGACCCATGGGGTTGATGTTGGCGCGCGCGAGGAAATCTATCGCGTGATCGACGATCTCGCGCGGCGGGGCGCAGGCGTGATGGTCGTGTCTTCCTATCTCCCGGAGGTCCTGCGCATCAGCGATCGCATCCTTGTGATGCGCGAGGGTCGCATCGTGTTGGAGACTCCGCGGACCGCGGCGACCGAAGAACTCCTTTTGCACGCCGCCACTCAGGGTTCATCATGAGCTCGATTGCCTCCTCCGACCCCCGATTGCAGCGTGGCCGTCTGACGCCGTTGGTGTTTCTGGCCCGATACGGGTTTTATGTCGCGGTGCTGATTCTGGCTGCGGTATTCACGGCGCTATCGCGGAATTTTCTTACCGTTCCCAACTTCCTCAACATCCTGCAGCAAACATCCACGATCGGCATCATGGCGATCGGGCAAACCCTGGTCATCCTCGCCGGCGGAATCGATATTTCGGTCGGATCCGTGCTTGGTCTCGGCGGCATGATCGCCGCTATGGTCATACGCCATCCGGGCGCAACTCCGCTTGCGGCGGCAGCCGCCGGGACCGCGACCGGCCTTATATTGGGATTGGCGAACGGGGCGATCATCACGAAGCTCGGGGTTGATGCATTCATCACGACGCTGGCGACGCTCAATATCGGTCGCGGCCTCGTCTACATTCTTTCCAATCAATACAACGTCGACGTCCCAGACGGATCGAGCTTCTTCTTCTTCGGCCGAGGTCATATCGGGCCAGTGCCGGCTTCAGTCATCGTCTTTCTCGTCCTGTTCGCGATCTTTTATGTCATCGAACGGCGGACGGTCTTCGGTCGTTCCGTGCACGCCATCGGCGGCAATCTTGCGGCGGCTCAGCTCTCAGGTCTTCACATCACTCGCACCAGGATGGCGACCTATGCGATCTCCGGCGCGTGCGCAGGCCTCGCCGGGGTAATTATCGTTTCGCAAGTCGGGCTGGCTGTTCCTTATCTGGGCTCCGGATACGAATTGGACACGATTGCGGCTGCGGTGGTTGGGGGCGTCGCCCTGACTGGCGGCGTGGGCAGCGTAATGGTGGGCGCCTTGGGGTCCATCTTCATCGGCGTGCTTCTGAACGGCATGGCCCTAATCAATGTGCCCGCCATCTGGCAGATGGTGGTCCAGGGGATCGTTATCATTTTCGCTGTCGCCCTTTACGGCGCAGCGCGCGCTCGGACCCAGTGAGATCGAAAGGCGACAATGTCCATTAGCTCCAGCTATCCCGGGACCCTCAAGGCGCTCATGGGGCGAGGCAAGATCATTGCCGCGCCAGGCGCTTACGACGCGCTTTCCGCATTGATCGCTGAGCAGGCCGGCTTTGAGGCGCTCTACCTCACCGGGAACGGACAAGCTTCGTCGATGATCGGGATGCCGGACGTGGGTCTGATCACGCTGACTGAGATGGCCGACCGCGTACGCGCGATTCGAGCGGTCACCTCCGCAGCCCTCATCGCTGACGCAGATGTCGGCTACGGCAGCCTTCTGAACGTTCGCCGCGCCGTTCGGGAACTTGAAGCCGCGGGAGCAAGCGCCATTCAACTCGAGGACCAGGCGAGCCCGAAGAAGTGCGGTCATGAGCCGGGGCGCCTAGTCATTTCGATTCCCGAAATGACCTACCGTCTCAAGGCGGCCTGCGAGGGGCGACAGAATCCGGAAACGCTGATCATCGCCCGTACGGACGCGCGAACAACACTGGGTCTCGCCGAAGCGATCGCCAGGGGCAAGGCCTATGCCGAGGCGGGCGCTGACGTCATCTTTGTCGAGTCGCCGGAAACAGAGGAGGAGCTGCGCGCGGTCGCCTCGGCAATCAGGGCTCCGACGCTCGCGAACATGGTCGAAACGGGTCGCACTCCATATTGTTCAGCCGCGGCGTTAGAGGCAATGGGGTTTGCGGTGGCCATCTATCCCGCAAGCGCATTCCTCGCTGCGACTTTCGCGGTCCGCGAAGTCATGATGCAATTGAAGCGCTTCGGCCGCGTCGAGGACGGGTCGCGGCTCGCTTCGCTGGCGGACTACCATAGCATCCTTGGATTCCAACGCTATGCGGAGCTCGAGACGAGCCTGAGCCAGATTGGAGTCTGACCCCGCGATGTCGTCGATGCCTCTTCGGAATCTAAAGGTCCTTGATCTTGGCACGTTTATCGCGGCGCCTTTCTGCGCAACGATACTCGCCGAATTCGGCGCCGAGGTGATCAAAATCGAAGTTCCCGGCAAGGGGGACTCCTTGCGGACGCTCGGCGCTTCGCGCGATGGAGCGCCGCTCTTCTGGCTACAGGAATCGCGCAACAAACACACGATCACGTGCAACTTGCGTGAGCGGGCGGGTCAGGAGATCGTCCGCGACTTCGTTCACAACGGCTACCACGTCGTTGTAGAGAATTTCCGGCCGGGCACGCTCGAGAGTTGGGGCCTCGGTTACAAGGACCTGAGCGCGATCGACCCGTCCCTGATCATGGGTCGGATCTCGGGTTACGGCCAAGACGGCCCCAACAAAGATCTCCCTGGCTTTGGTCGAATTGCTCAGGCGTTCGGCGGGCTGACCTATCTTTGCGGGTTTCCGGATCGCCCGCCGGCGAATCCCGGCTCGGCGACGATCGCCGACTACCTGAGTGGGCTTTTCGTCGCCTTCGGCGTTCTTGTCGCCGACCATGAGCGCAGGGCGACCGGAAAGGCGCCGGTCATCGACGTCGCGCTCTACGAGAGCATCTTTCGCATTCTTGATAGTGTCGGTATCACCTACTCCGTCACCGGCGCGGTTCGGGAAAGATTAGGGACCGCGACTGCGCTGACCGCCCCTCACAACCACTATCCAACAATGGACGGGCGCTGGATCGCCATTGCCTGCACTGACGACCGGATATTCAGGCGTCTCGCGCAGCTCATGGGCCAGCCTGGGCTAACGGCGGATTCCCGCTTCGCGAACGAACGCGCACGCGTTCTGAATCGCGAGGCCATCGATGCGATCGTCGAGCAATGGCAAGGACGATGGACTTGGCGCCGCTGAAGGCGGCGCTCCGGGGGGCCGAGATACCGAGCAGTCCCATCTATAGCATAGCGGATATTTCCGCCGATCCGCAGTACGAGTCGCGCGGAGACCTTGCCCACGTCACGCATCCTCGGCTAGGCGAGATCAGAATGCCCTCGGTGGTTCCCCGTCTTTCAGCGACGCCCGGTAGGATCGCGCGGCTGGGACGGGATCTCGGCGAGGATACCGATAAGCTCCTTTCGAAGCCCTTGGTTACAGCCGCGAGCGCATCGAAGAATTGCGAAGGCAGAGCGTGGTGTGACCTTGTCGCGAGTGATTAGGAGGCCTTGATGCTCGACGTGCTCATTCGCGGAGGCGCCGTCGTCACGCCGGCGGCGACCGAGAGATTCGACGTCGGCGTCAAGGATGGCCGGATTGTCGCGTTCGCGGAAGAGAACTCGGTCGATCTTCACGCCGCGCGCACCGTCGACGCTCGGGGCAAATACGTGATCCCTGGAGGAATTGACGCTCACGTTCATTTCAACGTGGCGCTCAGCCCGGTGATGCGTGCGCAGTCAGCGACGTTCGGCGGCCGCGCGGCGGCCTTCGGAGGCACGACGACGTTCATCGATTTCGCCCTTCAGAAAGGCGAATTGAGCCTCGTTCGCGCGATTGAGGGCAAACAGGAGGAATTGAAACGCGACAAGCCAGACATTGATTATGCCCTTCACGCCATGATCACCGGCAAGGCGACGCTCAATATCCTCGATGAGATCCCAGCGGCGATCTCCGGCGGCGTGTCGTCCTTCAAAACGTTCACGACATTTTCGGGGGCCTCCGCTTCCGGCTCGATGTACACCGACGATGGCCGGATTTGGGGGGTGATGCAGAAAACCGCCAAACACGGCGGCATCACGATGGTGCATTGCGAAGACGATTGCATCATCGAACACTGCGTTCACAAGCTTTATCGAGAAGGGCGCCAGCAGGCGCAAAACATCCGGGAAGCGAGGCCCAATCTTTGCGAGGAGGCCGCCGTCAGCCGCATGCTCCTACTGTCGAGGAGAACGGGCTCGCCTCTTTATATCGTTCATGTCTCAAGTGCCGAGGCGGTTGAGGCGATCGCGGAGGCGAGAGGCAAAAGCACGCCTGTATACGGCGAGTCGCTGCATAACTACCTCGCATTCTGCGACGAGGACTACGCCAAGCCGAACGGGGTGATCTATCACAATTATCCGTCCTTGAAGTCGTCGAACGACCGTTCCGCGCTGTGGGAGGGTCTGGAGTCCGGCGTTCTCGATGTCGCCAGTTCCGACGATTTCACGATTCCTTTCGCCAGCAAGACCTCGGGCAAAGAGGTTGACAACGCGCTCGGGGGTCATAACGGCATCGAAACACGGATGGGTTACCTGTTCTCGGAAGGCGTCAAGAAGGGGCGCATCAGCGTCAATCGGTTTGTCGAGGTCGCTTCGACGTCGGTGGCCAAGCTGTTCGGCATTTATCCGCGCAAGGGCGTCATCGCCATCGGCAGCGACGCTGATATTGTTCTGATCGACCCGAACCGGAAACAGAAGATCGCCCTCGCCGACCTGCATTCCAACTGCGATTACAGCATCTGGGACGGCTGGAACTTCGAGGGAATTCCTGTCCTCACCATGCTTCGCGGCAACATCCTTGTCGAGAACGGGCAGTGGATCGGGTCGAGCGGAATCGGCCAGTTCATCGCCTCACGTTCACCAGAGCGACCATGACAAAGCCTGCCCAAGCCCAATCCGACTCGGTCAGCATCAAGACCCAGGCCCTGAATTACGAGCGGCGACGGCCGCTCGTTGAGGGGGAGGGCGACCCGATCGTCATGCTTCATCCCTGGTTCGGCTGCATGCGCTTCTGGGACCCTACGGTGGACGCGATCCCGGAACGCGAAACGCTGGTCCTCGACCTCTACTCGCTGGGGGGGCGGCCCGGCTGGGAAGAGTTTGCGAGCCCGCAAGGTTTGTCGCGGGCCGTCGAGAATTTCGCCGACGCGTTGAAACTCGAAAGGTTCTGCCTTGTTGGCAACTCAATGGGCGGGATCGCGGCGCAGGAACTCGCTTCACGCCTTGGCGGCCGGATTTCAAAGCTCCTGCTCGTCGGAACCGGGGCGCGGATTGTCGGCATCAAGCTGGACTGGCGAAAGGCGATGGACGCTTGGATGGCGGGGGAAGCAGACCGCTCCTTCACCGAGCATATGGTCGGCGCCCTCCTCGCCCGGCGTCCCGAGGATCCAACAGAGTTCGAGACCTTCGTCGACGCGGTCGCCGCAGCGAACAAGGCCTTTATGGGTGCCGTGCTCACATCGGCGTTCGGCCTCGATCTGCGGCCGGTGCTGCCGCAGATCACCGCCCCGACTTTGGTCGTTCGCGGCGAGTTCGATGCTTCGCGTACCAAGGAGCACGTAGCCGAGTTGATGGCGGGCATCCGGGAATGCCGGGCGCACGAGATCCCGAATGCCGGTCATTCGCCTCAAGTCGACAGCCCGCGGGCGTTCTGCCCGCTGGCTCGCGAGTTCCTGACCTCTTGAATAGCCAAGCGACGCGGTTGATCGCTCGAAGGAGCGACCGTGACGCCGGCGGCTTCTTGCCGTTTGATACGATTGACATAAAGACTCCGCGGGACCTGCAGAAGATCGCCCGCCTGGCCAATGCCGAGTTTTGATGGAGCGTGCACTTCCGCCCGTCGTGGCTGGAGATTGGTCTACATCCGCGGATCAACTGAAGTCCTGCGCCTCGCGATTGCGGACGAGTTGCGACAAGGCCACCGCCAGCACAAGCCCGGCACCGTAAAAGAGATTCTGCACGAAAGTTTGAATTCCGAGGATGGTCAGGCCGGTAATCCCCGTAACGAGAAAATAGACCGCAACCAAGGATCCCCATGGATTGAACCGCCCCGGAGAAATGCTTGTCGCGCAGAGGAACGCTGCGGCGAATGCCGGGAGAAGGAACGTAAGGCCTGAAAGCGGGTCGGCGGCGCCGATGGTGCCCGCGTAGAGAATGCCTGCACAGGCGCTGAAGAAGCCCGAGACCATGAGGCTGTACAAGCGAGCCCGGTCGACCTTGATGCCGGACAGGCGGGCAACCTCGCGGCCGCGGCCGACGAATAGAAGGCGGCGGCCCGGCGTCGTGTATTCGAAGAAGTACCAGAGCGCGAAGCAGAGCGCGATCGCGTAATAGAACTCCAGCGGGATACCGAAAAGCCGGCGAACGACCACCCAATCAACAAGGCCCTCCGAAACGCCGCTGACTGTCATCGAGCCGCTCACCCAAAGGACCACGCCGTTGATGAAGCTGCTTGTGCCGAGCGTGACAATCAACGACGGGATGCGGAAGAACAGGATGAAGCCGGCGTTGACAATGCCGGTGACCACCCCGGAAGCCAGGGCGACCGCGATAGCCGCCCAGAGCGGCCAACCGTGCTGCGCGTTGAGAACGGCCAGCAGCATGCCCGAAAGGGTGAGGACGCTGGCCACCGAGAGGTCGTAGTCGCCGGCGGTCAGCGGGATGATCAGGGCGAGAGTGAGGACGACCAGCACCGCCTGCGACCCAAGGATCGTGGTGATGTTGCCCCAGGACAGAAACGCCTCGGGCCGAAGAAACCCGAAGATGGCGCCGAGGACGACGATCCCGGCGAGCAGAGCATACGCCTCCGCGAAACGAACCCAATCGAAGCCAAGTCCTTCGATTCGGCGTTTCTGTTCCGCAAGTGCGGGTGCCTCCCCGACACGATTGGTTTCCATCACGGTTCTGCCGTCTCCGCTTCGGCGATCCCGGCGAGCGACAGGCTGCGCAGGCATTGTTCGGCGATGGTGTCCTTGCTGATCTCGTTGCCGGTCAAGGTCCGCACCACGACTCCGCGGGCAAATATGAGGACGCGGTCGCAAATTTGCGCGAGCTGCTCGTAGTCGGTGCTCGCGCAAAGCACGGCGACGCCCTGGCGCGAAGCCTGATCGAGGGCCGCGAACAGCGCCTGTCGCGCGCCGACATCGACGCCTTGCGTCGGTTCGTCAAGGACGAGCAGCGTTGGCCTGGTCTGCAGCCACTTCGCCAGCAGCGCCTTCTGCTGATTGCCGCCGCTGAGGAGGCCGAGCTTAAGTTGCGGCTGAACCGGCCGCACCTCGTAGCGCTCGCAGAGCTGACGCGCGTGGCCGGCGATGCGGGACCATTCGAGGCCAAGCCCGCTCATGAAGTCGGGCAGCACGGGCAGGGTGATGTTGTCGGTGATCGGCAGGGCGCCGACCCCAGCCGCGCCCAGGCGATCGGAGGGGAGAAAGGCTATTCCCGCCGAAAGCGCCGACGACGGCGAGATGGAGGCGGCGGATAACGTGGCGCCGCCCAGTTCGATCGTCCCGGAGCGAGCCGTCCGCGCGCCGAAAATCAGGTAGACGATTTCGTCCGATCCGGACCCGATCAGGCCGGTCAGGCCGACAATCTCGCCGCGCCGGAGATCGATCGAAATGCGGTCGGCGACGGCGCCTGAAACGCCCCTGATCCTGACGTGGACTGGCGCGCGCGACAGGTCGCGGCGCTCACTCTGGAACAACGGCACGCGACGGCCGATGATCAGCTCAACGAAATCGTCGTGCGTCGATCGCCTGGTCTCGAGCGTGCCGGCAACGGCGCCGTCGCGAAGGACGGTGGCGCGATCGGTGATCTCGAGAACCTCGTCGACATCGTGCGACACAAAGATGACGCTTGCACCCTCGCGCACGATGCCGCGGACCAGGGCAAAGAGCTGGTCGACGCCGGCCCGCGGCAGGAAGGGCGTCGGCTCGTCGAGAATGAGCACTCCGGGATTGCCTCGATCGCGCCGTGCGCCGAAATCCTCGAAGGCG
>Ga0134128_10006081_pt1 | contig 14617 bp, 11 predicted proteins | sample KB31754_FD_96462 | JGI IMG/M metagenome (GOLD analysis project Ga0134128, IMG submission 96462) | Terrestrial soil microbial communities with excess Nitrogen fertilizer from Kellogg Biological Station, Michigan, USA - KB3-175-4 | ecosystem: Environmental > Terrestrial > Soil > Unclassified ... | reverse complement strand
CGAGAGTACACCGCTTCGTCGAGCTTGCCGTCGAGGGTGAGCGGCGCCGTGAGCTTGATCGCGCGCACGGTCGCCTGTCCCGACTCGACCCGCGTGATCACCTCGGGCGGTATGGGACGGGGAGGCCCGTCGACAGACGATTGCGCCCCGGCCCGTGCCGCGCCGACGAAAAGAGCGACCGCGATGCAGCGAGCGCCAGAGATCGTTCGGCGCGGGTGGAAGTGGGGGGGCATCATGGTGACTCAATAATCCGAGTCCCGACGCCGATCGGGAAGGTGTCGACCGGTAGTGAGCCGTGACTTGGCGGCTATGCGGACATTTTGCCGCTTCTTAGTCGGCGCGCAGGGCCGTACACGGATCGAGCCGCGCCGCGCGCGCCGCTGGAATCAACCCGGCGACCGATGCAGCGAGCAGCATCGCGGCAGCCACTACCAGATATGTCTGAGGATCCGTCGCCGATTGTGCGTACAAGAGTGGTTGAAGTTTCGGTGCGACCGCCCACGAAATGGCCAAGCCGACGAGGACTGCGATGGCGACGGGTCGGATGGCTCGGCCAACTACCAGACCCACGATGTTTCCACGCCGCGCGCCGAGCGCGATCCGCACGCCAACTTCTTGCCGCCGCTGTGCGACGGAATAGCTGACAGTCCCGTAGAGGCCGACGACAGCGACGAGAAGGGCCAAGCCGCCGAAGGCGGTGAACAATGCGGCCCCGAGCCGCCAGGAGCGACTCTGGTCGTCTACGACTTCCTGCAGCGGTCTCACGACCACAAAGCCGTTTCCCGGCATCGCGCGACTGAGCGCGCGGCGAACGCGTTCCAGCTCGCCCCGAGCATCCGGGCGATCGAGGCGAAGGTAGATCGTCGACAGCCAATGCGGCCCGACCTGCTCGGCGGGCAGGTAATACATGAAGCGCGGATCGTCCGTCAAGTTTTGCTGCGCGGTGTTCTCGGCGATCCCGACCACGGTCGTGCAGGGCGCGCTGCTCGGCGGGTTCGCACCGAGCCCAACGTGGATGCACTGTCCGAGCGGTTCGGCGTGCGGCCACAAGGCCCGCGCCATCGCCTCGCTGACGACCGCGACCAGCGGCGCGCCGCCGCGGTCACCGTCGGTGATTCCTCGGCCGCGAAGGATCCGTGTCTGCATGACGCGGAAATAGTCGGGCGTCGTGATCTGCATGTTGAACCGGCCGAGGGCCTCGACCGAATCAATACCATTCACGCGCAGTTGCGCGGTGTTCGTCCCGAACAGACGGCTGTTGACTCGAGCCGCCGCGACGACGCCGGGAATGGCTTGTCCCGCGGCGAGGAACTGTCGGCGCACCACAACGGATTGGGCGCTGTCCATCGAATAGCCACGGTAGTCGGCGATCGCCTCGATCACAGGCCGCGCGTCGTAGCCGAGCGGAACGGCCCGAACGTTCTCGAGGCTGCGGATAAACAGCCCCGCCCCGACCAGTAGCACGACGGATAGCGCGCTCTGGATGACGAGCAGCGTCGTGCGAACGCGCGACCGGTCCGTCATCGCGTCCCGTGTGCCGGATCGAAGTGAGGATACGAGATCCGGGCGCGACGCGGACCAAGCCGGGCCGAGCGCCGTGAGCAGTGCGGCGACTATCGCGCACGAGAGCGCGACGCCCATCGTTCGCCAGTCGGTGGCGAGATTGAACGAGGACCCGGAGGGGAGCAACATCGACTGAATCGCGACGCCAACTACCTGCGCGAGTGCGACGCCGGCCGCGCCGCCGATCAGTGCCAGCACCATCGCTTCGGTGAGAAACTGGCCGACCAGGCGTCCGCGGCGAACGCCGAGCGCAAGACGCACGGAGATCTCGCGCCGCCGACGAATGACACGCGCGATCATCAGATTCGCGACGTTGGCGCAGGCAATGAGCAGCACGATCGCCGCCACCGCAGCGACCCAGAGGAGCACGCGCCCCTCTGCGCCACCATCCGGCCCGGCCGAGGTTTTCACGGCGCCGGCGATCGCGAGGGGATGCGCGATGGAATCAGGTTGAACACGCGGATTGATCGCGCGCGCGGCGGCGCGGCTTCGGATGTACGCCGCCGTCAGTTCGGCGGAGACGTCCCGTTGACTTGCCCCCGGTCGTCGTCGGACCAGTATCTGGACCCAGTCCCAGTTGTAGTCGCGGCGAAACGACGCGACGCTCGACGCTCCGAGGTTCGCGGGAATACTGGAAAGCGGCACAAAGATGTCCGGCGGACCGCCGGCGACGGTTCCGACGAAATCCGGCGGTGCGACGCCGATGATCGTGTAGTCCACCACGCCGATCATGACTCGTCGGCCGAGCACGTTCGTTGCACCGAGTTCGGTCGCCCAGAAGCGGTGGCTCAACACCGCTACCGGCGGCCCATTCACCGAGTCCTCAGCGGCGACGAAATAGCGGCCGAGTGATGGCGGAGCGTCGAAGAAGGCGAAAAAGGATGGCGTGACGCCGGCGATTTTCCGAACGGTTGCGGCATCGCCGGTGCCGACGGCAAAGCGCCATTCGGTCTGTGCGGCGAAGTCCGAGATCGTGCGCGTTGCGGCGCGCAGATCTGTATATCGCAGATATGGGAACGTCGAAGAGGTGCTGGTACGGCCTCGATAGGTCGTCTGTACGTAGACGCGGTTGACCGTGCCCGGATCGCGCAGGAGGGGGAAGGGCCGGTACATCAATCGATCGATTACGGCGAACATCGCCGCGTTGGCGCCGATGCCCAGCGCCAGGGTCAGAATGACGGTGATCGTAAAGCCGGGAGCACGGCGCAGTCCGCGGAGCGCGTAGCGCGCGTCGTACATGAGTGCGTCGATGGCGGGAAAGCCCCAGGCGTCGCGACTCTCTTCGCGCAACCGGCCGACGTGGCCGACTTGCCGACGCGCGACGGCCAGCGCTTCGTCGAGCGGCATACCTTGGTGCTGGAGGTCACGCGCCACGAGCTCGACGTGCGCTTCGACCTCGCTCGTGAGCTCGCGCGCCATCGCGTCCCGGCGCCGCCACGTCACGAGCCGGCCGAGCAACTCGCGGAGCGTCATGATTCCGCTCCCCGCAAAACGCGCGTGGTAACGGCGACGGATCGCTTGAACTGGTCTTCTTCAGTCGCGAGCTGGCGCGTCCCCGCGGCCGTGATCTTGTAGTAGCGGGCTTCGCGGCCGGTCGGGGTGTTCTTCAGTGACGACGCAACCCAGCCTTTCACCTGCATCCGGCGCAGCGCGGGATAGAGCGAACCCTCTTCGATACGCAATGCTTCCCCGGAAAGCCGGAGGATGTGCTGGGCGATGCCGTACCCGTGCATTGGGCCGAGCGACAGCGTCTTGAGGATGAGGAGGTCGAGCGTACCGGCGAGGAGCGGGGGCTGCGAGTCAGGCATGACGGTATCCTATACTGTTCAGATCTATGTATAGATCTGACACCCAATCCCGCAAGAGGGTTGGATCGCCGCGCTCCGTCAGCTTGCCGGGCTTTGCGCGCGTCCGTCGGATTACCGTCGGACGCGGTCGATCCGTTGCCGCACCGCTAGACCGTGGCGAGCGCCGCCTTGCCCCGCTTGTTCGGGACGCCGCGAAGGACGATCAGCGACGCCGCGAAGAAGACCGCGACGGTGAGGAGCGCGGCGCGGTACGCGATCTGAGTCCCGACTCGCGGCTCGAGCGTATCGACCGTAATCGCCCACACCACGGGTCCGAGGAATGACCCGGCGCGCGAAGACAGTAGCATGAGCGAGAAGAACCGGCCGGCGTCCTTCTCCGGCACGAGGCTGAGCAGTAGCGGACGCTCGGCGGCGGGCACGCCACCGAAAACCAGACCGATCATCGAGCCGATCGTCCAGAACGCCGTTCGTCCGGGGAAGAAGGCCATCGTTACGAGCAGCACGCTCCAGCCGACGAGCACACCGACCAGGGTTCGCTTGGAGCCCAGCTTGTCGACGAGACGCCCGGAGACATAACTGCCGATGATCGCGGGAACGGCCAGCGCGATGTACACGCTGGTCGCCTCCCCCTGTGAGAAGCCGACCGCCTGAATCGCGTAGAGGCCGAGCGCGAAAACGACCGTGCCCATCGCGTCCTGGTAGATCAGCGACGCGAGAATGAAGCGGAGCGTGCCGGGATGCTCACGCGCATCACGAAGGGTTTGGCGGACCTCGGCGAATGCCCGTCGCCAATCGACTTTCGTCCCGCTGGGCGCGGGATTCCGATCGCGGAAAAACAGGAAGATCGGCAGAGAAAAGAGCAGGAAGAGCAGGGCCGTCGGAGCGAAGGTCGCGACGCGCCCGCCAGTCGACGTCGTTGGGATGAGATGCAGCCAACGCATCAGGCCTTCCGGGACGCGCAACAGCCTCTCGGGAATACCACCGATATGTGGCAGACTGCCGTCGTAGAACGGTGCGACGAGCAGAAGCCCGAAGATGGTCCCGATGTAGCCGATGGCGGTGCCGATACCAGAGAGCCGACCGAGCTCCTCCGGCGGAACGAGGTCGGGGAGCATCGCGTTGTAGAAGGGCTGTGCTGCCTGGTAACAGTATCCCGCGACGGTAAAGGCGAAGACGATCATCACGAGCGGCGCGCCGCTGATGTGATACGATTCGGGCCGCGGGCCGCCGCCCATCACGGATTCACCATAGAGCGGCACGCCGTGGGTTCCGATCCACCCGATCATTGCGGTCGCCACGCACGAGATGATCGTAAACCAGACCACCCACGGCTTCCGTCGCCGTCTGTCGTCCGAGATCGCGCCGAACACGGGCGCCGAGACGGCCATGAGCAGCGATGACAGCGCCGTGCCCCACGCGACGGCGGAATTCGACGAACCGAGATCCTTCACCAGCCAGGCCGTGAAGTACAGCGAGCCGATGTTCATCGACCAGATCGTGTTCGCGAAGTCGTACAGCGCCCAACTGTACCGCGCGACCCATGATGCGCGCGTTGTCATCGCGGGCGCGGCTGCGCCGCGCGAATCGAATGGTCCGACGGACGAAGAAGGAGGCGCGGTGTGTGTCATGGGTGGTTTTTCGTTGCCACAAGATCCCGGCCGACGCATCAATCCGGAAGGGTTATCACATGAATTCCGAGCTGCCGTCGCGCTTGCCCCGCCGCCCGATTCAGTACCAGTATTCTGCGACCCGTTTCATTTTCTTTGAATTGGGGTCAGACCCCAATTTGCGCGGTGGGGTCAGACCCCGTTTCCGGCTAACCTCGGCAAACGAACGAATCATGCGTCTTCTCCTTCGATCGCTCGTCGCTGGGCTGCTGCTCGGCGCGCTCGGGCCGAGCGTGGCGCGCGCCACCTGGTCCGTCATCGCCGTGGATCTCAGCACTGGACGGATCGTGATCGCGTCGGCGACGTGCGTCGATCGCGACGACGCGTTCCTGAAGGGTGTGCAAGCGGTCGTGGTCCCGGGCAAAGGCATCGCCGCCTGTCAGGCGGGCGTCGACAACACACACGCCAACCAGATGTTGGTGTTCGCGGAATTGCAGAAGGGAACCGAACCGGAGAAGATCCTCGAGCTTCTTTCGGCGGATCCCGCGTTTCAGTCGCGACAGTTCGGCATTCTGGATTTGCAAGGACGGAGCGCCGGACACTCGGGGCTGTCCAACGGATACGTGACGCAGGACATCCAGGGGCGCGTGCCGGGAACGCAGATCTACTACTCGATCCAGGGAAATATCCTGCGGCCGGGTGAAGTCGTTCCAAAAGCAGTGCAGGCCTTTCTCTCCACGAACGGCGCAATTACCGATCGAGTGATGGCGGCAATGGACGCCGCCGACGCAGCGGGCGGCGACAGCCGCTGCAACTGTCCGCCGCCCCCGGAGGATGGTTCAGCGCCGGCGATTCCGTGCGAAAGCAAGACGGCGCACGTCGCCTACATCCTCATGGCCGAACGCAACGACACGAACGGCGACTCGCACAACAACGGGAAGTACACGATGTACCTGACGGTGAATCAGCCGACGCAGGGCGGACCGAATGCGATCAAGCCCGGTGAGAATCTGAATCCGGTGAAGACGCTGCGCATGCGCTACGACGCGTGGCGGAAGCTCCAACCGGCATCGTTCAAGTGAGGCGCGCGGTGAGACATCTCCGCGGGGCCGTCCTGCCGATCGTCGCGTTGCTCGCGCTTGCGGGAGAAAGCGTCGCGCAGGTTCCACCAGCCGGCGCTCCCGCCGGACAGCGTGGCCGCGGCGGCGGTGGGCGGGGTCGCGCGATTCAAGTGATGACGCTCAACTCGAGCGGCTTCGCGGATGGAAGCACCATTCCCGTGAAGTACGCGCAGCCTGGCGTGGAGGTGTCACCGCCTCTGGTGTGGAGCGGCGTGCCGGATAGCAACGTCGTGAGCTTCGCGTTGGTCGTGCACGACCTCGATGCCGCGGGGAACAACGGCGACGACCTGCTGCACTGGATGGTATGGAACATTCCGCCTTCCGCGAGATCGCTGCCGGAGGGGGTGCCGCAAGGTCCGCAGCTGGCCGACGGTGCGCGACAGATCAGCGCGAGTGGGCCGTACTATCGCGGACCGGCCGCGCCGGGAACGGGCCCGGTGCATCATTACGTGTTCGAGCTCTATGCACTCGACGCGGCAATCGACGTCCCGCCGGTAGGTGCCGCTCCGGCAGCGACGCGGACCGCGGTGATGGCGGCGATGGCCGGCCACGTGCGCGGCAAAGCGGTGCTCGTCGGCACGTTCAAGCGGAAATCCTGACGAACGACGATCGTGCAGCCACCGCTCGATGCGATCGCCGTGCGTGTGCTCGGCTCGCTGATCGAAAAGGAGATCACGACACCGGATAATTATCCGCTGTCGCTCAACGCGCTCGTCGGGGCGTGCAATCAGACGTCGGCACGCGAACCGGTGATGGATCTCGACGAGGGGGCCGTCAACAGAACGGTGAACGAGCTCCGCCAGCGATCGCTCGTGCGAGCGGTGCAGCAGAGCGGCTCGCGCGTACTGCGCTTCCGTCACCTCATGGTCGAGTCGCTGAATCTCGACGGGCCGGAGCTCGCGGCGATGTGCGTGCTGATGTTGCGCGGACCGCAGACAGCCGGCGAGATCAAAGGACGAAGCAATCGGTTGTTCGATTTTCCGGACCTCGAGAAAGTCGAATCGACGCTCGAGTCGTTGATGAGCCGACAGACGCCGCTCGTCGCCCGTCTGCCGCGCCGCCCCGGGCAAAAGGACAGCCGCTACGCCCACTTGCTCTCCGGCGACGCGCCGGTCGATGTGCCGGAGGCGGTAACGTCGACCGCCGTCGCCGACGGTGGGGGTGGCCGACTCGAGGCGCTCGAACAGGCGGTGAACTCGCTGCGCGCCGAGCTGGTGGACCTTCGCACGCAGCTCGACGAGTTCCGAAAGCAGTTTCAGTAGGTCAAATCCACGAGGTCGGAGACTGTGGCGCCGGCGATGTGCAGGTCGCCGTCGAGAAGCGCGATCACGAGTTGCCGGTCGCTCTCCGTGGCTTGGCTACCGTCGCGCGCGATGACGATTGCCCCGGCGCGATCTGCGCTCTCATCGACTACCAAGCCGGCCGTGCCGAGGCGCGTTGCCAACGCGCGACGGAGCGCGCTCGTGTCCTGACTCGGCGCAGTCCGCACGATGAAGCCGAAGGTGGGGCAGGGTACGCTCATTGCCTGACAGCGGCGGCAACCGCGGGAAGAAGATCGCAGAAGGCGAACCGGTTGTCGCGAAGCACGACGTCGCCAGGCGCGACGGGAATCGCGCGCTCGAAGATTGGTCCGGCGGAGACGAAGGTGTGAAACTCGCCGCGCTCCCCGCACGGGTCGCACGTCGGCGCCAACTCGGCGAGGAGGCTGCGATCGAAGCGCCGACCGGCGAAGCGGCCGTCGAGTTGTTCGGTGTCGACGCAGACGAGATGCGCGACGAATCCTGCATCGATGAACTCTTCCGCCAACTCACGCGTATCGCGTCCCCAGATTGGAAAGATTGGAGCGAAGCCCGTACTGGCCAGCAGTCGTTCGCGGTACGCGCGCACATCCTCGAGAAAAAGGTCGCCGAACGCAATGGTCGTCGCATCGGGGAATCGTGTGCGCAGCCGAGCGAGCGCGTCGGCGAACGCGGCCTCGTATGCGGCGTTGGACGACTGCGGCTCGAGCGTCACTTCGATGAGCGGCAGCGTCGCGGCGGTCGCTTGCGCTTCCAGCAGGGTTCGCCGGACGCCGTGAATGCTCACGCGATCGTAGCCGCGCGTGACACTCGTCAGCAGCGCGACGACGTCGTAGCGCGGGTCGGCGCGCAGAGCGGCGAGCGTGAGACCACTATCTTTGCCGCCACTCCAACTGAGAACGACGAGTCGACGCGTCACCGCGGGGAGAGACGCCGTTCGCGTCGACAATTGCCGGGCGGGCAGTCGGGCATGGCTCCTCTGTAGCAACGAAATACCGCGCCTTCGAGTATCATAAGGTGCCGGGCGCGGCCCGGCGATCCCCTTACCACGAGCGAGTTTACCGTGAACCTTCGACCGCTGACGCGACGCGGCTTTTGCGTCGCTTTGATTCTCACCGGAGTTTCGATCCGGTTGCCGGCGCAACAAAAGTGCCCAGCTACGGCCGGCGGGACGATGCCGCTGGTGTACTCCGGTGGTCCGACGGTCGCCGACATCACCGCGTGCGACCTCATGACGCGGCTGTACATCTACGCCGCCGATTCGATGCGTGGCCGCGAAGCCGGAACGCCAGACGCCATGCGCGCCACGGTGTACATCGAGTCCGAAGTCAAGCGTCTTGGGCTCAAGCCCGCGGGTGACAACGGCACGTACTTCCAGAATTTGCCGGTGACGGCGCGCGTGCTCGGGGCCGCATCGTCCATTGCGAGCGGCTCATCGACGTTCAAGCCGAACGAGGACTTCACCATCGCCGGGCTCGCGGTCGATCGGAAGGTGACGGGCGATGTGATTTTTGTTGGTTCGCTCGCCGATACGTCGAACATGCCTACCGCCGATCAGGTGCGCGGTAAGATCCTTCTCGTGACCGGTGGAGCAGGCGGCGGCCGCGGTTTCGGTGGTGGACGCGGAGGTGTCGGCCCGGCCAATTCGCTCGTCGGTGCCGCGGCGATTCTGACGGTTGTTCCCGCCATTACGCGCCCACGTTTGGCGTTCACATTGAACGACACGGCACAGAGCGAAGGGCGCGCGGCATACGCCGCGGCGAACCCCAATGCCGGTGGGCGCGGCGGCCGAGGAGGTCGCGGCGGTGGCGGCGGAGCGGCGCCGCTCTCGGGTACGATCACACCGGCAGTCGCATCGGCGCTCCTCGGCAAATCAGTGCAGGGCGCGACGCGCGGTGACGCCGCCGGTTCGGCCACCATCGACGTTCGCGTCGAGACCATTCCGGCGCCGACGCGCAACGTCATCGGGATCATTCCAGGCAGCGATCCAAAGCTGCGTGGGCAGTACGTGGTAATCGGCGCACACTCGGACCACGTCGGCATGTCGGCGGCGCGGCCCGTCGTCGAGCACGATTCGCTCAAGGCGTACAACATCGTGGCGCGCGTCGAGGGCGCCGACACGCGCAACGCCGCGCCACCGACGGCCGAGCAGTGGGCGCGCATCAACGCCATCAAGGGCTCGCTCCGCAAGATCTATCCGGCGCGACTCGACTCGATCAGCAACGGCGCCGACGACGATGGCTCGGGTAGTGTGTCGATCCTCGAGATTGCCGAAGCATTCGCGAAGGGCCCGGCCAAGCCGAAGCGCTCGCTCATCTTCATCTGGCAAATGGGCGAAGAGAAGGGGCTGTGGGGCTCACAGTATTTCACGAACCATCCGACGGTGTCGCGCGATTCGATCGTCGCCGATCTCAATCTCGACATGGTCGGCCGCGGCGAAGCGTCGGACGTCACCGGGCGGAGCAAGGATGACGTCGAGCTGATCGGCGCGCCGAACTATCTGCAGCTCGTCGGGTCGCGTCGACTCTCTACCGAATTCGGCGACATTGCCGAGGACGTGAGCAAGAAGCAGCCGATGCCCTTCAAGTTCGACTACGCGATGGACGCGAACGGGCATCCGCAGAACATTTATTGTCGCAGTGACCATGCGAACTACGCGCGATACGGTATTCCCGTGATCTTCTTCACCACCGGGGGCCACGCCGACTATCATCAGGTGACGGACGAGCCGGAGTACATCCAGTACCAGCACATGACGCGCGTCGACAAGCTGGTGTACGACATCGCGACGCGTGTGGCCAATCTCGACCACCGTGTGAAGGTGGACGGCCCGAAGGCGGACAGCCCCTTCGCGGGCTGCCAGCAGTAAGCGATCAGAATTCTCGAAGAGCTCGGATCGGGTCGATGCGCGTGCCGCGTCTCCCGGCGAGATAGCAGGCGACGACCGCGACTGTGGCGAGCAGCAACGCCACCGTCGCGAACGTCGCTGGGTCGGTCGCGCCGACGTTGAACAACAAATGCGCCATGGTACGGGTCAGACCCACCGCCGCCGTCAGCCCCAGGATGATTCCGGCGAGGGGCATGCGCATGCCCTGCGCGACGACCGCTCCGAGCACATCGCCGGGCGTGGCGCCGAGTGCGACGCGAATGCCGATCTCGCGTGTTCGCTCCGCGACGGCGTAGTGCACCAATCCGAAGACGCCGATCGCCGCGAGTGTGAGGGCTAAGCCGGCAAAGGCGACGAGCAATGAGGTCTCCAGACGGCGCGCCGCCGCGAACTCACCGTATTGCGCGTCAGCCGTCGAGACGCTGGCCACGAAGGTCCCCGGAATTCGTGTGACCATCTGGCGAACGAGTGGAGCGAGCGTCAGCGGGTCGCCAGCCGTGCGAATCAGGAGATCGCCGCGGTTATACGGTCGCGGGATGTACGATCCGAAGTACTCCGGCACCGCGGCCCGCTCGAGGCCCTGGCGGTGCATGTCGCCGATGACGCCCACGATCACGTACCAGTATGTCTTGCCGGTCGGATCGATGCAGAACCGCTTGCCGATCGGATCGTCGCCGGCAAAGAAACGGCGCGCGAATGTCTCGTTGACGACGACGGGCTCAGCGACCGCGGCGCGTTCTTTGTCGGCGAGCGACGCACCGCTGCTCGCCGGAGTCCACAGCGCGCGAATCTTCCGCATCGCGTCGTCGTGGCTCAACGCGCGCCCCCGAACCACCCGCACGTGCATGACGTTGAAGAAGTCGGGTGTCACGTCACCGTTGTTGACCTCGAGGCCACTCTGATCGCCGCGGCCGGGAATCGTAATCGACTTATTGGCCGATCCGGCGATGAAGAAGTCGTCGATGAAGCCAACGTCGTTGACCCGAGGCAACCCGCGAAGCGAGGCGGCGAGCTGGCGAGCCGACTCCTCGTGCGCGCGTGCTTGCATGGCGTCGGCGTCGTTGGGTCTCGATCGTTCCGCGGCCGTCGGCGCCTCTGGTCCCCACTCGACACGGACCATCAGGACGTTGCGCGGATCGAATCCTGGATCGACGGCGTTGACGTGCCCGAGACTGCGCAGCAACAATCCAGCGCCCGCGAGCAGGAGCACGGCCAGGGCACACTCGGCGAAAACGACGAATGCTCGGAGGGCCGCGATGCGACGCCCGCCCGTGCCACGCCCGCCCTCGCGCAATGCGTCAAACGGGTCGACACCGGCGAGGCGCAGGGCCGGCGCGGCGCCAAAGAGTAACGCGGCGACGAGCGTCGCAATTGCCGCGAAGGCGAGGACTCGAAAGTCGATCGAGATCTCGTCGAGTCGCGGCACGGACGACGCCGCAACCCGACCAAGGAGCGGCGTCGCGAGCACTGCGATGCCGACGCCGATCGCGCCGCCAGCCAGGGCGAGCATGAGATTCTCGACGGTCAGCAGCCTGACGAGCCGGGCGCGTCCGCCGCCGAGGGCGCGGCGCACCGCGAATTCGTGCTGGCGCAGCGCACCCCGCGCCAGCAACAGATTCGCAACGTTCGCACATGAGATGAGCAGGACGAGCCCCGTCGCGCCGAGCAGCAGCCACAGGCCGCTCTGCACATTCATGCCCGTGATCGAATCGAGAACTCTGGCGACGCTGACATCGAAGCCTGGGAAGTCCGGCCGGGTGGTTGGAAAAAGCGTCGTGAGATCGTGACCGATCCGAGTCATCTCGAGCTGCGCATCGGCGACGCTGGCGGTCGGCGAGAGCCTGCCGACGCCCGTCCACCGTCGCGACCAGTCGGGGAAGAGCTCGACGGACTCGCGTGCGAACCGCCAGTAGTCGGTGGCCGGTATCCACATCTCGACGGCCTTGTCGGGGAAGAAGAAGCCTGCCGGCATTACGCCAACGACGGTGAAGTTGATCGGCCCACTCTTCCCGGGATCGTCGAGGGTCAACGATCGGCCAACGACGTCCGGCGCTCCGCTGAACCATCGCTGCCAGAAACCGTAGCTGATGACGACGACCGCAGGCTGGACGGCTTCGTCTGCCGGCGAGATCGTACGACCCATCAGCGCGCCCGCGCCGAGGACCGAAAACAGGTTGCCTGATACGTGCGCCCTCAGCGACCGCCCACGCGCGTTGCGGTCGCCGTCACGTAGTGGCGTCACGCGGCCCCGCGCGAAGTAGGCGATGCTCTGAAAGGCTCGACTTCGCGCGCGCCACTCCATGATCGTGCGCTGGGCGGTTCCCTCGCGATGCAGCCCGCGCTTAATGTCGTCCGTCCAAAGCAGCGCGACTCGATTCGGGTCGCGGTAGGGGAGCGGCCGAAGCATGACGGCGTTCACGACCGAGAACATGGTCGTGTTCGCGCCGACGCCGAGGGCAAGCGTGAGGATGACGGCGATCGAGACGGCGGGGGTGCGGCGCAGACTTCGCGCGGCGTAGCGCAGATCCTGACCAAAGATCTCCACGTGGGCCTCCCAGCCGGCGGATCGCACCGTCTCCTTCGATTGCTGGAGACCGCCCATCTCGATGCGCGCCGCGCGCTCGGCGTCTTCGCGGGACAGTCCGGCGCGGATCTTTTCGTTCGTTGCCAGCTCGAGGTAGTGCCGGAGCTCATCGTCCAACTCGTGGTCGGTGGATGCTCGACGAAACAGGTTCCTCGATCCGGCGCGCAACGATCGCCACAGAGACATCCGAGCCTCCCTTGGTCCAGCCGTCGCTCCAGTTGATCGTCAAGAGGACGACGATGGATTATTGCCGCGGTTCCTCTTGATTGTCAAGATGGGGCGGGGCGGACTATCGCTGGCGTGATCGACGCCAGGCGGCGGGGGAGAGCCCGGTCTCGCGCTTGAACGCGCGGCTGAACGCCGCCTCCGAATCGTAACCGACCTGCGCGCCGACGGAGGCGACCTTGGCGGAGCTGTTGACGAGTTGCTCGGCGGCCAACTGCAGACGCCAGCGCGTCAGATACATCATCGGCGGGACGCCGACGACCTCGGAGAATCGCTCGGCGAGTACCGTGCGCGACGACGCGATGCGGCGCGCGAGCTCGGGGAGCGTCCACGCATACGCCGGGCGCTCGTGCAGCTCGGCGAGTGCAGGACCGACGACCGGATCGCGCAACCCGGCGAGCCATCCCGTATCACGGTCGGGTATCCGCTCCATGTGACGTCGAATCACCTCGACGAACATCAGTTCGGCCATGCGCGTCAGCATTGTCTCGCTGCCGATGCGCTCGGCGCGTGACTCGGCGACGGCTTGTTGAGGAAACTGTGAAAGCCAGCCGCCGGCGATGCCGGAGAGGTGCATCTGCGGTGGCAATGACGCGAGGAGCGGATTGTACGGCCGAACGTCGCAGCCGAGGAAGCCACACACGAACATTGTCTCGCGCGTCGACGCGGGTCCGAGTTGCACCGTGTTGGGATAGCGCGCGGGCGTATCGCGGAGCGAATGCAGTCGGAGCCCCGGCGCGCTCGACATGAGGTGCGCCCCGCCGTGCGGAAAGACGATGGCGTCTCCTGGCCCGAGCTGCACCTGCGTCTGGCCCTCGAGTCCGCCCCAGCAGCTGCCCGAGACAAGGATGTGGTAGGAGATCAGATGCTCGGCTCGCGGCAGGATGCGAGGCACGAGCTCGCGCGCCGCGGCGGTGAACACGGACCACGGTTGTCCCGCTTCAACCAGATAGAAGTAGGCCCCCGTCAGACGCACGGCACGCAAGACATCCGAGACCGGATCCATGGCGTGAATGCTCGGGGTGCCCGAGTGGTCCGGCAAGGCTGTTACGACTTGGTTTCCTGGTAACGCGCCGGCGCGTAACGCGACGCGATGAGTCCCGTGGCGGCGGCGACGTCGATCTCGGCGACAAGCACGCCCTCCGCGCCGTAGGGGAGATATGCCTGGCATTCGCCGGACGGCGAGATGAGGGCGGTCGCGGCCTCGGCGTAGGGTACGGCGTAGTTGACGCTGCCGAAGTAGATGGTGTTCTCGATACTGCGACAGAGCATCGCCTTCTCGTAGTACGGCGCCTCGCTGGAACCGAACGTCGTGAGCGTTGGTCCGCCCGCGTGCTGGTATCCGGTGAGCGAGGGGTGAAATACGATCTTGGCCCCGCGCGTCGCCGCCCAGCGCACGGTTTCCGGGTAACGCCATCCTTCATGGCAGATGGCGATGCCGAATTTGACGCCGTTGACCTCGAAAACCTGGCGCGTTGTGCCGGGGACGTAGAACCGTTCTTCGCTCGGGTCGAGCTGGTTCTT
>Ga0134128_10006080_pt1 | contig 14617 bp, 15 predicted proteins | sample KB31754_FD_96462 | JGI IMG/M metagenome (GOLD analysis project Ga0134128, IMG submission 96462) | Terrestrial soil microbial communities with excess Nitrogen fertilizer from Kellogg Biological Station, Michigan, USA - KB3-175-4 | ecosystem: Environmental > Terrestrial > Soil > Unclassified ... | reverse complement strand
GTCGAAATCGGATTCAGGAATACTCTTTTCCGGTGAGAGAATATGGACATAAGTGACCTTTCAATTATCGGGATATGCGATTTTCGCATATCGATCGACGTGGCCGTATAAATGCTTCCGTGAAGAAAGCTACCTACCTGGCCCAGCGAAAGAGACTCCTCGCCCTCTTACGCGAAACGAGGACTAAAGCAGGTCTAACTCAGGCGGAACTTGCCTCACGTTTACATCGAGATCAAACCTTCGTTTCCAAATACGAAACCGGCGAACGGCGTTTAGACATCTTGGAATTGCGCGATGTGTGCCGTGCTCTCAGCGTAGACTTCAAAGACCTTGTCCGCGCTTTGGACGCTGAATTGCGATAGCGGAGCGTTGTTGAGCAACGCCGATAGTCAGCTTCCAATATTTATGGACCCAATGATATGCGATTTTCGCATATCAATCAAGATCTTCATATAAAGTGCTCGGTGAAAAAGCATATCCTCCTCAATCAGCAAAAAAGGCTGCTCGTTTTATTGCGCGGCGTACGAGTTGAAGCTGGCTTGACACAGAGTGAACTTGCATCGCGCCTAGGCACAGATCAAACATTTATCTCCAAGTACGAAAGCGGAGAGCGGAGGTTGGACATCTTGGAACTACGTGAGGTGTGTCGAGTAATTGGCGTCGATTTTGTCGCCTTCATACGTAGACTCGATAAGGATTTGAAATCGGAATCGCCATGAAATTCTCATGATCATTTTCAGTAGTTAGGTACCCACCACCCGCGTTCATTACTTCAGTGATCCAAGCCACCCACGAACGAGTGAGAGTGGATCACGCATGTCGGTGACAGTTTGGACCACAGCTTTGGGCCATAGATTTTGTGCAACGGTGATCTTAGGATAAGGATCAATAAGCAATACGCTTCTCAACTTAGATCCACCTGTTTCAAGGAGCTTTAGAACGGCTGAGTCATACGGATTAAATGCGAATCCGAAAATAATAATCTCGCTTGAGCGGCTCAATACCTTACCAGCGAGCTGCCAAACGCTTTTAAGTGATTTTGGTGGCAATTTTTCGGGTGCCGGAGGAACGATCAGGGCATGCCCTGCTCTCCCGGGCTTTCCATCTGTCCACTTATAGCTTTCATCCCATGAGACAGAACCGTGAATTTTTGCCAATGGTATTTCCCCAGTTACGAACACAGGGGTGTTTTGCCAAGGAAATTGTGGATTGTGTCCACGTCCCTTAAGATATTCGCCGGCTTCACCATAATTAAACCCCTCCGTACCCAAGGCAAACTCGACTAACATGTCATAATTCGTCGTTATTATCCCAGGCAAATTGGCGGCTTGGACAAGTGATAGAAACGTTTTCGCCCTCTCAGTTCCCTGATGTTCACGCGCGCGTCGGTCATTTATCATCATCGTGGCGTAGTTGCCCTGAATTCTCGTCATGAAAGGCTGTGAAAGTCGTCTAGTGACGTACCATGTGACCCTACTTCTGCGATGAGAGGAAGCATTGAGGCTCCAATAAATAAATTGTTCGGCTGTGCCATTTGGATTTCGCCTTCTCCAGGATTCCCAATCATTCTGAAGTCGAAAAAGACGTCTTGTATCAGCCTGACTGAGGAGGTCTAATTCGAAGTCAAACAACTCTGTTGCAAGCGGAAGGTCTGCGGCCCATCTTGAAAAACCAGCTCCTAAAAAAACGGATGGCATCGTTAGAATTGTGCCGTGAGTAGTTTGTCAGGGAAATGCTATCGGTTGAACCGAATCATGGTGAAGAGCGCAGTGCGCGCATTTGCTGGGTTGTTAAAGCTTAACCACACCAGGAGTCATCTGCTCACGCTAACGGCAACTGTCTATCTGCCGCAGCAGCGTCTTCCTTATCAACTTGGTCTTCGAGGGGTAATCCAAAGAACAGACAAAGCCATGCTCTTAATTCTGATACCTCAATTGCTTTGCCTGTTGAGATTAAAAAATACTTCATATTTTGGGAGAATCCATCACCAGAGAACACAATTAGACCAGGAATGGGCCAAGCAGCAATGTCTTGAACAGTTGCTGGAATCTTCTCTTCTGCGGTGCCTCCCACAGACTGATATTTACATTCGATTCCGAGCGTCTTGCGAGTTTCTGGGTGGGTAAGAACCACATCGATTTTCCTGATAGCACCCCAGATCCGCCGAGCCACCCTTACTTGGAGTTTGACTTCCAATCGAAGGTCGCTGCCCATCTCCGCCACAGCGTTTACCAACTCCGCTCCACTTTTTACTGCCTGAGCTCTACCTGGCACCACCTGCACTCCTTAATCTTGAACTTTGTAGATATGTAATTGATTTTGCATACCGCTCTCAAGTAACCATATCTCATCTTCTCCGTTCACTACTTCCAAGATACTTTCGACGAACAATTCGCTGAAGAACCATCTTATCAAGTCGGCCTCCTGTTTGACCCTTTCTAAAGAATCCACAGGTAAAAGATCTGGTGAGGTCACATTAGGTAAACCTGCGTCACATGCAAAGATGAACCGCACGACAGCAGTGGTCTCATCAACTAAGTAACGTTCACCCGGCTCGAGTTCATCTCTGGTTTTAAGATTGCCCGCACGAAATCTGCCAGTCACGTGATTGATAGAATAACCAACAAACTTTTGTCCTATCCATTCACACACACGTTCTAAGTAAACCGGACTTCGTTCCTGAAATAGTGGAGGAAATTTTCCCTGAAGGTCAATCTCGCTAATAGTCCTGAGCCTGAGCTTTATTGAATCTTTGTAGAAGAGAGTATCCAGTGCAACCCGCAGATATTCTTCGTTCCTAAGAGGCATGAAGAATTCAAACATCACCACGTTCCTGTAACACGTGCGCGCGTATTCGCGGGTCAGTCGTCGGTTCTGAGTAACGACGCCATCGCGGAACTTTGACCACGTAGAATATTGTCGGAAAGCTAAACTGACACGGTACTGATCTCCTACAGAGATCAGGAGTTCTCGAAATTGTTTGGAGAGATATGTCCTAAAGGAAACTTCAGACCATCCGGTAGCCTCATTGAACTCTCGCGAGTTGAAAAGCTCTTGAGTGTTAAACTTATTCAACAAGAAAGCAAATGCAGCCCTCTGAGGGGCCAATCGCTCGTCACTCGTTCGTTTTTTCTTATTCATCACTTTGCTCCCTACTCTGCCACCTGGCTTGCTTTCTAACAGGAGGGATTCTCTCTTTCTTACTCCGACGAACGCACCCCCTGGTTATTGGTAGTCCTTGCCGTAACCGAGCGCTAAGCAACACGGGAAATGTTATTCCATGTATTACGGAAGGTTTGCCGTCCTTGTGACCAGCTAAAACTTCCCACCAATTGCGGCGCGTTCCATTGCCTTCGTCCTGCCAGGCTTCTATCACTTGGTCGATTTGTTTGGCTATGTCTTCATAACCATTATCGAGCAGCCATCTTCGAGCGGTATTTGGTAGTGTTCTCAATCGTGCCTCCGAGGTTAGGCACACAAGGGTGCTAGTTGAGTTCAAGAAAGGTGGTGAGCGAGACGAGTTGCTGCCAGTTGCGCATAAGCAGGATCGATCTCAATGCCTACGAATTGTCGCTTACAGAGAACTGAAGCAACTGCCGTCGTACCTGCGCCCATGAATGGATCAAGCACGAGATCCCCTTCATTGGTACTTGCGAGTATGCACCGCTGAACTAAGGAGACAGGCTTTTGAGTCGGGTGTTTTCCAAACTCCTTTTCGCCGTTTGAAGGAGCGGTGAAACGCCAAACGGACTTCATCTGTTTACCTCCAGCTTCGGCACGCATAAGGTCATAATTGAATAGATGTTTGGACTGTTGATTCTTCGCGGCCCAAATTACAGTTTCAGTTGAGTGCGTAAAATATCTGCAGGAGAGATTTGGAGGAGGGTTTGGCTTTTCCCAAGCGATATCATTCAAAATCTTGAACCCCAACTGCTGCATGGCGAACCCGACTGAGAAGATAACGTGGTGTGTACCGGTCACCCATAGGGTTCCATTCGGCTTTAGCACCTTTTGGCATCGTTCAAGCCAAGCAAGATTGAAATTGTGGTTTTCTTCTGCCCCTTTCGATTTGTCCCATTCTCCTTTGTCAACCTTTACCATCTTTCCGGAATGACAAGTGATACCTCCGTTAGACAGAAAGTAGGGAGGATCAGCAAAAATCATGTCAAAACAACCGTCCGGATACTTTTCAAAAACGGCATCCAAAACCTCTAGACACTCGCCGTTATAAAGCCATATGCCATGTGATTCGTCGCCCAACATAGAAACAAACGGAGCTAATGGCGGCTCTTTAATTGAGATGTCCGCGAGCGGACTTGAAAATTTTTGGTCTGCGAACGGTTTTACCTTAAACATAATCACTTGTGGGGATGACTCTGTCACGACCCTGTTTGTTTGCTGTTTCGACACTTGCCTAGGAGTGCAAAAACGATAATCTGCGCATTATGTGAGCACCGATTAGAACGCTCCAAACTGAACTCGTACTCCAATAATTTGGCCATTGGCAAGTTTATCCTGTGGAGGTGCGAACACCCCAGCGCTAACGCGCCACACCGCAACACTCGGAAAATATACACAAGCGACCAATAAACAATTCAATGCAAATATTTTGGGACCAAATGGTACCAATATAGGCTTAGTACTCTCCAAGTTACCATAAACAAGAGCCTCAAGCTTGGTAAAACACTCTACGGGTTCAGCAACTCCGTACTCAAACAAATGCGATTTGGGAACCGATTCCAAGAAAGTTTTATTCGCGCGCAGTAATGCGCGATCATATCGTTGATCTCCTCCAGTTGGTAAAAAGGCCCAAACTGATCCTGGTTCAATATATTCCAGCGCCCCAAGCGCTCGATCGCTTTCATAGCCTAATCCAAACAGCGCTAAGCTGGGGTTATCCGGCTTCATAGACCAACCTGCCCATTTATCCATAACCGGTTTGCAAACCACAATTGGCGCCTCGTCTTCATCGGTCGGAGGATTAAACCGACTTGGCGCATAGAGAAAATCAATATCAAATTCTCCGTTTGAATCGAAAATAGCGGCAAGCAAGGCTGCAATTCGAAACCTAGTCATACTCGAAATATCTATTACGACCCGTACAGTTCGTTCCCCTGCGTCTTCTGAAAGACGGAAGAACAGGTCTTCACACCAAGAGGAAAACTCTGTCTCGCTTTGCTCTTGGATGAGAAATCCTTGGCTTTCATACCAAGTCAAATTGTCAAAGTATGAATGAACTTTATTGTTATCAAACGCACATGCGTATTTCTGATTAGATTGCATCTTTAACGTCTTGGCGATGAAGCTCGATCGAGTTTCATATCCAACTGAAGCAATAACGCCATCGTAATGAAACTTGAAGTCAGTACTCCCAAGCCAAGGTAAAACTGATATGCGTTTCTTCACGGGAACCTCTACTGCGTCATCTAAGTCGAGAATATTAAGGGAATAAGTTTGGTCCTTGCTCACCCCTTAAGAATATTGAAAGAGATCGTTCTTCGAATATCCGCAGTGGCAATCCAAAATGGGGCGCCAACAAATATGACAATCGGAATCGCTTACCTTTTAACGAGTCAAAGACATACTGGCCATCCTCATCTCTACCCGGAATATAAATAATGGCCCCTGCGTTTAAGGCGCGACCAAGGCTTTCCGTGAGTTCAGTGCTCAGGTTGGAATCAACTATAAAACTTCCGACAGCGTCAGGGTTAAAGTCATTTCGGACGACCTCATTAAAAACGTACTCCCCTATCAGGTCGATTATGGATAATAGGCCTCTTGGTTTTTGCTGACCAGTTATGGGAGGTGAAGGAATCGTTTTAAGTAAAGCCCGAAATTTATTGACCGCTCTGGACACTTCCGATCCCTGCTTGGATGGACTTATTTGAATCTTAGTCCGTGCATATTCATCGAGAAGGTTTCCAATGATGCCTATAAACCACCTTGGATTACCCTCGACGATGGCAAACAAAGACTTAGCGCCACGATACAATGCCGGGTTTTTTCGGCCCCTTTTCTTACCGACGCCGGACAGCATTTTCAGGTCCGAGCGACGAAAGGTTTCTCGAATCGTAACCAACGGCGTAATCTTCCTCACAAGTGCGGCGCGTTCACCTTCCGTCAGGAGGTGCATGCGATTCAAATCAACTTCCTTTCCTTGCAAATACTCTCTGAACGTCGGATCTTGCTGTGCCAACCGTACGAATCTCTTTTGAAGTCTTGCCCCAGGACGGTACGCCGAACTCATCTCGGCTTTTGAAGCTTCGAATTCAGATTTGCCAAAAACGTCGAGGGGCTCTGTAGGTGGCAGTCCCTTTTGTTCGACCATTGAACGAAACAGCGCATTACAGAAATTGTAGGAGTCTTCCTTGTATGGGTACCAAAGCGCAATCGGTTGATAATCATTTCCCGGCATTGCTGAATCAGGTGTCTTTAGAAGATTCAAGTCCTGACTATATGGGCTAATTGAAAGTTTAAAGAGCCATCGTTCATCCTTGCTTCGCAGAGCCTGAACTAGCTCATCTCTAATCAATTTGGGTGCGAGTTCTAATTCATCAAAGAGCAACGCCCATTTTGCGTTTGGTTCGTTCGCAAGGTCGTTGAATTTTTCTACTATGAAAATGGCCGAAGTTAAGAAGTGGAGAAGAAGATATGGTATTGCCGCTAAGCGCTCGGCGCGTCCCTCGGGTCCGCGTAGAACCTCGGCGTTGCTGAGTTCCTTCAGTTTTCCTAATCGGGCAGTCAGCTCATGCTTTAATGCAAGGAATGTCGGTATTGATAGATCTAAATACCACTTTCGCGCAACCTCCGTAACTAGAAGAGCCTCATCCGCTCTACTAATCTGAATGCGACGGTGTGGGACCAACCCACCATTCTGCGAAGCGTGAACTCTGTAATACATAGTATCAACCAAAGCGTGCAGCACTTGCGTTGTAAACGCTGCGGTTCCGAACAACTTCTTCTCCTCGCTCGATAGTTGTTGTTCACCTAGCGCTTTAAGTTGCTCGCTCCAACCGATGTCGGTTGGTATAAAAACACCAGAATAGTTCACCCGCGACCTATAGTCAGAAGCCTCCGGGTGTTGCCATGCCTCAAGAGCTTGCGATTGAAGCATCTTTAGCAGCGTTGTCTTGCCGCTGCCACGAGGTCCGATGACGATTGAATGAACTGGCTTAACCAACTCCTCGTAATGGTTGGGTGGAATAAAAGTCTGAGCTACCTCTATTGGGTTAAGAGCTCGCGCATTGAAGGCATCAAAGATGCTTGGCGCTGATCGACGAAGGTTCATGATTTTTTTCGCCCAACCTGAGCCGGCTGCCCGTTGTCATCTCTAAGAACATTCAATTGTTTGTCTGTTTTCAGCCTCTTAATTAAGGTTTCCAGATCGGTCGGTAACAGGAATTTTAATCCGGGTACTTCGGTGGCCACATCGGCCCAGTCGAGTGTCCAAGGTTCCCCTCTGGAGTTTATGACGGCCTCTATTTTGTCTAACATCGACAAGATGTGCCGATTTCCAAATCCACCGTAAGCGGGGAGACCGGAATCTCGATTTGCACGGCGCCACCCTAACCCTAACACCCAGTCCCAAGATTGGAAGGTCCCGATCAAACCCAAGCCAAGGGTTTTGATCTCATCCAAAGGAAACTCAATAATGTAGAACTGATTCCTCGCAAGGAGTTGAAGTTCCGGATAAAGCACAGCGGTCAAACTGCCCGCCGAAAATACAACCGGGGCCGTTGCCGGTCCAGTTGCGTAGGTCACGCGCGGTTGGTGTCTATGACCGTGAATAATAATCCAGTGCCCATAATCCCCTGACCCCAATGCGTCAACAAGTCTTGCTGCCCCTTCCATATCGCTGTAATCCGGATCCCCGATATCTGCATACTTAAGAGGATGATGGTGGCAAAGCAGGATGTTTAGATCTCTATGCGATGTTTTTTCCAATGTCTCAAGTTCAGTCTTCAAAGCTTCGACTGTTCTGATGGAAACTCTGCCGTGTGCAAATTCCTCATTTCTTGTGCCGTGATAAGCACTGCTATTTAACAATACTATTCGATATTGGTCTTGAGTCAGGACAACGTAGTTTCGGGACCAGTATTTGTTCGTCAAATTCTCGTCGGCGAGTGGGTACTTTGGCGTCAAAGATTGGAGTACGCCTTTAGCGTCGTCGCTGTGAATATAACGTGAGTCCAAATCGTGATTCCCTGAAGTAACAAAGAGATCGTCAGCTTTCAGTCCAGCCTTTATGAGGTGCAATCGTTCCCATGCATACTTGATACCTGCCGGTCTCGATTTATCCCCCAGGTCACCGCAACATAGTAGGGCATCCGCCCTCAGACCATCTTTGTCAATGAGATCTAATAGGCCGGCAATCGGATGTAGTGTGGGCTGATCCTCTGGAGATGTCGTACATAAGTGCGACGGCCTGGCTTCGCCATCCTGCAACGTGTCGTAAGCGTGAAGATCGCTGACTACTGCAATTCTTAGGATTTCTTTCACACTCCGCCTCTAAGATGGCTTCGAAAAATGCTAAATCGTTGCGAAATCTCTGTGTTCCAAGAACGAAGAGCATGGGAGCCTTGGAACATGGAGGAACGAGAATTTTTAGACTAAAACGTACAAGCTGCGATTACCATATTACACCAATACGTATCCTTCAAGTTTCCATGTAAGACGCATAACCGCATCGCACCGCGAATGCCGTCACATAAGTATTCATGAGGCTGAACATTCTTTACCTGCAAGTCATGATAAGAGTAGACTACCGGGCGCTTTAATTCTGTTCCAATAAGTCTTCACATGCCGCTCAAATTACGCATCAACAGCCTGAGCGATTTCCTCGAAGCTCTGATCTGCCAGGAAGGACCCCGAGTCTGCAATCTCCGCTTGCTAGTTTGCGCGTGACGAAGCCTATGGATGACACCACGACATCGACACCAGTTGTTCAGAAACGTGATCCCTATCGCTTAGTAGGCACTTCGCTTGCCGGTAGATACAGACTGGATGAGTACGCGGGGGGAGGCGGAATGGGAGCTGTTTATCGCTCGCAAGACCTCAATTCTGACAAATTAGTGGCAGTGAAAATCCTTAAGCCAGACATTCAGCAAAGATACTCTAATTACGGACCCTTGTTCGAACGTGAGATCAATGCGGTGCGGCTTGTCGTACACCCTCACATCGTCACGGTATTCGACAGCGGTAGAACGCCGGACGACATCTTTTACATGGTCATGGAATGGCTTGATGGTCAAACCTTGGAGGAGATCGTCTCACAAGAATTGCTCTCGCTTAACCGCGTCCTGGATATCTTTAGGCAGACTTGTGAGGCTTTTCAATTTGCTCACGCAAAAAAGGTAATTCACTTAGACATAAAACCGGCGAATATCTTTCTCCTGAGCGAAAAGCAACCAGAGGACTTTATTAAGGTATTTGATTTTGGACTATCCAGAATTCTCTCAGATGAGAGCGGTACTACAGTTACACGTTTTATGGGTACTTATCAGTACTGTTCACCAGAGCATTTCGGCGGCAAAGTAAGCAGGCTCAGCGACGTCTATAGTCTCGGACTAACACTGTATTATCTTCTTGCTGGAGTATTACCACTGGGCAACAGTTACATCCAAGCTAAGCAGTTTCCGAACCTGCCACTCCCTCCCATTCCTTCGCTACAGAACCTAAGAAAGGAGCTGCCCGACGCTGTAGAAGCAGTTATCGGAAGGGCGCTTAGCAGGAACCCTACCGACCGTCAACAATCCGCGCAACATTTGTACGAGGACCTGCGTCGCGCAGTAGAGCCTTCGGGCAATAAAACGAAAACAGTGTCGGACGGACTGCTTTTGTCAAGTCTGCTTGCCGACACATTCAGAGATGACTCAGTCAATCCCAAAGACAGAGCTTTAGCTTCCACTTGGAGGGAGTCTAGAGATGAACCGTGGGTGACCGAGAGCCTTGAAACTGAGGCTCAACAAAAAGCCAAAGCACCTCAACGATCTCTGTTTCAATTTCATGAGCAGATCATCGCAGCTGCAATTGATTCAACTGTCAAAGCCGTGACATCTGAAGCGGCCGAAAAACGGGTTGGTATCGCATGGCAAACACAGGGAACGGGCCTCGCCACAACTGCGACTCACTATTTGGCCGAGATTGTCCAGCGACCAGAGTTAAGTGAGCACAGGATCGTCGTCGTCAGTGATCGTGTCGACCTTGCTCGTCAGCTATGGACGCTTTTTTCAGAACTCTTTCAGCATCTCGGAATAACTGCAACAAACGTATCGGATAACGATCAATTAGCGGTTGCTTTAAAATCGCGCAGCCACAGAATCATATTCACGACGGTCCATCGGATTCAGAAACTTCCATCGGAAACCGTCATGGACAAGAAGACTATGCTGGTCGGCTATGATCTGCATGGTTATAACCAACACCTGGTAACCGTCTTCTCAGAAGCGCCTAGAATCTTGTTCACCACCATTCCTCTTCAAAACTACTCACCAGCGTTCAGCATCTTTGGTGATTTCATATTTAAATACAGTCTCGAGCAAGCGATCAATGACAACTTTGTCTTACCAGTACAAATCGAACGACGTGTGATCTTCCCATCGACGGACCATATTAATCTGAACGATCGAAGCCGGCGTCCGTTATTGGAGTCGACTGAATTTATTGGGCGCGCTGCGGAGGACATTGTTCGACATTTCGCCGAGAGAGATCAGACCAAGAAAGGAAAGGCTTTGGTTGTCGTACCTAATCGTTCTGTCGGTGCCCGCCTGGAAACGGCAGTATCGCAAGTTCATTCTGAGCTATGCTATAAGGAGGACTCACAGCAATTCGTGCGTTTAGTCTCGTCCGCACTCAACTCTGAACATCGCGCAATTCTCGCACGCCGTTTTACAGATCCTGACGATCCATTCAAACTGGCAATAACATCTGGAATGTGGTTGACGGGACTAAGTACGCCACTATTGAAGACTATATATTTGCTAAAACGAATGTCTCACCAAAGTCTTTTGCAAGTGGTCGGAAGAGTGGCTAGAGCGAGCAAAGACGTCAAGGCGGGATTAGTGGTTGATTATTTGGGAGTCACAAACATGTTGTAGGTCTCCACTCGTGCAGACCGGCAGCGCTTCGTAAAGGATGGTAGTATGCTCCGCGGTCCGATGATGTCCGGGTATTTAATAAACGCCGGTAAGCTTTAGAGGATCAGTCGGAGATCACCCTTGCCCCCTCTGTTACTGATGCAGTTTCGAGAAGCATTGTTGAACGCAAGTCACTTCTTATGTAGAGTGCTGGTGGTGTGTCGGATAGTTTTGAGGACATTGCGGATAACCAACAACAATATCACGCCCCCAATGAAGATTGCAGGTATCCCCACATTTGCGGACTTGAATGTCTGTCCGAATAGAACGAATTCAGTTTGCCCTTCACTCTTTAAGTAGACCAGCCAAATGCCGCCAGCTATAGCGGCCAAACCGAAAAGCAAACCAACGATTGTAATTGTCAGTAACAGGGGCGAGATGTATTTCCACGGCATATTCTCTTTCTCCCTAACGGCCGCTGCTCGTTCAATTTCGAGGATTCTGACAGTCTGGGCATAAGCAGCTCCGTCAATGTCTCCATCCCGATCTCGTTCTTCAAAGAACTCCTGAATTACACGAAGTCTGTCATTTGGATTTTCGTCGAGACGTCGTTGGAGATCATGAGCGGGTAAACGTTCACCGGGTGAGAGCGGCATGGGTTAAGCGACTCGCTGCTCTTGTGGTTTGAATACCGGAACAACATCGGCATCAGAAATATCGACGCGTTGATTGCGCCTGTCTCTTAGGTCCAGGTCCTTCGGTATTTGGCGAGGATCATCATACTCACCGGGCACCATTACTCCGTTTGGTTTTTGTACTCGGTAGACCCGGCGAAGAAATCCAGCTTGAACTAACAAACCCAACGCTGCGGCCAATGCGGCAGGCTCAACCGGCACATTTCTAGCAAGCTCCCGTGGTGTAATGTCTCTAGACGTACCACGCTTGTTCAGCCATGACTCCAGCTTACGTAATGCGCTTTCGCTTTCAGGGTGCTCACTTATTAAATGTTCTAAGTTGACCCGTGACATAATCCAAGTCCTCAGCTCCGCAATGTGCTTGCACGACGATTTCATTGCTCGGCGTTCCGAGAGACTGACGCATTGCGTAACTCTGCCTAATTCCTAACACCGTCCGAATGTCCCTTGATGGAATGTTGCTTTGTTGTTTTAACCATGTAACTGTTCCAAGATCAAAATCACTGTTTGCTTTCAAAAACCCCTGAAGTGATTGACGCGCTTCGGTACTAGCGAACAAATCATCAGTTTCCAATTCGGTCTCGAATGTCGCATGAACGCCTAATTCATCGGTGACTTCGGCGTCGCTAAAGTGATAAACCGATCGATAACTTGACTGTTTTGCCGCCAAATTCTTCATCGCTTTTGATAATTCCCACGGAACAAATTGGCTTCGCATAACGTGTGGGCTCAACTTGTCCCAAACGATATTATGCCACCCTTCTATCCGCTTTCGGGAGTCACCACCACGCTGTACGCGAATCTCCAGCAAATCGGGATTATTCCATCTGGCAATCAGCACAATCCTTAATGATTCATAGACAAACTTGCGCCAAAGACTAGTCGCTCCCTCCATTTCTTGTTCGTCAGTTGATCTTTCGACAGTAATCTCTCCATAGATCTTTAGAAGCCAGTCTTTCGGCCTCTTTGCCAACTGTCGAAAGTCGCTTATCTTGAAGTCGTTGGGCTTAAGTCTTATTTGAGGAAAATCGTTTTCCAGCTTAGTGGCCCAAGTCGCACCAAAGAATCGCGGGACAAGATTTTGAAAAGCTAAAGCCTCGGCAATGGCGCGCGACTTCACTTTGTAATAAAAGATATGCTGGTTCCCGTTTTCCTCCGCATCCCGAATTAGATCGAAAACTTTTTCAATATCTATTACACGATCATCGATAGCCTGTCGCAGATTGCGATCTACGATCTGATCTTTGTTCTCGCCTGTAATCCTGACACTGTCCCTCCGTGTGCGTAGAAGGTTCTGAATTTGTTCCGTGGTGGCGAGATTTTTTACGAGGGCAAGGGTTTCGTCTACTTCTTTATAATTAGCCATCCGCAGTCCTTACGTTGTGGGAGTGGGAACGAACAGCCTTAAAACAAAAATGAGAGCCGGAATTTATCATGCTTGGTTTAGGACTTAAAGCAAAATCTTCTAAGAGACGGACCAGTGGTGGCTCTTTCATAGGAGTTATGGTCGCTTGCGCGGTATTCGCTGAATTCCTTGATCAATTAGTCTAAATAGCTGTCGATCCCTTTCGGCCTTCTGTCGCTTCTTTTCTTCTTCCGCCCTGCGAGCTTCCGCTTCGCGTTCGCGAGCCTCGGCCTCGCGTTGCCGAGTTTCATACTCTAGCCTGCGCTGTTCCTCGTAAGCCTGCCGCTGCTGCTCACGCTCTTTTTCGCGCTGCGCGGCTTGTTCATCTCGCTGTCGCTGTAATTCTAGCTGCCGCGCGTTTTCATCTGCTTGCCGTTTCTCTTCGCGCGCTTGTTCTTCGCGCCTTCGAGCTTCCTGTTGTTGCTGCTCTTGCTCTTGTTGCTTCTGATATTCGTCAGCTTGCTTTTGCTGCTCCAATTCTTGCCGTCGCCTCTCCCGCTCTTCCACGCGCTGTTGTTTTTGCAGCTCCAGCTCGCGCTTCTTATTCTCTAATGCTTGTCGTTGTCTTTCCTCTGGCGTGGGCGGCGGTGGTGGATTGAAATGAATGTTGAACGTGACAAGGGTTACAGAGACTGCTGCTATGCTGAAAATAGCTGCGCTCAAGAGTTTCCACATAAAAGACCTCCAAGGAGAGAAGTCAGGAAAGTCATTCATGACAGCAAGCGGTCGGGGCTTCTGCAACGAGCAATAGGAGGAGTCCATCGACCGAGGAGGCAGTAGAACGAACCTTCCGAGGCTTTGAGGAACGTACTTTTTATGCAACGAGGCGTCGCAGACTTTATGTCAGATGAAGGTCATTGGTCAAGACCAAGGATTGTCGGTAATCGGTTAAATACGCGCGCAGAACTTTGCCAATGGACGGAACACTAACAAGCCATATTCCTCTTGAAAGACGATGTCTGACTAGCCGCAGAGATTTAGGCCTGTTTGACAAACTTGTAAGCCGACGCACGGACTAATGACCGCGCGAACAATACGCGAACATTGAGCGGCCGAAAACAGCCTAAACGAGCCTACATCAGCCTAAAGCACTGGTGGCGTAAGCTTCTTATAGTCAATAAGATCCGTTGATTTCAAACCACTTCCGCGATTCGGTAGGCGGCCCTGAAAAGGCCGGCGTCGGCGGTTCGATTCCGTCCCTGGCCACCATTCCTCTCAATCCCAAACGCGAGACCAGTGTAGGGGTATTAAGCGTCTTTAGTCCTGCGTTGGCCGTCTGCCATTAATAGCTCAGTGGTGTGCTCTGTCACGCTCGAGATTGATGCGACCTGAGATTTCGGGAGCAACTTCGTTTCGTCTTCCGGCGAACCTATCCCTGTCGATCTTAACGGTTCGTGCTTATTTAACGACTTGCGTAAGGATGAAGCGTAGCCCTTGAGTGC
>Ga0134128_10006079_pt1 | contig 14617 bp, 12 predicted proteins | sample KB31754_FD_96462 | JGI IMG/M metagenome (GOLD analysis project Ga0134128, IMG submission 96462) | Terrestrial soil microbial communities with excess Nitrogen fertilizer from Kellogg Biological Station, Michigan, USA - KB3-175-4 | ecosystem: Environmental > Terrestrial > Soil > Unclassified ... | reverse complement strand
TGGAACTTGTCCTCATCCCGGCAACCCTGGTGTACCTGGGCCGGAGGCTGGACCGAACCTGGGGCCTGAGTTATATGCCGTTCGGCCCCTACTCGCGATGGCTGGCTATGGTGCTGTTTGCGGCGGGCATCCCCTGGCTGGGATGCTCCATTTATTGGCAGCACAAAAAGGGGCAAGGCACCCCGCTTCCTCTGGTGCCGACCCGAGTGTTGCTGTGCGATGGGCCCTACCGGTTCACGCGCAATCCGATGGCGCTGGGCGGGATTCTCTGGCTGGCGGGTTGGGCGCTGCTGGCCAACAGTTTGAGCGCCTTGCTCGGTGGAGTGGGAGTCTTTGCCCTGCTGGTGCTTTCCTGGGACAAATGGATAGAAGAAAAAGAGCTGTTGTTGAAGCACGGCACAGCGTACGACGAATATCTCCATCGCACGCCCTTCCTGATGCCTCGATTGCGCGCTCGCCGGCACCAGAGTAGAAGCGAACGCCCGCTCTGAACCCGCAACTAATTGCGAGGTGCTGGCCGCCCGCGCTAGTTGGTTAATGGTTCAGCAGCGTGCGACTGAGAGCTTCCTGCGCATCAGCCACGCCAGCATCAGCATTCCGCCGAGCAGCAGAAGTATGCTGCTGGGCTCGGGCAAGATGGCAACATCTTCAACGACGTCACCTGGAGGATTCACATCCCAATTCAGCTGAAAGCGTCCTCTCGTGGCAGGCGCAACAAGCGCCACGCCAACCAGTTTGTAGGTGTAGGTGCCTTTGCCTCTGGTCGCCTTCATGCAGGCGACGGAAGACGGAGCACAAGTGAACCCGAAGTAAGTGCCGGAGGCGTTGGTGATCCATTGTCCCCCGGTTGGCGTGGCGGAAAAGTTCGCATCGTTAAAACTCACCTTGATGCTGCTGGCGGCGATCGGCTGGGAGCCGTTCAATATTCCTGGGGCCGAGAACCTTATCGTGGTTGTGGGATAGTTAGCGACGCTGGGGATAATTATGGAGTACCCGGTAGCGTAAGCCTGGGCCGACGCTAAACAAAGTGCGAGGGCAAACAAGAAAACCTTCGCAGTCGTTGCTCTCATAGTTTTCTTCCTCGTTTCAGCACAGTGAATTCTGCACATCAGGAGGACTGACCCTGGATTGCGTTTCCCGCAACACACAGTGGGTGCAGCGCGAGGCCATCTAAGCTGCTCTCTGCCTAAGAGGTTGTCAAGATGAGAGTTACTGCGCCTTTTGTGCAAAGTTATGCGCTCATAATTGGGCGCGGAAAGGAGGGACTTGGCCGCTTTCGATGGCATTCAAGCAGGGACGTCGGTCGGCCCGTGCCTACTCCTCCCGCAGCGTCTTCACTGGCTCTACCCGGGAGGCGCGATAAGCCGGGATGATACTGGCGGCCAGCGCTACTGCCGCCAGCAGCGCCGAAACCGCGGCGAAGGTGGCGGGGTCGGCCGGGCTGACGCCGAAGATCAGCTTGGACAGCACGTGTCCCAGCGCCAACGCCCCGGCCAAGCCGATGGCCAGACCCAGCAGAGTCGGCTTCATGCCCTCCACCACAACCATGCGAAGCACATCGCTGATCTGAGCGCCCAGAGCCATACGGATGCCAATCTCGCGCACCCTCCGGCGGACGCTATAGGAAAGCACGCTGTAGATGCCGGCGGCAGCCAGCAGCAGTGCCAGCCCGGCGAAGGCGGCCAGCAGCAACATGGTGAAGCGTTGCTGGGAAATCGAATCGGCCACCATGTCCTGCATAGTTTCCACCTGCATGACCGGCTGGGCCGAGTCCACCTGGTGCACCGCGCTGATAATGGCCGCAGCCGCCCTGCTGGGAGCATTGACGGTTCGCACCACCAGGTACATGGCGAAGCCGTGCCAGACCTGGCCCGGCGGCAGCGTCATCTGCCCCAGGGGAGCATAGACCATGGATTGAGTCTCGGAGGCGTTCAGATTGTCCATCTTAGCGTCGCCCACCACGCCTACCACCTCGCGCGCGATGCCGGGAAAGAACGTGAGGGTTAAGTGTTTGCCGATAGGGTCTTCATGCGGCCAGAACTGCCGGGCCATAGCGGCGCTGATGACGGTCACCGGGGGACGGCCCGCGACATCGCCGTTGTTGAGCATGCGCCCCCGCAGCAGCGGAACACGCATGGCCTCCAGGTAACCTGGAGTAAAAATGCGGACGCCCACTTCCGGTTGTTCCGCCATGGGCAGCACGGGACGGCCCTCGACGGTCACGGGCTGCGTGGATCCATCGCCAGAGAGGGGCAGCGAATCGGTGGCGCCCGCCTGCACCACACCCGGGAGCGCCCGCACTTGCGGCAAGACGCGATTCCAGAGGGCGATGTTCTGCTCCAGCGTGGGATATCGAATGGCGGAAGTAGGCAGGACCATGGTGAGCACGTTGGTGGGGTCGAATCCAGGATCGATACTGCGCAGGGCTCCCAGGGTGCGAATCATCAGCCCGGCGCCCACCAGCAAGAGCAGTGATAGCGCCACCTCGCACACCACCAGGGCGGCGCGGGTGTGCTTGCCGCCCGCTTCGGTCTCGGTCCTGCCGGCCGCCTGCTTCAGGGCTTCGTGTACGTCGAAGTCGTTGCGGGTGTAGCGCCAGGCGGGCGCCAGGCCGGCGAGGATGCCGGCCAGGACCGAGACGCCCAGGGTGAAGGCCAGCACCCAAAGGTCGAGGCCGATCTCTCCAGCCCGGGGGGCGCGCGCTGCCACCAGGAAATCGACAATCAGTTTGGTTACAAAGTGGGCCACCAGCAGTCCCAGGGCGCCCCCGGCTATGGCCAGCAGAACCGTCTCCGCCAGAACCCCGCGCAGAATGCGGGCGCGGCTGGCGCCCAGGGCAGCGCGAATGGCCAACTCCTTGCGCCGGCCCACGGTCCGGGCCAGCACCAGGTTGGCCACGTTAGCGCAGGCAATGAGCAGCACGAAGGCCACGGCTCCCAATAACACCAGCAGGGCAGGCCGCAGATCAGATACCAACTGCTCGCGCAGGGGCACGATAACGGCGCCCCAGCCGGCATCGTCTACGGGGTATTGCTGCTGCAGGCGGGCGGAAATGGTGTTCATTTCGGCCTGGGCCTGCTGCATAGTGGTGTCTGACTTCAGGCGCCCGATCACCATGTAATTGTGATTGCCGCGCACCGCGCGTTCCTGGTCCGTCCAGCCCAGGGGCGTCCACAGCTGCGCCCAGTCGGGGAACTTGAACTTGGGCGGCATCACGCCCACTACAGTATAGGGTTGATCGTCCAAGTGGATGCTCGAGCCGACAATGTTGGGATTACCGCCGAAGGCTGATTTCCATAGGGCATAGCCAAGGATCACAACCTGGTTATGGCCGGGCTGCTCCTCGTCGGCGGTAAAGGTTCGCCCCAGGAGGGGCCGTACACCCAGAGTGCGGTAGAAGTCCTGCGATACCACCGAGGCCTGCAGCGCCTGCGGTCGGTCGCTGCCGGTAATGTTGAAACTGCGAAAGCCGTAAATGGCCATGCTCTGAAAAACATGGTTCTGGTGGTCCCAATCCAGGTAATTGGCCGGCGAGACGGAAAACATGGTCATGCCAGGAAATTGCTTTGGCGGGGGCACGTGCCACACCTGCATTAGCCGGCTGGGGTCGCGGTAAGGCAAGGGCCGCAGCAGGACAGCGTTAACCACGCTGAAGATGGCGGTATTGGCGCCAATCCCCAGCGCCAGCACCATGACGGCGACCGCCGCGAAGCCCGGGCTTTTGCGCAAAACGCGCAAGCCGTACCTGAGGTCGTGCATGAGATTTCCCATACGTTTCCCCCACCTCTGCTCAAGTTACGAAAAACATCGGTGGCAAGTTCACCCGCCCCAGTTCGCGAAAGGTATGCAAGGAGCACCTGCAATGCCAGGAGGATCGGGGTATATGCCACTGAAAAGACGGGCGTGGCGTCATTTCGTTATCCAATAACCAGAATCGAGCTGTCCGGTTTCGACGCGCTGTCCGATTTCTGACCGGCGGACGAGTGCCAGCTTGTCGTTGAACGGATAGAGGAAGAGGTTAGAGCGCCGGCGGGTGCGCCCCTACTTCACAGCCTTTGCGGCTGCAAAGACAAGTGTCTGCGTGGTGTGTATCTTCGGGCCCGGCAAGTAGAAGTCGAGGAGCAACTCCTTCGGCACATCGGCTTCGAATTCGACATCGTAGGTCTCGCCCACCGTAATGGGCGTCTCGGCCGCTGTGGGCTTGACCACCTCAGGAGCTAAATCCGCTCCGTCCTTGGCAATAATTTGCCACTGCGCGGGACCGTGGCCGTCATGCAGAGAAACCTGCAAGGCCACATTGTTCGGCGCAATATTGATGAGCCGCAGCCGGTATTGCTTCCCAGTCTGCAACCGCAGCGTCCGCAATTGGGGGCGACCGTTAACGAGGAACATCGGTCCCAAAGTATCGAACTCGCCCTCGCTAAACACGAATGTCAGGTCCGATGCGGAGTCGAACTTCTCTCCCGGAGGGAGGACGATCAGCGGACCGTACAGGCCGTGGGTAAGCTGCGAGGCGTCGTGCCAGTGGGTGTGGTAGATGAAAGTGCCGGCGCGTGGTGGCGCCATACGGGCGATGAAAGAAGCGCCGGGAGCAATGGGGGGAGTGATCTCGGTCGCAGTTCCTGACCACCCAGGCACTCCGTCGTAGTAGCTTTCCAGTTCGATCCCGTGCCAGTGGATAGCCGTCGGCTGCTGCAGATGATTGACCACTTCAATCTCCACCGGCTGGCCGCGCGTGAGCATAATAGGCGGCCCAATTAATCCGGGTTTCGTCGTGCCCGGCGGCGCTTGTCCAGGCTCGCTTAACTGCAGTGCGTAAGGCGAATCGCCGTTGGCTGGCCCGCCGATCACCAGCCGCAAATGTCGTTCGGAATGCCAGGGCGGCGGAGCCGGGTCTCCCGGTCGTGCCGGCACGGTCACCCCCAGCACCAGCTGTCCCATGCCCATGGCATCATGCGCGGCGTGGTCTTCTGCATGCGCAGCTGCAGGGTTGGGCAGCGCATCGGGAGGAAACGTCGGCGGGACCATGTGGGCCAACATATGACAATGAAAGAGCCAGCGTCCAGGCCGCTCCGGCCGCCAACTCATGTCGAAAGTCTCACCCGGACCGATCCGCTGCGTGACCACGCGCGGCCGCAAATCTCCGCTGTAGGTCTGCATTTTCCCGCCGCGATTAAACCCACCCACGCGGTAGTAGAAACCGTGGAGATGCATGGCGTGGACCTGGTCGCTGGCATCAATCCAGTGCCAGCGTACCGGCTCGCCAACCGCGTATTGCAGGCGTTCGGTGTAGGGCCAGGATTTGCCGTTGATTGTGGCCACGAATTCGCTAGCCAATGCGCTCGGACCGTTTGCCCAGATGCTGATGAGGAAAATTTCATCCTTCGGACTGCCGCCCGGGGGATCCACGGCCAAAGCGCCGTTCAGCTGCGAGTCAATACCGTGGCGCGCGTTCAAATCGGTAGCGTGGGTCGCACCCCAGTAGAAGTACACTCCCGGTGTCCGCGCCTTGAAGGTGGCGCTTTGGGTGGCGCCCGGCGCCAGATGAAGAGCCTGGTGGTCTCCGGCGCCCGGTTCCGCCAAGCCATACACGCTGATTGGCACCGGGAGGGTATTGTGTACGGAGACATGAATCGCAGTGCCCTGCGGCACGCGGATCAGCGGTCCCGGATTTTGCAGAGCCTGGCCTGTCTGCCCAAAAGCGTACATCGGCAAACCAGGGCCATCTTCGCTCTCGGGGTGCCAAATACCTTTGCCGATTTCGAGTTGGAGGGTTAGTGCTCCGTTGCGGAGTTCGCCGGCCGGATGGTGATTCTGATTGGTCCTGATAAGGGGTAAGGATTCAGCGCGGGCCGCTCCCACGGCCACGGCGGTGAGCCCCAAAAGCACACTTGCTAGGCGTAACCCCCTCACGGTTGGCGCGGATTATAAGCTCATTTTTAGTGCCGGATAAAGACAATACTGCAGCCAGAGTTGGCTGGGTTAAAGTAAAGCCCGCACGCCGGTGTGTGTACACCGCGGTTTAGTCCGTCCTTTCGCCGTGAGGACGCCGAAGCGAGCATTACCGGGGACCAGGAAATCCCTCTATAATTTCGCTGAGACAGCCATGAGCACCCAAGCCATAGCCACTCCCAAAACCCTGCCCGCGCGCTATTACACCAATCCGGAGGTTTTCCGCGAGGAAATGGAGCGCTTTTATTGCCAGACGTGGATTTGCGCCGGGCGAGCCGGCCAGATTCCCAGTTCCGGCGACTACTTCCTGCGCGAGGTAGCGGGCGAGAGCATCATCATCACCCGCGACCAGGGCGGCGAGGTTCGCGCCTTCTACAACGTGTGCCGGCACCGCGGCACACGCATGTGCAGCGAGCCGCAGGGCAGCTTTGCCGGACGCATCCAGTGTCCCTACCACGGATGGACCTATGGCTTGGATGGGCGACTGATTGGCGCCCCCCACATGGACGAGGCGGGCAGCTTCTGCCGCGACGAATATCCCCTGAATCGCGTGGCCGCCGGAGTCTGGGAGGGCAACATCTTCATCAACCTGGCGCCCCGCCCCGAACCACTGGAGAAGCAACTGGCGAACCTGCCGCAGAAGTTCGCCGCCTGGCGTATGCAGGAGTTGCGGCTGCACAAGCGCGTTGTTTATGACGTCAAAGCCAACTGGAAACTCATTATCCTCAATTACAACGAGTGCCTGCACTGCCCGGTGCTGCACCCCACGCTCAACCGACTGACCAACTATCTGGGCGCGGATAACGAAACGCCGCAGCCTACCTACGTGGGCGGCGCCATGGGGTTCAAGGGCAGCGCCGAAACCATGAGCATTGACGGCAAGCGGCGCCGCGCCTATCTCCCCGGCCTGAGCGAGGAGGAGCAGCATAAGGTGTGCTATTACGCCATTTACCCCAACTTCCTGCTCAGCCTGCACCCCGATTACATGATGACTCACACCCTGTGGCCGAAGACCGTGAACCATACCCAGATCGTCTGCGAGTGGCACTTCCACCCGCAGGAAATGGCCAAGCTTGACTTCCAGGCCAACGACGCCATTGATTTCTGGGACCTGACCAACCGCGAGGACTGGGGCATCTCCGAATTGTCACAGCTAGGGATCAGCTCGCGCGCCTACAAGCCGGGACCCTATTCCACCCGCGAACAACTGCTGCACGCCTTTGATGAAGTGGTGCTGGCCAGGGAGCGGGAGGCGGCCGCCGTGTCTCCAAAGAACGTCAATCAGCCCTGAGGCTGCGCCTTGGCGAATATAGGAGCGGCGCTCCTCGGCAAAGGCATCGCCAGAAATCGTATCGAGCATGCCTTCAGGCATGCCGATGAGCATGTCCTCAACTCTGGGCTTTAGCCCCTGGCGCAGTGCTCGCGCGCGGCGCCTCTGCCCTGGCGAGTGAGACGATAGAGATGGCGGGGCGGACGGCCGGCCGCGGCCGATTTTTCCCAGCGCTGCTGCAGCCAGCCGCCATGGTGCAAGCGCCCCAGAATGGGATACAGCGTGCCTGATTTCAGCCCGGTTTCGCGCAGCAAATCGTAGCCGTAATGCCACTGCTGCGGCCGGCCCAGCAGCGCCGACAACACAGCCAGGGTCTGGGGCGAGCGCCGCAGGCGAAGGGGCATGGCGACTAAGTCTAGGTATGTAGGGTTAAGCGGTCAAGGCAGGACGCTCAGCACCATCACAATCAGTCACAACTTCACAGGCGGAGGCATGGCTTTTGCGGTAAGATGATCTGTGATTCCAGCCCACATCAGGCGCAGGTTCTGCAGCTTACAGCTGCGGAGCGTCAGTACAACGCAAGACTCACCTTCATCATCCAGACAAGCGGCTAGTTCCGGTCGCCGGGGAGACGAAGCTTATGGCTCTGCACGATACTGCGGTTCCGCTGTGGCGTGCGCGAGTTGAGGATGTACTGATAACCGGGGAACTGCGATATAGGATTCCCAAAGGCCGCTCTTTGCTGGCCAAAACTCGTAGCAAAAGCCGCCTTCTTAAGGATCTGGCGGCAAGGAACGTCTCCAGCCGCGAATTTCTGGACGCCTTGGCGCGGGCGGCGCGGGAAATTTGCAATGCCGGAGCCGCGGGCGTCAGCGTTCTGGTGCAGCCACCGCAGGGCGCTCCGTTGTTTCGTTGGGAGACGGTGGCGGGCGCGCTTGCCCCTCACACTGGCGCCACCAGCCCACGCGACTGGAGCCCTTCCGGCGCTACCCTGGAGCGCAAGTCGCCGCAACTATTCCTTTATCCCGCCCGCTGCTTCCATTACCTGAATGAGCTGAAACCGGCGATTGTGGAGGGTTTGGTGGTGCCCATTTTCGTTGCCGGCATCCCCTGGGGGACGCTGTGGGTGGTTTCCCATGAAGAGCATTGCAACTTCGACCAAACCGATGTGGACGCAATCAGCAGCCTTGCCGAATTCGCCTCTGGTGTCCTAGGGCGGATGGCAAAGGCTGCGCCGGCATAAGGCGGTTTCTCAGTTCCCGGTTCTCAGTTTCCATTTGGTGTGGGAGCGGAAGGGCAGACAAAGCCCGCCCCTAGGTGCTGGAACGCCGACCCCTCAGACATTCCCATCCCGGCCAACACTGCCTTGGCCTTTTACAATCATATGGTTGCGAACTGCGCGATAGAGGGACTACAGTTTTCTCGTAGGCCCAAGCGCTTAGGCTGTCTAGCGAGCCCTACTTCTGATCAGGCGGGTTCGCGCGGAAGGTGGATTTATGAAAAAAGCTCTGATCATTATTGGAATTGTCATTGTGGTGCTGGTGGCGGTGGCAGTCGCGATTCCCTTCTTTATCAACGTTAACCAATTCCGGCCCACGGTAGAGGCGCAACTGACCACGGCGCTGGGCCGGCAGGTGAAGATTGGCGATCTCAGTCTCTCCCTGTTGAAAGGGCAGCTAGGCGCTTCCAACATTACCATTGCGGATGACCCCACTTTCAGCCGCAATCCCTTTGTACAGGCGCGGGCGCTGGACATCAGCGTGGAGATCATGCCGCTGATCTTTAACCGCGCCGTGCATGTGCAGTCACTGAGCCTGGAGCAGCCGCAGGTGGCGCTAATCCGCTCCGCCAATGGCACCTGGAATTTCTCCACCATTGGCCAGGGAGCGGGCGCGCACGCGACGCCGCAGAAGACCTCGGCGCCGGCCCAAAAGCAATCCGGCGGCGCGGACACAGCCGGGGGCAGCGCTATGCCTGAAATCCAGATCCAGAAGCTCGAAATCCTCAACGGCCGCATCCTGCTGGGTTCCACGGGACACCGCCCGCAAGCCTACGATGCGGTGAACCTGCGGGCTGAAAACGTTTCCTACACTTCCCGTTTTCCCTTCACGCTAACGGCCAATATGCCGGGCGGGGGCAAGATGGATGTGAAAGGCCAGGCGGGACCGGTGGACCGCAGCGATGCCTCGCGCACGCCTTTTGCCGCCCAGGCCAACATCACCCGCCTGGACCTGGCTGCCAGCGGCCTGTTGGAGCCCGGGGCCGGAATCGCGGGGGTCGTGGATTTCAAAGGCAATTTGAAATCAGACGGCAACCGCGCCCAAACCAAGGGAACGGTGACCGCTTCCAAACTGTGCATGGTGAAAGGCCGCCATCCTGCCAGCCAGCCCATCACGGTGGATTACGCCTCCGACTATGACCTGGCGCGGCAAACCGGGGTTGTGGACAACACCCGCATTGTGACCGGCAAGAGCGCGGTGAACCTGGCCGGCACCTATGACCTGCGCGGCGCTTCGCCGGTGCTGCACATGAAGGCCAATGCCCCCAGCATCCCGGTACAGGATGTGCAGGCATTGTTGCCCGCCATGGGCGTGGTTCTCCCCGAAGGGGCGTCCTTCCAGAGCGGCAGCGGAGACGCGCACATGTCGGTGGATGGGCCGCTGAGCAACCTGGTTACCACGGGCAACGTCGCGCTTTCCAACGCCCGCCTCGCCGGTTTCAGCCTCGGCTCCAAGCTGGCGGCGCTCTCCGCTTTGTCGGGCATAAACAAAGCAGCTTCGGACACCGTTATACAAACGCTGAGCTCGGGTGTGCGCATCGCGCCGGCTGGGATTAACGCCGACAATCTGAAGCTGATTGTGGCCGGCATTGGCACTCTGACCGGCGGGGGAACCATCGCCTCCAACAGCGCCATGAATTTCAAAATGCTATTGCAGGGCGGCGCCGGCAGCGCGGTGAGCAATGTTCTTACCCGGGTCGGCGTGGGGAAGAATGCGGCCACGCGAGGCATTCCCTTCATGATACAGGGCACGACCTCGCGCCCCATCATTGTGCCGGACGTGAAAGGCATGCTGGCGGGAAAACTGGGCGCAGGGCAGGCGCAGCAGAATCCGGCACAGGGCGTGCAGCAGATGCTGGGCAACATCCTGGGAAAGAAAAAGAAGCCGCAATAAGCAGGCGCGACGCTTGTTTTAGAAAATGAAACGCCACGTGCTCATCCTGCGGGAAAACGAGATTCGCGCCCTGCTCGATCCTGCGGCCTGCATTCAGGCGATGGAGCGGGCCTTTGCGGCCTATGCCACCGGGAAGGCGCAACTGCCTCCGGTGATCAATCTGGAAGTGCCGGAGCACGGCGGGGAAGTACACATCAAGACCGGCCACCTCAGCGGCGGGCCGTATTACGCGGTGAAGATCGCTTCCGGATTCTACGGCAATGCCGCGCTCGGGCGGCCGAGCAGCGACGGTATGGTGCTGGTTTTTGATTCCGCTACGGGCGCGCCTGCCGCCTTCCTGTTGGATAACGGGTTTATCACTGACTTGCGCACCGCGGCCGCTGGCGCCCTGGCGGCGAAATATCTGGCCGGCAAACAGATCCAAACCGTCGCCGTGATCGGGGCAGGCGCGCAGGCGCGCTATCAAATGAAATTACTTTCCCTGGTAAGGCCTTTCCGAGAAGCGCGCGTCTGGGGCCGTAACCGGGAGAAAACGGAAGCATGTGCTGAAGAACTGCGCCGGGCCGGCATCTCCGGCCAGCCGGCATTCTCGGTCGCGCCTTCGGTGGAGCAGGCGGTGCGGAGAGCTGATCTGGTCATTACCGTGACCGCCAGCCGCGAACCCCTGGTGCGTGCCGAGTGGCTTGCGCCGGGAGAAACCGTCATTGCCGTGGGATCGGACGGACCGGACAAGCAGGAGTTGGACGTGGGAGTGCTGGCGCGCGCCGACCGCATTGTGGCCGATAGCCTGCCGCAATGCCTGCGCCTGGGCGAAATCCATCATGCCGTGGAGCAGGGCGCTATCAACAAAGAGAAGGTCAGTGAATTAGGCGAAATTGTCGCCGGTCTTAAGACCGGCCGCACCCGCGATGACGAATTGATTGTCTGCGATTTGACCGGCGTCGGCGTGCAGGACGTGGCCGCCGCTTCGCTGGTTATGGAACGGGCGCTGGCCGCCGGCGGCGGCGAGAAGCTGATCCTTTAGCTTTTCAGAGCCTGACTATGCAGCGCCGCTGCGCATCGCCTCCGTACGCGGCGGAGAAGTCCGGGCCCTCTTTCTCCTTTTCAGCGCGTTCAGCACCTCGTCCACTCGCGCCAGCCCGCGCAGGGTGTAATCCAGATCATAGCCGTAGCCCAGGCGCAGATACTTGCCCATGCCAAAGAATTCGCCCGGCATGATCAGCACCGACTGCTCCTTCATCACCCGGTTCATAAGCGCGGTGGAAGATATCGGCAGCTTGTAGCGTACATAGGCGATGGCCCCAGCTACAGGCGGAATGTAGGTGAAGATGTCGTCGTGTTTGTGGATCCAGGATTCCAGCCGAGGCAATTGCCGGCGTAGGATGCTGCGGGTGCGTTCCATCAACTGCTCGCGGCGGCCCGGTTCCAGGGCAATGCGCGCCAGGCGCTCGGAAATGTAGTTGGGGGTGAGCGTCAGGTAATCGTGGTAGGAATGCAGCCGGGCGATCATTTTAGGCGGCCCCACAATCCAGCCGATGCGCAGGCCCGGCATGCCGAACGCCTTCGACAGCCCGGAGGTGATCAGCACCTTGTCATACCGTCCCCAGAACGATGGTGTGAGTCCGTCCTGAAGTTCAGCGCCGCGGTAGATTTCGTCAGCCAGCAGCCAGGCGCCGACACGGCGGGCGGCGCGCACTACCGCATCCATTTCCGCCTCGGTCAGCACTCCCCCGGTGGGATTATTGGGATTGGTAACAACGATGAGCCGCGTCCTTTTCGTAACCGAGCGTTCCAGGCTGTCCAAGTCGAGCGCCCAGCGGACCTTTCCGCTTTCGCGGCACTCCTTGAGCCAGATCGCCTCGGCCCGCCCGGCATAGGCGCGCGCCAATCCCCAGGTCTGCAGGTAGTTGGGCAGCATAACCGCGGCGTGCTCGGTCTTTTCCAGCAGCGACCACAAGACCATGTAGTTGGCTTCGGCGCCGCCGTTGACCACAGTGACGTGCTCGGGCGAGGCCCCGGGATACCACTGGGCGATGTTCTCCCGAAGTTCGGGCGAGCCGTTGGCGGGCGCATATTTCAAACTGTAGGAAGCCAGCTCCGCCAGTTGCTCCGGGCTGAGCAGTTCTTCGATTTTCAGCGGCAGCACGCCGCTTTCGGAAAGGTTGTAGTCCACCTCGTTTTCGTAGGTGCACTGCATTCGCTCCATGCGGAAGGTGTCAATGCGCATCGGTTGCCTCGTGAAGGAAATGTAGCAGGGGAGCAGACATTCAGCAATCAGCAGGGACGTAATCGGCAGGCCTGCAGGCGGGCCCCGACATGAAGCTTACCAATCAGCTCGCCATCACCTTCAATTCGGGGCTAATGATGAGCTTGGGTTCGGTGACCGCCTGTACCTGTTCGGCGGTGAGCCCGGGGGCCACTTCCTCCAGCACCAGGCCTTTCGGCGTCACGCTGATGTAGGCCATCTCGGTGACGATGGTATCAACCACCTTGACCCCGGTGAGTGGCAGGGTGCAGTGTTTCAGGATTTTGGGTTGACCTTCACGGGTGGTGTGCTCCATGGCGATAATCACTCGGCGCGCCCCCGCCACCAGGTCCATGGCGCCGCCCATCCCTTTCACCATTTTGCCGGGAATCATCCAGTTGGCCAGGTTGCCTGCTTCATCCACTTCCATGGCCCCGAGCACGCTCAGATCAATGTGGCCGCCGCGGATCATGGCAAAGGAATCGGCGCTGGAGAAGTAGGCGGTGCCGCCGATTTCGGTAACCGTCTCTTTCCCCGCGTTGATCAGGTCGGCATCTTCGTGGCCCTCCAGCGGATAGGGGCCGATGCCGAGCATGCCGTTCTCGCTTTGCAACACCACGTCCATTCCCTTGGGCACGCAGTTGGCCACCAGGGTGGGCATGCCGATCCCCAGGTTGACGTAGAAGCCGTCGCGCAGTTCGCGGGCGATGCGGCGCACGATGCGGTCGCGTTTTTCGGTGTCTTTGCCCAGCTTTGTCGGTGTAGCCATCTGTCCCCTTCGGCAAGTGCTCAGCCATCCATCCCGGTGCCGATACCCTCAATCCACCAAAGATTAATTCCCCTCCTTTTCTCCGCGACCTCTGCGTGGAGCTTCACTCCCAGGCCGCTTCCGCGCGGCGAAACTCCGTCAATACGCGCTCCAGCTCCTCGTAAGACGTGCGCGCATCGGCGGACGACTGGGCGTGATACTTGTACGCCGCTTCCAGCAACTCGCCGAAGTGGTCGGCAATTCCGCCCATGACCTCATCGTAGGCCGGCGCCATGATGCTGAGCTCGGCCGCCAGATCGCCCAGGGTCAGGCTGCCCTGCTCGTACAGGCGCAGGTAGTGCAGCACGCTAGCCCGCACCTCCTGCACCGTGTTATCCGGCGCTGGCATAGACTACGCCTTCCGCACCGTGCGCTTCTCGATCCGCTTTTCGTACACTTCGCCCTGAAAGATGCGCTTCACGTAAACACTGGGGGTGTGGACGGAGTCGGGCTCCAGTTCGCCTACCTCCACCAGTTCCTCAACTTCGGCAATGGTCACGCGCGCTGCGGTGGCCATCATGGGATTAAAGTTGCGCGCCGTTTTGCGGTAGACGAGGTTACCCCACTTGTCGCCTTTCCAGGCCTTTATGAAAGCGTAGTCGGCGCGCAGCGCGCGCTCCATCACGTAGGTACGTCCATCGAACTCGCGCGTCTCCTTGTTTTCCCCCACCACCGTGCCCACACCAGTGGGCGTAAAAAACGCGGGAATGCCGGCGCCGCCGGCGCGGATGCGCTCGGAAAATGTGCCCTGGGGCACCAGTTCGAGCTCAATCTTGCCGCTGAGCACCATCTGCTCCAGCAGTTTGTTTTCGCCTACGTAGGTGCCGATGTGGCGGCGGATCTGCCCGGCGGCCAGCAGTACGCCCACACCCAAGCCGTCCACGCCGGCGTTGTTGCTCATGGTGGTCAGATTTCTTGTCCCCTTCTTGGCCAGGGCGCGAATCAGGTTCTCCGGGTTGCCGCACAGGCCAAAACCGCCGATCATGATGCTGGCGCCGTCAGGGATATCGCGCACCGCCTCCTCAGCGCTGCCCACCACTTTGTTCATATCAGGAAATTCTACTTACCACTCTCATCTCGACTCAATCTTCCTAAAAGAACACAGAGGCCACAGAGTACACAGAACAAGCAAATTTAAATTCAGCTTGGTTCAGGGAGCCAGGCGTGTA
>Ga0134128_10006077_pt1 | contig 14621 bp, 11 predicted proteins | sample KB31754_FD_96462 | JGI IMG/M metagenome (GOLD analysis project Ga0134128, IMG submission 96462) | Terrestrial soil microbial communities with excess Nitrogen fertilizer from Kellogg Biological Station, Michigan, USA - KB3-175-4 | ecosystem: Environmental > Terrestrial > Soil > Unclassified ... | reverse complement strand
CGTCATTTCCACCGTGACCTGGTCGCCGGTGAGGATGCGGATGTAGTTTTTCCGCATCTTGCCGGAGATGTGCGCGGTAACCACGTGGCCGTTCTTCAGCTTCACGCGGAAGGTGGTGTTGGGCAGGGTTTCCACCACTTCACCTTCCATCTGGATCGCGTCTTCTTTGGACATAATGCCCTTATCGTCTCGGGGGCGCGCATTGGAGCACAAAGGGCGCACGTCTGCAATTTGCGGGCCGGCTGGCTCAGCCGCTCAATTCCCCACCCTCGAGCGACACCCACTCCCTGAGTAATGCCTGGAACTGCGGCCGCGGGATGCTGCGGGCGCCCAGGCTCTCCAGGTGCCGCGAGGCGAGCTGGCAGTCGATCACGGCGATGCTGTTGCGGCGGCACACCGCCACCAGATGCGCGAGCGCCACCTTGGAGGCATCGCGCACACGGCTGAACATCGACTCTCCAAAGAAGACACCCCCCAGCCTCACCCCATAGAGGCCGCCAACGAGCTCGCCGCCGAGCCGGACCTCCATGCTGTGGGCGTGTCCCCGGCGATGGAGCTCGAGGTAGGCATCGCGCATCTCCGGGGTGATCCACGTCCCCAGGCTATGAGGCCGGGGCGCCGCGCAGCCATCGACGACCGCAGCGAAATCCTCATCCGCCGCAACATTGAAGCCGCCGTTGCGCAGGGTCTTCGCCAGGCTCCGGCTCAGCCGAAACTCCTCGGGGAAGAGCACCGCCCGCGGGTCCGGCGACCACCAGAGCACCGGCTGCCCGGGGGAGTACCAGGGGAAGATGCCGCGACGGTAGGCTGCTAGGAGTCTGGCTGGTGACAGATCACCGCCTGCGGCGAGCAGGCCCGCTGGATCATCGAGCGCCTGCTCCGGAGGCGGGAACCACTCCGGCGCATCCTTCGGCGAAAGCCAGGTGATCGTCTTCACGGCTCCTCAGGCGGGCGCCTTGCGGTAGGGCACGTGCTCGCGGACTTCGGCCGCATAGTCATCGATCGCACCCCCTTCGCGCTCGAGATAATCACCGATTGCCTCACGGAAGGCGGCCTCTGCAATGTAGTGCGCGGACCAGGTGAGCGTCGGCTCGAAGCCGCGGCTCACCTTGTGCTCACCCTGCGTGCCGGGCTCGAAGCGCCCGATGCCATGCTCGATGCAGAACTCGATCCCCTGGTGGTAGCAGGCCTCGAAATGCAGGCTGTGGTATTCGGCGGCAGAGCCCCAGTAGCGTCAGTAGAGCGCCTCCTGAGACCAGAAGAAGATGGCAGCGGCGACCGGCCGCGCGGCCGATCCCGGCCGCTGCCGGGTCTGCAAGGCGACTTTGACCATCAGGGCATCGCCGAGGGTCCGGGCAATCTCGCTGAAGAATTCCCGGCTGAGGTAGGGCTCGTTACCGTGCCGCAGAAACGTATCCCGGTGAAAGGCGTAAATGCTGTCGAGGAGCCGCTCGTCGAGATCACTCCCGAAGCGCGTCTCGAAGCGGATTCCGGCCTCCGCGACCCGCCGGCGCTCGCGCCTGGCCTTCTTGCGTTTCTCGGCCGTGAAGGTCTCGAGATAGGCCTCGAAGCTCGGGTAGTCCCTGTTGGTCCAGTGAAACTGGCAGTCGCGCCGCAACAGCCAGCCCGCCCGCTCGCAGGCGGCGCGCGCAGGCTCGTCGACGAAGAGCGCGTGCACGGAAGAGAGCCGACGGCTCACCGCGTGGGCTTCGAGCGCATCGAGCAGGCGCTTCGCCGTGGCCGTGGGGTCGAGGCCGGCGCGCAGGAGCAGGCGTGGTCCGGTGGCAGGGGTGAACGGCACTGCGAGGACGAGCTTCGGGTAATAGCGCCGCCCATGGCGGGCATACGCCTGCGCCCAGGCGAAATCGAACACGAACTCCCCGTAGGAGTGGGTTTTGATGTAGGCCGGTGCCGCCGCCGCAAGTCCGAGGTCATCGCTCAATGTGACGAGGAAAGGCTCCCAGCCCGTATGCCCGCCGACGCAGCCGGTGTGCTCGAGCGCTGCGAGAAACTCATGGCGCAGGAAGGGGCTGCCCGCGCCGCCGAGCGCATTCCACTCGCGGGAATCGATGTCCTCGATGCTGGAGTGGACTCTGGCCCGCACCGTTCTCGGCCCCTAAAGCGCCGCGATCTCCAGCCCCTCGAGGTAGCGGTCGGCATCGAGCGCCGCCATGCAACCCGCCCCGGCCGAGGTGATCGCCTGCCGGTAGACATGATCGGCCACATCGCCTGCCGCAAAGACGCCCGGCACGCTGGTCGCGGTGGCATCACCTTCAGCGCCGCTGCGCACCCGGATATAGCCGTTATGCATCTCGAGCTGACCGGCGAAGATGCCGGTGTTCGGCTCGTGTCCGATCGCGATGAAGGCGCCGGAGACCGACAGCCGCCGCGTCTCGCCATCCTTCACGGACTTCAGCCGCAGGCCGTTCACGCCCTGCTCATTTCCCAACACCTCGTCGACGGTGTGGTTCCAGACGATCGAAGCCTTGCCGACCTCGACCTCTCGAAAGAGGCGGTCCTGCAGGATCTTCTCCGAGCGCAGGCGATCCCGCCGGTGGACGAGCGTGACGTGCTCGGCGATATGCGAGAGGTAGAGCGCCTCCTCGACGGCCGTGTTGCCTCCGCCGATCACGGCGACGCGCTGGCCGCGGAAGAAAAATCCATCGCAGGTGGCGCAGGCAGAGACCCCGCGGCCGCGGAACTTCTCCTCCGAGGGGAGCCCGAGGTACTTGGCAGTCGCGCCGGTGGCGATGATCAGGGCATCGCAGGTGTACGTGCGCGAGTCGCCCTTGAGGCGAAAGGGACGCTGGGAGAGATCCGCCGAGTGCACGTGATCGCTCACGATCTCGGTATTGAACCGCTCCGCATGCCGCCTCATGCGCTCCATCAGCGCCGGCCCCTGCAGACCCTCGACATCGCCCGGCCAGTTGTCGACATCAGTCGTGGTCATGAGCTGGCCGCCGGTCTCGACGCCGGTGATGAGCAGCGGCGTGCGATTTGCGCGCGCAGCGTAGACCGCCGCGCTGTAGCCTGCGGGGCCGGAGCCCAGGATGATGAGTCGGCTGTGCCGGGGAGTGGCCATTCAAGTCCTCGTGATGGGGCCAGGCAGGCATAGTAGCAAGGGCCAGCCGCGGTAAAGCCAGGATGTCGCAACGGAAAGGGCACCGGGTAACCCCACTGCGCTAAAATCAGCCGCTGCCTTCACTGATTTACCGGAGCCGTAGGAATTGGCCGAATCGCAGGCGCAGGCGCGCCCCATCCGCTTCACCGCCGCCGTCGCGCGCGGTCTACGTGAGAGTGCCGTCATCGCAATCGGGGTGGCGGCCATCGTGTTGCTCATCGCGCTCGCAACGTACAGTACGGCCGACTCGGGCTTTTCGCTGTCGGCCTCGTCGGCGACGGTGCACAACCGCATCGGGCCGGTCGGGGCGTGGCTCGCTGACGTGCTCTTCTTTCTCCTCGGCCGTCCGGCATTCCTCCTCCCGGTGATGCTGGGCGGCAGCGCCTGGGCACTGCACCGGGGACGCGCACGGTCCGAGCCCAGCTCTCACATCAACAATGTGGTGCGGGCGGTGGGCTTCCTGCTGCTGCTCACCGCGAGCTGCGGTCTCACGACCCTGCACTGGCAGCCGGGGTCGCTGCGGGCGACGGCGGGTGGCGTCATCGGCAGCCTCATCGGCTCTGGCCTCGAAGACGGGCTCGGATTCCTTGGAGCGACTCTTCTCCTGTTGGCCGCGTGGATGGCGGGGCTGTCACTCTCCTTCGGAGTCTCCTGGTTCACCGTGATGGATCGGCTGGGGGCCTGGACCTGGGCTGGTATCTCCTGGGTGCGTGAGCGGCGTGCCACCGCGAAAGACGTTGCGGTAGGCAAGGAGCGCCGCGCAGCGCGCCGGGACTCCGTGGTGACCGAGCAGAAGCGGGTCGCTGCGCGCCCGCCGCCGAAGATCGAGCCGCCGGCGCCCACCGTGGAAAAGAGCCAGCGTGTCGAGAAGGAGCGTCAGGTCCCGCTCTTCGATCCACCGAAGGCGGGCGAGCTGCCGCCGCTCTCGCTCCTCGATGATCCGCCCACCCGCGAGCCGCTCTATTCCGCCGAAGCGCTCGAGGCGCTGTCACGGTTGGTGGAGATGAAGCTGAAGGATTTCGCTATCGATGCGGAGGTCGTCGCGGTGCAGCCGGGCCCGGTGGTCACCCGCTTCGAGCTGCGGCCCGCGCCGGGCGTCAAGGCGAGCCAGATCACGACCCTCTCCAAGGACCTTGCGCGAGCGCTTTCGGTGCTGAGCGTGCGGGTGGTGGAGGTGATCCCGGGCAAGAGCGTCATGGGGCTGGAGATCGCCAACGAGAAGCGCGAGATCGTGACCCTGGGGGAGATCATCCGCTCGAAAGCTTATGACGAGCTGCATTCACCCATTGCGCTCGCCCTGGGCAAGGACATCGGTGGCCAGCCGATGGTGGCGGACCTGCAGCGCATGCCGCACCTGCTGATCGCGGGCACCACCGGCTCCGGCAAGTCGGTGGCCATCAACGCGATGGTGCTCTCACTCCTCTACAAGTCCACGGCCGAGCACGTGCGGCTCATCATGATCGATCCGAAGATGCTCGAGCTCTCGGTGTACGAGGGCATTCCGCATCTTCTCGCGCCGGTCGTGACCGACATGAAGCAGGCTGCCAACGCACTGCGCTGGTGCGTTGCGGAAATGGAGCGGCGCTACCAGCTCATGGCCGCCCTCGGCGTGCGCAACATTGCCGGATTCAACCGCCGTGTGAAGGAAGCGAACGAAGCCGGCAAGCCCATCCTGGATCCCGTGATGCTGCAGCGTGCGGCCAACGATCCGACGATCGACCAGCGGGAGATCCAGCCGCTGGTGCCGCTGCCGTACGTGGTGGTCGTCATCGACGAGCTCGCCGACCTCATGATGATCGTCGGCAAGAAAGTCGAGGAGCTGATCGCGCGCCTCGCACAGAAGGCGCGCGCCTCGGGCATCCACCTGGTGTTGGCGACGCAGCGCCCGTCGGTCGATGTCATCACCGGCCTCATCAAGGCCAACATTCCCTGCCGCATCGCCTTCCAGGTGTCGGCCAAGGTGGACTCACGCACCATCCTCGATCAGATGGGGGCGGAGACTCTGCTCGGCCACGGCGACATGCTCTATCTGCCATCGGGTACCTCTTTGCCGACGCGCGTGCACGGCGCCTTCGTCTCCGACCAGGAAGTCCATCGTGTCGTCGAGGCGTTGAAGACCGCTACGCCGCCCGATTACATCGAGGAAGTCCTCTCCGGGCCGAGGGCGCCGATACCGGGGCTGCCGGGCGAGGAGGGCGAGGCAGCGGCGGCGATGGAGGATCCGGAGCAGGACGCCCTGTACGATGAGGCCGTGCGAATCGTCATCACCGAGCGCAAGCCGTCGATCTCCTACGTACAGCGGCGGCTCAAGATCGGTTACAACCGTGCCGCGAGGCTCCTCGAGGCGATGGAGATCGCCGGGCTCGTCGGGCCGCTGCAGGCGAATGGCTCGCGCGAAGTGCTGGCGCCCGCGCCGGCCGAAGACTGAAAGAAGAATACATGTTGCAGCAACTCTCGGCCGGATTCCCGGTGTTGAGAGCGGTCGTCGCCACGAGCGCGACCGCCCTCGCCATGATGCTGGCGCCGATGGCCCATGGCGCGGTGCAACCGGCGCCGGCGACAACTTCTGCGGCAGCGGAAGCGCCGACGCCGCTCGATCGGTATCTCGCGCATCTGAAGACCTTGCGGGTCACGTTTCTGCAGACGGTGGCCGATGCACACGGCGCGGAAGTCGGGCGCTCTTCGGGCACGCTCATCGTCGAGCGTCCCGGGAAATTTCGCTGGGAGATTCATCCGGCCGCTGCCGCAGCCGGCCCATCGCAGAGCGCACCGGCGGGGCAGGGGAGCGCGACCAATGGCGGCCAGGTCATGGTCTCGGATGGGCACAACCTCTGGTACTACGATCGCGATCTCGAGCAGGTCACGGTCCGGCCGGTGACGGCGGCGCTGTCTGCAACGCCGGCGATGTTGCTCTCGGGAACGGTCGACGTGCACCAGCACTTCACCGAGACGAGAGCCGGCATGCGTGAGGGTCTCGACTGGGTGTATGTCGAGCCGCGCAGCACCGACGCCGACTTCAAGAGCGCGCTTTTCGGGTTCGACCGCAAGGGGACACTGCAGCGGATGATCCTCGAGGACAAGGTGGGCCAGGTCGTCACCATCATCTTTCAGGACATCGCGCTCGATGTCTCCGTGCCGCCCAAGGAGCTGACTTTCACTCCGCCGCCGGGGGCGGATGTGATTGGCACGCCGGCCCAGTGAGCCCAGCCGACACGAGCGCGCCCGATCTCTCGCGGCCGCTCGCCGACCGCATGCGGCCGCGCTCCCTGGAGGAAGTCGTCGGCCAGCAGCACGTCCTCGGCCCCGGGAAGCCCCTGCGCCGTGCGATCGAGTCGGGACACCTGCACTCGCTCATTCTCTGGGGTCCCCCGGGCACGGGGAAGACGACCCTCGCGCGGCTCATCGCGGGGCGTGCCAACGCGCAGTTCATCCAACTCTCGGCGGTGATGGCCGGGGTCAAGGACATCCGGGCCGCGGTGGAGGCGGCGCGTGAGGCACGCGCGGCCCATGGGCGGCCGACACTGCTCTTCCTCGATGAGGTCCATCGATTCAACAAGGCGCAGCAGGACACGTTCCTGCCGTACCTCGAGGACGGCACGCTGACCTTCGTCGGCGCGACCACCGAGAATCCATCGTTCGAAGTCGTGAGCGCGCTCCTCTCGCGCGCGCGCGTGTACGTGTTGCGGCCGTTGGCGGTGGCCGACATCGAGGCGCTGCTCGGCTCCGCGCTGTCGGACCGGGAAAGAGGGCTGGGCAATGAGGGGCTCGCGGCCGAGCCGGCCGCGCTCGAGCTGATCGCGAAGGCGGCCGATGGCGACGGCAGGCGCGCTCTCAACATGCTGGAGCTCGCGGCGAGCCTCGCCGGGGGCTCGCAAGCCGGCTCACGGCTCATCACTCTTCCTCTTGCGCAGGAGGTTGCGAGCGGCGGACGGCGGCGCTTCGACAAGGGAGGCGATCAGTTCTACGATCAGATCTCGGCGCTCCACAAGGCGGTACGCGGCACCGACCCGGACGGGGCGCTCTACTGGCTCTGCCGGATGCTCGATGGCGGCTGCGATCCGCTTTACATCGCGCGGCGCGTCGTGCGCATGGCCGTGGAGGACATCGGGCTTGCCGATCCCAGGGCCTTCGCGCTGACACTGGATGCGTGGGAAGCGTACGACCGCTTGGGCTCACCCGAGGGGGAGTTGGCGATCGCGAATGCGGTCGTCTACCTCGCCTGCGCACCGAAAAGCAATGCGGTCTACCTGGCAATGGGCGAGGCTATGGCCGATGTCGAGCAGTACGGCACGCTGGACGTGCCGCTGCGACTGCGCAACGCGCCAACGCGACTGATGAAGAACTTGGGCTACGGGGAAGGGTATCGCTACGCGCACGATGAGCCCGACGCGTATGCCGTAGGGGAGCACTACCTGCCGGATGAGATGCCGGATAGGCGATACTACCGGCCCGTACCGCGCGGCCTCGAGCTCAGGATCGGGGAAGCACTGGCGCGATTGAGGAAAGAGAGGAAATGATCGATCCGAAGCTGCTGCGCTCCGACCCCGAAGCCGTCGCCCGCAACCTGGCGCGCCGCGGCTTCATGCTCGATGTCGGCGCTTTGCGCGCACTCGAGGAGAAACGCAAGGCCCGGCAGATCGAGTCGGATCGGCTGCGCGCGCAGCGCAATGCCAACGCCAAGGCCGTTGGCATGGCCAAGGGCAAGGGTGAGGACGCTGCGCCGCTGCTTGCGCGTGGGGAGGCCTTGACCGGCGAGTTGGCTGCGGCGGAGCGGGAGCTGACGGCCGTCCAGGAGGAATTGGAGAGCGGGCAGATGGGACTGCCCAACCTCCTGCACGAGTCCGTGCCGGACGGACGCAGCGAGGCCGACAATCGCGAGGTGCGTCGCTGGGGCGAGCCGCGCAAGTTCGACTTCGAGCCGAAGGATCACGTGCAGCTCGGCGAGAAGCTCGATGGCGTGGACTTCGAGGCGGCGGCGCGCATCTCCGGGGCGCGCTTCGTCGTGCTGCGCGGCCAGGTGTCGCGCCTGCATCGTGCGCTCGCGCAGTTCATGCTCGATCTGCATACGAGCGAGCATGGTTACACCGAGGTCTATGTGCCCTACCTCGTGCAACGGCAGGCCCTGGTCGGTACCGGGCAGTTGCCGAAGTTCGAGGAAGATCTCTTCAAGGTCACCGGCAAGGGCGAGGCCGCGGCACAACAGGCCTTCTATCTCATTTCGACCGCGGAGGTCCCCGTCACCAACCTCGTGCGCGAGCAGATCGTGGCCGCGGAGTCCCTGCCGCTCAAGTTCGTCTGCCATTCCCCTTGTTTCCGCTCGTAGGCGGGAGCGGCGGGCAAGGACACCCGCGGCATGATCCGCAACCACCAGTTCGACAAGGTGGAGTTGGTGCAGATCACGCGGCCCGCGGATTCTTACGCCGCGCTCGAGAATCTGACGAGCCACGCGGAGACGGTGTTGCAGCGGCTGCAGTTGCCTTACCGGACCGTCGCCCTCTGCGCCGGAGACATCAGCGCGAGCAGCGCCAAGACCTATGACCTCGAGGTGTGGCTGCCCTCGCAGCGTCGCTACCGGGAGATCTCCTCCTGCAGCAACTTCGAGGCTTTCCAGGCGAGGCGGATGCAGGCGCGCTGGCGCAATCCCGATGGCGGCAAGCCTGAGCCGGTCCATACGCTCAACGGATCCGGGCTTGCCGTCGGGCGTACGCTCGTGGCGGTGCTCGAGAATTATCAGAACGCCGACGGCACGGTGACCGTGCCGCCGGCGCTGCGGCCCCACATGGGCGGCCTCGAGAAACTGACAACATAGCAGGGGTACGCATCATGGCAGCCGCCGAGCTCAGTCGTTCACTCAAGCCGAGACACCTGACGATGATCTCCATCGGCGGGATCATCGGCGCAGGGCTCTTCGTCGGCAGCAGCGTCTCGATCGCCGCCATAGGACCCGCCATCGTGGTGAGCTATCTCATCACCGGCACTCTGGTGCTCCTCATCATGCGCATGCTCGGGGAAATGGCGATGAGCCTGCCCACCGTGCATTCCTTTGCGGATTTTCCGCGCGCAGGACTCGGGCCCTGGGCGGGATTCGTGACCGGCTGGCTCTACTGGTACTTCTGGATGATCGTGGTCCCGTTCGAGGCGATCGCCGGCGCCAACATCCTGCAGGCATACATCCCGCTGTCCGCGGGCGTGCTCGGCGGCATCCTCATGGCGTGCATGACCGCCGTCAATCTCATGTCGACGCGATCCTACGGGGAGTTCGAATTCTGGTTCTCCTCGATCAAGGTGGCGGCCATCATCGCCTTCATCGCGCTCGCGGCGGCGTATGCCTTCGGCTGGACCTCGCCTCACGGACCTACACTCGCCAACCTGACGAGCCATGGCGGTTTCATGCCGCACGGCGCCGTGTCGGTGCTCGCGGGCGCCGTCACCGTATTCTTCCAGCTGACCGGCGCCGAGATCATCACGGTCGCAGCCGTCGAATCGGCTGAGCCCGCACGCGCGGTGGCGCAGCTCACGAGCTCGATCGTGGTGCGGGTCCTGACCTTCTACGTGGGCTCGATCTTCTTCATCGTCGCCGTCGTACCCTGGAACAGCATCGAGATCAACCAGTCGCCCTTCACCCACGCCCTGCTGCAGATGCATTTCACCTGGGCGGGGCGGGTGATGGATTTCATCATCCTGACGGCCGTGCTCTCCTGTCTGAACTCCGCCTTCTATGTCTGCTCGCGTGTGCTCTTCGTGCTGGCCGGACACGGTGATGCCCCGCAGGGGCTGGTCCAACTCAACCGCCGGCGGGTGCCGGTGAAGTCCGTGCTCCTCTGCGCGCTCGCAGGCATCGTGGGCATCCTGGCGGACGTTGTCGCGCCGCAGCGCGTTTTCTCCTTCCTGCTCGACAGCGCCGGCGCGCTCATGGTGTTCATCTACACGATCGTCGCCATCGCCCAGGTGAGGTTGCGCCGGACGCGCGAGCGTGCCGGCGCCCCGCCGCCGGCCTTGACCATGTGGCTCTTTCCGTGGGCGAGCTACGCCGCCATCGCCGGCATGGCGGCCGTCCTCATCGCCATGGCGTTCACACCGTCGCTCGCCACGGAGCTGCACGTCAGTCTCATCGCACTCGCCGTCGCCTTCATCGCGTATTTCATCCTGCGCTCCCGCCGCCGCTCGCCGGCGGCGGCGATGGAGCAAAGGTAGGCACGAGTCTTCGGGGCGACGGCCAGAGGAGCGCCGCCGGACCGGCCGCCATGAAGGACGGCTGCTTCGGCACCTGTCGATTCCGTCACAGTCCGACTGTGAACCTGTCGGCACTGAGATCCAAGCACTGCTGCCGCGGCTGCGACTAGGGCAACTTGCGGGGGATGCATGCCACGTACAACCCATGGCTGGTGCACCTTTCCGTCATCGTGGCGATCCTCGTCTCGTACACCGCGCTCAGGCTGGCGGAGCGGGTGGCCGGGGCAGAGCGACGCGCGGGACGACTTTGGCTGCTCGGCGGGGCGGCCTCCATGGGCGTCGGCATCTGGTCGATGCACTTCATCGGCATGCTCGCCTTCTCCGTTGCGATCCCGCTGCGGTACAACATCCTGATCAATCTCGCATCCCTTTTCATCGGGATGCTGACTTCTCTCTTCGCCCTGTCGATCTCGAGCCGCCGCGACCTCTCGCTGCAGCGACTCGCGGTCAGCTCCGTCATCATGGGCGCCGGCATCTGCGGCATGCATTACACCGGCATGGCGGCCGTGCAGATCGTGCCGGCGATCACCTTCGACCCGCTGCTGGTTGCCGCCTCGGTCGCCATCGCGGTCACGGCTTCTTTCGTTGCGTTGTGGCTCTTCTTCCGCCTGCGCAGCGGCGAGTCGCGGCTGATGAAACTCGCGCGCGCCGGCGCTGCCGTCGTAATGGGCTGCGCGATCGCAGGCATGCATTACACGGGCATGGCCGCAGCCATGCTGGCACCCGGCTCGTACTGCTACGGCGGCGGGGCGGCGCTCGACAACAACTGGCTCGCGGTGATGATCGGCATGATCGCCCTTGGCGTGGTTGCAATCACGCTGATCACCACCCTCTACGATGCTCACCTCGAGTCGAGAACCCGGCAGGACGCCATGCGCCTGGCGGAGCTCAATGCCAGTCTGCAGCACGGCAAGAACCTGCTCACCCTCGCTACCGAGGCGGCGGGCATCGCCTGTTGGGAGCTCGATCTCGCCAGGCGGCGGATCCTGTGGACCGAGAACGAGATCCCATCGCTCAAGATGGCGGGCCTGGATCCGCGGGAGCACCCCGAAGCGCTCCTCGCGAGCTTCTATCCCGAGGATACTGCGGCTGCGCAAGCCACCATTCGCGCGGCCGTCGCCGATGGGCGCGAGACCTGCGCGTTGCGGATGCGGCTCTCGGATGCCAACGGTGCAGTGATTCACCTGCAGGCGCACGCTCGCCTGTCCCGAGACGACAATGGGCGGCTGCGGCGGCTCCTGGGTGTTGCCTGGGACGTCAGCGAGCAGGTACGTCAGGAGGAGAGGCGCGTCGAGTTGCACTGGCAGCTGCAGGAGGCCTCGCGCCACGCAGGCATGGCCGAGGTTGCGACCGGCGTGCTGCACAGCGTGGGCAACGTTCTCAACAGTCTGGGGGTCTCCGCCACACTGCTGCAATCGAAGCTCAGGGAGTCGCGCATCGGCAATGTCCAGCGGGCTGCGAAGCTCATCGGCGAGCAGCGCTCGCACCTCGGTGCATTCTTCGAGAGCGATCCGCGCGGCAGGGAGCTGCCCGGCTATCTCCAGCAGCTCGGTGACCTGCTCGTCGGCGAAAATCGCGAGCTCTGCGAGGAGGCTCAGGCGGTCGTCACTCACGTCGAGCACATCGGCAAGATCGTTGCCGCCCAGCAGAGCTACGCGCGCCGCGGCGGCAGCGTGGAAGACGTCGATGTCGCCGAGCTCATCGAGCATGCCCTCGTCATGCATTTCTCGACGAGCCCGCAGGTCGTGATCCGCCGTGAGCTCCGCTCGATCGGCCGCGTTGCTCTCGATCAGCACAAGCTGCTGCAGATTCTCGGCAACCTGCTGAGCAACGCACGCCATGCGCTGGGCGATCGGACGCAGGGGCCGAAGGAGCTCATCGTTCGGCTGCGGGCCGTGCCCCCGGGATCCTTCGCCGTCGACGTGGAGGACACGGGCAGCGGGATCAGTCCCGAGTCCATGAAACGGCTGTTCGAGTTCGGCTTCACCACGAAGAAGGATGGCCACGGGTTCGGGTTACACGCGAGCGCGATTCTCGCGACGGAAATGGGCGGTGAGCTCACCGCCCGCAGCGATGGCCTGAATCACGGGGCCTGTTTCACGGTGCGGCTGCCCGTTGCGGTGGCCGATACCGAGCCGCAAAGGAGGACCGCATGACAAAATCGTCGGGAACGATTTTGGACGGCGATAGCCGGCCCCGAAGGGGTGAGGCCCAGGATGGGCCGAACACTAAATCGTCGGGAACGATTTTGGACGGCGATAGCCGGCCCCGAAGAGGTGAGGCCCAGGATGGGCCGAACACTAAATCATCTGGAACGGTTTTGGACGACGATAGCAACGGCGAGTTGGGCAGTCTCGCTCAGACCCGGATCCTCATCGTCGACGACAATCCCTCCATTCACCGGGATTTCGCCAAGATCCTGGGCGCGCGCCCGGAGGCCGAGCCCGTCGTCGCGCTGGCGACGGTCGAGTCATTGCTCTTCGGGGACGCTCCCGGGACGCCGCGCGCGCGCGCGGATTACGCGCTGGAATTCGCCTCTCAGGGTCAGGAGGGAGTCGAGCGCGCACAAAGTGCGGTGGCCGACGGACGACCGTTCGCGATTGCGTTCATCGATATGCGCATGCCTCCGGGGTGGGACGGGTTGGAGACCATCGAGCGGCTCTGGGCGGTGGACCCGGACGTGCAGGTGGTGATCTGCTCGGCCCATTCCGACTACGACTGGAGCGATGTGGTCGCCCGTCTCGGGCAGACGGATCGGCTGCTCGTGCTGAAGAAGCCTTTCGAGCCCATCGAGGTACTGCAATGCGCGAGCGCACTTGCCCGTAAATGGCAGCACGAGCGTGCGCTGCGCGTGCAGGTGGAGACACTGGAGAACGTCGTGGCGGCGCGCACGGAGACGCTGGAGGCGGCCAACCGCCAGCTTCGACATCTGGCCACCCACGATGCGCTCACGGGCTTGCCCAACAGGGTGTTGCTCGATGACCGGCTGGCCCAGGCCATGGCTCACGCCAACCGGGACGGACAGCCGTTTGCGCTGCTGGTCGTCGACCTCGACCGGTTCAAGCTCATCAACGACTCGCTCGGGCATCGGGCCGGCGATGTGGTTCTCGATGAAGTATCACGGCGCCTGAGCTCGGTGGTGCGCGACATCGACACGGTCGCGCGCACGGGCGGCGATGAGTTCATCGTTGTGATCAGTCCTTCTGCGGTCCCGGATGATGCGGTCGCCATCGCACATCGCGCGAGGGACGCACTGCGGGCACCGCTGCGTGTCTCGGGTGTCGAGCTACACGTCACGTGCAGTATCGGCGTTGCTTACTATCCGACCGATGCCAACTCCTCAGACAGTCTGATCGCGCGCGCCGACGCTGCCATGTACTGTGCGAAACAGCGCGGACGCAACAACGTCCAGCGTTTTGCCGCGGGAATGGACGCCGTCACCGTGGGACGCGTGAATCTGGAGAGCGATCTTCACGCGGCCATCGAGTCCGGACAGTTCGAGTTGTATTACCAGCCGAAGGCAGATACGCAAAGCGGTGACGTCTATAGTGCCGAGGCGCTCATCCGGTGGCGTCATCCGCAGCGCGGTTTGATTCTGCCGGATGACTTCATCCCGCTGGCGGAGGAGTGCGGTCTCATCAACGAGATCGGCGCCTGGGTGCTCAAGGAGGCCTGCCGCCAGTGCGCCGAGTGGCAGCGCAACGGCTTGCCCGCGCTGCGGGTGGCGGTCAATGTGGCGGCCACACAGTTCCGGCGCGGCGATCTGCTCGAGGTGATTCGCGGGGCCGTCGAGAGCGCGGGCCTCGAGCCGCGGTTCCTCGAGATCGAGCTCACCGAGACCGCCGTTATGACAAATCCGGAGGAGTCCGCGGCCATCCTCGAGCAGTTGAGCCGCATGGGCGTGCTGGTCTCGGTCGATGATTTCGGCACCGGCTATTCGAGCATCAACTACCTGCGGCGCTTCCCCATCGACAAGCTGAAAATCGACCGCTCGTTCGTCCGCGATCTGGATTGCGAGGTCGATGCCTCCATCGTCCAGGCCATCATCTCCCTCGCTCACAGCCTGCGGCTCAAGGTGGTCGCCGAGGGAGTCGAGACCCCCGATCAACTGCAGTTCCTGCGCTCCCTCGGCTGCGATCAGTACCAGGGCTATCATTTCAGCGCCCCCTTGCCGGCGGGCGAATTCGCCGCCCTCCTGCGGGACTGGCAGCGGCCGGACGATGCCGAGTCCCGCGCCGAGGCCGATCGCACCCACAGCAAGCTCGCG
>Ga0134128_10006076_pt1 | contig 14622 bp, 12 predicted proteins | sample KB31754_FD_96462 | JGI IMG/M metagenome (GOLD analysis project Ga0134128, IMG submission 96462) | Terrestrial soil microbial communities with excess Nitrogen fertilizer from Kellogg Biological Station, Michigan, USA - KB3-175-4 | ecosystem: Environmental > Terrestrial > Soil > Unclassified ... | reverse complement strand
CTCCCGGTACTTTTCAAAGACTGAATGTTTTGTTTCTCCGAGCCGGTCAGAAGCAAACTCAACAGCCGCCTGGATTGCATTCTGGTAGGCCGAGCGCAGCCGCTGCTTCAAGGCCAGGTCTTTCCCCGGCAACGTGTCGATAATGCGTTCACCCTTGTCGACCATGGCCAGCCATGCAGCCAGCTGTTTTTCAAACTGGCTTGCCTCGAAGCTGGCGCTCTTAGCCGCCAGATCGGCCTTATATTTTTCTGCCGCGCTTTGCAGCGCCTCGATGATGCTCTCAACCGTTTTGGCATCCTCCACTTTGCCTGCGCCGGATTTTTTCGAAGAAAATGCTCCCGCCAGCGCTGCGATCCCCAGGCCGATGCCTGTAGCTACGGCAAGGCCGCCGACAACGGCCCCACCGATGAGTGCTGCCTTTTTGGCATCGCCGGCAGTAAAGTCCCCCTGCACAGTGGCGCTTGCCTGATGTCCGACTGTAACCGGCCTCGCCGCATCGATTCCGCCAGCAACGGAACGCGCTTCCAATTCCGCAGCATCGTTCGATGGGCCGACTTCAAGACCGTGCCCGGACGCCGCAGCCGTATTGTTGCCTTGCTGAACCACGTGCGTGAGTTCGTGAGCAAGCAGGCGCCGACCGTCGTTTGTGGACGGAGAAAAATGTCCCGAGTCAAACACTATATTGTTTCCCACCGTGTAAGCGGTTGCGCCGACGGCGCGCGCTGATTCTGCGGCATGAGGGCCAGTGTGCACACGGACGCCGCTGAAGTCATGGCTGAAGCGCGGTTCCATGAAATTACGTACGTTTTGGTCGAGCTTCTGGCCCGGTGATCTCAGCACTTCATGCACGATAGGCGGAGCCGTTGCAGGCCGCGTGGAACTCTCGGGATGACGTTGTAATGACTGCTTCTTTTTGCATTCGTCGCAGTCTGTTCCGCCCCCGGTATGCTGGCCGCAGGCGCATTGGCGTTGCAGCAATATCGAAGGCGCTCTGGTCAGGACCGAAGCTGATTTCCCTGGCGCGATTGAAGAAAGTGCCCGCATGAAATGTTGCTCCTGCTTCCGTCGCTAGCTGTTTGAGTTCCTTGTTCTCACAAATTGCATTCTTCCGGATTCTTGGGCGGTTGGGTGACTTTCGGGCGCTGCAGCACTTTCACAGCATCCTCCCATGTTTCATAGTCCGACATTGCTTCCGCCCACGCTTTGTATGCGCCCGTGCCGAACTTCTCCACCAGGTTTTTGCAGATCAGGTTTACCTTGCCCTGGAAATAGACTTCTTTCAACATCGTCTCGCCAAATTCCGCGACGAGTTCTTCGATTGCTAGGACGGGTCCATTGTAATTGGTTGCATTTGAGATCAAGAGGTTCTTCCGCAGCGCGATCTGGCGGGTAAGGTACTCGGTCATCCCTTCATTGGCAAATTTAGGTAGCTTCTCCTTCACTGCGGGATCGGTGTATGCATGCAGCGCCTCATGCAGCCGCGTCGAGGCGGTCTCAGCATCGGTTTTGATCGAGATCTGGCCTTTTTTCTTCCCTGCCTCTTCCGGAGTTTCATAGAAACCGGCGATACCTTGCTGGTGAAGACAATTGTCGTACTTCCTGTTGATTTCGTCTTTATCTTGCTTGCTTAAACGGCTACTGCCGGTCTCTTTCTTCCTCTGTTCGGTATTCCAGTCGCGATCTCGCTCGCAGGAAGGTTGCAACAAGTACGCAAATTCATCTCCTGAAGCGGTATTGATGTCCACCTTCTCCTGAATGAACTTTCCACCGGCTTTTTCTTTGGACAGATAGGGTCCGTATGCCTCAACCACCCACTTATCACTCTCTTCCGGATTTACCACCTGGGTGCGTCTTTTTGTTGCCAGATCATCACCACCCTCTTTGGGTACTTCGTCGCCCGGCTGGACGGGCAACGCCAATTTTGCCGCCGTAAGCTTGGAAAAATCCTTGATGGTATCGATATCGGCCGGCTTGTCGTCCAGCCTGAAACGCCGTTTGTAAAATGACCTGACTTCATCTTTCCAGTCAGACAGCGCGGCGATCAGCTTTTCATGGGATACGCCTCCCGCGCTGAAAATATAAGTCAGGGCCGCGAAGTCCGAGTACTCCAGGATTTGCATGATTCCATTTTTGTCCCAGTGGCTCACATGGCCGGTCATCATTTCCTGGATCATCAGGGACCGCCGGCGGATGGTGAGAAGGAATTTGGTTTCACCTTGTGCCCATGAGTCGGCGATCCTGCGCGCTTTCTGGTCGCTATGAAAGGCATCTTCGATGTTGCCGGTTTGGTCGAGTTTCTTGAGGTAGTCTTGTAGGTCCCCCTCGGTAATCAACGCTCCCGCAAGGGATGCGATCCCTGCGACAACCCCGAGACCGCCGACCACTGCGCCGCCGATTTCCAGCCCAGTTTTTGCCTCGTCGCTGATTCGATGAATGACCGCCAGGGGTGTGGCAATGGGGCTGACGCTTTTACCCGCCAGCACCTGCGCGGCAACGGCGGAAGCCTCCCGCTCCGCAGGGTCATGGGGATGACTGATCGCACCTGCCGTTGTAGGAGCAAAGTTGGCACCGTGTTTCCTGTTCTGCACCACATGCGCAAGTTCATGGGCAAGCATGCTCTGCCCATCGGTGGATGCTGGTTTATATTCTTTCTGAAAAACCACTTGATCGCCAATGGTGTATGCGAGCGCGTTCAACTGGCGTGCTGAGACCGATGCCGCCGCGTCTGAATGCAGCCTGACGCCGGTGAAGTCTTGACCGAACCGGGCCTCCATGATTGCGCGCGTATTCCAGTCGAGCGGCTGCCCAGAAGAACGCAGAGTATTGCGCACCGTGGGTGATAGCTTTATTGCTGGGGCGCCGGGTGGTCGACGCTGGAGGATACCCGTTTTCTTCCGGCACTCGCTGCATTCACCCTCCAAAGTGTGCTGGCCGCAGGCGCATTGGCGCTGCAATAAGGCCGACGAACTTACCTTGGCCGGAGCGGCTGCGGCGGCATGCGTCACGGCAGAGGAGAAAGTGTTGCTCATGGTTTTCTTGCAATGCCTTCATGCACGGCGCGCGCGATCTTTGCACCCACGCCGGCAGGCGAAGCGCCTTTTCTTAACTTGATATTTCTTCCACGCAACAGTGGTATTGCCCCTCCGGTACGGAGTTGCGAAGACAGACCGCCAGATGCCAGCAGACGCGTTAACTCCTGCTCCACTGCAGCACGTATTTTGCTGCCTTGTGTCCGCTCGATGGGAAGCCCATCCAACACCAACCGCTCAATATGCAGGTTAATCCTCATGCTACGGCGTTTCCGGAAGCGGCGGGGGTTTGCCAACGGAAGTCATTTTCATTGATTGGGCGTTCCAATTTGCGGAACTCAGCGCGTGCAGCCTCCAGCACCATGGGCATGGTGACAGGACCATTTGCTTGAGCGGCCATGAAAGCGGCATTCAACGCGATGTTATAGATATTGCCGCCGGCAATATTGAGACGCGAGAGGCGGTCAAAGTCCAGCCCTGACTGCGGTACGTTGGCGGGAAAAACTTTTTGCCAGATGGCTTTGCGCTCCACTGCCCCCGGGAAGGGGAAGTTCACCACAAAACGCAGACGACGCATAAACGCAGGATCAAGAGCGCTCTTCATGTTCGTGGCAAGAATGGCCAGCCCACGATAGGCCTCCATGCGCTGGAGGAGATAGTTAATCTCAATATTGGCATAGCGGTCGTGGCTGTCTTTTACTTCGCTACGTTTGCCGAAGAGTGCGTCAGCTTCGTCAAAAAACAGGATTGCGCCGCCGTTTTCGGCAGCATCAAAGAGCCGGCGCAGATTTTTTTCGGTCTCGCCAATGTACTTGCTCACCACGGAGGAAAGGTCGATGCGGTAGAGATCGAGCCGCAGGTGCATAGCGATAACTTCGGAGGCCATCGTTTTGCCTGTGCCTGTATCGCCGGCGAAAAGCGCACTAATGCCCAGGCCTCGGCTCATCTTGCGGTTGAAGCCCCACTTCTCATAGACCGTGGAGCGGTGCGCTACTTGCTCGGCGATCTGCTGCAAGGTGCGAAGATCGGCGGCAGGCAGCACAAGATCGTCCCAGGTTACGCCGGGTTCCAATCGGTGCGCGAGTGTATCCAGCCGCGGACGGGTGCTCGCCAGGCACGCTTTCCACAGGCGGTCTGGCAAAGGTTCGTTCACTGAAGGCGTCTCTGCTGCAACCTGCTGGGAAATGCGCTGGATTTCATTGAGACTCAAGTGGAATTGACCGGAAAGCAACGCGGCATCCTGCTCATGGCCATTGCCCAGGGCGTTGTTCCATGCGGCTTCCTGCTCGCTTGAAGAGGGCTTGGCAATATCAACGGCGATGCTTGGCCGGGCCACGCCGGGCCAGGATTCGCGCGTATCGAGAAACATAACGCCTTCACTCCGCTCCAAGAAACGCGTGATCGGCGAGCCTTGTCCCGCTGAAGGAGAGTCGGCGGGCAGGTCTGATGCGTCGAGATAGAGTCCCAGCGGCAGCAGAAGAGATTCGCGTTGCCACAGGCGGGCCAGAGCCTCAAGATCGCCGGTCTGAGCCGGCAACATCGCTGCAGGCAGGCGATACAAATGCAACTCCAGTGCGGCGGCCACATCCGAAGCTACCAGTTGCTTGCTTGCAGGATCGGAGCCGAGCAATTGCACCACAGGCAGACTTCTTTCAGCACCGGCTTGTTTGAAGCGGTGCAAGATGGTTTCAACGGTCCCACTGTGGGAAGCCGGTCTATCAGATGGGCCGGCGTGCGGCTCAATAAGACTCAACAGCGGCGCAAGGCGATCATCAAGATAGTTGAGGCCTTTCAGGTAATTGACAATGCGCTCATCCGCGCGCAAAGCGCTGACCGTGAGAGCCTGGCCGCCCGCCTGGTTGATCTCCAGCAAGCGGCAATAGCGGAGAGGGCGCTCCGGTGAGAGCGCTTCCCAGGATGGATTCTCAAACATGGTAAAGGCCAGTGCGAACGTTGGATACGCACGGGCGGGGTCGTCCTGGCAACGCGCGCACAGGGCGGCAATGCCGGGATCGAGTTCCATGCCCAGACACAACAGAAGCAGATGTTGCTCGAATTCAGAGAATCCCAGCCGTCGCGCCAGGATAGACAAGGCTGGCGGAGGATTCATCTCCTCTTCTGCTTTCTTCATGGCCTGCGCGGCCTGTATCACTTGCGGGTCAGAGCTGGGATGCGCTGGGCCGGGCAGGAGTTTTGGCATCACAGTTGCCGCTTCCGGTTTGCTTTTGCCGAGACCACGCCAGAAGGAACGGCCTTCGACCTGGGCCGGAGCACTGGGAAACATCTGCTGGCTTGACTCATGCGACTGCGCAGCACGGACTTCTAGACAGGCACGCAACCATTGCAATGCGGCGGCGAGAAAACGGGTATTTCCGTCTTGCCAGATAGAAGCGTCGGTCATGTAATGGTCACCTTCTGCGTTGGATCAAAGACCGGCGGCTTCACCGCGCGGTTTATCAGGATGCTGTCCACGCCGTCGACGCGCAGACGGGCAAAGTAAGCACCTGCAGTCAGGCCGGGGACAGTGAATGTCAAGGTCGCAGTTTGCGCGGGATGTGCTGCGGCTAGCACTTCAGAGTCGGCGATCAACAAGGATGCGCGCTGCTCCGGCCGCACTTCAGGACTTGCAGTCACAGTGAAAATAATGCTGGCTGCCGCCGCAGTGTTGTTCGGCGCAATCGTCATACTTGGCGCAAGCGGGAAGGCGAGTTGATTCGTGGCCCGGCGGAAGGTTTCGCTGGGCCGCTGCACCATCACCTGCACAGTGTAAAAGCCTGCCGGCCACGTAGCCGGACTGTTCGGCAATACTACGCTCAGGCTGCTACCGGTGCCGCCGGCCAACGGAGCAACTTCAATAGGTGAACTCCAGAGCGGATGATTGAACACCACTCCAATCGCCGTACCATTCAGGTTTTGGCCCGAAAGCACCAGCGTGTCTCCAAGCCGGGCCGCGGTCTGATTATTTGGCAGCGCGATGTCATTAATTAGAGGAAAGGGCGACAGCAGGTTTGCTTGTGAAGTGATGCCTTGATCGTTTTTTCCGCGCGTGAGTACAGGCAATGGCGTCCGGCTTGATCGAGCGCTTTCAATCAGCGCGACAGAGACTTCATAAATTACCGAGAGCCGGTATTGCGTAGCCAAACCGGTCCAGAGTTTGGAGATTTCTTCCAGCGAAAGCGGCTGCCATGTAATGCGGACCCGTTCTACTTGTTTGTGCAGATCGCTATTGGGGAGAGCGGCGGCCGTGGCGTTTTTAATCTCATCGGACCCAAGCAGGGCATGATCGAAGAGCACGCTCATGGCTTGGCCGAGCAGATAATGTCCGAAGGGGACGCCGGTGTCATTGTCTCTTCCAAATGCCGTGAGCATGTAGTGCATGGTGATGGCCAGCAGCGGATTGCCGGTTTCACCCGATGAAACCTGGTTGGGAATATCCATGTTGCGCCAGGCCGCATCCGGAAGCACCTGATACAGAAAAAGATTGAGCTGGTTAGCATTATTACTGCCTCGCGCCTTGTCTGGGGCCAGCAACGTCACGGTCGTGTCATTGAGATTGGCGTCAGCACGAATGCCATCTCCCAGAATCGTTTGCAGCGTCAGCGTAACGGCCGCAATGGCGGAAGGGTTGCTCATTGTTTTAGTCGCGTATTCTTCTGCCGTAGATAGTCATCCAGGCCCATAACTGGTGAAGTTGGTTCAGGCTTGCGCCGGCCGGAAGGCTCGCGTTCAGCACGAATTTCGATTCTGCCAATCGTTACTTGTATGGAAGGCTCAGGAGTCGCCAGCAATCCGACAGGATTCATCATGCCTGCGGGTTGCAATGTCTTTCGACCCGGTACACGCATCGGGAGCAAGGATGCATTCTCATGTTCGTGCTCTGACTTACTAGCTGCAGGTGTTACTTTGCCAATGAGTGCTGGCCGATCAGAGTTACGTCCTTCGATTGTCAGCAACGCAGGCTTTTGCGGCGGAGTTGAAATCGCCGTTTCTTGAATCGCGATGGCGGGAGAAACTGCATGCTTGTTTACCGTTCGATGAACGGCCGTAGAAGGAGTATCCTCCGGCATTACCGGCATGATTGCCTGTGATGGTTTGGTGGGCGACAGACTGGGCGTTGGGCGGTCCATGAATGATGGTTGATCTGCGTGTTGGGACGACAAGTCAGGGTGCGCACTGAACTGAGCCAGCGGCCTGTTGCCGGGATTGATTGTTTTCTCCGGTCTCTCTGGCTGACGAGTTCGAGAATCGTGCGATTCCCTGGCCAAGTTTTCCTCCACTTTTATGCCCCAATCGTCGTCCACAGGTTGGATTGGATTTCCACGCAACGGGCTCTGGGCCTGAGGAGCAGGTTCGAACAAGGAAGGCGTACGGGCTTGCAGCGCGGCGGTTGAGCCGGTCAGGTTACGAGCGATCAATGAGTCCAATCGAGCGCTCATGCACTCACCATCTCAAGATAAAATTGCCGCCGCAAGGAGCTCAGTGAAAGCACATCGGCTTCATTCCAGCCGTAGCAAGAAGCAAGCACGTGGACTTCACGCAAAATGCGCCGGGCCCATCTGTCAATCTCACTCCAGAAGAACGAAATGATGTCAAAGTTTTCCCGCGTAGTGGATTGGCATGCCTCGCAGGTAACCATGACTTCCAGATCGGCTTGCGGATCGGATCGTGTTATCTCGTCCAATGCACTGCGGGCAATTTCATCCGGTATCTCATCAGCCGAAAGAGCGGTATCGGCAGAACTGGCGCTAATCAGGCAACGTGCGAACATTGTGCGGGCCATCTCGGCTGTGTCCAGCTTGCGGCAAGAAATGAGGTCAAGGCTATTCAAAGGACGTAAAACCAGCCGATATTCGCCGGCGACTATTGGACGCTGCTCCGGTACTGTGTCAGCGCCATGTCGCAGATGATCGGCGTGCAGTGTAAGTTCCAATTGCTGTCCACAGCCACGACAGGTGGAGAAGGCCACAAATTCCGGCCCAAAGGTCCATTCCCGTAACCGGAGCAGATAGGAGTCACGTTGGCCGATGCTCATGGCAGCCAGAGCGCCCCGGTCAAGTTCAGGACAAGCGGCTTCGAGCAGCGCCAAGGCGCGTTCTAATGGAATCTGGCCCAACCCGCGCTCCCAGACTCCTAGCATTTGTTGAGCTGACAGCGGATGCATTTTTTCAGCTAGCCTGCCGCAGGCACGGTGAAGCTGGGCTCTTTTGGCTCAGTCACGCTTTGGTCGCGTTCCCAACCCTCGTTCTCCAGCTTGATATGTTGAATGGCTACCGCGTTCGCATTGGCATCAAGATCCGGCAGTGCCTGGTATTCTGAAACCCAGCAGCGATAGACGTTATAAGCAATCGCCAACTGGCCCGCCTCGTTGTACATTTCGATCCTTATATCTTTGCGAAAGCTGTCCAGCGAGACCTCCGTCTGGCCGCCATTGATCTGCCAGACGCGATTGGCCCATCGTTCGAATTCGACGTCATGGGTAACTCCGCGGTCCAGCGTGATGGCGTCAAACTCGGTACGGCCGGGCGACTTGCGGCTGGTGGAAGGATCGCCGCCTTCCCGGTGCTTCACCACTTCGGTGGTCCGCTTCAGCATGCCAACCTTGCTGATGCCGGCCACGTACTTGCCATCCCATTTGATCCGGAACTTAAAATTTTTGTAGGGATCAAATCTCTGTGCATTGACTGTGAACTGCGCCATTCTTCTCCTCCTTAGGTCGCGATCTGACCGGCCATCTGCTGAATGCTGATGATGACAAACTCGGCAGGCTTGAGCGGAGCAAAGCCCACCACAATGTTGACGATGCCCAGATTGATATCGTTTTGAGTGGTGGTGTCTTTGTCACACTTCACAAAATAGGCATCCTGCGGCGTCTTGCCCTGGAAGGCCCCCTGACGGAACAGGTTCTGCATAAATGCGCCGACGTTCAGGCGAATTTGCGCCCACAGCGGCTCGTCGTTGGGTTCGAAGACCACCCACTGTGTGCCGCGATAGAGGCTCTCTTCGATGAAGAGCGCGGTCCGGCGAACAGGAACATATTTGTACTCATCACCGAGAGAGTCAGCGCCGCGCATGGTGCGGGCGCCCCAGACCACGCGGCCTGCTAACCCAAAAGTGCGGAGACAGTTGACTCCAAGCTGGTTCAATTGCCCGTTTTCATCATCGTTCATGGTGACGGTTAGCGCTTGTGCGGTGTTCAGCGTAGCGTCAAGTCCTGCAGGTGCTTTCCAAACTCCCCGTTGCGCATCAGTACGGGCCATGATGCCGGCCACAGCGCCACAAGGGACAAAGTTGCTCAATTGCCCTTTGCGTGTTGGATCAGGTTCGACGAGCCGCGGAAAATAAATTGCAGCATTACGAGCATTGACGCCTGTCACCGGCAGGCCGCTTCCCTGCACAGCTTTTACGGCAGTCTGAACTGCCGTGTCAGGATTGGCATCCCATGCAGAGGGTGGATCTATGATGAGCATGGCCCGCCGGTCAACGCACAACTGTGCAGCTTTTGAATAAACCGATGGATCAGTATCTGAGCTCAGCGTATCCGGGGGGATGCAGAGCAAATTAAAAAGGTCAGTCTTACTGAGCGCGTTGATTCCGCTTTTCTGGTTTGGATCACCGATAACATCCGCAGCGACAAGGGCTTTGCTATCACTACCCACGGTATTGCTGCCACCCACACCCAAAGCCGGGAAGGGTTTGTTTTTGGGATCACTGGTATCTGTGGCTGCCGGCGTCGTTCCAGGCAAGGCGGGATCGGGGGTGCCATCAGACTTGGTGTGTACGCGCAGAAATTGCGATTCCTGCGCTAGTACCCGATCCACTCTCCGGGGGCCTTCTTTTACCGAGACATTCCTGATTGTCTCAGACGGACCATCCGGTGGATCGAATTGAACGATCAGATTGAATAAATCAGTTTTAGTAAGCCCCTGGGCTGCGGCGACATCGGCATCCACATTGGTATCTACCACAATCGTGGTTTTGTTGAAGCCTGTTCCGGGATAGGCAGCTTCTAATGTCAAGCCAGTGTCCTTATTTGTTGCTTTGCCGCTACCATCGTTGGGACTGAACAGGCGAACAATCACTGCCTGGGCGCCACCGTTCGCATAAAAATCCTGTACCGCATAGCTCATCGGGTAAGCGGGGTCAAGGCTGCCAAAAGAACGTTCAAAATCAGCGAAGCTGTTTATGATTGTGGGGTCGTTGACCGGCCCGGTAAATGCACGGCCCACAAATGCCGTGATCGAAGTTGCGACACCCGTGATCGTCCGCACTCCGCTGGGAATTTCCTGAATGTAGACGCCGGGATAGGTCGGTGATATTGGCATTAGAGCCTCCTTCTCAAATCAATGTTTTTTCTTTTTGTGCGCGGCTAGAGCGAGAATGAATTTACTTAACCAGCCTGTTTCCAGAGTTGTTCATGAGCGTCGCTGGCACCGGGCAGCCGAGCCGAAAAAATGTTCTCGCTACCTAGGACTTTGACGCTTGATTCTTCCACCTCAACCATAAACGCCCGGGCAATGGAATCCAGCGAGACAACCACACGGGCGCCATTGGTCTTGCGGATAAGGATGCCTTGCATCCCGGAAAGTGGACCGTCGGTGATCATCACGTGTTGGCCCACGGCCAAGTATTCGTGAGGCTCAGCCTGTCCGTGTGCCAGCCCACGCTGAATCCAGGTAATCTCTTCGGTGGAAATCACTGCTGGTAAATCCTTGCGGCCTACCAGTGAAACCACATTCGGAACGGTTAGCGCCCGTAGGCGCTCAACAAACGGAAGCCTGATAAAGATGTAGCCAGGGAAAAGTGGCATCTCCAGCCGCACCCGGCGGTCCTTCCAGTGCCGCAACGAGGAATAGCATGGCAGAAAGTGTTCGACGCCGCGCTGGTGCAGGCTGTGTGCTATTCGCTTTTCCTGATTCGATCGCACAAACAGGACGTACCATTGCGGGGCAAGGAATTCCGCGGAGCAGGGTATGTCAACGGAGACTAGATTTTCTGGTTGGTTCATAGCCGAGTGTGCATAGCTTCGCCCCGTCACTTACAGGGGCCTCTGTGACATGACCTAAAAACTTTGATTCGCGGTCCCTCTCGTTCAGGACGCTATATTGTCTTTGTTCAACCCGGGCGTGCTCTACTGTGAGAGAAAGTGCAACGCATCTTTCTGCCGCAGCGGGTCAAGCCTGTAGAGCCGGACTGAACTCACCGGCTGAACCACTTCCAGATAGCCCTGTTCAACAAGCCACGTAATGGCCGCATCGGTCTGACGGAGGCTGTTTTGCAACTGCTCCTCCAATAAGCGCCAACGTGCAATTCCTTCAAGCGTGTCAGCCGCTCGGGGATTGCGGACAAAGTAGTTAAGCACCTGTCTCGCGATCTCAGGTTCTGCTGTGAAACGTGAGGGTTGCAAATTGCTAGACCTCATGTCTGTTATTGCAACTGCAATGCCAATGCGAAGCTGGCTTATTTTGCGTGAAAACAACGCGTCTGCACGGAGATTCGAAAGAGAATTGCCGAAAGAGCGGGTCATTTTCATCGCGGTGATTCTGATCCAAAGCATTCAACCCCGCACGCAAACCCGTGTTTTGACAGCAACGGATTGAAGAGCGGGTCGAAGGCACCCTGGCTGGGTCAAAAATTACCCGCTTTTCTTGGCGGGGAATTGTTTGTGGACGTTGAGCTGATCCCATATTTTTTTACAAGACGCCCGAAAGCGCGGCGCTCTTTGCCGGCTTCGCGAGCGGCCTTGGTCACGCTGCCCTGAAAACGAACCAGCAATTCTTCTACATACTGTCTTTCAAAGCCTTCGATGGCTGCCTGCTTGGCTACGCGAAAGGTTGAAGAGCCAGCGCTCCCGGCTTCCTGCAGTTCAGATTCGGCCCCAAGCAGGATGTGACGAGGCAGGATCTGAGGACCCGAGCAGCATACGGCTGCTCGTTGTACGGCATTCAGCAATTCGCGAACATTCCCCGGCCAAGGGTAACTTTCCAGCTTACGCAGTGCCGCGGGGGAGAACACCGCGGAGCGGTCCAGGAATTCGTGGGCCAGAAAATGCTGGGCCAGCAGAGAAATGTCACTTTTCCTGCTCCGCAAGGCTGGCAGGTTAAGCCTCAGTACGTTGATGCGAAAGTAGAGATCATTGCGGAACTGGTGTTGGCGCACAGCATCTTCAATTGGCCGGTTGCTAGCGGCAATGATGCGAATATTCGATTGCACGATGCGGTCTGGGCCCAGGGCGCGATAAGTACCTTCCTGAAGAAAACGAAGAAGTTTGGCTTGGTTTGCGGGTGATAGTGCATCGATTTCATCCAGGAACAGGGTGCCACCGTCCGCCATAGCAGCCATGCCCTTCTGATCGGCATGCGCGTCTGTGTAGGCTCCCCGACGATGACCGAACAGTTCATTTTCCGCTAAATGCTCCGGCAAGGTGCCGCAATCCAGCGGAATGAAGGGCCCATTGCAGCGACGGCTCAGGGAATGGATGGCATGAGCAAAAAGCTCTTTACCCGTACCGGTTTCACCCGTGATCAGAACGGGTGCGTTGCTCTTTGAGAACAGCAGAGTCTGCTGGATCGCGACCATGAACTCAGGATGCGTGCCTACCATCTGTCGCAACCCCAGTTCCTCACGCAATCTGACCTGGACACTTTCCATTTCAGAGGGCTGCGAGCCCAACAACCGGAAGATACGGAGCCGCAGTTCATCTTCGCGAACTGGGGAAAACACGAAGTCGGCGGCAGCAGACACCAGTGACAATGCTTCATGGCTGCAGTCACTGGGCAGAAGGGCAAGCACCGGAATGGCCGGATCAATTTTTCGGAAGAAGTCCAGGATTTGGTCGACGAGAGTGTCACATTGTGCAATGATTAGTTGAAGTTGTTCGATTGGCAGGACATTGCAAACTAGGTCGTCCCAGGATTGCCAAAGAAGGTGGGGCAAGCCCGCACAGACTCGCGTTAAGGTGGAATCTGATGCCGGTTTGCAGCTGGAAATGATCAGAATCCTGGCCCGCATATTCGCTCCTTACCGTGTATAGCCGCCAACGCGCCCGAAAGGCAGCTTTCTTTCGTACCCGGTATTTAACGCGGTACAAGTACCAAACCCTAAAAGATGCGACCGTGAGCCAAAAATCAGCGCACTCCAGCCACGTGACTCAGTTGACAAGCTGTGTTTCTGTCTTGATAGTGACGAGCTTTGGAAAATCATTACAAACATTCTTATTAAAAACATAACTGTATTTAAATGAGGAAGGGTCGGGTGAACTCCAAGTATGGATAGCAAAATTTTGGGAAAGAGACGAGATTTCCAACGCTGCCGCTCGACTGAACGTAGGCAAAAATGTGACAGCGAAAGCCTCCAATTTCAATAAAGAATGACATCCTTCCACGAACGACCTGCAACAAGTTCAATATCAATCACTTAAAGAACCTCAAACTACAACAGAATTCAATAAGTCGCTGAATCTGGTTCGGGACCAGGGGGCTACCCGGCGCATCTCGCGTAAGCCCTTTAAATTCTGCAGCGAAAAATCCGACGGTGTTGAAAGCTGTTGAACCTTGAGGTTTTGACAGCTACAAAATTGACTACAGTCCCGTTAAGATGTCCTTGTTGCAATTCCGTAATGCATTCAATTTGAAGCATTTGTGCGTTGAGCCCGCCCCGGTCGACCCTCTGGTGTTGCACCAGGTGGTCGATGAAGTTTACCGGAAGTGTGATCAATGCTATCGGGACAGACACATTTGAGAAGCATGTTGCGCATCCAGCTTACAATCATTGGCTTGAGCAGCATCGCATTTTGAACAACTCCTCTGATCCATACAGGCCCCACTCGGCTTGCGCCTATCGAGGTCGCGAGGTGCGCCTTGGCAAGGATATTGCGATTAAAATAAGCGTTGAGGAATGCAGACGCAAAAACGCCTTGCTGAGAATCGCTGCTCAGCAAGGCGTTGGTTTTCCTGTGAATATTGGTTCGGTTAGCGCATCAGTGATGCGAGTACGGCGACACGAGCGGCGTCACTTCCACCACGGTCATCATCCCGCGGTCTTCATGCGCCAGGATGTGGCAGTGGATGACATACCACCCCGGATAATCGACAAAGCGGCTGCGCAGCTTGAAATAACCCTTGATCGTGATCTGCGTGCCATCACTCTTCTTTGCGGAAACGCCTGAAGGAATTGGAAAGACGTCCCACCAGATCCTGTGCGTGGCCGGTACTGTGGCCCGGCAAGGCTTCCACGTGGCAGGATTATCGGGATTCACCAGGCACTGTCCCGGCTGAAGTGGAGCGCTGCTATTGGTGGAGACAACATACATCGGCGTCTTTCCATCGGCCAGCGTCGCGTTCGGGGCAAAGACCTCCGTGACTTGGAACGGGTTGATGTGAATGTGGAAGGGATGCGAGATGAAGGTCGAATTGTTCGTTACAGTCCACTCTTCAACATTATTTAAGAGCACGGCCACACCAACTTCGCCGTTGAACTGTTTACCGTTAATGCTGTGAACCGCTGCCGGCGACTTGGGCGGAGCCCCGTTGGTGAACTGTTGCGGGATGGTGCCGAAGTCGATGACCTGCGTTCCTCTGACTTCGCTGTCGGTTAT
>Ga0134128_10006075_pt1 | contig 14622 bp, 11 predicted proteins | sample KB31754_FD_96462 | JGI IMG/M metagenome (GOLD analysis project Ga0134128, IMG submission 96462) | Terrestrial soil microbial communities with excess Nitrogen fertilizer from Kellogg Biological Station, Michigan, USA - KB3-175-4 | ecosystem: Environmental > Terrestrial > Soil > Unclassified ... | reverse complement strand
CGATGATCCATTATCCGGGATACGACGCTCGCGGGATGTTCATCGAGCTCAAGTCGATGCTGATCGACTCCGCGCTCTTCTTCTTCGTGTACTTCTACGGCGCGGAGGGGGAGAAGGAGTTTTACGCGCTCACCAGAACGCTGGCCTTCTGCATCAGCGTGGCCAACCTCCTGACTCTCGCCGATCTGGCGGGGATCGTGCATCTCGGCATCACGGTCGGGAGCGGGGGAGTGGAAGCGGATCGGGTGTTTGGAGTCTTCGGTCACGCCAACGACACGGCGACAGTGATCGTCTGCACGCTGCCGATGCTGGTTACCGTGGCGATCTCGAGCCGCAGCGCAGCCAGGATCTTCTGGTACGCCGGCGTGTTTGCGTCGCTCGCGGTGCTCGTCCTCACCGTCTCGCGGGGCGCTTACGTCGGCGTCATCGTCGGCTATGGGGCGGCGGTGTGGCTCTGCCGGCGCTATCTGCCGACATCGCGGGTCGTGTCCTGGACGATGATCGGCCTCACGGGCGTCGTGATTGCCGCGGGGGTGGCGGCGGCCCTGATACCCAACATCACGCAGGTGCTCAACGAGCGTCTGTTCAACCAGTCCATGGCCTCGTCGATGAGCGTCGCCTCGTCAGGGCGCACCGTAATCTGGGCGCGCGCGATCTCCACGATGGCCCTTCATCCGATCACTTTCATCACGGGTTACGGCTGGGACGTCTACAACACGATGTTCGAGCTCGTCACTCACAACTACTACCTCGATCAGTGGTTCGGGCTCGGCCTGATCGGCCTCTTCGCCTTCATCACCATCCAGTACCAGACCGTGGTCACCGCCAGGCGGGCGATCGCGCTGGCAGGGCGAACACCGATGCGTCCCTACATGATCGCGTTCGTGTTCGGCATGCTGGGGCTCGCGGTGTGCATATTCTTCGAGAATCTCGACAAGCCGTGGTCCTACGTGTGGATCTACGAGGGTTTCGCGCTGCGCGCGGCCGCCGATATCATCGAGAGAGCGGAGCGGCGCGAGCTCGAGTCCCTCAGGCAGGCGCCGCGCAAAGCTGCGGCAGGCTCGGTCGCGGTGGGCGCTCGGCTCGCAGCGCGCCGCGCTGTCGGCGAACTGAGACGCTGAGGCGTCTTGAATCACAGACAGTGACGCGCAATTTCAAAGATTCTGCAAGTGCCGCTATTGACGTTCGGGTAAACGCTGCAAGAATAGCCGCGGGTCAAACGGTGCAGCTTGCCTCGTCGCAAGGTGCCCGGGGAGACCTCCAGTGTGGACGCGAATGCGGTCATCGAACCGCAGTGTCGTTCGGGCGCCTCGCACGCGCTCGGATGACAGCGAGAACAGTCACGGTTGCATGCCGTCTGTCAGTCACGCCGGACAGCACCTCGACTTCGTCGAGCGGTCAGTTCCAACTCCCGGGGGGAGATGATGATTCGTAACCCATTACGTCATGGATTGGCGACGGCTGCCGCCGTCGCCGGGCTCGCAATCTCTGCGAGCGCATTCGCTTTCACGCCACCGCCGTTCCCGCGCATCGGCGGCATACAAGTCGGCGGCCCATTCAATTACAACGATGCCACTTACCAGGCACAGCTCGCCAAGCAGGCGGTCACGGTCCTCGAGTACTGGCCCGGCATGACCGCGGGCGGCGAGTCCATGGAGAGCGTCGTCAAGGCGATCAAGGGGATCAACCCGAACGCGCTCGTATTCCTGTACACGAATTCGGACGAGGGGTACACCTCGGGCGATGAGTCCGTCGCGTTCGCCCCGGTCGCCAGCAAGATGAATGCCATGAAGTGGTGGCTGTATCCGAACACCAGCTCGACGAGCCCCGTGCTCTCCTTCTACGGCAACGGCGGTTACACCATCAACAACACGCCCTATACGCCCAAGGACGCGAGCGGCGCGGATTCGATCGACTGGCTGACCAGGTGGTACGTGAGCACTTACTACACGGCGGTGCCGAACATCGACGGTTTGTTCATGGACAACGTGTTCACGCAGCCTCGGGTCTCCGGAGACTGGTATCGCAACGGGTCCGATCTGGCGGATACCGACCCGAAGGCCCAGGCGGCGCTACAGGCGGGTTACCAGCGCTGGTTCACCCTGGCGCGCCAGCTGATGCCGGGCAAGTACCAGATCGGCAACATCGCCACATGGGGGCAGTCGGGCTCGGTGCCGGCCGGATACCAGGGCATGGCGGATGGCGGTGAGATCGAGGGACTGATCGGGCTGTCGTGGTCGATCGAAACCTGGGGCGGCTGGCAGGCGATGGAGAAGCAGTACTTCACCATCATGTCGTCGCTCAATTCCCCGAAGCTCGCCATCTTCAATCAGTGGGGCAATCCGACCGATTACCAGGCGATGCGCTATGGCCTGACCTCGTGTCTGATGAATGACGGCTACTACAGCTTCACGGACACTTCGAAGGGTTATGCCGGGGTCGTCTGGTTCGACGAGTACAATGCGAATCTCGGCGCGGCGACCAGCACCCCGCCAGCGGGCGCCTGGCAGAAGGGCGTGTGGCGGCGCGACTTCACCAACGGCATCGCGCTGGTGAACCCGAAGGGCAACGGCCCGCAGACGGTGCAGCTCGGCGGCACGTTCGTCAAGATCAAGGGAACGCAGGACCCGTCGGTCAACAGCGGGCAAACCGTGACCTCCGTGACCCTCCAGGACAGGGATGGGATCATCCTGCTGCGCCAATCTCCGCTCAAGCAGCCCAAGGCTCCGACGAACATCAGCACCGGCTAGGGGGCCAAACGCGTGTCACCGAGCCGGGTGGATCAGGGACATCACCCGGCTTCGGGGCCAGCGATGCGGCGCGCCTGGACGAAGGCGCCGCTGCAAGCGAGATCCTCGTCGCTGAGGTTCCGCCAGCGCGGCGCAAGACGCGAGCGCGCGATGCCATCGGTGCGCATGGCTTGCAGGAGGCACGTCATCTCGAGGCCCTCGGAGCGCAGCAGACGAACATGCGTGGAGAGCGGCTCCCGGTTGATCATGTAGAGCCGCTTCCCCAAGAGGACACGCCAGAACGTCTCCGAATATGCCCGATAGCCGTTCCAGGCGGAGGTGATGCCGTGAGAGTCGAAATCGATCTGGTGCGACATCAGGCCATTTGGCTTGAGCCAGAGGGCCAGGGCGCGGTACGTACCTTCCAGATCGACGACGTGCTCGAGCACCGAGTGCGACAGCAGCACATCCACCGAGCCCCGTACGAGGACACTGGCGTCGCTCCAGGGAACGATGTAGCTCACGCTGATCCCGTCCCGGGAGCGCGCCGGGTTCGCGATGGCGTCCCGGATCCTGTCGATCCTCGAGTCCGCGAGCGAGGCGCGGAGCAACTCGTCCGTGAGGATGTGGCTGGGAAAGAGCCGCTCATCGAGATAGCCGTCGAAATCCGGCCAGCCCGCGGACGGCCTGGGCGCCCTGGCCCGGAACAATTCCACGAGCTCATCGAGGACAGCCAGGTTGGCCGCCGTATTCGCATACTTCTGGACGTCCAGGGCAAAATAGCGGCGTGCCCCGCAGAGAATCGCCGCCAGTCCAACACCGAGGGAATCACCCGGCCCGAGCTCGGCCACCGTCTCGGGAATCGCTTGCAGGCCGTTCGCCCAAAGGAGGGTGAGATGTTTCATCCACACCCAGTAAGCGTAGGACGCCGACCGGGTCACTCCCGCAGTCCGCTGGCGCAACAGGGGCTCGACGCCCGGAATGTTGGTGAGCAGGCCCTTGACCAGGGATTTGAGCACCATGCGATCTCCCGGGCTTTACCGCGCGGCTGACGGCTCGCGCTCGGCGATGAGCCGCTCTCGCCCGGCGATGAGCCGCCGCTCCTTCAGCGCGGCGTGAAGGTCACGCGCGAAGGCTGAGGAGTTGAACCTCTGCTCGTAAGTCACACCGGCGGCATCGCCGATCGCCCGCCTGAGCGCGGCATCCTCGAGAAGGACCCGCAGGCGCTCGCCGAGCTCCCGGGCGCTGCCGGTCCGGAAGAGAAGCACGTCGATCCCATCCGCGACGTAGTCCTCGATCCCGGCCGTCGCCGAGACCACCGTCGGCTTGGCGCAGCGCATCGCCTGCATCAGAACGACTTGTCCGCTGGAGATGTCAGGCCGTTTCAGCGCGATCACGACGATCCGCGCCCGCTCGATCAGGGACTGGAATTTCCGGTCCGGGACATTCCGGTAGACGGTCACGAAATCAGGTACCTCCCTGCCGAACCGGGTGGCCTCCCCGACGACGAGAACCGTCCTCGCCCGCAATCCCGTCACTGCCTCCAGAACGGTATCGAAGTCACGATTGGTCCGGCCGCCGCAAAAGACGTAACCCTCGTCAGCCAGATTTTCCGGCAGCGGCTTGCCGCTGCCGCCGCCCCAGCGCACGAAAGCCAGCTTGCCGTCGACGCCCGGATACCTGGCCGAAATTGCACGTATGAGCGGCCGGGTGTTGCAGATGACGAGATCGCAACCTGACAGCGCCAGCCGGGTGAGAGCCTCTTTCACGCTGCCGCGCAGGCCCGGGGCCCTGGGGTTCGGCGCAAACCCTACCCACACGAGTCGCAACCCGCGGCGTCTGCCCGATAGCCGGTTCAGGATGCCCAGCCAGTAACCGTTCCGATAGTAGTAGCAGATGACGAGCTTGTAGCGCCAAACGCGGCGTACCAGCCGAAACATCGTGAGCAGCGGGTCGACGAGAAAAAACACCGCCTTCGCCAGAGCGGTCCTGCGCTCTCCCCACACAGAGGCCGTACCTGAGCAATAAATATCCGCGCCGAGGCGCTGCACCAGTTCCAGCACCGGCGGGTCATTCTGGGCGGTGACGATCAGAGTCTCGGCATCATGCGGCGGCTGTGGCATTGGCATCCTCGAGCAGTTCCCCGATGCAATCCGCGAAGCGCGCCGACATGGCCTGGACAGTGAAGCGCTCCCTGACCCGGTGCGCGGCGGCGCGGCCGAGTCGCTCGCGCAGCGAGCCGTTGGTCAAGGCCCTCAGGTGCATCGTCAAGGCTTCGATGTCCCCTGGCTCGAAGAGAAACCCGTGCTCGCCATGGACCACGAGCTCGGAGGCGCCCCCGACATTGCTCATGACGACGGGCTTGCCGAGAGCCATGGACTCGAGCGCGGCGAGCGAGAAGGCCTCGACCGAGTGCGACACCAGCGTCATGACGTCGCAGGCGCCGATGAGCGGGCGCACGTCCTCCTTCAGGCCGGTGATGACGACATCCTTCTCGAGGCCGAGACGGCAGGCCGCGCGCTCGATCGAATCGCGCTCCGGACCGTCGCCGATGAGCAGTCCCTTGGCCGGCACTCCCGCGGCGCGCAGCCTCGAGACGGCATCGAGCAGATCGCCGTGCGCCTTTTCCGGGCGAAACACGGAGCAGAGACCGATCAGGTAGTCCTGGTCACCACAGCCGAGCGAGTGGCGCAAGGCACGCCGCTCCTCGGGGGAGTAGTGGTCCGTGTAATGAGCCGTGTCGATGCCGTTGTAGATCACCTCGTCGGCCGCAGGGTGTATCCCGTTGGACCGCCAGTGGGCGCGTTGACTCTCGCACACGTAGATCAGCAGATCCGAGCGGTTGAAAAGGCGTCGATAGAGCAGCATCTGAGCTCTTTCCTTGGCGCTGCGCAAGCGCGTGGTATGAAACACCGCGACGCGCTTCGGCTGGGCGTCGCTGCGGCGCATGGCGAGCCAGCCGTACAAAGTCGAGTAGGGGTTGGTGCACACGATGGCGTCGATGCCACCGCCGCCGATCAGCTCGCGCAAGCGAAGGATTGCTCCGCTGTCGATGCGACGAGAGACGTCGCAGCAGAGGACCGTGGCGAGTCGCTCCTGCCGCAGCTCCGGCAGCAGCTTCTCGTTGCGCTTCAAGTACGCCAGATGCAGCCGGAAGCGGCCGGGGTCGAGATGGTTGAGCAGTGTCACCACCTGCTTCTCGGCGCCTCCGGTCTCCAGGGAGTTGACGATGAAAAGCACTCCGGGCGTCATTTCTCGCTCGCGGTAGCGTGGATACGGACCTCTCGCCGCGAATGCGCGCCGCGCGGCGCGATGCCGAAGCGGCGATAGATCTCGAGCAAGCGGCCGACGGCAGTGTCGAGTGAAAAGCGTGTGGCGATGGTCGCGCGCGCGGCGCCGCCCAGCCGCTGCCGAAGCTGCGGGTCGCTCGTGAGGCGGGCAATGGCCGCTGCCAGCGCCACGACGTCCCCGGGTTCGACCAACAGCCCGTTGACCTCGTGCGTGATGATCTCCGGGACGCCGCCCACCGCCGTCGCGATGGTCGGCAGGCCCCAGGACATCGCCTCCAGCAACGCCATCGGCATGCCTTCCACATAGGAAGGCAGAACGAATATCGTCGCCGCCGCGAATTGTGCGCGCTTGCGCTCCGCTTCCACCCACCCCGTGAATTTCACGCGGTCGCCGAGCTCGAGCTGTGCAGTGAGCTCGCGAACCTCGTCGATGGCCCGGCCCGTACCGCTGTACACGAGCTGTAGCTGCGGAAACGCACGCGTGATCCGTGAGAAAGAGCGAGCGAGCTCCAGGACGCCCTTGTGGCGGGCCACTTCGCCGAGAAAGAGCAGGGTCGGCTGGCGTTTCTCGCGGCACTGCGCCTCATCGAGCGGCGGGAGAGGAACGGCGTTCATCAGCACTTCCAGGCGCGCTCGCGGGGCGATCCCCTGCAGCGTCGCGCGCCACGCCTCAGACAGGGCCAGCACGAGCGCCGCCCGCGTGAGCACGTCACGCACGATGCGTTGTGCGCGTGGCGAGCATTCCTCGTAGAACTGTGCGAATTCCGAGCCGTGGACGTGAAGGAGGTACGGCCTGCCGGCAAGCCGTGCGAGCAGGCAGACGACGGACTTGCGCCAGAAGGAAGCGCGGGAGGAGAGGTGCACGTGGACCAGCGGAGAATCGAGCATGGCGAGCTGCGCGGCCACCCTGGCCCAACCGGACAAGGCGGCGCAGACCTTCGTCCAGTGCGATCCAGGGCGGTGTGTCGTGACGTAGGTGCAGTCGATCTCATCGAAGAGCCCAGCCGCGACATAACCCTCGACGACCGTGCGGATGCCCCCCATGCCGGCAAGGTCGGTGCCCACCATCAGGACCGTGCGACAGGAGCGCTCCATCACTTACCAACGAAGATCAGCGACGCGGGTGCGGCTGTGCGCAGCAGCCCTGAGAACGCTTCCATGTAAGCGCTCACGGACCGCGATTCGTCACAATGCTCATCGTAATAGCGCGCACTGCTCGAGCTCGCCGCCTGCCAGGCGACGGGGTCGCGGGCGAGCCTGGCGATTGCGGCGTGCAGCTCGTTTGAGTGGCTCACCGTGGCGCCCATGCCGTTGCCGCTGATCATGCCCTCCGGGTCGAGAAACGTCACGACGGGTGTCCCTCGGGACCAGGCCTGCAGGAACGTGTTCGGGAATCCTTCCGTGTTCGAGGTGCTGACATGGACGCGAGCGCGCTCGAAGAAGGCTCCGATCTGGTGCTGAGGCACGAAGCCGTGGAAGGTGACGTTGGGGAGTGACTCGGACCGGGCACGCACCTCGTCATACAGCGCCGGGTCTTCGTCCAGGCGTGCCCCGATCAGGTGAAACGACAGGCTCGGGAGCTGCGCTGCTGCCTCGAGAAAGAGGAGCGGGCGCTTCAAGGCGCGCACGTTCGCCACCCACAGCGCATCGATGTCGCGCTCGTGCAGCGTACGGCGGGGCCCCGCGGCCTCGACGGCGGGTCCGACCACCCGGCTCTGCCGCCCGAAATTACGGACCAGGGCGCGCTGCTGCGAGGGCGTCTGAGCCAACACCAGGTCCGCGCGGGCAAGCCCCCACCGATACAACAGACGATCGCGCCAATAACGCACGAGGAGCGCGCGGGGATCGCAATCGGAGTCGCTGGCGATGCGAAAGAGCACTTTTTTGCCGTGCTGGCGCGCAAACAGCGCCACCTGCCCGAGCTCCGCGCCCGCGCAACTGGTGTAATAGATGTCGGCGTCCGCCCGGCGCAGCGCGCTCTGCAGCTTCGTCCATCGAGGATGCAGGAAGCGAACGACGGGGATCCCCTCATCGGCTCGATACGCCTTGTAAGTCTTGACACCGTCCCAGGTTGCGCCGTCGGATTGTCCGTGATCCAGGACGATCATCGACACGCGCCATCCGCGCCGGGCGAGCGCGCGAGCGAGCAGCGTATGCTGCAGCGCCTCGCCACCCGACGGCTGAGAGGAATACTCGGGCGCCAGCACGGGAAGATTCCCGAGCCCGACGAAGCACACGTGGGGGGCGGCCATCGGTTCGCTCGTGACGGTCACGATCGGAACCCAACGCGGACCGAAGCGAAACGTTCCCGCCGCCGCCGCCGTGACGCTGCCGTAAGCGGGAACGCAACTTGCGCCGGCGGCGGGGAAGCCTTTCCACGGGGAACTCCCTTGAGCACGACAACCGAAATTGCGGTCACGAGAGCCGCGGGCACGCACGCGCACGAGATTGCGCGTGGCGATCGCTTCGCCTTTGGGGACAACTGGTTACGCTACCTGAAGGTTCTCGACGACAAGAGAATAGAGCGGGCCGTCGCCAGCCTGAGGAGCATGCTCGAAGTCGAGGACTTGCTCGGCAAGTCCTTTCTCGACATCGGCAGCGGCAGCGGCATCTTCTCGCTCGCGGCCAGGCGGCTGGGCGCGCGAGTGGTCTCCTTCGACTACGACCCGCGCGCCGTGGCGTGTACGCGGGAGCTCAAGAGACGCTACTACGACAACGATGGGCAGTGGCGGGTGCAGACGGGTTCCGCCCTCGATCAGGGCTTCCTCGACGGCCTCGGCCGGTTCGACGTCGTCTATTCCTGGGGAGTGCTGCATCACACCGGAGACATGTGGGCGGCGTTGTCGAATGTTGATCGCAACGTCGCGGACGGAGGCAAGCTGTTCATTTCGCTCGCCAACGATCAGGGCGGGCCCTCGCGGCGCTGGACGACCGTGAAGATGATCTACAACAGAGTTCCTTCGCGCCTGAAGGGAGCGTTCGCCGTACTGGTCTATCTCCCGCTGGAGGTCAGAAGATTCCTCGCCAGTCTCGCGAGAGGGCGGCCACACACGTATTTTTCGTACATCCGCAACTACGGCGAGAACCGCGGCATGAGCTGGTGGCGAGACAACATAGACTGGATAGGCGGCTATCCGTTCCAGGTCAGCAAGCCCGAGGAGATCCTCGATTTCTACAGGCGGCGAAACTACACACTACTGAGGATGATTACGTGCGGACCCGGGCACGGATGCAACGAGTATGTCTTGCAGCGAAATCCGCAGGCTGAGGCCGGTCGCTGACGGAGCCACCGCAGCTCTGCGCTCCCCGTGCCTACCTTGAACGGGAACGGAACTTGCTCAATCTCGGCAGTTCAATCAGGCACCGCGGGCGCGACCCCCGCCCGTAGAAGAACAGGAGACCTGCCGATGCGCTCGTTTGTTTCCCGCTTCGCATGCGGGGCCCTGCTCGCAATGGCCGCCAGCATGGCCCTCGCTTCTCCGCCCGACCCCCCCTACACCGTAAAGCCCGGCGACACGCTGATGGTGTCGGTGTGGAAAGAGCCGGAGCTGCATCGTCCGGTCCTGATCGAGCCCGACGGGACCTTCTCGTTTCCGTTGTGCGGACAGATCGATGCCCACGACAAGACTGTCGGGCAGTTGCAGCAGGAGATCACGCAGCATCTCGCGCGCTTCATCTCAGACCCGGTCGTGACCGTATCGCTGCAGCAGATCCGCGGCAACCGCGTCTATGTGATCGGGCAGGTGAAAACTCCCGGAGCCTTCGTCGTCAACCCGCGAGTGAATGTGATTCAGGCGATCAGCATGGCGGGCGGCACGACGCCTTTCGCCTCCCTGGGTAGCATCAAGATCATCAGACGCACGGCGAACGGCGGACAGGAGGCACTGCCGTTCAACTACAACGACGTGGTGCACGGGAATAATCTGTCGCAGAACGTGACGCTGGAGGCTGGCGATGTCGTCGTCGTGCCGTAGGCTCTATGTGGCCATCGGTGCCGGAGCGATCATCGGCCTGACGTCGGGAGTGCGCGCGGACAACTGGGAGTTCGTCCCGCGCATCGAGGGCGGCGGGACCTATAACGACAACTATCGTCTGGCGGAGAACTCGGCCGACAAGCTGCGTGTCTACGGGCCTTACATCGATGCATCGCTGAACGCGCAGATCGTCGGGCCCTCTGGCTCGAAGTTCCAGATCATCCCGCGGGTTCACTCGACATTCTTCCCGACCGATCACGCGGATCAGTCGACGGACGGCTACCTCAACTTCGACGGCGAATACAAGACGCTGCGGTCCGACTTCAACGCCATCGGACAGTATGCGAACGAAACGGTGATCTATTCCGAGCTGTTGCCGGCGACCTTTCCGGGCCTCGCGCTCGGGCAGGTGGTTGCCGCGCAGACCGGCCGTGTCAGCCTCCGCAATCGCGAGCAGCTCGGAAGCTTCAGGCCGAGCTACATCTATGACCTCACGCAAAGGCTGCATCTGAACCTCGGCGGCGAATACGACCGCGCATCCTTCAATCACGGGGCGATACAGCAGGTCGGCTACAGCAATTACATGGGCACGGCCGGACTCGGCTTCGACGTCTCGGAGCGCTCGGTGTTCACCGTGACCGGCTTCGGCTCGCGCTTTCTGCCGGAGGAGGGCGGCCACGACACGAGCACTTACGGCCTCAACCTGCAGTGGGACCTGAGGGAGTCGCAGATCGCACAGTATTATGCACGCGTCGGCGCGAACCGCTCGAGAGCCGACGCGACGTTCACCACGGTCACGACCACCACGGAGCCGGGTCCGCGTCGCACGGTCGTCAACGTCACGACCACGACCACCACCAACGAGACGGTCGCTACGAGCGGGATCACTGGCGGCGTGGGCATGGATTTGCGCTATGAGGTCACCGAAGTCAGGCTCGATCTGCTGCGCTCTTTGACGCCGAGCGACGCGGGTGCGCAGGTGATCAGCAACGAGGCGCGTTTCAGGGTCCTGCATGCGTTCGAGCCCCGCTTCTCGGGTTTCGCGGGCCTGCGCGCGGTCCAGGTGCGCGGGTCATCGAGCCGGGTGGGGCTCACGATCCAGGGCGAGGACTACGTCGCCGCCGAGACCGGCTTGGACTACCAGATCACGCAGAACTACCGGGTGGAGGGCACGTACTACTACACCTGGCAGCGCTTCCAGGGCGAGCCGACCGCGAACTCCAACGCCGTCGCACTCGCGATCATCTATCAGCCTCTGAGCCGCTATGAGCCCCTGCCCGAGCTCACCGGCATCCCGCAGGAGCGATGAACATGGCGGAACACGTCATCGAAGAGAGCACCACCCCGGACCTGTCGGATTATCTGGCGGCCATCAAGCGACGCCGCATGCTGCTCGCCAGCATCGCGCTGCCGATTCTCGCGATCTCGGCGGCGCTGGCGGTCGGCTTGCCCAACATCTACGTGTCTACGGGTTTGTTCAGCTTCACGGACGCCACGGTGCCGGGCGAGATGCCGGCCAATGCCAACGCGGATGCGATCCAGCGCATGCAGGAGCAGTATCGCGACGCCTACGTCGACAGCCTCGCGGGCACGGTGATGAGCGACGCGAGCTTTGCGCAGCTCGCCAAAGAAGTCCCGGGCGTGGTTCCGCCGGATACCGACACCAGCACGGCGGTGGGGGAGATCAAGCGCCGTGCACACGTCGAGACCGTGCGCACGCCGGTCCTCGACCCCAATACCGGCCGCAATCTCGACATCATCTCGGCCTTCACGGTGTCGTATGACAGCCGTGTCCCGCAGGTCGCGGCCGCGGCCGCGGGCTGGCTAAGCAACGCGTTCATCGAGGCAAACCGCCACGGCCGCCTGCTACAGGCCAAGGCGGCCGAGCAGTTCTACGACGGGCAGACGCAGCAGTATCGGCAGCAGATCGCGGACATCGAGTCGAAGCTCGCCGCCTTCAAGGCGAAGAACTACGACCAGCTTCCCGGGCTCACGGCGCTCAACATGACCGCCATGCAGACGACGCAGCGCGACCTCGACAATGTCACGCAGCAGATCGCGGCGCTGCGCCAGAACCGGATCTTCCTGCAGCAGCAGCTCGATCAGGCGAAGAACGCGGGTGATGACACGGGCATGCTTGCCCAGCTCCAGGCGGAGTACAACAAGAAGCTCGCCACATACGACCCGGACTACCCGGACATGATCGCACTGCGCCAGCAGATCGATGCCCTGAAGGAGGGCGGTGGCGCGGTCAACAGCCTGTCGCTGCCAGCGCAGCTGCGGGCGCAGGAGCAGCTGCTCGCGCAGGCGAGGCAGCGCTACAGCGAGGACTTCCCCGACGTCAAGCGCATCGAGCGGCAGATCAAAACCCTAAAGACACGCATTGCGCATGGTGAAAAGTATGCCGGCAACGCGGTCGGCAGCCCCGCTGTGGTGCAGCTGAAGACGCAGCTCAACGCCAACGAGAACCAGACCAACGCATTGGAGAAGCAGTCGAGCCAGCTGCGCCAGCAGTTGATGCAGCTCGAGGGCCGCGTCGAGACGACGCCCCAGGTGGAGCGTCAGTACAAGGCGCTCTCGCTCAACCTGCAGCTCGCGCAGACCAAGTATAACCAGCTCCTCAAGTACCAGATGGACGCCCAGCTCACCAGCCAGGCGATCGCGAGCGGTCGCAGCGACCGCATCCGCATGGTGCAGGAGCCCTCGGTCCCGCTCACGCCCGGCAAGCCCAAGCGGCTCGCGATCGCGGTCGTGGGACTGATGCTTGCGATACTGCTAGGGCTGACAGCGGTGGTGATTGCCGAGAGCGTCGATCAGAGCGTGCGAGGGAGCCGCGACATCCGCCGCGTGCTCGCGGTCTCTCCCCTCGGCGTCATACCGGAGATCCGGGACGCGGCGACCGCACGCCGGTATCGATTGCAGGTGGCAATGCTGACCGTGTGTGTGTTCGTGGGAACCGCGGTGGTGCTGATGACGGCGCGAAGTTTCTACTCTTGAACCGAACAGCTGCTCGAGCGGCGAGGTAAAAGCGACTCATGAGCCTGATCGAGGAAGTAATGCGCCGGCAGGCGCACGAGCGCGCCGCGATGCCGGGAGGGCTCGCGGCGAATTCCGGCGGCGGCGCGGCCGCTACGGCACGGCACGTGCGGCCGGCCATCGCCCCCGCGCCGGACGCGGTGGTTCAGCAGTACCGCACCGCGGCCGTGGACGCAGACGCCATGGAGCGCAACCGGGTGTTGCTGCGCGTCCAGGACGTGGCGGTCTCGCGCGCCTACAAGATCCTGCGCACCCGCGTGCTGCACCGCATGGCCGCCAACAACTGGTGCACTCTGGGCGTGACGGGCACGGCCGCTGGCGAAGGCAAGACGATCACCGCCGTGAACCTCGCCCTGGCTCTCGCACAGGACCCGAACGCTTGGGTGTTCCTGGTCGACCTCGACCTGCAGCGGCCACAACTCGGCGCCTATCTCGGCATGAGCTACGAGTATGGGCTCACCGATTACCTGACCGGGCACGCCGAGCTCGAGCAGGTCATCTACGACATCGGCATCAAACGCCTGGCCGTGGTGCCGAACGCGAGCCCCGTCGAGACTTCCTCCGAGCATTTGCGCGCGCCGCGCATGACCGACTTCGTCAACGCGCTGGAAGCGCAGACGCCGCGTCGCATCATCGTCTTCGACATGCCGCCGCTCAACGTGAGCGATGACGTCCTGGCGTTCGCGCCACGCGTGGACAGCTTCCTGCTCGTGGTCTCGCAGGGCCACACCGCGCGCCGCACGCTCGCCAACGCCAAAGAGGTGCTCTCCGAGCTCAACGTGCTCGGCGTGGTCCTCAACCGCTCCACCGAGCACAACGACAGTCCCTACTACTGATGGCGCTCGATCTCTCGGTCGTCGTTCCGCTCTACAACGAGGAGGAGAGCGTGCGACCGCTCTACGACGCCATCGTCGCCGGTGTCGCGCCGCTCGGAGTCTCCTTCGAGATCGTCTTCGTCGATGACGGCAGCCGGGACGGCACGGTGCGGCTCGCAGACGAAATCGCGCGCGGCGATCCGCGGGTGTGCCTGGTTAAATTCCGCCGCAACTACGGGCAGACGCCCGCCATGGCGGCCGGCATCGCCGAGGCGCGGGGCGAGATCATCGTGACCATGGACGGCGACCTGCAGAACGATCCCGCCGACATCGGCGAGCTGCTCGCGCGGATCGAGGAGGGGAACGACATCGTGGTCGGCTGGCGTCACGACCGCCAGGACAAGCTGTGGACGCGGAAGGTCCCCTCGCGCATCGCCAACGCGCTCATCGCGAAAGTGACGGGAGTGCCGATCCGCGACAACGGCTGCTCGCTCAAGGCGTACCGCGCCTGCCTCATCAAGCAGATTCCGCTCTACTCCGAGATGCATCGCTTCATTCCGGCGATGGCATCGATCGCCGGCCCGCGGATCGCGGAGATCCGCGTACGCCATCATGCACGGCGCTTCGGCAGCTCGAAATACGGCCTGTCGCGTGTCTACAAAGTGCTGCTCGACCTGATGGTGATCAAGACCGTCGCCTCGTTCACGGCGCGGCCGATGCTCTGGTACGGGCTGCTGTCGCTGCCCATGCTGGCCGCCGCGGCGCTGGCGCTGGGCTG
>Ga0134128_10006074_pt1 | contig 14623 bp, 12 predicted proteins | sample KB31754_FD_96462 | JGI IMG/M metagenome (GOLD analysis project Ga0134128, IMG submission 96462) | Terrestrial soil microbial communities with excess Nitrogen fertilizer from Kellogg Biological Station, Michigan, USA - KB3-175-4 | ecosystem: Environmental > Terrestrial > Soil > Unclassified ... | reverse complement strand
TGCGACCGATTTCGGCGCAATTGTTTCAGCTGGAACCTTGGGTTCGGCCGGGGCTTCGACGGGCGAAGAGTCTGGCGAAGGTAGCGCCGGGGCTGGGGCACTTACTTGCGGCGTGCGAGTGCTTGCTACTTTGGTCCAGAGCTCCGGATGCCAGCGCACATAGGCGAAGCCAGCCAACACAATCACGACCACACCCACAACGTATTTCCAGCCTCGCCTTGGGGGAGGATAGGTGTCGCTCAGGCCACTGAACGCCCATTCGCGCAGCCACGGTACATCCGCGACGGAGGCTCGCGGCAACGGCGCGGGAGTTCCGGTCGTGCTCCGATGTTCCGGCGAGGCTTGCTGTACCGGAGAGAGAGTTTGTCCGCACCGGCTGCAGAATTTGTGGCCGGGCGGATTATGATGCTGGCAAACGGCGCACAGCGCCCGCTGGAACCTGACATCCGTTGCGAAATAGGGACGACCGGATGAGGCGGCACCCGACTCGTGCTTGATTTCCTCGAGCAGATGATTGATCGCTTCCTCCCGCTTCGCAGGAGGAGTGCTGAAGTAAATCTTGGCCCAACGCCCAAGATTTTGTTCCAGCAGCGGATTCCTGAGCGGATTCAGTTCAGGAGGTGGCGCTGGCGGCGTCTTGTCCCAGACATTTGGCACAGTCAATCTCCAACCGACACAGATTAAGATACGATGTTACACATCAAATGCTCGAATCTCAGTGTGAATCGCACATGTGGAAAAATCTGAAATGTGGAAAACTCCGCCGAGCCGGACACAGCGCTTACGGGCAAGCCTTCCGATTGGAGGGCTCAAACTGGTCCTGCTGGGCATCGCGCTGCGTCGTAAATTTCCCGTCAGCGGTCTTGCCGTACAGTTCGCTGCCGGAGCAGTAGTACAGAGCGGTGTGGACGTCAACCCACACCTGAGCGTTCGGATTCCCCATATCTACCGGCGCTGGCGGAGGCTCCGCCAATCCAAGATTTACCATTAGCTTCTCAAACAAAGTCAGCTGCGGCTGAGGCGGCGTCTGCGGCTGGGTGTTCTGCGCCGGCGTCGCGTTGCCTGCCGCCTTGGTCCCCGCCGGACGAATGCCCCAGCCGGAAATCACCAGCAGCAGGATGACGCCCGCCATCACCACGTAGATATTTGCTCGCCGCCTTTGCCACTGTTGCGCCAGCCATTCCGCCCGCGGACCCTGATGGGTCTTTACCGTCTCCAGCCACTCCTGAGCTTTCTTTGCTGAACTCCAAGGATAGGGTTGAAGCTTGTTAGTCGGCGCAAACGGATCGGCCGGAACCAGACCGTTCTGAAGCGGATCAGGCGAAGCCGGATCTTCGCGAACCGGATCTGCCGGAACTATGCGAAGAGCATCCGTGACTGCGGTCTCGACCGGCGGCTGGAAATGAGCAGAGGGATGATTGGCCGGGCCGGCAGATGCGGAGTCCGGTTCCAAGGTTGGCTTCGCCTGCGGTTTGGTTTGCGGTGTGGCGGCGTTCTGCGTTGCGACAGTGGTTGGCATGGGCCGGAGTTCGGGCACTGTGAAGTCAGCGGGCGTGGCCGGTGCCGCAGTTCCCCTTGCGGTCGGTGACAAATCTGCAACGAAATTTCCATTGGTCGGATTTTCCTGCCCATATGGAATCAGCCACGGAGGATCTATTTTGCTTGTGATCTCTGGGCTCGAAACATCGAGGGGCAGCGGCAACGCCAGTCGCGCGGCTCCACATGTGCCGCAGAAGGATTCATTCTCATCAAAGAAATCGCTGCCACAGGCAGTGCAGGTGTCTGCGACACGCTTGATCGCTCGCACCCCAAATGAGGCGGGTGGCTTTGCCGCGGCGAGATCCGCCAGCAACGAGGATTCGGTTCCCAGGCGTTCGATCTGAGGTTTGATTCGTTCCAGAGCTTCCAACATGCTCTGTCGCTCCGACGCGAGGGCCTCCTTCCACTTCATCCGGGCTGCCGTCACCATGGCCTCGCTCAACAAGCCGGCCATCAGCTCCGCAGTACGCAGGTCGGCCTCACGGAAAGAATTCACGCGAGCAAAACGCAGCTCGAGTACACCTGCAACCTGGCCAGCGTGATAAACCGGCACAGCGATGAAGGCTTTGACATCACGACTGCGGAAGAGGTCACTGCGTATGTGCAGGCTCGAAGTGACATCGGGATAATTCAGAGCAGATCCCCTGCTGAGACAATCTGCGGAGAGTGCAGAAGCGGGCGCTACGCGGGTTCCCGCGTCAATGACCGCGCTGCCCGTAGCGGCGCGATAAACGAGTTCTCCCTTTTCGAGAATGCCGATCGCCGTACCCGAGGCGTTGGTGACCTTCTGCACTCTCTCGGCGACGAGTTCAGACGCGGCCGCCAGATCGAGTTGCAGAGTTTGAATAAGCTTTTGGGTTTCTACGATCGCGGACAGATTTTCCGCGAAGTCGGCCTGGAATCCCTTGGCACGCAAGCGATCGTTGTGCTGCTGGAGCACGTAAGCGGCCGAGAGCAGTTGCTGAAACGAAGCCTCGTCAAGCAGAGGCTTACGTTGCGGGCTGGTAGCAGTTTGGGTCACAAGATCGATATCCCGCCAGCCGGTGAGGGATCCCGGGAAGTCTATTGTAATGCAATCCACAATCCAAACCTCCTCCCCAAAGCGTGCGCTGAAGTTACCAATGTTTTGATGTCAAGATGAGGAACCGGGTTCGAAGGCCGCCGCAACTAACTGTAAAGTAAAAGCCTTGCGACGTAGAGATATATCCGAAAAAGGCCAGCCGTGGGGATGGGAAGACCAGTGTTGCATTTTTCTTCGAGCCCTGGTGTGCAAACTTATGCACTTTCAACGCGCCGGCGGCTTTTCCGATGCGAAAACAGACCTTGTCCTCATGAGGCGTTTTCAATGGCAGCGTCGTGTCGGCAGGTTCTGACATGCCGAGCTCTTGTTGCCGAGAAAGATACGCGAAAATCGTGGGCCGCTGGGATATCAGGTTTAGCCTGCGCGCGGCTATCGTCTGGGGACGGGTAATTCCACGGTCATGCGCGTGCCCTTACCTGGCGCGCTTTCGGCGGCGATCGATCCGCCGTATGCTTCGACCAGGGCCTTTACGATGGCCAGGCCCAGGCCGAAACCTCCGGTAGCGCGGGTGCGAGAGCGATCTCCACGATAGAAGCGATCGAAGATGCGGGGCAGATCGCTCGGGGAAATGCCGGCGCCGTGGTCCTGAAAAGTAATCTGCGCCTTCTCGCCAACGCGAGCGACTGCGACTTCGACCGACGATCCTTCGGGACTGTAGCGGACCGCATTCTCCAGCAGGTTCGTCCACACCAGTTGCAAGTCTTCGGGGTCGGCGAGAAAAAGAGCCGGGCCGTTGGTGGCCAGATGGATGGTCGTCTTGCGGGATTGGGCCAGGCTTCGAATTCTCTCTACGGCTTCTTCGCAGGTGGAGTTTATGTCAATAAACTCGAGCTCGCGTCCCTGCCCATTCTGCGCCCACTGTTCGGCGCGGGCGAGGCGAAGCATCCAGTGCAGAAGTTGCTCCAGCCGCTCCAGGTCCTGCAGTGACGCCTGCAAGCCTGCGCGATATTCCTCCGAGCTGCGCGGCCGCTGCAGCAACGACTGCAGCGTAGACTTCAGCACCGCCACCGGCGTCTTCAATTCGTGCGCGGCATTGGCCACAAATTCCCGCTGCTGCTTAAACGAGTATTCCAGCCGCGCCAGCATCTGGATCATGGATTCGGTCAGGGGACGAAGCTCCTCGATGTCCTCGGCTTCTTTGGGTGGCTGCAGCTTCCATCTCTGGGTGGAAACCAGGGAGGCCTGCCGTGCCAGAATCTGCAAGGGCAAGAGACCGCGCCGAATTTTCCATGAAGCCAGCCAGGTAGTTGCGCCCAGCAGGAGCAAGCCGGCGCTTGCAATGGCGGCCAGCGCTGCCTTCGCTTGCTGCCGTATCCGCACGGTTGGCGAGGCGTACACGATGGTCAGGGTTTGCGGCTGGACGGATGCGTTGTCTGGCCGGTCCAGTATCGGAACGTGGGTCATCCTCACGGCGTGGTAGGGAACTCCTGCCCAGGAGAAATTCCAGTGCTGGCTGGGGCCCGGCTGTAACTGCAGACCCTCGGGCCAGTCTTCGGAGCGAGTGAGAAATCCGGTGCGATCGGCCCACACCATGAACTGGTCAGGATGGGTCTGGTCAATCGACTCGGGCAGAAGGCTGTTGTCAAAGTACACGTGGCCGCTGCCGTCGTCTGTATAGCGCACCAATACCGCCACGCTGGTGGCATGGGCCTGCATGGCGACATCGAGAGTGGAGAGCAGCCGCCAGTAGGTGACGATCACGCCGATCACCATCAGGCCGGTGGTGAGGATCGCCTGGGAGAGCAATACTGAAGCAATCAGCCGCCGCTGGATTGAGTCGCGCTGCATGTTCTTTCGTTCGGAATCTGTTTCCAAATCAGTCCTGCAACATGTAGCCCTGGCCGCGCAGGGTGCGGATCAGCTGTCGCGATGAGCCTTCATTCAGCTTGCGCCGCAGCCCAGAGATATAAACTTCGATCACGTTGCTGAATTTTTCCCAGTTGTAATCGTAGAGATGCTCCAGCAGCTCGGTCTTTGAAACCACGGCGCGGGGTCGGTGCACCAGATACTCGAGCACGCGATATTCCATGGCGGTCAACGTGATAGCTTTGCCGCCGCGGTGCACGGTGCGGTTGACCGTATTCAGCTCGAGATCGCCGATGGTGACGACCGGAGAGGGCTGGCCCTTCCCGCGACGGATCAGAGCTTTCGTCCGCGCCAGCAGTTCCCCCAGGTCAAACGGTTTGGTGAGGTAGTCGTCGGCGCCGGCGTTGAGCAAAGCGATGACGGACTCCTTGTCGTCGCGGGCGGTCAGCACCAGGACAGGAGTGTGCTGTCCGGACTGCCGGATTCTGCCCAGCAATTCCATCCCGCCCAGCTTGGGCAGCATGAGGTCGAGCAGCACCACGTCGTAGGCGTTCGATTCCGCTAGAAATAGTCCTTCCTGGCCGTCGGAGGCAACGTCCACAGCGTAGCCGGCACTCTCGCGCAAACTGCGGGCTACGTTCTCGGCCAGTCGGGTTTCGTCTTCCACCACCAGAACGCGCACTGGATATCTCCTGCAAGCGATTCTATCCGTGATCGGACCCATTTTGGGACGCGCCTTCCGGTTCAGGCAGGACCGGAAAGTTCGCGGCCCAAGGGTCATCGACCAAAATGTGTCATTCACAAGGGTTTAAGCCGGGAGCCTTCGTGCCTCGGTCGGGGAAAAGACTGCAAAACCTTGCATTTTAGCTTCTAGCTGCCATTCGGGACATCCCGTAAGTAATTGATAAATAACAATCTGTGGCGTGATCAGCGGCAATCGAATCCCGGCAGCATAATTGCATTCCTCAGGATGGGGCGTGATCCCAGGATCGTCCGGCGCTTTCCCCTGAGCCAGCCAAAAGTCCGACCCCTCGAGGCAATAATGGCGTACAAGGAAACGTTTTGGATGGCTTGTGACTCGACCGAACAGATGCGGGCCGAGTATGGTCCCTTTCACACCCGCGCCGAGGCCGAACAAGAAGCCAGGAAATTGGCCTTCGGCTATTTGCTGCGCTACGAACACATCATCGGCGACAACGAAGACATCCAGGAAGTGCGCTGCATCTTCGTTGAGCTGCCTGCAGGCCCGGTCGCCGTTCCGGCTCGCCTGATTCGCAAGCTTCACACCCGCTGCGCCACCTGCGGCGAAACCGCCGTTCACGATGAAGCCTGGCAGGCTGAAGTATGGGCTGACATCCACGAATTTGAGCACACCCGGCATCGGGTTCGTCTTTTCGAACAAACCCGGGCGGACGGGCTGAAGGAAATCGCCGACTGGCGCGACACCTGCGCCTGAGCTCGGGTTCAAAGTTCAAGTTTCAAGGCTTCAACGTCTTAGGCGCGTTCGTCCGCGAGACTTTGTAACCCGAAACCTTGAAACCTTGTTCCTACCAGGTGAATCGCAAGTGATTTTTTGGTAATCTGTTGGCCGAGTTCGGCTGGCAACGGCCTCTTCCGAAAAAATCATGATGCTGTTCATTTCTGTCCTTTTGGCGCTCATTCCATTACTGGGCATTGCGTGGATCGCGTTCTATGGTTCGATTACGACCGTGGACGGACTGTTCATGTCCCTGATTCTGGCGTCAATGTCGGGCATCGTGGGCTTGAATGTTCTCATCGAGTTGAAGAAGCAACGTTCGGGGGCGCAGAGCTTTTCGACGGCGACCTCGACGGCGTCAGGTGGACTCAGGCAGCGGGGTAAAGTGGAGAGCGTCCAGTTCTATGAGTCCGGCGTCGGCCAGCCCAACAAGTCTGTCGTGACTCTGTCTGACGGGGGCAGCGCGTCGAACTTGCTGGTGTTCGAAGGAGACATGCGAAACGCCCTCCCCGTGGGCCAGAAGGTTGACGTAACTTTCCGCAAGGAAAGCGGACACAACGTCCTGGTGGACGTCGACTACGCCTGATTGGTTTTGAGGGGCGCGGGCGCCCTCACCCGCGAAGCCAGATCCACTGATTAGTACGTTTCCGGAAGTGGGCGCGACGCCCGGCCGACAGCCGGCGAGACGCCGGCGCTACGATGTTCGCTACGCTGGTTCAAAAGCCAGATTACGAACGTAACTGTAGAAAAGCCTTTTCCCGCTGTGTGCCCGCCACGATTGCAGTACAAATTCTTCTAAGGACGAGTGTTCCAGGTCCGGGAAACCCGTTGCGTCGAAGGAGGGGAAATGCCGCAATCTGGTGAAGAGCGTACGACGCAGCCCTCCATGCTGGTGCGCGCGGACGAGATCCAGCAGCAGATTCAGCAGCTTTCTGGGCGTGATCTTCAACTCTGGTCAATCGGAATTCTGGTCATTCTTGTGCTGACGTCTGGACTGTTGGCGCTGCTGGTTCCGAACCTGGTGTGGGCACAGCGCATGGTCCACGTCGAGCACTCCTATCTGCCGCAACTTTTTTTCGGACTAATTTGCCTGATTCTGCTTTTCAATATTTATCTGTTGTCGCAGAAAAAGACTCTGAACAACACGCGCCTGGCCCTGATTCGTGAACTAGTCCTCAACGAGCGCCTAGAGAGCCTGTCTCTGATTGACCCGCTTACGCAGCTTCTCAACCGCCGGGCGTTGAATGAACTGGTTCCCCGCGAAGTGGCGCGCGCCAACCGGTTGGGCAACAGCCTGACTTTCATGGCGATTGATTTGAACGGGTTCGGCGACCTCAGCTCCAAGTTCGGCGCGCTTGAAGGCGACAAAGTCCTGGTCGACTTCGCCAAAATATTGAAAGCCGTCTTTCGAGGCGCCGACCTGGCATTTCGCCAGAGTGGAGACCAGTTTCTTATCATGATGCCGGACACCACCGAAGAGCAGGCCGATTTCCCGGTGCAGAGGATTCTTCGGGAAGTAGACCAGTGGAACCTGGCCAGCAAGAAGGACTACGAACTCTCGTTCAGCTGGGCCCTGGCGCCTTATGTCACCGGATCCGACGCCGAAGATGTCCTGCGCACCGTCGATCGTAAGATGTACTCCAAGAAGCACAACCTGGTGCCCATGTTCTGAGGGCGTTCCTTAGTGGAAACTTGGATTCGGCCTGAGCCTTGAGCTACCATGCAGCGGGAGTTTGGTTGTGCGCTCTCACCTTCGATGGCTTCTCCGCTCGCTCGTCAGGAGCGTGCTCGTCCTGAGCGCGTTCTCCGTTGCGTTCGCCGGCGATGCTCAGTGGATTGAAGTCAAGTCCCCACATTTTTCCGTCGTGACCGATGCAGGCGAAAAGCGCGGACGAGAGACTGCCATGCGCTTCGAGCAGATGCGGGCCGTCTTCGGTGCCTTATTGACGAAGGCAAACGTGAATATTCCCGTGCCGCTGCAGATTGTTGCCTTCCGCAATTCCAAGGAGCTCAGACAAGTTGCGCCCCTGTGGAACGGAAAGCCAGTGTAGCTGACCGGGTTGTTCCAAGGCGGAGAAGACCGCAGCTTCATCATGCTGGACATGTCGGCTGAGAATCCCTGGGTTGTGATCTTCCACGAATACGCCCACCAACTCATGAACGGCGTGCTGACCGCGAGAGTGGATCCGTGGTTTGAAGAAGGATTTGCCGAGTACTTCTCCAGCATCGAGGTCGACAGCAAAGAGGCCCGAGTGGGCAAGATCCCGGACTATGAGTACCTGATGCTGCAACAGAACAGCATGATGAAAGTCAGCGATCTTTTCCGGGTACGGCAGAATTCCCCGACTTATAACGAGAGTGGAAGCCATCGCTCCATCTTCTACGCCGAATCAAGCATCGTGGTGCATTATCTCTATGACAACAGCCTGATTCCCCGGCTGTCCCAATATTTCGCGCTGAAGCTCGATCAGAATGTCCCGGTCGAAGAGGCCATTCAGCAGAGTCTGGGAATGAGTGCGGCCGATTTCGACAAGATCTTGCGCAACTACGTGAGCGGCGGACACTATAAGTACTTTCCGATGCCGACGCCTGCGAACATTGTCAGCAGCGAGTACGAGGTGCGACCGCTTGACCTGGCTGATAGCAGTGCTGTGCTGGCCGATATTCATTTGCACTCGCCGGATTACCACGAGAAGGCGATCGCGGAATTTCAGGAGATCCTGAAGAGCAATCCCGATAACGCGGCGGCTTGCCGCGGTCTGGGATATGCCTATCTGCAGCAGAAGAATTTCAGCCAGGCCGCAAACTACTTTAAGCGGGCGGCGCAGGCCGATCCCAAGGACCCACGCGTACATTATTACTCCGCCCTCATGATGAGCCGCGAAGGCGCATTGAGCGACCACTCCGATTTGGTGGAAATGATCAAACACCTCGATACTGCGATTGCACTCGATCCTAATTTTGCCGATCCATACAGTTTACTGGCGTTTGCCCAGATGTCGGCAGGAGATCCGGCCAAGGGACTCCTCAGCATGCAGAAGGCGGTGTCTCTCAGTCCTCGAAACCAACGTTACCAGTTCAATCTGGCGCAGATGTATCTGAACAACCGCCAGGCGGATCCGGCAATCGCAGTCTTGGAGGGGTTAGCCAGGACGGGCAGCCCGGAAGTGGCGGCCAGGGCTGGAGAAACGCTTCAGCAAGCTTTGCAATTCAAGGCTGCGATGCCCGAACAGCAGGCAGCGGGTCCCGGAGTTGGGCCGGGAAACGATGGGGCAGAGCCGGCTGGCGCCTCGACAAGGACGGAGAGGAGCCCGGCGGCCCAAGAGGGAGTGGGAGAGATTACGAATCGAACTCCGTCCCGCTATCTTAAAGGCACAATCGTGAGCGTCGACTGCTCCTCGCCGCCCGCGGCTACGCTGACGGTTATTTCGGGCGGACGGAGCTGGACGATGCAGGTATCGGACAGCAAGCATGTGTTGCTGATCGGAGCGGACGCGTTTTCGTGCGCGTGGAGCAAACAGAAGGTCGCGCTTAATTACCGGGAAACAGGGGTTGGAATGGGGCGGATAGTATCCATCGAGGTTCAGTGAAATTCAGCATGGCCAGAGCCCCGCTAGTCCGCCACCTTTCCGTTCTGTTGCTTCTCATTGCCCTTCGCAGCCCGGCGAATGCTTCAAATCTGGAGACCTGGAAAGCCAACCAGGACGCGGCGGCGAAGGCCTCGAAGCTGGCGCATTTTCCGGAAGCCGAAAAATTCCTGCTGGCCAACAAAGGACTGGCCGAGACCTTTTCTTCGACGGACGCGCGACTTCCGCGCACTGTTTTTGACTTGGCCCAAGTCTATCGGGCGGAGGGCAAATACTCCGATGCCCTGCCTCTGTACGAACGAGCACTGCAGATCTATGTGCAACTTTACGGTCCAGAATCGAAGGAACTCGCTGACACGCTCGACGGAGAAGGCGAGCTATACAAGAGCTTGAATGACTATGTCCACGCTGAAGGGCTTTTGGTGAAATCATTGGTGATGAGGCAGAACCTTCTGCCTGCGGACAGCACGGACGTCGCCCAGAGCAAGAACGATTTGGGAGAGGTATATACCGCTACCGGAGCGTTCGACAAAGCCGAACCACTTCTGATGGAGGCTTTAGCCGATCGTAAGAAAGCGGGTGCGCAGACCCCCGGCGTAGCCGAGTCGTTGCAGGCGCTGGGCATCTTGTACCGGAAGACGGATCGGGTAACGGAATCCGAGTCGGCATTCCGTGACGCGGTCAGCATTTATGGAAAAACACTTGGGGGCGGGCATCCCGATTATGCGAATGCACTCGAGAACTTGGCTTTGACCTGTGAAGCCAGGCGAGAGTTTGATACCGCTGAGCCCTTATTGTATCGAGTGCTCGAGATCAGAAAGTCCGTCTTCGGTCCCGAACACCGCGATGTGGCGGCCAGCCTTGACAACCTGGCGGAACTGGAAAGACTGGAGCAAAAACCGCAGGAAGCGGCGGCACTTTACGAACAGGCCATTCCCTTGTGGGAAAAAATTCTGGGCCCCGCTAGTCCGGATCTCGCACCTGACCTCAATAATCTCGCCGCCATCTACGAACTAGACACGAAAAGAGAGAAGGCCGAACCGTTGTTCTTGCGTGCGATTGCATTGGATGAAAAGTCGTTCGGGCCAGAGAGCCCGGAAGTGGGGACAGACCTGAACAATCTCGGATTATTGTATCTGCTGAGCAGAAGATATGACGATGCGCAGAGGGTTTATCAACGAGCATTGGCAATCCGGATAAAGGCGTTCGGTGAATCGGACCCAGCGGTAGCAGAAACGATGGGCGGTTATGCTTCGGCATTGCACGGTTTGCACCGCGATAGAGAAGCGCGACAAATGGAGGATCGACTCCACGCTACAACTACAAACCAGGGCGGAACACTTCAAAAGTGAATCCAGCAGTCGGCAACGATTGCATATCTCTCCGATCTACGGCTTGATACGAATCGAGAGAAGTCCGACCAGTCGTTCCCTGTAGAGATCAGAGTCTTTCGCCTGGCGTAAGGATAGAACTCTTACGCTCGGGCACCACGACGTAACCCTTTTCACCACAGCCATACACGCGATTTCGGCGGATTCCCCAGAACCACCAGTGGGCGGCGATATATGAGCACAGCACGGCATCAATCTGGTATTCGACGGGTTTCAGCTTGCCAGTGTCGGGTATGGCAGAAAAATGCAACGACAATGCGGGATGAAGCAGCGGGAGTCGCGAGAGCATCAGCCTGCGCAAGCGGCGCAGTTCTCTTGCACGAGATGCGCGCCGGCCGCGCTTCTACTTCACAATCCTGGGCAAATTGAAAAGATTGACCGTCGCAGCGTGGGGATGTACTTCGATTTGAAATCGACCCTTCTCCCGGGCGTTCATCTCCGCGCCGTGGCCGAAGCCCAGGTCTGAGAGCTTCTCACTGAACGACAGAACCTTTTGGGCAAAAGGGCGGCCGAGATTGGCGGCGTGGCGCCCGGCGTAGAAGCGGCGAAATTCCTGGTTCATTGCACATTCAGAGTCGCGGATACCGGTGCGGTTGCGGATGACCAGCGGAGCGTCCACCGCGACGACCGCACTGCCGTCTCCGGCCTCCATTTGGATCCAACGCAGAATCTCGTCAGAATCTTCCAACCGGCTCAGGTTTCGGAGATGCAGATCCTCACGGCTGATTCCGATCGAGGCCAGGCCGCTCGGCTTGCCATACCAGCCCAGGTCGACTCCCAGAAAGACGACATCGCCGAGCCGCTCATGTTCGCGGGATTAGTTCGACCGGGTTGCCAACCGCGATGCGGCCCGGAGTTACGATGTAGCTGTTGAGTCCCCGTACGCCGCCGAACTCCCTTTGTACGCGACGCAACACGTTCAGATCCTGATTACCCGAATCGGGGTCGAATGTCGTCATGATGCAGCGAGCGCGGAGATCGTCCATGCCGATGATGGCTTTGCCGATGCGCAAGCGCGCCCCCTCCCATTGACGCTCGGCGAGTCCTTCAACGCCTCCGAGGACCAGGTTGGGGCGAAAGCGCCGCCTGTCGTAGCCTACCGCGGCAAACGCCCCGTCCGTCATGACCAGGAGGGGAAGTACATCGAAACGGTCATCCGCGTCGCTGCGGACGAGGCGGGTTCCCGCGCCAGCTGCCTTCTCGATATCGAGAGCGACGTCCTTTGCATCCCAGGGACGCCCATCCACCAGCACCTCGCCATTCTCCTTCACCTCAGCTTTATGCCGCAGAAGATCGGGCCTGGTTCGCGCCGAGAGGATTCGCCCCCTGGCGTTTCGTACTTGGATGATCCGGTCGCCGGCGATGCCGTGCTCGGTAATGTCGGCGGCATCCAGTTGTTCGCCGGCCATGGACTTCACTGGATAACGCCAGAGTTCTTTAATCAACATGAGTTGTAATTCCCGTGCGGACGGCGGCCTTTAGGCGAAAACGACGCAACTAAAGGCGTTGAGGGGACAGGGTTCTTGCAGCGGGCTCATCCACCATCCAGATTAGTTTGCCGTTGACCGGGCACACCTTTTGCGACGGCAGATCCGCGCTCTTGTTCTCCAGTACTTCCCGGAGGGTTGCCGCTTTGTCGGCTCCACTCAGCAGAAAGATCACACACGCCGCGGCATTCAGGACCGGAAAAGTGAACGTGATGCGGTAAGTGTTGAATTTGGGCACCCAGTTGGCGACTACCAGACGCTTTGTTTCGTTCAGCGCCGATGTGCCGGGAAAGAGGGAAGCGGTGTGTCCGTCGGGTCCGACGCCCAGGAAAATCAGATCGAACCGCGGAAATTCGCCTGGAGATAAGTGAAAAAAATCCTTGAGGGTCTGCTCATATTGCAGGGCCGCCGCAGCAGCATCTTTTTCCTCGGCACAAATGCGAGAAACATTTTCCGGATGCACCGGGACCTTGGACAACAGTGCCTCATTGGCCATGCGGTAATTGCTCTCCGGATGGTCGGGAGGCACGTGGCGCTCGTCGCCCCAGAAAATACCAATCTTGTCCCATGCGATGCCGGGCTTGGTGGCCAGCAGGGAGTATAGGGTCCTGGGCGTCGACCCACCGGAGAGAGCCAAGGTGAATCTGCCTTTGGCCCCCACCGCCGCGGAGGCCTGGGCCGCGAATTCGGCCGCCGCAGCCTCAAACAAATCCGTGGCAGTTTTCAGAATTCGAATTTCAGGTTGCCTCGGCATGTTGAATCTCTAGCATCGCGGCACTCTTGACCAGCGCGCAGCGCGCGGCGCCCAGCAGCGCGATCCGGTCGTTGGTGATTACCTTGACCGGCATCGACTCCAGCAAAGCTTGCATCCTACCTTTGCCGGTGAAGGCCTGCATGAACAAAGGCCCGGAGAGTTTGGCCAACATTTTGGGGGCGATCCCGCCGCCCAGATAAATCCCCCCAGTGGCCATAATCTTGAGCGCCAGATTACCAGCTTCGGCCCCGTAGATCGAGACAAACAAGTCCAGGGCGTGTTCGCATAGGCCGCACTTGCCGTCGATGCCGGCGCGAGAGATTGCCGCCGCCGGATCGGACTGGGACATTTCCTCGATGAGCCATGGTGGAGCTGTGCCACGTCCGGTGTCGCGGAGAAAGCTGAAAACATTGACCAGACCCGGACCGGACACGATTCGCTCGTAACTGACGTGACCGAAGCGGACATGAAGATAATTGAAGAGTTCCACTTCCAGTTGGTTGCGCGGAGCAAAATCCGCGTGCCCGCCCTCGCAGGCGAACACGTGGTACTTCGAGCCGTCCCAGTACATTCCGGCTTGCCCCAGCCCGGTACCGGCGGCGATCACGGCCTGGTTTCCTACCGGCTGTTCCTTGACCTGGTTGAGCGAGACCACATCCTTGGCGTCGAGAGCGGGAATGCCCCAGGCATTAGCTTCGAGATCATTAATCAAGAATGCTTTTTTGATTTTGAGCTCTTTGGCCAGACGCTTGGATTCGATGATCCACGGCAGGTTGGAAGCCTCCACGCGTCCGTTGCGCACCGGACCGGCAATGCCAAAGCAGGCCGTGTCCGGGTTCAGCTTTGACGAATCCACGAACTTGGCAACGATTTCCTCGAGGCCGGAGTAGTCGCGGCTGGGAAAGATGGAAGCGGAAACCAGGCTGAAGCGGCCGTCCATGGCATCGAAAAATGCCAGTCGAGCGTGGGTACCTCCAATGTCGCCTGCCAGAATCATTTCTCGAAATCCCTCCAGTGACGGCCATCCCGTTCCAGCAGATCTTCGGCCTCTTTAGGGCCCCAGGTGCCGGCGGCATAGTTGGGAAAATTGCGTGCCGGTAACGCTTTCCAGACGTCCAGCACCGGGCTGACCACGCACCACCCGGCCTCGACCATGTCCGCGCGCTGGAACAAGGTGGCGTCGCCGATCATACAATCGTGCAGCAGTCGCTCATAACCCGTGCTGGCAACTGCTTTGAAATAGTCGTTGTATTCGAAGCTCATGTTCACCGCGCCCAGTCGCATGGCGGGCCCAGGCTCCTTGGCGGCGAAGCGGAGCGAAATACCTTCTTGTGGCTGGATATTGAGCACCAGTTGGTTCGGCATTAGATTTTCTACCGGCGTGTCACGGAACAGCACAAAGGGCGCGCGCCGAAATTGGATGACGATGCTGGTGCTACGGCTGGGCAGGTGTTTGCCGGTGCGCAGGTAGAAGGGAACGTCGGCCCAGCGCCAGTTATCG
>Ga0134128_10006073_pt1 | contig 14624 bp, 13 predicted proteins | sample KB31754_FD_96462 | JGI IMG/M metagenome (GOLD analysis project Ga0134128, IMG submission 96462) | Terrestrial soil microbial communities with excess Nitrogen fertilizer from Kellogg Biological Station, Michigan, USA - KB3-175-4 | ecosystem: Environmental > Terrestrial > Soil > Unclassified ... | reverse complement strand
TGACGCCGAACGGATCGCGCGCGGCCAGAAATTCTCCTGTCTCGGTATCCACGACCACGAAGGCATACATGCCTTTGAGACGTTTCAGCGCGCTCGCGCCCCAGATTTGCAAGGCATTGACCAGAACCTCGGTGTCGCTCTTGGTGCGGAAAGCGATGCCGGATTGCTCCAGCTCGCGGCGCAGTTCGGCATGGTTGTAGATTTCGCCGTTGAACGAGATCAGAAGCCGCCGGTCGAATGACGCCACCGGCTGTGCGCCACCAGCGGCATCGACAATGCGCAAGCGGCGCGTGGCCATGGCGATATTGGGGCGCGGACTAATCAGTGGATCGGTGACGTCGCCGCGATGAAGAATCCCCTCAATCAGTTGGCGGACTGCGTTTTCCGCCCCTGGCCAATCAACCGCAACCGCAATGCCGCACATGAAATGGAAAGCCTCGAAAATGGAGGCTTGACCTTAGACGCGGCTGGTTAACGCCCCGATAACCATGTTCAGGATCGCGAGAGCGGAAAATCCTTTTCCTGCCAGGCCTTAAGCCCATCCCGAAGGGCGGCAGTGTGGACAAAGCCCAGCTCGCGCAAGGTGGCGGCTGCCAGGATTGCCATCTCGCCGGTCCCGCAACAGACCACAATGCGGCGCGCCGCATCCGGCAATCGCCGGTCGGCCTGCAACTCCAGTTGGCCGCGCGGCAGGTTGACCGCGCCGGGAATGTGGCCCGCCTCAAACGCGTCACGCTCGCGCACGTCCAACAGAACGGCGTCGCCCCATTCCTGCGACAACTCCTCGGCGCTGACGAAGGAAATTCTATCTGAAGCTTCCGCCAGAAGCTGGAAAAGCGGCTTGCCGCCATGGATATTGACACGCAGCGCTTCGGTGAGATGGGCGGGAAGCTCGAGATCGAGCCCCTTCATCATCGCCACGAAGGATTCCCGGTCGCGGTTCTGCAAACGGGGATTGGTGGCGATCTCATCGCCCAGGGTGGAATGGCCCTGGCCCTTATAGTCATGCGCGGGATGGATCAGGAGCGCAGGATCGAGCGTCAGCACGCGATGGAACAGGCTGTCATAGAGCGCGTCCGGATCGCCGGTGGGAAGATCGATGCGGCCCGCGCCCCCGATCAACAGCGTGTCGCCGGTGAAGAGATGGCCCTCGGCCACCAGGCACATGGAATCCCTGGTGTGCCCCGGCGTGTGCAACGTTTGGAGCGTGATGTCGCCCACCTTGAGCTTTTCGCCGTCATCGAGAAAGAATTCGGCATAAGGCGCGGGCGACAGGCGATGCGCCACCACGCCGGCGTTCAATTTTTGGCCCATTTCCCTGGCCGCGGAGAAATGATCGGCATGGGTATGCGTGTCGAGTACATAACGGATGTGCAGGCCGTGTCTGGCCGCAAGGAAAGGATAATGATCGATCTGATGCAGATTGGGGTCGATCACGATCGCGGCTCGCGTCTTTTCACAGCCCAGGAGGTAGGACTGGCAACCGCCACTTGAGATGTGTTCAAAAATCATATGCGCTCGCGCCTCTCCATGAATCTGCCAGAAACGCGCTTCTATGGCGACCGCAATCGGGCCCGGAATACACGATCCTTCTTGAGCGCATATTCCCGCGCCATCGCTTTGCGTTTGCTTTTGTGCTTTTCCGCATAAAGCAGTTCCCAGGTGCGCCCGCGAGTGGATTTGGCGCCGCGCCGGCCCCGGCCCTGGCCGTTATGCTCGGCCAGGCGCCGTTCCAGGTCCAGCGTCCAGCCCACATAGGTGACGCAGCGTCCGCCTTTGGTTTTCGTTGCCAACACATAGACGTAGCAAACCATCGCCAACATGTGCCGCGTTCCCTGCATGGCTGGCAAGGCGCCAAAACCGGGTTGTCCCGTGACCGAGGCGGGACTATATCGCTGCCCAAGCAATGATTGCTTGCGCAATTATTGCCCATAGCGGGAACGGGGATATGTCGCCATTATATCGCGCCACGCATTACGGGATGAAAAATTCCGTCGGCTATCTGATCCGGCGCAGCACCAATCTGATCCTGCCGCAGATGGAAGGGCTGTTCGCGGACGAATCGCTCACCTTCTCGCAATGGACCGTGTTGATGGCGCTGCGCGAATGGGGCCAGTCCACCGCGGCGGATGTGGCGCGCCATATCTGCCATGATGCCGGTTCGCTCACCCGCATCCTCGACGAACTGGAAGGCCGCGGCCTGATCACCCGCGTCCGCAGTGAAACCGACAGAAGGGTGGTGGCGCTTACTCTCACCACCAAGGGGCTCAGCACGGTGGAAAATCTTCTTCCCCGCGTGGTGGAATTCTGGAACGGATTGCTGGGCGATTTCAGCCATCCAGAAGTTAAACTATTGATCAAACTGCTGACCCGGCTGGTGGCCGCCGCCGGCGAGCAGCGCATCCTGCCGCGCCGCCGGCGGGCGTTTTCCGCGCCCCAACACGAAAATGACCTCGGGCGCCGTCAAAGGCGGGGACAACAGCCATGAAAAAGACATTCACGCTTCTTTCCACACTGCTTCTCACCGCCTGTGTGTCGGCGCCGACCACAACACCTCAAGCGAGCAAAATCACGCCGGAAAGGTTAGGCCTGTCCGGTCCGGCCGCGGCGCAATTCCCGGAAGCCTGGTGGAAAGCGTTCCGCGACCCCCAGGTGGACCGGCTGGCGGAATTGACACTTGCCCATAATCCCACGCTTCAGGGCGCGCTGGCACGCATCCGCGCCGCACAGGCCGCGTTGTCGGTTGCGCGCGCCAGTGATTTGCCGCAGGCGAGCCTGGACGGTCAGGACCAGCGTGATCTCTTCAGCAAGAACTACATCATTCCGCCACCTTTCGGCGGCACCTACCAATGGTTCGGCCAGGTCGAAGCCAATCTCAGTTGGAATATCGATTTCTGGGGCAAGCAGGCGGCGATCATCGCTCGCGCCAGAAACAGCGCCCGGGCGGCCGCGCTCGATGAAGCCGCGGCACGCCTGGCGTTGTCGGGCGCGCTGGCCCAGACCTACATCAATCTGCTTCTTGCCTATCAGGACAGCGACATCGCCGATGCAACCGTGGCGGAACGGGAAGAAATCCTGAAACTCACCCAGGGCCGTTATAACGCGGGACTTGAGAATGCCAGCGCCGTGGAGCAGGCCAAGGCGCTACTCGCTCTGGCGCGGGCGGACCAGAAACGCACCCTGGCTGAGCGCGATCTGGATGTACACGCGCTGGCCGCGCTCGCAGGCGAGGGCGCCCAGGCTTATGCCACTATTACCAGACCACAGCCCAATCTCGACACGGCGCTGCCCTTGCCCAAGGCGTTGCCCGCCGATCTTCTGTCCCGCCGGCCCGACATCCTGGCAGCCGAAGCGCGGGTGGAAGCGGCGGCCAAAGGGCGCGAGATCGCGCACGCCGATTTCTATCCTAACGTCAATCTGGCAGCCTTTGCCGGTTTCCAGGCGATCGGCCTTTCCCGGCTTATCACCGGGGATTCCTTCACCTATGGCGCGGGCCCGGCGATCCATCTGCCCATTTTCGACGCCGGGAAGATCCGCGCCACTTACGCGGGCGCGACGGCCGACCTCGACGCTGCGGTCGAAGCCTATAATGGCGTGGTGCTGGACGCCGTGCGCCAGACCGCCGACGCCATGACGCAAGTGGCAAGCCTGGAAAGCCAGCGCGCGGATCAGCAGGCGGCGCTGGACAGCGCCACCCGCGCGTTTGCCTTGGCGCAAACCCGCTACCGCACCGGCCTGTCCGACCAGATCCTGATGTTGAACGCGGAAAGCACGCTGCTTACGGCGCGCCAGCAGATGGCCACCCTGGTCGCCAATTCCACCGTGCAGCGCGTGACGTTGCTGTTGTCCGTGGGCGGCGGCTTCACCCCGCCCGAAGACAACGGCGTTACCAAAGCTGCCGCCATCAACCCTCCCTCGACCGATATTGCCAAGGACTAAAGTCATGAGCGACGTCAGCAACAGCAAATCGTCCCGCCGCCAGCGTGGTTTCCTGCTTCTGGGTGCAGTGATCGTACTTGGCGCCATCGCCTATGGGGCCTATTGGTATTTCGACGCCCGCTTCTATGAGAGCACCGACGACGCCTATGTGAGTGGGGATATCGTGGCTGTCACCAGCCGCGAGAATGCCACCGTGATGGCGCTCTATGCCGACAACACCCAGACGGTGAAGCGCGGCCAGCTTTTGATGGAAATGGATCCGGCGGTGGTGAATGTGAATGAAGCCGCCGCCGAGGCCAATCTGGCGCGCGCCATCCGCAGCGTGAAGGGGGAATTCTCCCATGCCACGACCTCCAGCGCGCAGGTCGAGCAGGCGCAAGTGCAATTGGCGTTGGCCCAAACCGACTATCAGCGCCGCCAGGCGGCATCCGCCGACGGCGCGGTCTCGGCCGAGGAACTGGCCCATGCCCGCGACAGCGTGCGTGCCGCGCAGGCGGCGGTGGATGCGGCACGCGGCGGCCATGAGCAGAGCCTGTCGCAGATCCAGGGCACCGATATTGCCAACAATCCCGATGTGCTGTCGGCGGAAGCGGCCTTGCGCACTGCCGTGATTGCCCAGGGCCATATGCGCATCGTCGCCCCGGTGGACGGGGTGGTGGCGCAGCGCACCGTGCAGGTGGGCCAGCAGGTGGCGGCGGGTACGCCGCTCCTGGCGGTGGTGCCTCTCGACCATGTCTGGGTGGACGCCAATTTCAAGGAAGGGCAGCTTGAGGATATGCGCGTCGGCCAGCCGGTCAGCGTCACCGCCGATATGTATGGCGGCAAGGTCACCTATCATGGCCATGTCGAAGGCGTTGGCGCCGGTTCTGGCAGCGCCTTCGCGCTGCTGCCGCCGCAGAATGCCAGCGGCAACTGGATCAAGATCGTCCAGCGCGTGCCGGTGAGGATCGCGCTTGATCCGGAAGAGCTCAAGGCGCACCCCTTGCGCGTGGGGCTCTCGGTCACCGCCACCGTATCGGTCGAGGACACTTCCGGTCCGGTGATGTCGTCGAGCATCACCGCCACCGACACCCATGCCGATATGGGTGACGACGCCACCGCTAAAGCCGACCGCATCATCGCCCGCATCTTGGCCGAGAATGGCGCCACCAAAGTCGCGGGAGGCTCGCACGGCAAATGAGCGCCAGCGGAGCTATCGCCAGGCCTGGGGAGCCACGCCCGTCGCCGGCTGCCGCCCAGGCGCGCGCCGAGCCGCCGCCGTTGCAAGGAACCGCGCTGGCGCTGACCGCGCTGGCCCTGGCGCTGGGCACCTTCATGCAGGTGCTGGATTCCACCATCGCCAATGTCTCGCTGCCCACCATCGCCGGCAATCTGGGCGTCAGCGCCAACCAGGGCACCTGGGTGATCACCAGCTTTGCCGTGGCCAATGGCGTGGGTGTGCCGCTCACCGGCTGGCTGATGGGCCGCTATGGCGTGGTGCGCACCTTCGTTTTCTCGGTGGTCGCGTTCACGGTCTCGTCATTCCTTTGCGGCGTGGCCTGGAGCCTCACGTCGCTGATCTTCTTCCGGGTCCTCCAGGGGGCGACCTCGGGACCGATGATTCCCGGCTCGCAGGCGCTGTTGATCGCGATTTTTCCCCACAACAAGCGCGCCACCGCGCTGGGCATCTGGTCCATCACCACTTTGGTGGCGCCGATCTGCGGCCCTATCCTGGGCGGTTACATCTCCGACAATTATCACTGGGGCTGGATATTCCTCATCAACGTGCCGGTGGGGGCGCTGGTGACTTTCCTCACCTGGCGCGCGCTCGCCAGCCGCGAAACGCCCACCCGCAAACTTCCCATCGACATGGTGGGATTGGGACTTCTGATTGTCTGGGTGGGGGCGCTGCAGGTGATGCTGGACCAGGGCAAGGACCTGGACTGGTTTTCGTCCAATGAAATTGTCGTTCTGGCGATTGTCACGGCGATCGGGTTTGTCGCATTCCTGATCTGGGAATTGACCGAAGATCACCCTATCGTGGACCTGTCGCTGTTCAAGAACCGCAACTTCGCGCTGGGCACTTTGGCCTTTTGTCTGGGCTATGCGGTGTTCTTCGCCAACAACCTCTTGATGCCCCTCTGGCTGCAGACCCAGATCGGCTATACCGCGACCTGGGCGGGGCTGGTGGCGGCGCCCACCGGCGTGATCGCCGTGCTGCTCACGCCCTTCACCGCGCGCATGATCGCGCGCATCGACGCGCGCATCATCGCCACGGTTGCCTTCATAGCTTTCGGCATTTCCTATCTGCTGCGCGCCGGCCTCACGGCCAATGCCAGCTTCTTCGATTTCATGGTGCCGCTGCTGGTGCAGGGCATCTCGATGGCGACCTACTTCCTGGCCATGGTCACCATCCTGCTTGACGGCGTGCCACCTCCACGCATCCCGCTAGCATCGGGCTTGAGCAATTTCGCCCGCATCACCGCTGGTGGCTTTGCGGCATCGCTTGTCACCACCATGTGGGACCGGCGCGCGGCGCTGCATCAGAGCCGCATGGCCGACCTCACCACCCAGTTCAGCCCCGCCTTCAGGGAGGCCGTGACGGGACTGCACCATCTGGGCCTGCCCAATGCGGGGGCGTTTGCGTCCATCACCCGCGTCATGACACAGCAGGCTTATCTTCTGTCCGCGGAGGATATCTTCTGGATTTCCGGCTGGACCTCATTCGTGCTGATCGGCACGGTCTGGTTGTGCCGCCGTGCCCAGTCAGGCGGCGGCCCTCCTCCTCCTGCGGCAGACTAAAGGGGCACGGCTCTATCTGTTGCCCCCATCTGTGTTCCTCGGAAACCGTCGGAACACATCTTCCCCCGCCAATGGCTTTGCCATGCGGGGGAAGAAAGCCTCGGCGCGATCCGGCATCCGATTGACAGATTCATTTGACCGCGCGCACATCATGCATGGGCCGGGATTCCCTGATTCGCCGGGTGCAAAGCATCACGCGCCGTCATGTGAGCGATGGTGTGTTGGGGATTTTGTTTCTTGCCGCGCTGGCGCTAGGCGCTCCGTCGGCATTCTCTGGAATGCGCAGCCTTATCGCGCCCATGCCCGCGACTGCTCTGCCTGCGGACTCGCAAGCGCGCGCAAGCGCCCAGGTGAAATTGTTCGGCTTTGAGGCAGAGCCGGTCCATTACACGCCGCAGGTCTTGTTTCCCGCCGAGAGCCACGCCGTGCCGGGCTGGCTGCGGCTCAGGTTGGCATCCGGCACGGCGCAGGCATCATCGCCCGAGCCTGCAGCCTCCGGTCCGGTGATGGCGATCTGCATCGACGATCTGGGTGAGGATATTGCCGGCACCGACCGGGCCATCGCCTTGCCCAAAAACGTCACGCTGTCTTTTCTGCCGTTTGCGGTATCCACGCCGTTCCTGGCCGGGGAAGCCGAACGCAAGGGCCATCAGGTTCTGGCGCATGTGCCGATGGAAGCGGTGGGTCGGATCGACCCGGGACCGATGAGCCTGAAAGTGGGAAGTCCGGACATCGCCGCGCGGCTCGCCTGGAACATCGCCCATGTGCCGGGACTGGCGGGCATCAACAATCACGAGGGCAGCAAATTCTCCACCGACGCCGCGTCGCTGGTGCCGGTGATGGAGAGTTTGGCGGCGCACCATCTGTTCTATTTCGATTCCCGCACCATCGCCGGATCGCAAGGCGTGCACGTGGCGCACATGTTCGGGGTTATGAGCGCCGGCCGCGACATATTTCTTGACGACACCATCAGCGAAGCTGAAGTGCGCCGGCAGCTTGCCGATCTGGTGAGCGAAGCGCAAAAGACCGGCGTCGCCATCGCCATCGGCCATCCCCATGACGTGACCTTGAACATCCTCGCGGCCTGGTTGGCGCAGGACCATGGCGTCAGGCTGGTGCCGGTGTCGGAGGCGATCCGGCTCAAAACCGAAAGCGAAGCGATGGTGGCAACTCGCTAGAAACCTGAGCTTCTGTCCATGACGAAATTGAGAAAGGCACAATCGTTGACGATGACAGTCTGCGGTTTGCGCACTTTGAAACCCGCCCGTTCGAAGGTGACCCTTGCGGTTACGCTCACATCGCTGGACAAAAGCGGCATCCCGGTGCGGCGCGCTCGATCTATTATGAAAGTCAAAAGCGCAGTGGCTATACCTCGGCGCTGAAAGTCGGGGTTTACGTACAAGAAATCTATATGGCCGCAATCGTCCACATCGCTAAATCCTGCAATCTCGCCGTCCAATTCCGCCACAAAGGTCGGCCTGCCGATTAGCCGTTCCGCAAAATCAAGTGGAGGAGCGGCCCAGATGCGAATTTGCTCCGGCGTATAATCACGGATGGCGGTTTCCGACACCGCCCGGGCGAAAATCTTCCGAAGAAGTTCGCAATCGGCCTCGCGATAAGGGCGGATGGCTATCATTGACCCTTCCTCGCGGAGGAGGCAAAACGCACGGCCTCTTCGGCCGCCGCCATCAAGGCGCGCGCCTTGTTGACGGTCTCCTGATATTCCGCTTCCGGCTCGCTGTCGGCGACCACGCCGCCACCAGCCTGCACATACATCATGCCTTCCTTCACCAGCGCCGTGCGCAGCACGATGCAAGTGTCCATCGAGCCATCGGCGCCGAAATAACCCACCGCGCCGCCATAGGGCCCGCGTTTTTCCTTTTCGAATTCATCGATGATCTGCATGGCGCGGATTTTGGGCGCGCCAGACAAGGTGCCCGCCGGCAAGCCCGCAGCCAGCGCGTCCACCGCATCCAGGCCGGGCCGGATTTCTCCTTCCACATTCGAGACCAGATGCATCACATGGCTGTAGCGCTCGATGAAGAAGCTGCCGGTGACTTTGACGGCGCCGATCCTGGCCACCCGGCCCACATCATTGCGCCCCAGATCGAGCAGCATCAGATGCTCGGCCCGCTCCTTGGGGTCGGCCATCAGTTCCTCGGCCAGGCTCGCGTCTTTTTCCGGCGTGGCGCCCCTTGGCCTTGTACCGGCGATCGGCCGGATGGTCACCTTGCCGTCGCGCAGCCGGACCAGAATTTCGGGACTGGAGCCCACGATCGAGAAGCCGGGAAAGGAGAGATAATAGAGAAAAGGCGAGGGATTGAGCCGGCGCAGCGCGCGGTAAAGCGAGAAAGGCGGCAATTCGAAAGGGCGGCGGAAACGCTGGCTGGGCACGACCTGAAAAATATCGCCCGCCTTGATGTAATCCTTGGCGCGGCTGACCACCGAAAAATATTCGTTCCTGGTCATGTTGGATTCGATTTTCGTTTCCGGTTTCATGCCGGCTGGCGCCTCGACATTGGGCGGCAGCGGCCGGTCGAGCGCCGCCACCGCGTCCTCGATGCGTTCGCCCGCCCGCGCATAAGCGGCCTTGGCTTCGACCGCCGGATCGGGCCAGACCGGCGTCACCACCACGATCTCGTCCTTCACCGTGTCGAAGATGGCGATGATGGTGGGGCGCAGCAGAATGGCGTCGGGCAGGCCCAGCCGGTCGGGCGGCATGTTGGGCAGATGCTCGATCTGGCGCACCATGTCATAGCCCAGATAGCCGAACAGTCCGGTGCCCATGGGCGGCAATCCGGCGGGCAATTCCACGCGCGTGGCCTGGATCAGCGCGCGCAACGACTCCAGTGGCCGGGCCTTTTCCGCCACATAGGTGCCGCCGCCGAGCGCGTGGGGATTGATCTCCGCCACGTCGCCGCGGCAGCGCCAGATCAGGTCGGGCCGGATGCCGATGATGGAATAGCGCCCGCGCGTTTCCCCGCCTTGCACGCTCTCCAGCAGGAAGGCGTTCTCCTGCCCCTCGCCAAGTTTGAGGAAGGCTGAGACCGGTGTTTCCAGGTCCGCGACCAGGCGGCGAAACAGGACCTGAGGCCGTCCGGCTGCGTAAACTCGCGCGAAAGCCTCGAAATCCGGCGACAAACTCATAAAGGGAGGCTCACGCCAGACTCATGATTGGCCGCCGATGGCCTGCTGCAGGAGTTGCTGGTTGACGGTCACGCCCTGGCGCTGGCGCTCGGCATTGGACAGCGACAGGACCAAATCGCCTGCCGCCTGCTGGGACAGTTGGTCCCAGCCTTGGGCGAAGATCTGCGCCGAATTGGCCGTTTGCGGATGGGCGATGCCGGTCACCTTGGCGATGATGTAGTTGCCGCCGGTGCCTTGCGGCGCCTCGACCACGCCGCCCGCGGGCGCCTCGAACAATTGTGCGATGAAAGCCGCCGAAAAAGTGGTGTCGGCGGTCTCGCGGCTCAGCCCCGGGCTTTGCAGCACCGGCACTTTCAATTCCTTGGCGATGCCGGCGAGATTGCCGTCTTTCTGCGCCTGCGCAGTGAGGGTTTGCGCCTTGGCCGCGACTTGCTTGGCCTTTTCATCGGCCATCCAGGCCGCCAGGGCTGCGTCTCTCACCTGGTCCAGCGGCTTGAGCTTGGCAGGGGTCTGGCCGTCCACCTTGATGTCGTAATAGGCGCCGCTCTTGGCAGGGAAGGGGTCGTTGTCCTCGCCCACTTCCTGGGTGAAGGCGGTGGCGAGGAATTCCGGATCGGGCGGCAGATCGGCCACTTTCTGTCCGTCGGGTCCAAGGCCGTTCTTGTCCACCGCCGCGATCTTGCCAGAGCGCATACCGACTTTCTTCGCCGCCTGGGCGATGTCGGCGCCGCCGGAGCGGGCATCCTCGAACGCATTGACCATGTCGGTGATCTTGGCGCCGGCCAATTGCAGCGCCAGTTGCTGTTTGATCTTGTCCTTCACTTGGTCGAGCGCGTTGGAGACTGCGGGCGTCACTTTGGTCACTCTCAGAAGCACGTAACCGTTGATTGCGCCCTTGACCGGATCGCTCACCTGACCTGGCGGCAGCGAGAAGGCCGCGTCGGCGCGCGCTTGGTCGGATAGGTCAGCCTTGGAAAGCGTGCCCAGGGTAAGGTCTTGGGGGGAAATCTTGCGCTGGGCCGCCAGGGCCTCGAAGGTCATGGCGCCCGACGTGATCTTGTCATGCGCCGCCTTGGCCTCGGCCTCGCTGGGGAATTCGATCTGCTGGATGTCGCGCTTTTCCGGAATCATATAGTCGGTGAGGTGCGCCTTATAGTCATCTGCGATCATCTTGTCGGTGACGGTCACCTGGCCGGCCACGTCCTCAGGCGTGACGGCGGCATATTCCAGCTCACGATATTCGGGAGTGGAGAAACGTTCGGGATGGGCTTTGACGTATGCCGCCAGAACGGCATCGGGCGGCGGGGGGATGGGGCCAAGCGAATCCGGCGAGACGATCACATAATCGGCCGCGCGCGTCTGAGTGGCGTAGAGAAAGATGGCCTGGGCATAGCCCTGGGGCAGGCGGAAGCCGGCTTCCAGGCTGTTGGTGAGTTGCTGGCGGGTGGTGTCGCCGCGCACGCTCTCCAGGAAACTCTGCTCGCTGTAACCGGCATTGCTCACAATCTGCAGGAACAGGGCGTGATCGAAATTGCCGCTGGCGCCCTTGAAGGCGGGCATGGCGCGAACCTGCTGGGCGAGCTCAGCGTCGGGGGTGATGAGGTCCAGCCGGACTGCCATATTGTCCAGCGCGGTGCGGCTGATGGTCTGCTGCAATTCAGCCGGGCCCAGCCCCATGCGCTGTGCCATGTCCGAAGTGATCTGGATGCCCGATTGCTGGCTCTGGTTGCGCAAGAGGTTGCGGTAGTCGCGCGAAAAGTCCTGGGACGAGATTTCGGTCGAGCCCACCGTGGCCACGGCCGTGCCGGAGGACTGTCCCGTGAAGACGTCGGCGATGCCCCAGACGATGAAACTGAGCGCCAGCGCTCCCATCAGGATTTGCGCAGGCCACGCACGGGAAAGCTTACCCAACCATTGAATCATTGCCGGACGTCCACCGTTTTACGAAAAAGGCGGCGAATGATAGGGAGGGGGGCTCTTTAGGGCAACAGCGCCCTGAGCGGCCAAAAGACCTACAGGGCCTTAAGGTGCGCAGCGGTAGGCCACAATAAAGGGGAATGAATTTGCGCCAGTTGGTGGCCGGGAACTGGAAGATGAATGGCCTCATTGCCGACCTGGCCGAACTTGAGGCGCTCAAGCGCGGCCTGGAATCGCCTCCCTCTTGCGATGTCCTGGTCTGCCCGCCGGCCAGCCTGATCGCCCGGGCAGCCCAGGCCGTGAAGGGGGGCTTCGCGATCGGCGCCCAGGATTGCCACGAAAAAGCGTGCGGCGCCTTCACCGGCGACATTTCGGCCGAGATGCTCAAGGACGCCGGTGCCACCGCGGTGATCGTCGGCCATTCGGAGCGGCGCCAATATCATGGCGAAAGCGACCGACAGGTCGCCGCCAAGGCCTGTGCGGCATGGCGCGCCGGCCTGTCGGCGATCATCTGCGTCGGTGAAACCGAAAGCCAGCGCGACGCGGGCGATGCGCCGCAAATCTGTCATGACCAGATCGCCGGCAGCGTTCCCAAAGAGGCCACGCCCGCCAATACGGCCATCGCCTATGAACCGGTCTGGGCGATCGGCAGCGGCAAGACGCCCAGCGACGACGACATCGCCGCCATGCACGCCCATATCCGCGATAGCCTGGTGGGGCATCTGGGCGAGGCCGGGAAGGGGATGCGCATTCTTTATGGCGGCTCGGTCAAGCCGGCCAACGCCAAGGCCATCCTGGCGATTGCCAATGTCAATGGGGCGTTGGTGGGCGGGGCCAGCCTGAAGGCCAAGGATTTCCTGGGCATCATTTCCGCAGCCAGACCCGCCTAAAAGCCGGAATATTGCAACCAGGGCGAGCGGAACCTGGTTTTCCTAAGCCAAGCTTGCCGCCCCATTGCGCCGTTAACCAGGATTTTCGACATTTCCTTAACGCGAGCACGCCATCCTGCACCCACAGCAACAGGGGTGGGGCATGGCGCGTCTTAGCTATGACAGCGTCGAAGCATTGATCTATGACCCGGTGTCGGCCAACCGCACCGCGACGCGCGCTGCTTTGTATTCGCTGGGCTTCCGCCGCACCGAAACCGTCCCCACCCTGGAATCGATGGTGGAAGTGATCCAGCGCCAGCCGCCAGATATCGTGCTGGCGGAGGCGCAAGGTGCGGCCGAGGAATTGTGCCAGGCGATCCAGCAGCTCCGCCAGGGCGCGGCCGGCTACAATCCCTTCATCGTGATCATCGTCACGGCCTGGGAGAAAAGCGAAAGCCTGATCACCAAGGTGGTCAATTCCGGCGCCGACGATCTTCTGCTCAGGCCGTTCTCGACGTCGCTTCTGGGCGCGCGCATCGAAACTCACATCGATCGCCGCAAGGGCTTCGTCATCACCACGGACTATGTCGGTCCCGACCGCCGCCGGGGCAACCCGCGCGACAAGGACATGGACATGTTCGATCCGCCCAATTCGCTCAGGATGAAGGCCAAGGACAAGATGGCCGCCGATGTCATCGCCAAGAAATTGGATGAGGACCTGAAAGTGGCGCGCGACCGGCTCACCGGTGAGAAGCTGCGCCGCGATTCCTTCCAGATCTGCATACTCTGGCGCTTGATGCAGGAACAGCAGGCCGGCGCGCCGCAATTCGAAGTCGATATGCGCAAACTGAGCAATCTCACCAAATCGATCGACCGCAGGCTGGCGGGCGGCGAGCATGAGAAGGCGCAGGAATTGTGCGCCACCGTGCTTGCCGCGGTCGAAGGCCTGCAGCAGGCGGTCGATCGCAATGCCTCGATGCATCTTCTGGGCCGGGGTGCGCTCAGCCTGCATCAATATCTCTGCCCGGAAAAATCGCCCGCCGATCAGCTCAACGAGATCGACAGCACGGTGGCGATCATTCGCGCCAGGTCCCAGACCACCGCCGCTTTGGCCTCTTAAGGGCCCGGTCCTTTTGCCCCCTGAGTTCGTCGCTCATCGCTCATGGGCGCTTTACGGCCCACATCGCTCCTCGCTCCTGCTCGGTGGGCAAAATTCCTCGCGCCCAAGAAGCAAGAGTTCCGGCATTTTCTGGCATTTCCGGGGACCGCTTCCCATTTGGCCCGCTTTGCTCTAAGACCCGCGCTTATCCCCAAGCCGGACCCCTGTTACCCATGCAGACCATCCTTGTTTTCGCCGAATTGGTGATCGCCGTGGCGCTGATCATCTTCGTGCTGCTGCAGCGTTCGGAAGGCGGCGCGCTGGGAATCGGCGGCGGAGGTGGCGGCGGCTTTGGCGGCTTGTTCAGTCCGCGCGGGGCGGCCGACACGCTCACCCGCACCACCGCCATTCTGGCGGTCTTGTTTTTCCTCACCTGCGTGGGCCTCAATCTCTTGGCGCTTCATGGCCGCAACGAGAAATCGATTCTCGATGCGCCGGTGACGACCGGCCAGGGGCCGGCGCCCAAGCCCAAGGCTGCGGCTCCGGTCGTGCCGGCCGGTCCTTCGGTGCCGAAGCCGCAATAACGCGCGGGCCTTTTGGCCCCTGAGTTCGTCGCGCGTCCTCACGTGCTGTCCGCACGCGTCCCTGCGCCGCTCCTGCTCAGGTGCCAAAATTCCTCGCGCTTTCGCAACTTGTGGGCAGGCCAAATTTCTCTGTTTTTGTGCTTGAGCTATCGGTGCAGTTTCGCCATGTTGGCCTCCCATGGCCCGGTTAATCTTCATCACCGGCGGCGTGGTCTCTTCCCTCGGAAAAGGTCTGGCGTCCGCCGCTCTTGGCGCGCTGCTTCAGGGGCGCGGTTACAAAGTCCGCCT
>Ga0134128_10006072_pt1 | contig 14625 bp, 12 predicted proteins | sample KB31754_FD_96462 | JGI IMG/M metagenome (GOLD analysis project Ga0134128, IMG submission 96462) | Terrestrial soil microbial communities with excess Nitrogen fertilizer from Kellogg Biological Station, Michigan, USA - KB3-175-4 | ecosystem: Environmental > Terrestrial > Soil > Unclassified ... | reverse complement strand
CCTTCGGCGCCGACAACGCCCCAGGCGGGATCGGCGGTGGTGAAGGCAAAAGCGCCGCCGGGCAGACCGGCGACGCGGGTGACGAGATCGCGCCCGACCGCGATATCGGTCGCCGGGCCTTCGCCGCCTCTCGCCCAGCGCCGCACGATCACGGCACCCTCGCGATTGCGCACGCTGCCGGCGGCGAGCAGCATGGGCGCTGCGGCGGTGCCCGTCCAACCGACCGCGCTCAGCGCACCGGCTTGTAAATCGCCGCTGCGCGGCTGACCCTTCGGCCTTAGTGTGTCGGCGGCGAGGAGATCGACGCGCGCCTCATCGTCATAGCCGACCGCGAGCAGCTTGCTGTCGAGCGAGAAGGCGACCGATGACGGCCGCTTGCCGCCCGGCGCGCGCGCCGCCGCGAGGCGATGGCCGGCGGCATCGTAGAGGCGGATCTGCCCGTCATAGGAACTGACGGCGAAGCGATCGTCGCCGGCGAACGCGATCGCGCTGACACGGTCGCCGTAATCGCGGTCTTCGGCGATAGGCTTGCCGCTGCCGTCATAGAGGCGCACGCCCGCCGTCTTGGCGAACCCGATCGCAAAGCTCTTACCGCTCGGCGCGTAACCGACATCCATGATCGCGGCGGGCAGCCCGGCGAGGCGGCCAATCATGGCTTGCCGCTCGATGTCGAACAGATAGGCCGCGAAGCCCGGACCGAAGCTGAAGCCGGTCGAGCCGCCGGCGAGCGCGTGCTTGCCGTCGGGCGCAAGCGCGACGGTGTTGATCTCGCCTTCGGCACCGGGCGCGATCGGCACGCGCAGAGTCGCGATCGCCGAGCCGTCATCGGCGTGCCAGAGCCGCACCGTCTTGTCGGTCGAAGCGGTGGCGATCAGTTCGCCCGAACCATCGATCGCGAGATCGGTGATATCGGCGGTGTGCATGCCGGCATCGAGGCGCAGGAGCGGCCGGTTGGGTGGATCGGCATTGCCAAGGCTTTGCGCCTGGGCGAGACCGGCAACGAAAAATGTGAGCAATGCAGTGCAGAAGAGGAGGTGCGGCGCCAAAGGCCGTGCCGCTCTCGGCGCGGAGGGAAGAGGGCGCACGGAATCAGCCGCCCGAGAGTTCGAATCCCGACGTGTTCTCCGACGCGACCTGGACGGAATCGTCGAAATCGGCGCGTTTCGAGAGATTCGTGAACACGCCTTCCTCGACCGGGTCGCCCTTGGCCGAAGGCGGCGGCGTATGGCGGCGCGACTTGTTGCGCGCAATGGTTTCGGCCTGCAGGCTGAGATCGCCCGCCAGCACGTAGCCGGTGCGGCCGCGCGCCAACGTGACCTTCACCCAATTCGTGTTCACCGCCGCCCCGCTCACCGTCGCGCCGGAGCGCAGGCTGTCGAGTTTGGCGCTCTTCTCATCCATGCTCGCGTAAATCGCCGTGCCGCGCCGTGTCACGTAAGGCTGCGGCTTCAATTGCTCGTTGGCGTATTCGAGATCGGCGCTATGCGTCGCGATATTGGCGCCGATCCTCTTGCCGAGCGCAACGTCGTCGTCGTAACGCGAGCGGATAGCGGCCATCTGCTTGCCGGCGTCGGTCTGCGAAATCCGGCCTGCTGCCGCATCGGCGCGCAGCCGCGCGGCCTCCTGGCGGCGGCAATCGAGCAACGCATTGAATGCCCCTTGGGCACCGTCGATCTTTTGGTTGTCGGCAGCGATGTCGCTCGTGACCTGCCGCCGGCGCGAGGCCAAATCGGCGTTCTTCTGCTGGACCGCCGCCCAATAGCCGGCGCCGGCGCCGACCGCGAAGCCGCCGGCCGCAAGCGCCGCCGTAGTGCCGGTCGATTGATGGGTCGCGACGCCGACCACCGTGCCCACGGCGGCACCGATCACACCGCCGACGAGAATGTCCTGGGCGAAATAGTCGCCGTAAGAGCGCAGGGCCGCGCGCTGGTCACGGCAGACATCGTCTCGGTCAAAGAAGTTCTGGGCGGTGTCGCAGCTTGTCAGGGAAATCAGCACAGCACAGCCGGCGAGACCGAGGGTGAAGCCCCTCGTACCCCGCGCCGCCCCGTTGCGCCGCCGCGCCTGAAACCTTGCGCCCCGCATCAGCGGTCCGACCCCCCAATTCCCAACGCCCGCCGATTAGATGCTGGATCGGGGCGCGGTTCAACTTTTTTCAACCACCACGGGCATCGAATTTTAGGCCGGTGTCGCGCGCGCCGGCTAGTCGTTGCGGGTGGGACGGAAACCGGGCATCCTCCCACCTATCCGGAGACCATCGCCAGAGCCTCCGGAACCAGAGGGAGAACGACCGATGAAGGACCTCATCAAGCAATATCTCGAGCATGGGATTTCGCGGCGCTCGCTGATGCGCGGCCTCGGCGCCGCCGGATTGACCGGCGGTGTGGCCAAGTCATTGATCGACTCCCTGACGATCAGCCCGGCGATGGCGCAGGAAGCCGCGGCCAGCGGCGCCATCCGCCAAGTACGCGGCCCCGGCGGATCGCTCTACATGCAGCAGCTCAAATCCGCCGGCGTCAAATACGTGTTCTTCAATCCGTCAACGGGTGACGCGCCGTTCTACGACGCGCTGGTCGACATTCCCGAAATTCAGCTCATCAAGGGCGTGCAAGAAGGGGCCGTTGTCGCGATGGCCGATGGTTACGCGCGGCTCTCGGGCGAGCTCGGCGTCGCCCATATTGCCAATGTCGGCCTGCCGAACGGCATGACGCAACTCGTCAACAGCTACAAGGATCATATTCCGGTGCTGTTGACCGTCGCTGCTTTCGGCACCGAGGTCGAAGGCCGCGATTATGCCCAGGATTACGAGCATCAAGAACAGATGATGGCGCCGATCACCAAGAATTGGTGGCTGGCGGAATCGACGGCGAACATCCCCGATGTGACGCGGCGCATCATCAAATTCGCGCAGACCGTGCCGACGGGTCCGGTGTTTCTCTCGATCCCCGACGATCTGCTGCGGGCGCAGGCGACTGCAGCGATTTACGACGGCAGCCTCTTCAACGTCTCGATGAAGATCCGCCCCGATCATAAAGATGTCGAGACCATCGCAAAGATGCTGATCGAGGCGAAGAACCCATTGCTCTCGGTCGGCGACGAGATCACCCAGGATCATGCCGAGGCCGAGGTTGTGCAGCTCGCCGAGATGTTGGGTCTCACTGTTTGCGGCCAGGCCGGGCAGGGCAATTGGTCGAAACCCTTCCCGACGCGCAATGCGCTCTATATCGGCGGATATGCCGCGAATATGCGATTCCCCGGCGAAGTCGATGTGCATCTCAATATCGGCGACCAGGCGGCTGAGCGCACGATGAAAGGCGCGACCCTGATTTCGATGCGTCGCGATCCGACCGGCCTCGCCCGCGTTTGGCCGGTCGATCTTGGTGTCGTCTGCAATATCAAGCTCGGCGTCGCCGATCTCGTCGCGGCGGTGAAAAGCATGGCGACGAAGGAGCGATTGAAGCAGATCGCCGATGGCCGTGTGGGGCGCGTGCATGATCACTCGGCCTCACAAGCCAAAATGCGTCAGATCATTTCCGCCGATCTCAACAACGGCTCCTCGATCAAGATGGAGCGGTTGGGTGCCGAGCTCGAGGCGCACATGGACAAGGACACGATCTATGTCTCCGACTGTGACAGCGGGCGGACCATGGACCCGCTCATTTCCTGGGGTGGGGGCGGTGGCCGGTCCTACATCTCGACCGGTCCGAACATACTCGGCTGGGGTATCGCGGCGGCGACCGGCGCGAAGCTGGCGCAGCCCAACCGGCCGGTCGTGTCCACCGTCGGCGACGGCAGCTGCATGTTCGGCGGGCCGCAGCCGCTGTGGAGCCAGGCGCGATACTCCGCGCCGGTCACCAATATCGTCGTCAACAACAAGAGCTACAACAACGAGCGCAACCGCATCTGGTCGTTCATCGCCGGTCAGCAGTTCAAGATGGGCAAAGACATGACCTGCTACAATGGCAGCCCCGATGTCGATTTCGCGAAGGCGTCGCAGGCTTTTGGCGTCGAAGCCGAGGTCGTGTCGGATCCGAACAATCTGAAGCCCGCGCTCGCGCGCGCGAAGAAGGCGAACTACGACGGGCGCCCCTATCTGCTCGACGTCCATGTCGATCGCGACGGCGTCGGCGCCGCTTCGACTTGGTATCCCGCTTATTCGATCGCCGAACAGCGCACGCGGAAGGTTTGATCATGCGGAAAATCGTCGTATCTCTCGCCGTCGCGGGGGTGATCCTCGCTGCTGCGCCGACCGCGGGCGCGCAGCAAAGCCAGCAGCCACAACAACAGGCGGCGCCTGCGACTCAGGGAGCCCCGCCCCCGAGCGGCGGCGCCGGCAATTTCGGCTCGAACGCGCCGGCGGCGAATCCTTTCCCGGATCATCCCGGGCGCGAGATTGTCGCCGTCGCCTGCACGCAATGCCATGGCCCGAATGTCTTTACCCAGCTCCGCATGAACGATAAGGCCTGGCGCGCACAGATTTATGACATGGTGTTGCGCGGTGCGCAGATCGACCCGGATGAGATTGACACTGCTGTCAAATATATGGTGGCAAGCTATGGGCCGGGGGTGGCGTTCCCGGGTCAGCAACCCGCACCGGTGAGCCTCGCCGATGGTGCGGCCAAGCCGCTGGTCGAAGGCGGCTGCGCGCTCTGCCATGGCCTCGATCGCGTCGTCGCGGCAAAGCGCAGCAAGGCCGAGTGGCAGACGATCGTCAATCGCATGGTCTATTTCGGCTCGCCGATCTCGGGCGATCAGGAGGCGAGCGTCGTCGATTATCTCGCGGCGAATTACGGCGCGGCGCAGACGGCGTCGGCGAAGTAGCCGCCGGCTTCAGCAAAAGGCGCGACAGCCAGCCTGTCACGCCTTTTCGCGTCCCTGAGCTGTCGTTGACAGGGCTCAGGCACTCGGCGATCATCCTGCCTAGAACAACCTTGGCGCGGAAAAAGACGCGCAACCGGCTTCTCGCGGAGGATGCACATGGACGGCACCAGCAAAATCGGCAGCAAGTACAATGTCGGCGGCATTCTGCTCGACCGCCCCTTCAAGATCCGGCGCCTCGGCCATTTTGGCTACAACGTCTACAAAATGGACGAGGGCATGCATTTCTATAACGACCTGCTTGGCTTCCGAATCACGGACACGCTCGATTTCGCGCGCATCCGGCCGGATGGTGCCAAGCTATTCGAAGGCATATCAGCGGTCGGCTATTTCACGACGCACGGCACTGACCATCATTCCTTCGTCCTGTTCCCGAAAGCCGCGCTCGACCGCATGGGCCGCGGCAGCGCAGGCGGCCACGTGACCAATGCCGAGGTCACGACCAACCAGATCACCTGGCAGGTCGGCACCTTGCGCGAAGTCGGCGATGGCATCGATTACTTCAAGGCCATCGGCATCAATCCAGGCCGGGTTGGCCGCGACGTGCCGGGATCGAACTGGCATTCCTATCCCTCCGATCCCGAAGGCCACACCAACGAGATTTATTACGGCATCGAGCAGATCGGCTGGAACCTGCAATCGAAGCCGCCGGCGGTGCGCAAGCGCGGCTTCCATGAGAAGCCCGATCTGCCGCAGATCAGCGAGTATCAAGAGCTCGAGATGTTCAAGGCCGAGGGCATGGATTTGACGGCCGGCATGCGCAACACCGAGAAGCTGCCGTTCAAATACGATGTCGGCGGTGTGCTGCTGCCGCGGCCGTTCAAGGTCATCAAGATCGGGCCGGTGCGGCTCTTCGTCGACGATGTCGAGAAATGCCTCGCCTTCTATACGAACATCCTCGGGCTGCGCGTGACCGAGGAAGTCGTCTACGACGGGCATCGCTGCGTCTTCCTGCGCTGCAACACCGAGCACCACTCGATCGCCCTCTATCCGAAGGCGCTCAGGGCGAAGCTCGGCCTTTCGCCGCATACGAGCTGCATGAGCTTCGGCAACCAGGTCGGCGACTACAAGCAACTGCGCGACGCGGTCGACTTCCTCAAGGCCAACGGCGCCACGATCAAATACCTGCCGCCCGAGCTTTTCCCCGGCATGGATTACACCGCCTTCGCGGTCGATCCCGACGGCCACACGATCCAGCTCTACTACTACATGGAGCAGGTCGGCTGGGACGCGCGCGTCCGCTCGAAGGCCGAGCGCCGCAAGGTCGACAACAACAACTGGCCGGAAACCGTCGACGGGCAGAGCGACACCTTCGACGGCGAGACCCTGCTCGGCCCGCTGGGATAACGATGCAATAGCATCCTGCGTCCTTCGACTTCGCTCAGGATGAGTAACATCGTATCGGGCATCTTCCACTGGGAGATGCCCGATCTATTTTCTCCTCACCCTGAGCGGAGCGAAGCGCAGTCGAAGGGCGCTCTGCGGATATGCAAACCTCGCGGCCTTTGAATTAACCACCACCCGCATGGGGGATGAGCGCGCGCCGCATCCGCATCGCTGGGCCATGCTCGCCGGCCTGTGGATGGTCTATTTCTGCTTCGGCTCGACGGCGGCGGCGATCGCACCGCTGGTCTCGCGCATCACCACCGAGCTCGATCTCAGCCATACGCAGATGGGCTCGATCCTCGGCGCCTGGCAGCTCGTCTATATCGGCGCCGCAATCCCGTGCGGCGCATTGCTCGATCGCATCGGACCGCGGCGCGGCCTCGCGCTCGGCGCGCTCGTCGTTGCGCTCTCGGGCATTCTGCGCGGCGTCGCCAGCAATTACATCACGATGCTGCTCGCGGTCGGCGCTTTCGGGATCGGCGGCCCGCTGGTCTCGGTCGGCGCGCCAACGGTGATCCGCGATTGGTTCACCGGCCGCGAACGCGGCCTCGCCATGGGCATCTACAATATGGGCCAGTCGCTCGGCACGATCGGCGCGCTGTCGCTCACCTCGAGCATCGGTCTCGCGCTCGCCGGCGGCGATTGGCGGAAGGTGCTGATCGGCTATGGCATCGTCGCGCTCGCCGCGGCGCTCGCCTGGTTCGCAATCAGCAGTCATGAGGCGAGCCGCGCGCGCGAGCGCCAACAGCGCGCCGCCAGGCCGGCCGCGTCCTCGGCGCAATATCTCGAGCTGCTGCGCGCACCGGCGATGCGCACCGTGCTCTATCTCGCCGTCGGCACCTTCTTCTTCGGCCATGCGCTCAACAAGTGGCTGCCGGAGATTCTACGCTTCGGCGGCATGGCCCCGACGAGCGCGGGTCTTTGGGCCAGCATCCCGGTCGTCATCGGAATGATCGGCGCGCTGATCTTTCCGCGCCTCGCTATTCCCGAGCGGCGCATGAAAATCCTCGCCGCGCTATTCCTCGCGCAGCTGCTCGCGCCGCTGTTCATCGAATGGGGCGGCAGCACGCTGATTGCCGGTCTGATCTTTCAAGGCCTGGCGCGCGGCACGCTCTCCGTCGTCGTCGTGCTAGTGATGATGGAGCTGCGTGAGGTCGACAGCACGCGCATGGGTGCCGCCGCCGGCATGTATTTCACTGCCGGCGAGATCGGCGGGGTGCTCGGTCCGCTGACGATCGGCACGCTCTACGATGCAACCGGCGGTTTTGCCGCCGCGCTCTATTTCCTCGCGGCGCTCTGTGCCTGGCAATTGCTGCTGTTGTCGCGCCTCCGGGCTGCCTTGCGCTAAGATCGCCGGCGAATGTCACAAGGGCAGAAGCACGAAAACGTGCTCGCTTGTCAGCAGGGAGGTTCGGTCATGAAATCATTCGCCATTGTCGCGCTCGGTATCGTCGGCGTGATGGCGCTTGCGCAGCCCGCCGCGGCGGGAGAAGAGAGCGCCACGCTCGCCGTTCCGGCGATCAATCTCGGCTTCATCACGCGCTACGTCGCCGAGGACGAGGGCTTCTGGAAGAAGCAAGGCCTCGATGTGAAGGTCCAGCACATCCAGGGCATCGGCTCGATGAACGCGGTGATCGCCGGCTCGGTCGATTTCTCGATGTCGTCCGGTCCCTCGATCACGCGCGCCAATGCGCGCGGCCAGAAGCTGACTGCGCTTGCCACGTCGATCTCGGAATCGGACGAATACATCATCATCCGCAAGGAGATCGCGGAAGCGGCGCATTTCGATCCCAACGCCTCGCTCGCCGAGCGCGGCAAGATCCTCAAAGGCAAGACGATCGCGACGGGCGGCGCCGCCGCCATTCCGGATATCGTGCTCAAAGCCGTGCAGAAGATCGCCGGGGTGCCGCGCGACGATGTGACGACGACGCCGATGCAGCCGCCGGAATTCATGGCGGCGTTCTCGCGCAAAGCGATCGACGGCTTCGTTTCCGGCCCGCCTTTCTCGCAGCAAGCGCTGATCGAAGGGACTGGCGTGCTGGTCTCGGATTCGGCCAAGGGCGAGCCCAAGCAATATTCGCCGGTGTCCTCGGCCTTGCTGCTGGCGCGTGCGTCCTTCTGTCCGGAGCATCGCTCGATCTGTCAGAAGATGGTCCATGGCATCGTCGAGGCGGCGAAGTTCATCCATGAGCACAAGCCGGAGACGCTGGCGATCATCAAGAAGAACTTCAAGCTCGAGGACAAGGTCGTCGAGGCCTCATACGAAGCGCTGAAAGCGATGACGCCGGTGCCGCCGGTCACCACGCCGAAATCGCTGGAGAACGCCGATCTCCTCAACATCGCCGCCGGCTTCATGACGGAGAAGGACAAGCTGCCGAGCTACGCGGCGATCATCGATAACGAGTTCACGAAATGAGAAGAGAGCGGCTGAGGGCATGTATAGCGGCGACTTCGTGCGCTGAGTAAAATAGGATCGTAGAGGAGACCGCCGATGCCCGATGCTTCGCCAAAAGAGAAGGTCGCGCCGCTCAACAAGCCGGTCATGCTGTCGCACGGCACGATCACCTGCAAAAATCTCGCAGCCTCGCGGCGCTTCTATGAGGAATTCCTCGGCCTCGATGTCGTGCAGCATACCGAGCGCGGCGTTCTGTTGCGCAAGGGCGGCTATCTGGCGATCGTCTGCCTCGAGGTCGGCGAGCATGTGAAACCGGTCGATCGGCAGCATCATTGGGGTCTCGATCTCGCCTCGCGCGCGGAAGTCGACCGCGCCCTCGCGCTCGCCCATGAGTTCAAGGACCAATACGGCATCCATCAGATCTCGCGCATCACCGACCATCACGGCGGCTATTCTTTCTATTTCCGCGATCTCGACGACAATTACTGGGAATTCCAATATGTCGGCGGCGGCCAGGCGACGGGGCAGGGCCGCTACGACCAGTTCTTCGCCCGCGGCGACGTCGCGGAAAAGAACAAGCCCGACTGGGATCGGGGCTAAAGCGTTTTCTAACCGCGTTGCCGGCGACGAGGCCGCGAGGTCTCGTCCGCCGTCGCGCGGGCCCGGAAATAGAGCAGCGTCGCTTTCGCATCGGTCGGCGCCTCATCGATCGAATGGCGCTTCGCCGCCAGGTACCGCTGCGCCTCGACGGCGAGACCGGCGGCTTCCGCGGCGGGCGCGAGATCGGCGAAGCGGTATTTGCGATAATGCGAATGCACGCCGACATGCGAGGCATAGGTCGTCACGATCAGCGCGCCGCGTTTCTTCAGGACGCGCTTTGCCTCGGCAAAGACTTCGGGCAGCGGAACATGGCCGATCGATTCCGGAAAGATCACCATATCGAAGCTCGCCGCGGCGAAGGGCAGGGCCCGGGCATCGCCGCCGACCCCGCGCTTGAGGCCATTGCGGATAGCGCGCTTCAGCATCGGTTGCGCGGGATCGAGGCCGGTCAGGCGATGGCCGTCGATGCTGAGATAGGTTTCGAGCTCGCCATTGCCGCAGCCGATCGACAGGATGTCACGTGGCCGCTCGCCGAGCTCGGCGGAGAGCCAACGGCGAAAGGCGGGCGAGCTCGACGAGTAGGTGAAGTAATTGCTGTTGCTCCAGCCCTTGTCGCCGATGCCGCGGTAGAAGCGAGCCGGCGAGGCGCGCTTGGTCTTCGGGGCAGCGTTCCGCTTCTTCTTATGCTTTTGCTTTTTACGTGCCATGTTTGGGATTCAATGGAGAGCTGCAGGCGAAACGCTCGCAGAACAAAGGCTGGCGGATGGGGCGAGATTCGAACTCGCGGTGGAGTTGCCCCCACGCCGGTTTTCAAGACCGGTGCCTTAAACCGCTCGGCCACCCATCCGCTCATGGGTGCTGAGGCTTAGCAAATCCTGACCTAGCGGGGGAAGTAGGATCCATCTACCGGTTGTCGTTCCGGTGCGGTGCGTTTCCAGCGGACCGGCGCGGCGTTGCAGGCACGGGTCGAATCGGCGGTTGCGGCTTTTAATCGTGAACGCGCCGCTGCTTGCATGCGACGTTGTCATCCGCAAGCTCGGCGACGAAGGCATCGACACGCTCACAATCGCCGGGTCGGTCATGCCGCCATTAAGCCGCGCTCAAGCTAAAATCCGTCGGGAATTGCCAATCGCGCGGTGCCGTGCTTAGCAAGGGTCACTCTGCGAGGGGGAGGAGCCATGGCCGAGACCGGACCTGATCCCGCGTTGCTGGCGCGGCTCGATGCGCTCGAGCCGAGGGCCGAACTGGTGATGCTTCTCGCCCTCCGCGAAGTGCATCACAGTGTTCGCAGCGACCGCAGCTTCGCCGACCGCATCAAGAAGCTACTCGACAGCCTCGATCCCCGGCCGCAGGAGATGGCGGCAATTCTCGCCGAGGCGCGCGAAGCCGAGAAGAGCCTTCGTTGATGCGCAGCGGCTGAGGCCGCGCGTCTTAGATTTGAACGCCATTGAGTCGCCGGTAGCTTCGCGAACTTCCGTGTCGACCCAGGCGAGGAAAGATATCACGACAAAACCACAGCATTGCCGCGTTCGCTTGCCGATGTGAGAGGTTAAGAAAAAACATCGCGAAGGACCACGACAATGGGCGTTCATATCCGCTTTGGACTGTCGGGCGCGGCGATCGCCGCCCTGTTGTTGCTACCGGCGGTAGCGGCCTCGGCGCAAACGCCCGAACCGGATGCCGGCAATCCCGCGATCAATAATACGCCGCAGCCTTCGAGCGGCAACGCGCGCTCGCCTGGCATGGCTTCGCCGTCGAACGAGGCGAATATCCCGAAAGGCTCCAACCCCGAGGGCGGCAGCGGCAATCTCGGCCCGGGCAGCGGCGGCACGCCGTCATCGAGCGCTTCCGACAATTCGATGCCGAGCCAGACGGGTGTCAACGCGCAATCCTCCGTCAATGATTCGCGGCCGAGCCAGACCGCGACCGACCCGAATGCGGGAATGAACCGCACTGACGGTCAATCTTCGAGCGCGCCCAGCAACGTCGACTCTATGCGGCAAGGCAAAGACGCGGCGCCGCCCAATGTCGATGCGGAATAGAAGACGGCGTCAGCCGCCGTAATGCGCGCTGCTGACCTTGCCGCGAAACACGACGTATTGATAGGCGTTGTAAGTGATCATCACCGGGATCAGCCGCGCCATGCCGAGCATGATGACGATCAGGGTGCGGCTGTCCCAGGCGGAAGCCTCCGCCGTCACGCTGCGCGGGATCAGATAAGGATAGAGGCTCGCCGCCAGCCCGACCAGCGAGCAAAGGAAAATCCCGGTGCTCCAGGCGAAAGGAGCGTGCTCGTAGCCTTTCCACAGCGCACGCGCCAACATCGCCGAGCAGAAGGCGGCAAAGAGCGGCGGGATCGCGAAGGCACTCACGATACCGTTGCCGAACCATTTATCGGCGACGAAAGGATAGCGGATCGGCGTCCAGACGGAGATGCCCGCCGCGGCAATCAGCATCAGGGCGCCGGCGATCCAGGCGGTGCGGATCGCATGCAGCTGCGCGTCGCCTTCTGTCTTGACGATGAGATAGGTCGCGCCGAGCAGCACGTAGCCGAACACCACGCCGAACGCGACCAGTACCGAGAACGGCGAGAACCAGTCGAAGGCACCTCCCGCAAAACGCTCGCCGACGATAGTGGGTCCCGCAATCAGTCCGCCGAGCGCGAGGCCCTGGCAGAGCGTCGCGATCAGGCTGCCGATGCCGAAGGCATAGTCCCAGAGCCGCCGATGCGCATGCTCGCGATACTCGAAAGCGACGCCGCGGAAGATCAGGGCGAAGATCATCACCATGATCGGCAGGTAGAGTGCGTTGAGGACGACGCCGTAAACCAGCGGGAAGGCGCCGAAGAGTGCGCCGCCGAGCACGATCAGCCAGCTCTCATTCGCGTCCCAGACGCTGCCGAGGCTCGCCATCATGATGCCGCGACGGTGCTCTTCGCGCACGAAAAGCGAAAGCACGCCGATGCCAAGATCGAAGCCGTCGAGCAAGACATAGAAGGTGAGGAAGAGCCCGAGGAAGCAAAGCCAGACATCGATCAGGAAAAGATGCACGCTGCTGTCCATCGTGCGACTCCTTAAATCTCGCTCGCGCGCGCCCGATGGCCATCGGGCGAGAGCTTGCGCGGCTCGCGCGACGGCGCCGGGAGCGTGAGATCCGGACCTTTGCGGATGATCCGGTAGGCGAAGACGACGAAAGTCACCAGAAGCAGGCTATCGATCAGGAAAAAGACGGCGGTGGTGAAGCCGACGCTTTGCGGCGTGAGCGCCGAGGCTGCATCGCTGGTGCGCAACAGGCCGTAGATGATCCAGGGCTGACGCCCGACCTCGCGCACGGTCCACCCCATATCGACTGCGATATAGCCGAGCGGGATCGAGGCGACCCAGGCCCAAAGCAGCCATTTCTGCTGGGCGATTGTCTCAGGCGTCAGCCGGCGCCTGATGGCGGCCCAGCCCGTCCACAGCATCAGGAAGAACAGCGCGAAGCCGATGCCGGCCATGATGCGGAAGGCATAAAAGATCAGCGGCAGGAGCGGCGGCTGATCCTCCGGCGCGAAATCGTGCAAGCCTTTCACCTGACCGTCGAGCGTGCCGGTCGCGAGAAAGGACAGCGCGCCCGGTATCACGATCTCCCAATCATTGCGCTGCGCCTCCTTATCGGGCCAGGCCAGCAGATCCCAATCCGCCGCGCGTCCGGGTGGGTTCGTATCCCAATCGCCTTCGATCGCCGCGCCCTTGGCCGGCTGCTCGGCGAAGACGGTTTTGCCGCTCGCATCGCCGAGCCAGATTTGCATCGGCGTTATGATAATCGCGAGACCGAAAGCGAGCAGGAAGGATTTGCGGAAGAACGGGACCGCGTTGCCGCGCAGCAGATGCCACGCGCTGGCGCCGCCGATGACGAAGAGGCTGGTCTCGAGACAGGCGACCCACATATGCGAGACGCCCCAAGGCATATCAGGATTGAAGATCGCTTGGAGATAACTGTCGATGACATAGCGGCCATTTTCCATATGCCCGCCGGCCGGAGTTTGCATCCAGGAATTGGCCACCAGGATCCAGAAAGCGGACATCGACCCGCCGAGCGCGACCATCGACGTCGCAAGCAGATGCATCGCGCGCGGCACGCGCTCCCAGCCGAACATCATGATGCCGAGGAAGCCGGCTTCCAGCATGAAGGCCATGGCGCCTTCGAAGCCGAGAATGTTGCCGAAGAAGCCGCCTGCGACCGTCGAGAAGGTCGCCCAGTTCGTGCCGAATTCGAATTCGAGCGGCAGGCCGGTGACGACGCCGACGCCGAAATTGAGGAGGAACAGCCGGCCCCAAAAGCGCGTCTGGTGATACCAGACAATCTTGTTGGTCCGTACCCAAAGCGATTCGGTGACGACGAGGAAGAGCGACAAGCCGATCGTCAGCACCGGCCAGAGGATGTGGAAGAGTGTCGTGATCGCGAATTGCAGGCGCGACAGAATGACGACGGTATCCGCGGCGCTGGTCATCCTGCATCCCTCGGGTTGCCGGAAAGCTCCTCGATACTGACGAAGCGGGCGAGCCGCGCCAAGACCTGCGCCCCCGCCGTAAGCTTAGATCGCGCTGCGCTGACGCTATTTGCGGCCGGGCAGGAATCTCTCGGTCATGTATTGCGACATATCCGGCTCGGTCGCAAGAATGCCGAGATCGACGAAAGAGGCCTTGACCGGCGCGACGGCATCCGGCGGGAAGGTGCCGTCCTTCGAGAATGAAGGCATCACATTGGTGTACTGCTTTTGCTCGACTTCTTCGGCGAAATGGTCCTTGCTGCGGGCGTAGGCAATGGTTTCGTCCTTGTGCGAGCCCATATAAGCGACGCCTTCGAGCCAGCCCTTGAGGAAGCCGCGTACCGCGTCAGGGTCCTTCTTGAGAATGTCGTTCGAGGCGAAGACGACGTTCTGCAGGAAGGCGCCGACCCATTCCGAGGCCGGTGCGAGCAGGCGTCCCTTCTTTTGCAGCTCGAGGTTCCAGCCAAGCGCCGCACCGCTGATCTGGGCGTCGATCGCATGCGTCTCGAGCGCAGCAAGCTGCGGCGTGTATTCCGAGCCATCGGTCACGAAATTGAAGCTGTGCGGATCCCAGCCCTCCTTCTTCGCGATCTGGAAAGCGAGCCATTGCGTCAGCGAGCCCACGGTCGAGATGCCGATGCGCTTCTCCTTGAGGTCGCTGAGTTTCTTGATCGGCGAATCATATTGCACGATCACACCGAACAGCGCCGGCGTGATGGCGATCGCGCCGACAGCCGTTTCGGGCGCACCCTTCACGAGGAAAGCGATATCGGTGCCGGCTCCGAGGCCCAAATCGATCGCGCCCGCGGTCATCGCCTGATGCAGCTTGGCGCTG
>Ga0134128_10006070_pt1 | contig 14626 bp, 13 predicted proteins | sample KB31754_FD_96462 | JGI IMG/M metagenome (GOLD analysis project Ga0134128, IMG submission 96462) | Terrestrial soil microbial communities with excess Nitrogen fertilizer from Kellogg Biological Station, Michigan, USA - KB3-175-4 | ecosystem: Environmental > Terrestrial > Soil > Unclassified ... | reverse complement strand
TTGAGCCCGTCGAGGGCCGCCATCACCGAGGCGACGGTGTCCGGGGAGATCGCCTTGTTCAGTTCCGGCGCGCCGAGGGCCTTCTGCACGTACTGGTAGGCGTTGCTCGGGCGGCTGGAGAAGTCGATCGGCTGGCCGCCGCGGAAGCTGGTGACGATCTCCTCGCGGGACAGTTCCCGCTCGGGCATGTCACCGATGCACTTGATCAGGTCGTCGAAGCGCTCGGAGACTTCCGCCTTCGACAGCTTCGGGGCTTCCGGCGACTGGCCGAAGAGCAGTTCGAGGTTCGCGGGCAGAGCCACGGCCCTGCTCCTTCCATGCGAAAGGCCCCGCTGTGCGGGGCCCGGGGATGGTCGTTGGGGGTGGTGCGCAGGGTCAGGCGGCTGCCTTGGTGAGCAGCGCCTTGGCGCGCTGCCGGTAGCCCTCGGCCAGGTCCCGGTTCGCGGAGTAGGCGTCCGCCTTCGCCAGGAGCGCGTTCGCTTGGGCGTGCAGCGCCTCGGAGTCGCTTCTCATCGCGGACTCCTGCTGGGCGGCGGTGCGGGTGAGCACCGGTCCGCCGGGGACCGGCAGCGCCTTGATGGCGTCCAGATCGCCTTGGGCCTTCGTCAGGTCGGCCGTGAGCGCGGCGATGCGCTCCTCGTCGGCGGCCCTGGCCTCTGCCACTGCGCTCTTGACCATCTGCGCGAGTTCGGTCTTGGTCACGCTCTGCGGCTCGTCGGCCGCGGGGGTCTGTGGGGCGTCGGCGGCGAGTGCCTGCGCGACGGCGGACTTGACCAGGTCGGCGGCTTCGGCCTTGGTCAGCAGCGGCTCGCCGTCGGGCGCGTCGGCCTTGGTCGCGGTCTTCTTCTTCGCGGCCGGCTTCTCGCCGTCGTCCTCGGAGTTCTCACCGTCTGCGTCCTCGGTGTCTTCCGCTTCGTCGCCCTCGCCGTCCTTGGGCTTCTTCTTGAACGGCGGCGCGAGGTTGCCCTTGCCGTCGGCCTTGAGCAGGCCCGCGTCCTCGGCGAGCGTCATCACCGAGTCGTCCGTGCCGGACTGCTCGTTGCGCTCGTTGGCCTGGAACCACTTCAGGGCGCGTACCGCGTCCAGCAGCAGCGCGATGTCGCACGCCTCGTTGAGGTTGCCCATGGCGAGGGATTCGGCCTCGGACACGATGAGCTTCGCGATCGCCGCGATGGCTTCCTGCGCGCCCGCGATGTCGCTGGTCTCGTCCTCGCCGCCGTCTGCTCCGTCCCCGTCTTCGCCGTCGGCCTTGGCCAGGTCGGGCACGAGGGCGCGCACGTCACGCAGCAGCGCCTCAGCCTTCTCGACGGTGGCCGCGTCAGCCTTGGCGGCGTCCTTGAGGCTGCCGTCGGCGTTCCAGTTCTCGGGCACCATGCTCTCCAATCCGAGGGCCTTGGCCCGGGTCAGGATGTGCTTTCTCACGTCGTCGTGATCAGCGTCGCCGCGCCCCACGGCCTTGATCGCGCGCCGCAGGTCGGCCTTCGTCTTGATCACATAGGAGGGGTCGCCCTTCGCGTTGGGCATCGCCTGGCCCGCCGCGAGCGCCTGACGCTTCTGCTCTGCCGTGTACGCCTTGTCGAGCGACGCGTACGTCTCCGCCGTGCGTGCGGCGGCCGCCTCGCCTACCGCGTCCGTCAGCGCTTGCTCGCCCATGACACTCCCGGAGACCGTTACGTTGACCACGACCGGCGTGCGTGCCGTGTCGGCCTTGGACGTGTTCTGTTCGGCCTCGGCGGACACCTCGGCGCCCGCTGCGGCGAGGTCCGCGAGAGCCTGCTTCACCGGCGCGGCGAGCCGGTCGAACAGTTCGGCGGGCAGGCCGTAGGTGGGGGACGCGACCCGGATCAGCGTGGCGTCCTCAACGGGCTGCAACTCGCCCGCGCCGTCCGCCTTGGCCAGCGGGAGACGCCAGTGCTCGGAGAGGGTGGCAGTCGGCAAGCAGGGCGAATCGACGAGTGAGGATTCGCAGATGCGCCCGGCGACGACGGTGCCGCCTGGGGCGTCAGCCTTGGAGTAGTCGAGCCGGTGTTCGCGTACGCCGATCGAGAAACCGTTGAGAACGCCTTCCTCGACCTTCTCTACCGCCTCGCGATCGACGATCTTCGCGCCGATGTACCAGCCGTCGGCTTTCTCTTCGAGTTCGATCGCCTTGCCGACGGCCCGGCGGTGATCGTGGCCCTCGCGGATGTTGCCTGCGCGTACGAACCAGTCGGGGACGGCGGTCTTAAGCCAGTCCGCTGACATCCTCTGTTGGTCGTGGTCGAGATCTGTTCCGGTGAGCTTCCCGTACACGTACAGGTGGCCCGAGTCCGGGTCCTTCTCGCGCTTGGTGATTGGCGCGTACAACTCGAGAACGGCGGGCGGCGGGGCCACGGTGCCTCCTCCGGGGCATGCGAAAGGGCCGCACCGATCGGTGCGGCCCTTCAGGTGTCGTACGGCTATGCGGCCGTGCGCTTCAGGTATTCGATGGCGGCGAGCAACCGCTGAGGATCATCCTTGAACTGGCCGAGCCCGGTGTTGCACTGACTGCATAGAAGACCGCGGACGCGGCTGGTCTCGTGGTCGTGATCGACGTGCAAGCGCTTCTTCGGCGTCCGATCCTCTGGTGTCCCGCAGATCGCGCAGCGACTGCGTTGCCGTTTGCGCATGTCGGCGACGCTTTCTTGAACCTCGCTGGCGCGGCTCAGCCGCTTCGCGTTCACTTCCTGGCGATGATGCGGGTAGCACTCGGAGCAGTAGCGCGACGTGTTGTAGAACGCAGCCAGCGGCAGGCTCTGCTCGCAGCCCTTGCATGTGCGGTGGGTTGCGCGCTCGGGCGTGCGCGGATCGGTGGTCCCCCACTTGTAGTAGCGGCGCAGGTGCATGCCGCACCAGTTGCGCGACTTCACTGGCTTGTCGCAGTCTTCGACGGCGCAGGACTTGAGGGGCGTCTCGGGTGGGTCGTCCGTCGTTCCCCATGACCGCATCCGGTGGTAGTGCTTGATGCACAATCCGGTAGCGTGCCTCTTCGTCCCACAACCCTTGACCGAACACGGGCCCCAGTCCTTGCGCTGGTCCGCGCGATAGTGCCGGTTGCAAAGTCCGCGCGTGCGAGGGGGTTGTTCGCATCCTTCTGCTGCGCAAGGGGAACCCGGGTGGTCGACCTCTGCCCGGCGCGGCTTGACCACCATCAAAGGGTCGCCGTGGCGCCGCCAGCGGGAGTAATGCTTCGAGCACCAGCCGCGTGTGTCGACTGCCTTCCAGCAGTCGTTTACCGCGCAGGTAGGCTTTTCCATGCGCCGTTCCGTCCAGATCGGTTCGTCGCGGCCCCGCCGGTGGTGAGACACTGGCGGGGCGCTTGTCATTAGGCTGATTCTACCATTGACGTGCGGTCCGAGCGGTGAATCCGCTGGTCGCTATCCGTTCGCCGCGTCGATTCCAGCCAGGTCAGATGGGTCGATATCGGCAAGCGATGCCAACACCGGCACAGGGGCACATCGACAAATCGGGTGCCCTGGCGGTTCTGTGTCGCCGCTCTGGAACGCCGCGCCGAGCGGAACTGCTCCCTGTGCCTCGTTCGGCTCACAGACGCTGCTGCACACCCGGTCGTCATCAGCTGTAGCCCAGTAGGTGGCCTCGATGCTGTTCGCGCGGTACGTGTTCATCGCCGCGACGCTCGTCGCGCGCGCCAGTTCCGTGATCGCGACCATGTCGGCCCACTGCGGGTCGTCGAGGATGCCGCGCAACACGGCGGCGAGCGTCCCGGAGGAGTCCCCGCGTTCGAGGGCATCCGCGAGTGCCTTGGCGAGCTTGTCGAGCCGGTTGGCGGCGATCGACTTGATGCTGATCCCGGCCTGGTCGAGCAGGAGCGCGAGCCCGTTGCGGCCGTTCTCGTCGAGCACGAGCCGCGCCGCGTCGGCGTCGCCGGGCTTCCACCGGGACCAGTCGATGCGCGCGATCCCGGCCAGTACGGCGGTCGCGGACATCTCGCCGATCGCGTAGCCCTCGGTCCACAGCTCAGTGATCAGGGCCGCGAGCACGGTCGTGAGGTCGATGCCGTAGCCGGCGAGCCACGCCGCGGGGTCCTGGCCGTAGACATCCGGGCCGTCTGGGTCGTCACTGTAGTCGTCGGGCAGGTCTGCTTCGTCGGCTTTGCGCAGAGCCGGGTGGCTCGCGGCCAGCCACGCCTGTGCGAGCGCACGGGTGTCCACTGCGCTGCGCATGGCGTTGCGGATGCGTGGCGCCCACACGGCGGCGGTGGCCTTGTCGCGGTCCCAGCCCGGCCAGTGCGGCCGGTCCGGGTCACCGGCTTTTGGGGCGGCCCGGTCACCGCCCGCCGGGGCGAAGGTGACGCGCGGGTCGGCGGCCATGTCGCCGGGCGCGTCGGCTTTCGTGAGGATCTCAGTGCGGAAGGCCCGACCGGGCCGGGGGTTGCGCCGCACCCAGTTGCGGTACGCGGCGATCTCCGCTTTGACGGCCTGCGCATCCGGCCGAGCCGAGCGGTTGCCGCCGGACTGCTCGCCGCCGGCGTCTTGCTCGGTCTCGTCCTGGTCCGGGACGCCGTCGCCGTTCGCGTCCTTGTTCGGCGGTGCTTCAAGCGGCGTGACGGTCTCGCCGGGCGGCGCGAGTTTGCTCGCACCCTCCAGGAAGATCACGCCGCGGCTGGTCTCCACGATCGGCATGTCCGCCTCGGCGAACGGGTAGCGCGGCAGCCCGAGCCGGTCACGGTCCTCGTTGTACGTCATGCGCCCCGACTTGACCCGGTTGCCCGCGACCTCGTCCGCTGCGGCCTCGTCCTCATCCTCCAAGCCGAGGATCTTGAACTCCAGCTCGCCCGGCATCGCCAGGTGCCGCCGCGAGATGCCGGTGATCAGGCCCTGGATCCACCGGTAGGTCGGCATCGTCGCGATGCGTTCCTTGATGTCCGCCTGACCCTCGTGGTAGCCGCTACTGCCGATGCCGCCGGTCTCGGTGAAGTTCAGCTCCGCGATCGTCGTGGAGAAGTGCGCCGCGAGCTGCTTGAGCAGGAACAGGTCGTACTCGGGCTTGTAGCGCTCCGCCACGTCCGGGGTCGACTCCAGTTCGAACCCGGGCGGCAGGATCCGCATCCGGTGCCGCTCCAGCGTCTGACCCGACCAGGCATCGTTCAGCGCCGTCTCGTATTCGAGGACCTGCTGCGGTGTCCACGAGTTCGCGCCCGTGTTGCGCAGCAGCCCCGCAGGCACGGTGCCGTCAGTGAATTCGGCGCGGATCCAGGCGCGCCGCCGCAGCCACACGTCGAGGTCTTCGAGACACTGCTCGACGGCGGAGTGCCCGTAGAGGGTTTCGGCGCGCACGTTGCGCCGCTTGTAGATCAGCGTATCGGGCGCGTACGCGTTGAGGATGCGCCCTTCGTCATCGACGTCCGCGACGTACTCGCCGCGGGGGAACCCCCACAGCACCTGCTGGTAGGCGGGGTTCGGCGGCAGGGGCTTGCCGCCGCGGTAGTCTCGCAGGACCTTGATGGTGGTGCCGTCGAGGATTTCCAGGGAGTGCAGGTCGCCGCCGTAGGTGCGCCGCGGATAGATCGCTACGGCATCCAACACGAGGTGTTCTTCGAGGAGTTTGCCGATCCAGTCGGGCCAGTCCTCGTCCTGCCCCGGGTCGGGGCGTTCCCAGAACGCGGTGCAGCGCGCGATCTCGGGGCCGAGGCGCTTGCGCAGGTCCGCTTCGAGGTCGGCGCGGGAGGAACCGGGGTTGTCGGCTTCGGCTTTCGCGACGGCGTCCTTGGCGATCGCGATGGTCCACTCGAGGGTGGTGATCTCGTCTTTGCGGATCTGGATGCAGCGGCGCGGGATGCCTCCGGCGGCGGCGGCGTCGCGCAGCACTTTCCAGGGCACGAGGCGGTCGCTGACGCCGGGCAGGTTGCTGGAGACCGGGTATTCGGTGAAGCGGGGTTCGGGGCGTCCGGTGTCGCGCCGGACGGGGTCGATCGCGGCGGGCAGCAGCGGCAGGCCGGGGCCGAAGGCGACTTGCGGGTCGAGGCGGGGTAGCGCGTTGAACGCGCCGCTGGTTTGCGGGTTGGCGCCGGCTGCGACGAGGGCGGCGACTTGCTGCGCGGTGTAGAGGGTGGCGCCGGCTCCGATGCCGGGGGTGGCAGCCTTGGCCATTTCGGCGTCGGTGGAGCGGCGCACCTGGTAGTTCTGGCCGTTGGGGCGGCGGTTGCGGTTGCGGCGGGACACCGGCTACTCGACCCCCTCGGTGGACGTCGGTTCCGGTGTGCTGGGCGTAGGTTGCGGGCCGGTCAGGTGACGGGGACGCCGTTGAGGGCGCCGCTCGCGCAGATCGCCTCGTGCACCCCGCGCTCACGCAACCGGGCCGCGAGCGCGTGTGAGTCGTTCGCCGTCCAGTGCGCGCCACAGAACCGGTGGCCCTGGCGGCACAGCAGCACCCGGAACAGGCCGTCGCTCGCACCGAAACTGCCACCCAGACGGCGAGGAGCAAGCATCAGACACCCCTCACGCCGCGGCGAACCCGCGAAGCCATTCCAGTGCCTGCTCTGCCGACCCCTGATCACCTAGCAGCCGGGACACGGCCTGAGACATCGCGTCCACCTGGTCGTCGTGCGCCGAGTTCGGGAACCCCGCGCACTCCTCGACGAAGTCCGCTACCCACGGCGCTACAGCCGGGGCGGGCAGATGCACGTTGTGCGCCTCGGCGAACGGCGCCACCGCAGACGCGCGCGCGTACTTCGAATCCTTGGGCGTGATCGGGATCAGCCCAGGAACCCGGGAACGCAACTGGGCGATCACGGCCGGGCCGTTCGCCTTATCCTCGACCAGTTTCCCGTTGGCCTGTGGCCACTTCGCCGCGAGCGCTGTGACCGCGTGGCAGGTCGCCGGGAAATCGAGGCGGTCGCGCACCTGGTCGAGCAGGTATACGTCCGCGCCTCTACGGCCCCATACCTGGCCGACCACGTAGTCAGAGCCCTTGGTGTCCTTGAACGCCATGTCCCAGGACTGGACGACCTCGTCCATGGACTCGGCGCGCCAGGTGCCGTCGCTGCCGCAGCGCACGAGCGCCGGACTGTAGTACTGCCAGTCGCCGCGTTTGAACAGCGTTCCCTCGGCCGGCGCGGGACGCCCCTGGTAGAGCGCAGCGAATCCGCGTGAGCCAGCGTCGCGTCGGCGCTGCTCCCAGTTCGCGGCGTCCCGCCCGCGGGCGGAGAGCATCCACTCGCCCGGTTCGCGTCCCAGCGGATCGCTCTCGCCCCTAGCGGGGTCGTGGTCGGCGAGCGCTGGGATGTTGACGTAGGTCCACTCGTTGCGGTGGTTCGCGAGCATGTGGCCGCCGAGGTCGGCTTCGTGCCAGCGAGTCATGTCCATGACGACCGGCGTGCCGGGCGCGAGGCGCGTGGACGCCGTCTCTGACCACCAGTCGATGGCGATCTGCCGGTACGTCTCGGAGTCCGCTTCGGCGCGGCCTTTGACTGGGTCGTCGATGATCAGAACGCCGTCGATGGGACGGCCGGTCAGCGCGCCGCCGATGCCTACGCAGTACACGGAGCCGTCGTGGCCGTCGAGTTGCCATTCGTGCGCTGCGGCGGTGTCGTCGCGGACGCGCAGTCCGAGTTCCGGGTGGGCTTTGATGTCGTTGCGGATAGCCCGGCCCCAGCGGCGGGCGACTCCGAGTTCGTAGGAGGCGATGCCGATGCGCGCCTCGGGGTTTTGCAGGAGCAGCCAGAGCGGGAAGGTCCGCGCGATCCTCTGGGATTTCCCTTCCTGCGGGCTCATGGTCCACAGGAGCCGTTGGGTGCGCCGCGCTGCGACGTCGAGGAGGTGGCGGTCGAGCAGCCGCAGCGCGGGGGTGTGCACGGTGCGGTGGTCAAGGTAGGCGGCGAGGTCTCCAGGGGTCGGCCACTGCGGTTCGGCAGCGGGTTCGAATTCCCTTGCTGCGTATTCGGCCCAGTCGAGGGTGGCGGTCACACCGCCCCCTCGGTCAGTTGGTGAGGGCGGCGAGTGCGCGCAGGTGCTGCGGCACGACGGTGCTCACGAGTGCCTGCTGCGCTGCGGTGAGTTTCAGGTCGGCGAGGATCGCCCGCACGGCGCTGGCGACCATGGCGCCCTGCTGCTCCGCGAGTTTGACCTGCCGTGCTTCGATGCCGACGCGGATCGCGTCCGCGCACACTTTCGCCAAATGGGCGCGCTCCTGCATGTACAGCTTCAAAAAGGCGTGCGGGACGCTCTCTTCCGTCGTGCCCCGATCGTCGCCGCCCTCTTTGACCTTGGTGACGCCCCAGATCAGGTCGCTCGGGTCGAGCTCCCGGATCTGCGCCTCAATCCACGCGACATGCCCGGCGGTGCGGTGCACTTCGGCGATGATGGCCCGCTCGGGGCTGATCTCGATCGGCAGCCCGTAGGTCTCGGCCATGGCGCGCGCCTCCTGCTCGCTGTGGCGTGCGGCGGCCTTGGCTTTGACCTGCTTGGCTGCGCCGCCGTGGTACTGGGTGCACACGGTGCCGCCGGGCGGGTGCGTCTTGCGGCATTGTTCGCCGGTTTCTTTGCTGGTGGCGGCGCAGCGCTTGTCGATGGGGGGCGGGGGGCGGCGCTGGTCTCCGGCGGGGTCGTGGGCCTCGCAGGTGTCGCTGCCGGGCGTGGGGCGGTGTTTGCAGGGTTTGCCGCTGGCGGCCCAGGTGGCGACGCAGCGTGGTTCGTCGCGGTTGGCGTGGGTCACTGAGGTGTCTCGATCGGTTCGATGCGCAGTTGCACGGTTTCGTGGCCGTGGGCGTCGTCGCCGGTGGCGTAGTCGAACAGGATCGCGGGCCGGTTGTCCTGCGTGTAGCCGGTGCGGAATCCGCCGCGGACTTTGCTCAGGTCGATGTCGTGGGCGGCGGCCCATTCGAGGGCGTGCGGGGCCATCCCGGGCGGCATGCCGAGGTGCGCGAACTGCGCCAGCTGGTCCGGGGGTGCGATGACGCGCGGGACGCGCACGGGGGCCGGGTCGTCGCCGGTGCACTGGCAGTGGCGCGGGTCGGTGCAGTCTTCGCGGTGGGCGTGCCGGCACGTCTGCGGGGCGGGTTGTGCGGCGGCGCGTTCACGGTGCTCGGTGGGACGCGGGCTGCCGTCTGGTTTCGTGCACTGGGCGCCGGGCTGCGCTTTGCAGACTGGGCATGGCACCGGCACGGCGGCCGGGTGCTGGCAGATGGGGCCGGGTAGGCAGTCCCCGCACACCTTCACCGCGATGGTGGCGTACCCGTCGATCGGCTTGAGCCCTTCGGGCAGGGCGTCGTATTCGGCCTGGGTGGCGTGCCGCTGGTATGCGGCCTCCACGGGCGCGCCGCACGGGCACGCGTCCACAGTGTCGGGCACGGCGGCCTCCCGTCAGTAGATCGTGAGCATCCCGGCGGACAACTGCGGGATCTCCGGGTTGTCGGTGACTTTCACCCACATCTGGTAAGTGCCGTTCGTGAGGGTCACGGTGCCGCCGGGGCCGATAAGACACTGGGCCAAGTACTGGTTCGCGCCGAGCGTCGCGCTCGTGTTCCAGGTGGCGCTCTTCCAGTCCGTGGGCTGGGGGTCGACGCCGGGGGTGGTGAACGCCATCTGCACGGTGTCGGTGGTGGGGTTCCCGCCGAGGCAGGTGACGACGATCGGCACGTATTGCAGCGACGACGCGAGCTGGTTGATCACCTGTTGCCGCCTTCCTTCGCGGACCAGCGGCGCACGCCCGTGGCGGCCCATCGTGCGGGTCCTTCGGTGGCGGACCGGCGGGTGACGGCGCGGGCGCCGGTGACCGTGAGGACGCGCACCGGCCCGGGTGGCACGTACGCCGGTGGGACCGCGATGTACCGGGCTGCCCTGGCGGGCGGCACGTGTGGGCGCCGTGTGGCCAGGTGTGCGGGAGTCCAGGGCGGTGCTGCGGGTGGAACCGGCAGGTACGCGCTGCGCCGCGCCGGGCGGCGCGGAGTGCGTCGCGGGGACTGACACAGGTACAGTGGCGCACCCGCAGGCGCGGGCGGCACAGGGAGGAACATGCCGCGGCGCGGCCGTGCAGCGGCCCTCGGGGGTGCGCTGGACCGGGTGAGAAGCGAGGGCGCCGCGGCAGGCGGCGCGGCTTGCGGCCAGGGCGGGTCGAAACGCTTGGAACGCCGCGGCGATGCGGTACGCCACCTGCGCAACATGGACGCCCCCTACCGCGGACGGACCAGCGCCTTTACTCTTCCCACTCGACGCTGGCCGTGTAGATGTGCGACGCCGGCAACGGGTTACCCACGTTGATCAGCGCGATCCCGTTCGCCGCGCCCTTGGCGCACACCAGCTCCTCGAGCGCCTCGAACGGCAGGTCCACGCCGCTTTGGCTGTTGAAGCTGACCTCGTACAGGTACGGCGCCGTCCACGTCGCGGTCGGCACCGTGGACCACGCGGTGTCCACGCCCGTGATCTGCGACGCGGTGTTCGGGTCGAGCGCTGCGGGCGCGTTGGTGGTGGTCGCCGTGCCGCGGGCGGTGGTGCGCACCAGGGCGACGGTGAGTTGCTGGCTGGTGGGTGCGCTGGCGCCGGCCCGGACGCCGAGGGTCATGCGGCGTAGCTTGAAGCCCTGGTTGGCGCCGGCGACGATCGATGCGAACAGTGCGTTGGCGTTGGCGCCGCTCGGGACGGTGGCGACGATCGCGGCAGCGGACTCGACGGTGGACAGGAAACGGGCCATCGCGCGGCCCCCTTTCTGGGCTGGAGGGCCGCGCGGCGGCTGTTAGTAGTAGCCGCCGGTTTGGGCGGCGTCGGCGGGCACGTACACGCCGAGCCCGTAGGCGGCGGGGTTGCGGGCGGGGCCGGGGGCGAGCAGGCCGGAGGCGGTGCCGTTGTGCGCGGCGTCGAGCAGGCTGGCGGGTTGCGCGCCGAGGTCCGCGAACACGTTGACGATCATCTGCTGGACGTTGGTGTCCACCGAGCCGCCGCCCGCGAACGTGGACAGGCGGTACGGGGATGCGGCGCACGCCAGGCGCCAGGTGCCGGCGCAGAACACCAGCGCGCCGTTGGAGCGCATGTAGAGGCTCGGGCCGATGTTGTAGGTCCCGGAGCCGGTGTACGGGTAGCCGATCGCGGCGGTGACGTTGACGGCGTTGTACGACTGGAGGTTGAGGTTGACCAGGTTCGCCGGGGTCGCGGGGCTGGCGGCGGCGACGTAGTCCAGTTCCTCGCCGAGGGTCCCGATCGACGCGGTGTAGGTGCTCGCGCCGGCCAGGCCCGCGATGCTCGCCGTATTGCGGTAGCAGGGCAGGCCCGCGTAGGTGCTGGACCAGGTCGTGGAGCCGGAGTTGTTCGCGGAGGCGAGGAACTGCTGGCCGAGTTGGGCTTCCTCGCGCCACAGCAGCGGGTTGTAGCCGCCGGTGTCGCGCCAGGTGCCGGTGTAGCCGCCCGGGTCGATCGACGCGCCTGAGACAGTGTCCTTATAGCAGATCATGTAGCGGTAGGAGCTGTCCGCGACGGCGTACCGCACCCGCCACAGCATCGTGTTCGAGCTGAAGCTGGCGAGGTTGACGCCGGACAGCAGCGCGTTCTCGACCGCGTTGCGCTGGTTGAGCGTCCAGTACTCGCTGTGGCCGTTGATGACCGCGACCTGGTGGCCCTTGAGGATGTTCGTGTTGCCTTCGAGGTCGCTCATCGCGTAGTACGCGACGTCGTAGCCGTTGGCCTCGAGGAAGCTGACCAGGGAGACTTCGGCGTCCCACAGCGAGGTGATCGCGTCGCTCGACGGGGTCGAGTAGGGCCGGTTGAACGAGACGGCTGAGGAGCGCTGCGCGATGTTGGTGCCGGTGCCCAGGCCGTAGAGGTTCTTGCCTGTCCACGTCGAACCTGCGTCGCTGGTGGCGCCCCACGCGTTGTACGCCTGCCAGGTCTGGTCGGCGGCGATCACGGCGATCGACGCGGTCGAGTTGCTGGGCGAGCGCACGACGAACAGGCCCTGCGCGGAGTTCGCGCCCGACTTGAAGATCGTGACGTAGATGCCGGGTTGTGCGCCGGCCGGGATCGCCCAGGAGGCGGTGGTGGACCAGGAGCACACGGTGGCGCCGAGGCCGTCGACGGTGGGGGTGCTCTGGACGGCGGGGCTGCCGGTGACCGTGGCCATCAGCCGTGCGCCGTAGTCCCAGTAGCCGTAGCAGCCGAGCCGGTAGATCGCGACGGTGAACGCGGTGTTGCCGGAGTCGACCTGGAAGTTGACGGTGCTGCCGGGGGCGTAGCTTCGCTGGTCGGTGTATCCGGCGATGCTGGCGTTGGTGGTGACGCCGTACCAGGTGCTTTCGTGCGCGCCGGTGATCGAGTTCTCGGCGACGGTCGCGTTCGGGTAGGACGGGTTGGTGGCGACGCCGCTGGTGTCGGTGTAGTACCAGGAGCCGGCTTGCACGGTCGCCGCGGTCAGGTTCCCGGACGACGCGGCGTAGGTGCCGGCGGCGGACACGTCGGACAGCCCGATCTGACCCCACCAGTGGCCGCCGGGCAGGTTCACGTAGAGGTTCTCGTACACCCAACCTTGCGGGCTCAGGCCCCACATGCGGTCCTGCGCCGTGGTGTGGCTCGTCGTCGAATAGCCGTAAGCGGACACGCACAGAGTCGGCCCCGTCGTCGTGACCGATCCGAGGGTCGCGACGTGCCCGGAGAGCGTGAGACTGTTGCTGGTGGCCGCGTTGACGAACGCGCCGAGGCTGGCGAACTCCCAGATGATGCCCCGCACCGGCTGGCTGCCGTTGAGCGTGACGGTAACGCTGGTTTCGCCGCTGCCGGTCGCGGTGTAGTCGGCGCAGGCGATCTCCATCGTGGACAGGCTCGCCGCGCGCTTCGTCCACGCGGTCGAGCCGAACTTCAAGGCGACGGTCGCGAAGCCGTATGAGCTACAAACTAAGACATGATTTGCGGCGGGTTGAGGGATTGCGACCGTACCGGAAGCCGTGAGTGACCAGTTGGTCTGATTCACAATCTGAACCAACCCACGGCCCCCGTTCGGCACGCGGCAGTTAGCCGCCGAGCGGGAGTTGGGCGTAGGCCTCGACTCCCCGAACTATCCTGCTCACAGTTGTCTGGGCTACTCCGTAGATCTCCGCTAGTTCGGCCTGACGGTACAGGCCGGTCTGGTAGGCCTCACGGATCCGTAGCGCCTGCTCTTGCTGAAGTTTCGCGTGCGGCCCCAGAACCTCGCCTGCATCGATGCGCTCCTGACGCTTCTTCTGCTTGAACGCCCGGACACGTGCTTGAGCGCACTTACGGCACTTGCGACCGCCGCTGCTGGGGTAATAGACGTTCTCGCCGGAGAACTCGTGGCCGTTCACGCAGTGCGTCTGCTGCCCCCAGTAGCTGCGTCCCCGCTCAGCCATGTCCCGACCATTGTCGGCTTGAGTGCCGACGAGCAGGTGGGCGGGGTTGTCGCACTTGTGTCGGATGACGAGGCCGTCGGGTATCGGCCCGTTGAAGTGCTCGTACGAGAAGCGATGAGCCAAGATCCGCTTCTTGTTGACCACTAGGACGCCGTAGTTGGTCGTGGCCCGCGTACCGGTCCAAGTCCAGCAGTCGCCTGATTTGTCGATCTTCGCCAGGAAGCGTTCTTCGGCCGTTCTCGGAGAGTTGTGCTCTTCGAATCTCCAGACCTGCCAATAGTGCGTCGAGCAGAGCCCGCGCGCTAGGCGTTGCTTCTCGCACCCCGGCTTGTCGCAGATACCCTTTTGCACGAGGGAGCCTTCCAGTAGGCGATCTCCACGCCCCGGGGCCGGTGACACGGTCGCCGGGGTCTTTTCGTGCTCTGATTTTACCCTATTGCGCTTGCTGTTCTGCGAGTTTCGCCAGGTCAGCAGGTGTGACATAGCCGCGCCACCGGTTCTGGAACAGGTGCCACCCGCCTAGTTCGGCCGCTCGATCGGCCAAAGCCGAACAGATCAGGTGCCCCGACGCGTCGATGTAGTCCCGCAACCCAGGGATCGGCAGGTGGAAGCGGTGGGCGGCGATCGCGAAGTAGTCGGCGGCCGAGTAGCGGGTGCCTTGCAGGAGCCGGGCGGAGTGCGCGACGGCGGCGCGGTATTGGTCGGGGCAGCGCAACCAGAGGACGGCGCGGTCGTTGTACTCGGCGAGGTCGGCCAGGCGCGCCCCATCGGGTCCGGGTTCGGCTTCGATGATCTGGCCGTCGCCGACGTGGACGAATGCGTGGTCCCACGGGGCGAAGCCGTCGCCGAGTAGCCACTCGCCGATGGAGATCAGTCGCCCGATCGGGCCGCGCACTGAGGTGATGCCGATGTCACCGAGTGCGGGTGTCGGCGTCATGGCTGTCACCGGCCGTTCCGTGCGTGGGGCAGCAGTCGAGGCGGTGGACTCGTGCGTCTTGCTCGCTGATGAACAGGGGGCAGCAGCAGCCGGTGCGGCGGTTCAGGGCTTGCGCGTCCATGCGCCGACGCCGGACAGGTGCAGGGCGAGACAGAACAGCCCGGCGAGGGTCAGGGCGCCGGGGGAGAGCCACGCGTTGGTGTGTGCGGCGGATGCGCTGAGGATGTAGCCGACCGCAAACAGGACGGCGGCGATGATGGCGAACATCAGGCGGCCGGCGGTGTGGCCGGGTCGCTCGCCGGTGCGGGCTTGGCGCTGCCTTCGACGGCGGCTGCCACGTCGTGCCCGGCGTCCACGATCAGGGT
>Ga0134128_10006069_pt1 | contig 14629 bp, 14 predicted proteins | sample KB31754_FD_96462 | JGI IMG/M metagenome (GOLD analysis project Ga0134128, IMG submission 96462) | Terrestrial soil microbial communities with excess Nitrogen fertilizer from Kellogg Biological Station, Michigan, USA - KB3-175-4 | ecosystem: Environmental > Terrestrial > Soil > Unclassified ... | reverse complement strand
GGGCGGCTGGGCGGTGGTGTCCACCGAGGAATGCGAGATCCACCCCAGCGGCGACCTCACGCCCTACGTCGAGGCGCGGCTGTGGGACGACCGCGACATCCCCGCGCTGGCGCTGATGTGCGACAAGGTGCACGCGCACGGCGCGCTGGCCGCGCTGGAACTGACGCACAACGGCCCCACCGCGTCCAACCTGTATTCGCGCGAGGTGCTGATCGCACCTTCGCCGCAACCCGCCAAGTACGGTTATCCGCACCAGGCGCGCGCGATGACCCTGCACGATATCCGCGAGTACCGGCGCTGGCATCGCGAGGCGGCGATCCGCGGCAAGCGCGCGGGCATGGACATCATCTACGTCTACGCGGCGCACGACCTGTCGCTGGCGATGCACTTCCTGCAGCGTCGGCGCAACCAGCGCAGCGACGCGTACGGTGGCCCGCTGGAGAACCGCGTGCGCCTGCTGCGCGAGGTGCTGGAGGACACCAAGGACGCGGTCGGCGACACCTGCGCCGTGGCGCTGCGCTTCGCCGTCGAGGAAGGGCTGGGCCCCGGCGGCGTGGAGCTGGCCGAGGCGCAGGACATCGTGGGCATGCTGGCCGAGCTGCCGGACCTGTGGGACGTGAACCTGGCCGCCTGGTACAACGACTCGGTGCCTTCGCGCTTCGCCGCCGAGGGTGCGCAGGAGCCGTTCATAGCCTTCGTCAAGAAGACCACCACGAAGCCGGTGGTGGGCGTGGGCCGCTTCACCTCGCCGGACACCATGGTGTCGCAGCTTCGGCGCGGCGTGCTCGACATGATCGGCTGCGCGCGCCCGTCGATCGCCGACCCGTTCCTGCCACGCAAGATCGATGAGGGCCGCGCCGACGACATCCGCGAATGCATCGGCTGCAACGTCTGCGTCTCCGGCGACATGACCATCTCGCCGATCCGCTGCACGCAGAACCCCACCATGGGCGAGGAATGGCGCAAGGGCTGGCACCCGGAACGCATCGCACCGGCACGCACGGCGGCCCGCGTGCTGGTGGTCGGCGCCGGCCCGGCCGGGCTGGAGGCCGCGCGCGCGCTGGGCCAGCGCGGCTACGAGGTGAGCCTGGCCGAGGCGCGCAAGGAACTGGGCGGCCGCGTCGCCCGCGAAGCGCGCCTGCCCGGTCTGGCCGAGTGGGCGCGCGTGCGCGACTGGCGCGTGGGCCAGATCAACAAGCTGGCGAATATAGCCGTCTATCTCGACTCGGCGCTGGGCGCTCAGGACGTGCTCGACTTCGGCGCCGAGCACGTGGTGCTGGCCACCGGCTGCCACTGGCGCCGCGACGGCTTCGGTCGCAGCCACGGCGCCGATGTCCCGGGTTTCGCGGACAACACGCGCGTGTTCACTCTCGACGATCTGATGGACGGCCGCCTGCCGCAAGGCCGCGTGGCGGTATTCGACGACGACGGCTACTACCATGCCAGCGTCGCCGCCGAACTGCTGCGCCGGCGTGGCTGCGAGGTGGTCCACCTCACGCCCGAGGACAGCCTCGCGCCGTGGACGCTGAACACGCTGGACTACCGGCATGTGCGCAAGCGGATGGCCGAACTCGGCATCGAGGCGCTGGTCTCGCACGACATCCTCGGCTACGCCAGCAACACGCTCACCGTCGAGGACGCGTGGACCCACCGGCAGCGCGAGCTGCCTTGCGACGCCGTGGTCACCGTCACCGCCCGCCTGCCCGACGATGCGTTGTACCGGGAGCTGCAGCAGCGCGAAGCGGAATGGGCCAATGCCGGCATCCACACGCTGCGCTGCATCGGCGACGCCGAGGCGCCGGGCCTGATCGCGCACGCGGTCTACGCCGGCCACCGCTACGCGCGCGAGCTGGAAGAACCGGCCAGCGACAAGGTCGCGTTCAAGCGGCATTTCCACACGGCCGACGCCGACGACCTGCGGCGTCCGCACGATTATTGATCTGGCCCACGAACATGATGCGCATACCGTTCGCCCTGAGCGCAACGAAGCGGAGTCGAAGGGCATCGGACGGAGCTACCGGATCAACAGCCACCCAACGCCAGTCCCTCCGCACGCGCGATGCCGCGCGCGATCCCGTCGCCCAGCGCGGAAATGCTTGCCGCGGGCAGCGCGTCCAGCAGATCGAGTCCGGCCACCCGACGGCAACGGAATTCCAGCAGCCGCGCCGCCGCGATGCGCTCGTCGCCGGGTCGCGGCCCGTGCGCGGCGTGCGCCGCCACGCCGGCCGCCAGCAAGCCGTCCCAGCCCAGGTAATCGCTGTCCGGCAGCAGGTGCAGGCGGGCGCACAGGCGACCGTCGCGGGCGTGGCATTCCAGCCACTCGTGCGGACCGTCGCTGCCGATCGCGCTGGCGGCGACCAGCCAGTGCACGCGCAACAAGGGCGCCAGCTCGCGGCCCCCTGCCAGCAGACCGGGCACGGCCGCGTCCTTCGTCGCCGGTGCTGCGTACGGCAGGTACAGCACGGGCCCCGCGCCCGGCAAACGACGCGCCAGCAATCGCGGCGTGATCCGCAGCCAGCGCCGCTGCACTTCGGCGCCCACGGCGTGCGGGCAAAGATGGGCAACATGGGTGGCCTGCCAACCGAACATCGCGGTCTCCGTCGTCGGATCGGCTGGCGGTTGCGCGGACCATGGCGGGCAACGGGCTGGCGGTTGCGGACATGCCCGTCCCGCAAACGGGAGAGCCTTGGGTCGGGATTCATCCCGACGGGGTCGGTCTTGTCGGGCTGAAGCCCGACCTGCTCGCGAAGCTGGCAACAGGTGCGAGGCATGCGTTGCCACTCACCCTGGTTTCCCGGGCCTTACTTCGTGAGTATCAGCTTGTCGTTGCGGGTAAGCCGCAGGTGGTACTCGCTGCCCTGGTGCTGGATCACCAGCTCGCGCTCGCCATCCAGCAGCGACTGGCTGCTGACGCGGCGCACGGCCGGCGACGCTTCGGTGGCGCCGGAGCGCAACGACAGGCGCGACAGTGGGTGGGCAAGCCGGCTGGCAGCCGCCGGCAGGCTCAAGGTGGTGGCGATCGACATGGGCGACTCCGCGAAGGTTTCAGGCGGAGTTGATGATAATGATTCTCATTAAACTGTCAATCGGCGCGACGGCTCCCGTCCGTCGCCAGCCTCACTCCACTGCCTGCGCGACGCGCTGGCGCATCGCCTCGTCCAGCTTCGGCAGCACTTCCAGCGCGCCGAGGTTGTGTTCCAGTTGTTCCAGCCGGCTCGCCCCCAGCATCACCGTGGATACGTGCGGATTGGCCAGGCACCAGGCGACCGCCAGCTGCGCGGTGCTGCAGCCCAGCTCGTCGGCAATGGGTCGCAGCTGGCGTACTTTCACCACCCGCTCGCCGCGCTCGCCCAGCACCTTGTCGTGCAGCCACGCGTAGTCGGGATGCGCCAGCCGCGAGTCGGCCGGCACGCCCTCGTCGTACTTGCCGGAGAGCAACCCCGAGGCCAGCGGCGACCAGGTCGTGGTGCCCATGCCGTACTGCTCGTACAACGGCGCGTATTCCACCTCGACCCGCTCGCGGTGCAGCAGGTTGTACTGCGGCTGTTCCATCGTCGGCGCCGCCAGGTGGTTCTCTCGCGCCACGCGATGCGCCTCGTGGATCGCCTCGGCCGGCCACTCGCTGGTGCCCCAGTACAACACCTTGCCCTGGCGCACCAGCAGGTCCATCGCCGCCACGGTCTCCTCGATCGGCGCGTCCTCATCAGGGCGATGGCAGAAGTAGAGATCCAGGTAATCCACGCGCAGGCGCTGCAACGCCTGATGGCAGGCCTCGATCACGTGCTTGCGCGAGAGGCCGCGCTGGGTGGGCTTCGGATGGTCGTAGGGGCCGAAGAACACCTTGCTGGACACGCACCAGCTGTCGCGCGGGAAGCGCAGGTCGGCCAGCACGTCGCCCATCAGCGACTCGGCCACGCCATTGCCGTAGGTCTCGGCATTGTCGAAGAAGTTCACCCCGCGATCCCAGGCCAGCGCCAGCATCTCGCGCGCCAGCGAGCGCCCCACGCTCTTGCCGAACGTGGCCCAGGCGCCGAAGGAAAGGACGGAAAGCGGCAGGCCGGAACGGCCGAGGCGGCGGTATTGCATCGCAGGCACTCCTGGCAGCAGGGACGCGGCGGGTCGGTGGCTCGACCCTCTCGCCGCATGCTGCGTCGGCGCAGCGAACCAATGCAAGCCCTGCGCGTGTCCGCACGGGTGATACGGACAGGCACCACCAGCGATTGCACGGATGGATCATATTTGAACAACAGAGTCATATTTGAATATAGTGACCCACCGGATGCCATGGCATCGCACACGGAGGCTCACCCATGGATCGTCGCCGTTTCCTGCTCGCCAGCTCGGCCGCCGCCTCGCTCAGCATGCTCGGCCTGACCCGCCCCGGCCATGCCGGCGCCGCGCCCACGCCCGTCGCCGCCGGGCCGCGACCGCGCCCCACGCCGCAGCAACTGCGCTGGCAGCGCGACGAGCTGGCGATGTTCGTGCATCTCACGGTGAACACCTTCACCGGCAAGGAATGGGGCGACGGCACCGAGTCCCCGGCGATCTTCAACCCGCGCAAGCTGGACGCACGGCAATGGGCGCGCACGGCCAGGCAGGCGGGCTTCCGCAGCATGATCCTCACCGCCAAGCACCACGACGGCTTCTGCCTGTGGCCCACCGCCACCACGCCGCACTCGGTGAAAAGCAGCCCGTGGAAAAACGGCCAGGGCGACGTGGTGCGCGAGTTCACCGACGCCTGCCGCGCCGAAGGTCTCGGCGCCGGCCTGTATCTGTCGCCATGGGACCGCAACGCGAAGGTCTACGGCAGCGGCGAGGCCTACAACGACTACTACATCGCCCAGCTCACCGAGCTGCTCACGCACTACGGCAGGATCGTGGAAGTATGGTTCGACGGCGCCAACGGCGAAGGTCCCAACGGCCGCAAGCAGGCCTACGACTGGCCGCGCATCCACGCCACGGTGCGCAGGCTGCAGCCCGGCGCGGTGATGTTCTCCGACGCCGGTCCCGACGTACGCTGGATCGGCGACGAGAAAGGCGTGGCCGGCGCAACCTGCTGGTCCAGCGTCGACCCGGCCAGCGTGCCCTACCCCGGCTACGACCGCCCCTGGGTGGGCGACCTGCTCGGCCACGGCGATCCGCACGGCAGCGCGTGGCGTCCCGGCGAATCGGACGTGTCGATTCGCCCCGGCTGGTTCTGGCACCCCGAGCAGAACAGCGAAGTGAAATCGCCTGACGGGCTGATGGAGCTGTATTTCAGCTCGGTGGGCCGCAACAGCAAGCTGCTGCTCAATGTGCCGCCGAACCGCGACGGCCTGTTCGATCCGGAAGACGTCGCCTCGCTGCAGGGCTTCGCGGCGAAGCGCAAACAGCTGTTCGCCACCAACCTGCTGCGCGGCGCCGACGTGCGCGCCAGCAGCAGCGATGCAGCGCATCTCCCGGCCAAGGTGCTCGACGCCGACCCGGATACCTACTGGAGCGCCGCGTCCAGCACCCGCGACGGCTGGCTGGAATTCGAACTGCCCCGCGAAATCGAGTTCGACACGCTGGAGCTTGGCGAAGCGATCGCCCGCGGCCAGAACATCGCCAACTACCGCGTGGAGCGCTGGGACAGCGGCGCATGGCTGCCGCTCACCTGGGGCACCACCATCGGCCACAAGAAGCTCACGCGCTTCGATCCGGTGCGCACGACCAAGCTGCGCGTGCTGCTGGAATTCGGCTACGACACGCCGCGACTGGCGCGCGTGGCCGCATATCGCGGCCCGGACCGCAGCTACGGGCCGGGGCACAACGAGAAGTGATGCCGCCTCAGGCGCCTTCGGCCGCGTAGGCCGCCAACGCCTCGAGCAGGTAGTCGTAGACCAGTCGCACGCGACGGTTCGTACGCTGGTCTTCGTGCATCACCAGCCAGGTGTCCAGCGCCAGTCCAAATGCCTCGGGCAACACCGGCACCAGCTGGCGTTCGCGGCGGGCGAGCGCACGCTGGCATGCACCGATGCCGTAACCGGCGCGCAGTGCAGCCAGCTGCGCCAGCGGGCTGTCGGTGCGCAGCGCGAAATGCTCGCGCGCATACACCTCGCCGCCCGGCACGCGGCCGCGCATCGCGCGCAGGGCTGGCGTCTCGCGATCGAAACCGATCAACGCGTGTTCCTGCAGCTCGGCCAGCGTCTGCGGCGTGCCGTGCGCCTTCAGGTAACGCCGGTGTGCGTACAGCCCGATCCCGATGCTGCCTACGCGCTGCGCCACCAGTGCGGCCTGGCTGGGCCGCAGCATGCGCACGGCGATATCCGCGTCCTTGCGCAGCAGGTCCTCGGTCGCGTCGGACAGCGACAGCTCGACCACGATGCCCGGCTGCTGCCGGCGCAGATCGGCCAACATCGCGGGCAATACCTCGCCGCCGATCACCTCGCTGCAGGTGATGCGCACCACGCCGCGCACTTCCTGCCGGCTGCCCGAAGCCGCGCGCCGCAGCGCGGCCGACGCGGCGGCCATGCCGCGCGCGTGTTCGGCCAGCTCGGCGCCTACTTCGGTCAACACCAATCCCTGCGGCGAGCGGGTGAACAGGGCCACGCCCAGCGTCGCTTCCAGCTGCCGCACGTGCCGCCCCAGACTGGGCTGGGTCATGCCCAGCATGCGCGCCGCCGCGGACAGGCTGCCTTCGCCCGCCACCGCGAGGAAGGAGCGATAGAGATCCCAGCCGGGCTCGTCGGCATCCATGCATTTATTTATAGCAGATGTTCGATGCTAGGCAATTTTCAAATATAACGTTCCGCGTCAGGCTGGCTCCACCCATCCAGGAGTACGGCCATGAACACATCGAAGACAGCCCTGATCCTCGGCGCCACCGGCGGCGCGGGCGGCGAGATTGCCGCGGCCCTGCTGCGGCGCGGCTGGACGGTGCGCGCGCTGGTGCGCAACGCCGCCCGCCCCGGCCTGGACCCGCGCATCGACTGGCGCGAAGGCGACGCGATGCGCGCCGCCGACGTGGCGCAGGCCGCCGCCGGCGCGGACGTGCTCGTCCATGCGGTGAACCCGCCGGGCTACCGCGACTGGGACAAGCGGGTGCTGCCGATGCTGGACAACAGCCTGGCCGCGGCCCGCGCCAACGCGGCGCGCCTCGTGCTGCCGGGCACGGTCTACAACTACGGCCCCGATGCCTTTCCGCTGCTCGCCGAGGACGATCCGCAGCAGCCGCTGACCCGCAAGGGCGCGATCCGCGCGGCCATGGAGCGGCGGCTGGCCGAAGCCACGGACGTGCGCAGCCTGATCCTGCGCTGCGGCGACTTCTTCGGGCCGCATGCGGGCAACAACTGGTTCGCGGCGATGATCAAGCCGGGCCATCGCGTGCGCGCCCTGCTGTATCCGGGACGTGGCGGCCAGCCCCACGCCTGGGCCTACCTGCCCGACGTGGGCGAGACAGTGGCGCGGTTGCTGGAGCGCGAGAGCGAACTGGAGCGCTTCGCCCGCTTCCACTTCGCCGGCCACTTCATGGACGACAGCGCCCTGCTCGCTGCCGTGCGCCGCGCCACCGGAAATGCCACGCTGCCGCTGCGCGCCTTCCCGTGGTGGCTGACGCGGCTGGCCGCGCCGTTCGTGGTGCTGATGCGCGAACTGCGCGAGATGCGCTACCTGTGGCGCGAGCCGCTGCAACTGGACAACCGCCGGCTGGTCGCATGGCTGGGGGCAGAACCTCACACGCCGCTGCAGCATGCCGTCGAAACCACCCTGCGCAGCTTCGGCTGCGTGGATTGAGTTAGTGCGCACATCGCCGGAATCCGCCCGCAGACGTCAGGGCCGACACCCGTGGGGCGCATCGCGGAACGAGCCGCCGCCACGGGCCAGGACGCGCCGAAAGTGATGGGGCTTAGCCGGCGCTGAAGCCGGCGATCTTGAAGGTGATGTGCGCCGTGGCGTTCTCGCGATCGAGCAGCATGGCGATGCCATACTTGTCCAGATAAGCGTAGTGCATCCTGCTGGTCGTCACACCATTCCTGTTGATGAACTCGCAGTCGAGGCCACGCGCCGAACCGGCAATCTTCGGATTCAGGTCCGCCGCGCTGAATGCAGCACCAATGGTGCACTTGGTCTGCGCGTCGACCGATACGCGCGGCAGCCCTTCGTAGATTTCGGTGAACGCGTAGTTCAGCTGGCCGAGGCCGCTCGGGACGGCATCGAAATGGGAAATGGCGGTGGTCTGGACGATCCGCGGGGCGTAGGTCTGATCCAGCCGCACGAGCTGCGAACGCAAAGTGACGATGTTCCGGTAGGTGAGGTTCAGCGTCATGCTCACGGGTATGCCGTTGGCCGACATCGTCTCGACGCTGCGCATCATGCCGTTCCCCTGGTTTTCAACCACCCAGTGGCCGTCGAATTCCGCGACATCGGCGCCGCCGACCTTCCTGCTCGTGGATCGCACATCCACCACAAGCCGGCCGAACCCGGCCGGACTGGCGTCCATGTTGACGATGGTGTTGCGCGCATCGGCAGGCAACATAAACGGCGTGAACTGCCGGCTCGCGTAACCGTCGGTGTCCTGCATGATCGACTTGACCGTCGTCTGCCCCTGCGCGATGGGCGGCCGCGCCACAGGCGGCGGTACGCAGCCGCTCAGCAGGACAGTCGTCGTCGCCAACACGCCACCCGCAATCTTCCCAAGACGCATATCCGCTCCCCTGTGAGCACGTTGCAAGAAAGCTGGCGTGGTCGGACGGCCGCAACCATCCCCTGCCGCCGCCAGTCCGCGGATGCTACCAACAAACGCCCGTCGGCCTGGCGATCGCCGCTTCGATTTATTCAGGGCGCGCGCAGCAAAAGCCCCAGCACGACGGCAGCGAAAGAACCTGCGACAACGTCGTCCACCATCACGCCCAGCCCGCCGTGCAGGCGACGGTCGAGTACGCGGATGGGCCAAGGCTTCCACACGTCGAACAGGCGGAACAGCGCGAAGCCGAGGACGATTGCCCACCATGGCGCGAGCAGCGCGGGCAGCAGCGCGATCCACTGGCCGACGAATTCGTCCCACACCAGCGCGCGGTGATCGTCCACGCCCAGTGCGCGGCCGGCGACATTGCAAGCCCACACGCCCAGCGCGAAGCCCAGCACGATCACCAGCAGGTTGAGCGGCAGCGACAGCTCGCGCAGCAGCAGCCACGGCAGGATCGCCGCCAGCGAACCGAAGGTGCCCTGCGCCACCGGCGCGAGGCCGGAGCCGAGGCCGCAGGCGATCCAGCCCGCCGGCGTGGCGAGCAGCGCGCGGCGCTGTGCGGCGGTGAGCGTCTTGCGTTCCATGGGCGCGTTCATGCGGCGAAATGATCCCAGCCCAGCCGCGCCGGTTCCAGCCAGCCGCCGTCCGCATCGCGCACGCGTACGCCCTCGCCCGCCACGATGCGGCCGATGCGCGTGGCGCCGCAGCCCAGCCGCGCCAGGTCGGCCTGCACCTCGGCCACGCGCGCGGCGGGCACGGTGAAGCACAGTTCGTAATCGTCGCCGCCGGACAACGCGAAGTCGCGCGCGGTCACCTCGTCGAACAGATCCAGCAACGCGGGCGAGCGCGGCAGCAGGGCTGCGTCGATTTCCGCGCCCACGCCGCTGGCCTCGCACAGATGGCCGAGGTCGGCGAGCAACCCGTCGGATACGTCGAGGCAGGCGCTGGCACGGCCGCGCAACGCCAGCCCCGCCGCCAGCCGCGGCACAGGGCGATTCAGGCGCTCGACCAGCGCATCGCGCTGTGATGTCCGGACGTCCATTTGCGCCTGCAGGCAGCGCAAGCCTGCCGCCGCATCGCCCAGCGTGCCGGTGACCAGCACCGCGTCGCCCGCGCGTGCACCGGCACGCGTCAGCGCCTGCCCCGGCGGCACGAAGCCGTGCACGGCCACGCTGAGCGTGAGCGGGCCGCGCGTGGTGTCGCCGCCCACCAGCGCCAGCCGGTGCTGCCGCGCCAGTTGCGCGAAGCCGTCGGCGATGCCGTCGACGAAGGCCGCATCGGGCCGCGGCAGGGTCAACGCCAGCAGGGCCCACGCCGGCGTGGCGCCCATCGCGGCGAGGTCGGACAGGTTCACCGCCAGCGCCTTCCAGCCGATGTCGGCCGGTGCGGTGCCGGCCGGGAAATGCACGCCCTCGACCAGGGTGTCGATCGCCATCGCCAGTTCCTGCCCCGCGGGCACGGCCAGCAGCGCGGCGTCGTCGCCGATGCCCAGGCGCACATCGTCGCGCTGCTGCGCGGTGCGTTCACGGATGCGGTCGATCAGGCGGAATTCCATGGTGGTCCTGCGGCGGAAGCGGTTCCAGAGCAGAGCATCCGCGCGCGCGTGGCGCAAGCCCGTGACCTGCGGCGAATGCGCGGGCGCCGTGCGCGTGCAAGGCTGGCGCCACTTTCCTGCCGGAGCTTGCCGCCATGCGTTGCGTCCGTTTGCGTCCTGCCGCCCTGCTACTCACCGTCTTCGCCGCCGCCCCGGCGCTGGCTGCGCCATCGCCATCCGCAACCGGCGACGCGGCGGTGCTGGCGCCGGTCCAGGCCTTCTTCGCGGCGATGTCGCGCTACGACCAGGCCGACATGCGCGCGCAGGTGCTGCCCGCGGGCATGGCCACCCTGATGCGCCACGGCAAGCCGGAACAACTCGCGCTGGGCGACTTCGTCGACCACGTGAAGCCGGGCAAGGCACGCATCGAGGAACGCATCCGCGACCCGCAGGTGCGCGTGGACGACGACATCGCGGTGGTGTGGGCTCCCTACGTCTTCCTGCTCGACGGCAAGCCGCACCATTGCGGCACGGACGTGTTCAACCTGGCGCGAGTGGACGGGCGCTGGCTGATCGCCGGCATCGCCGACAACAGCCGCGACTGCCCGGCGAAGTAACGGCCGCGCTCAACGCGCGAACACCAGGGAGGTCTCGCCGTGGTAGGTGGTGCGCTGCCATTCGCGGAAGCCGGCCTTCTCGGCCACGCGAATGGAGGCGGTGTTGCCTTCGCCGATGAGGCATACGGCGCGCATGCCCGACAGGTGTGCATCGGCCCAGGCGGTGGCCGCGGCGACCGCCTCGCTGGCATAGCCGCGGCCATGCACCGCGGGCGACAGCACCCAACCGAATTCCAGCATGCCAACCAGCGAAGGCTCGATCTCGCGGCGGAAGTCGCCAAAGCCGACGTCACCGACATGGCGCCCGCTGGCCTTCTCCTCGACGGCCCAGTAGCCGTAGCCGAGCATGCTCCACAGTCCCAGCGAGGCCAGCATGCGGCGCCAGGTTTCCTCGGCGGTGAACGGACGGCCGCCGATGTAGCGCACCACTTCCGGGTCGGCCCACAGCGCGGTGCAGTCGGCATGGTCCCCGGGACGATGCGCGCGCAGGCGCAGCCGCGCGGTTTCCAGCACCGGCACCCGTCCTTCCGTCCGTGCGCCGGCGACCATCAGCCCCGCTTCTCGGCGCTGCGCAGCTCGCCGGCCAGCTTGTCCAGCACGCCGTTGACGTAGCTGTGTCCGTGGTCGGCACCGAAACGCTTGGTGACTTCGATCGCCTCGTTGATGACCACGCGGTACGGCACGTCGGGGCGGTGCTTCAGCTCGTAGGCGGCGAGGCGCAGCGCGGCGCGCTCGATCGGGTCGACCTCGGCCACCTCGCGGTCGAGGTAGGGGCGCAGCGAGGCATCCAGTGCGTCGACGTTCTTTTCGACGCCATGCAGCAGGTCCTCGAAGTAGTCGAGGTCGGCCACTTCCATGTCCTGTTCGTGGCGGAACTGCTCGATCACCGCGTTCATGTGGCTGCCGGACAGCTGCCACGCGTACAGCGCCTGCAGCGCGCGGCGGCGGGCGCGCGAGCGCGCGGCGAGATCGATGCCTTCAGAGCCTGTCTTCATATGCCAAGTACGCCGCGCCGGGAGCTGTTTGCCCGCAGGGCAAGGAAGAACGAAAGAGTGTATGTCGATACACGACCGAGTGATGACGCAGCCATGCGGGCAAACAGACCCGGCCCTTCGGGTTGCGCCTGGGCGACCGCCATGCGGCAGCGCGCGGCTTGACCCGACGGCCAGTCAGGCGCTGCGCCACGCACTACCACCTGACGGTCGCTCAGGCGCAACGCGAGACACTTGGCATATGAAGACAGGCTCTCCTGCGCATGCATCACAGCCGGCCGTACAGGCTGACCATCTCCAGCGCGGCCATCGCCGCGTCGGCGCCCTTGTTGCCGGCCTTGGTGCCGGCGCGTTCGATCGCCTGCTCGATGCTGTCGGTGGTGAGCACGCCGAACGCCACCGGCACACCGGAATCCAGCGCGGCCTTGGCCAGGCCCTTGGCGCACTCGCCGGCCACGTAGTCGAAGTGCGGGGTGGAGCCGCGGATCACCGCGCCCAGCGCGATTACCGCGGCATACTTGCCGGAGCCGGCGACCTTGTGCGCGGCCAGCGCGATCTCCCACGCACCGGGCACACGCACCAGCTCGATGTCCGCATCCTTCACGCCGTGGCGCAGCAGCGCGTCGCGCGCCCCGGCCACCAGCGGCTCCACCACGAAACCGTTGAAACGGCCCGCAACGATGGCAAAACGGCCCTTGGGCGTGGCGAAATCGCCTTCGATGGTCTTCATGTGAGCTGCAATCCTTGACGGGCGTGGCGCCCATGCGAGACGGGTATTTTACGGGTTTGGGGGCGCGGACGCTCGGAAAGACCTCTGCAGCCCTTATGGGCACCTCTCCTGCACGCAGGAGAGGCAAAAGCCGGCTCAGGCCGCGGTGCCGCCCACCGTCATCGCATCGATCTTCAGCGTGGGCTGTCCCACGCCCACCGGTACGCTCTGGCCGTCCTTGCCGCGGACGCCCACGCCCTCGTCCAGCTTCATGTCGTTGCCGATCATGGAGACGCGGGTGAGCACGTCGGGGCCGCTGCCGATCAGGGTGGCGCCTTTCACCGGGGCGGTGATTTTCCCGTCCTCGATCAGGTAGGCCTCGCTGGCGGAAAACACGAACTTGCCGTTGGTGATGTCGACCTGGCCACCGCCGAAGTTCGGCGCGTACAGGCCCTTCTTCACCGAGCGGATGATTTCGTCCGGCTCGTGGCTGCCGCCGCGCATGTAGGTGTTGGTCATGCGCGGCATCGGCAGCGCGGTGAAGGATTCGCGGCGGCCGTTGCCGGTGGCTGCCATGCCCATCAGGCGCGCGTTGAGCTTGTCCTGCATGTAGCCCTTGAGGATGCCGTCCTCGATCAGCACGGTGCAGTTGGTCGGTGTGCCCTCGTCATCCACGCTGAGCGAACCGCGGCGACCGGGCAGCGTGCCGTCGTCCACCACGGTGACGCCCGGCGCAGCCACGCGCTGGCCGAGCCGGCCGGCGAACGCGGAGCTGCCCTTGCGGTTGAAGTCGCCTTCCAAACCGTGGCCGATCGCTTCGTGCAGCAGCACGCCGGGCCAGCCGGGGCCGAGCACCACGGTCATCTGGCCGGCGGGGGCGTCGACGGAGTCGAGGTTCACCAGCGCCTGCCGCACGGCCTCGTCGGCGAACGCCAGCGCGCGGCCGTTGTCGATCAGCTCGCGGTAACCGTAGCGGCCGCCGCCGCCCGCGTAACCCTGCTCGCGGCGGCCGTTGGCTTCGGCGATCACCTGCACGTTGAGGCGCACCAGCGGGCGCACGTCGGCGGCCAGCGTACCGTCGGAAGCGGCGATCAGCACGGTGTCGATGGTGGCGGCCATGCTGACGATGACCTGGGTGATGCGCGGGTCGTGCGAGCGCGCGTACGCATCCACCTCGCGCAGCAGCGCGATCTTGTCGGGGTTGGGCAGGCTTTCCACCGGGTCGATCGCCGGATACAGCTGCCGCGTGTTGCCCAGCGCCAGCGGCTGGCCGGCGCCGCGGCCGTCCTGCGCGATCGCGCGTGCGGCCCTGGAGGCTTCCAGCAGCTGCGGCAGCACGATCTCGTCGGAATAGGCGAAGCCGGTCTTCTCGCCGGAGATCGCACGCACGCCCACGCCCTGCTCGATCGAATGGCTACCGTCCTTGACGATGCCCTCCTCCAGCGTCCACGACTCGCTGCGCGAGTGCTGGAAGTACAGGTCGGCCGCGTCGATGGACGGCCCCATCAGCTGCGCGAACACGCGCTCGAGGTCGCCGGTGGCGAGTCCGCCGGGGGTCAGCAGCCGGCTCTGGGCCTGGACGATCGGGGAATCCATGGGGTCTTTGGTCGATGCGATAAGGGTGGGTAAAGAATGGGGACGCAGCGCGCGAAATCAAAGCCGCATCAGCGTCCCGTCGATGACGCCGCCGCCGGCAGCGCCTGCAGGCTGTCGCGCAGCGGCATCGTGATGACGGAGCTGGAAGACGACGCGGCAGGCAGCAGCGGCGGCTTGGTGGTGGCAGTCGCGGCCGGCAATCCATGCTTCTCGACCAGGGTCATCACCGGTTTGTCCCAGCTGCCGGTGACGTGGTAGCGCGCGCCGACGGTCTTGTTGAGGCCGTGGCCAAGCAGCCCCTGCACGGCGAGTCCGGCGGCGGCGCCCATCGGGCCGCCGACCACCGCGCCGATCACCGGCAGGCTGTTGCCGATGTGCGGGACCACCAGCACGTACTGGTCGTAATCCTTGGCGCGCAGGCCGGTGCGGCCGGTGATGCTGATCTGCGCGGCCGGGCCCTTGATGACGAGGTTGTTC
>Ga0134128_10006066_pt1 | contig 14632 bp, 13 predicted proteins | sample KB31754_FD_96462 | JGI IMG/M metagenome (GOLD analysis project Ga0134128, IMG submission 96462) | Terrestrial soil microbial communities with excess Nitrogen fertilizer from Kellogg Biological Station, Michigan, USA - KB3-175-4 | ecosystem: Environmental > Terrestrial > Soil > Unclassified ... | reverse complement strand
TGGCCTCGTAATATGGGCGGACATCAAAGATGCGGGAGGCGCAATCCGCAGTCATCGGGGCGCATCGGTCACCATTGTGCCGTAAAAGATAGCCTTTCTACGAGTCGAAAAAACGCGTGTCAGCCAGATGTTGAAGACTAAGAAGGAGAGAGCAGATAGGGTGCGCAGGCTTCCCGAAAGCTCACGGTGAACGTCAGTGCGTATGAATTCGCGGCGAGCTACACTCGGATCTTGCCGCCCCGCATGCCGATTTCTATGGAGACACGCAAAACAGCTATTATCCTCAGCGCATCGCACTTACTGAGGGCTCTTGGCTGGCGGCGAACCTTTTCGCAAACTTTCGCGGATTTTGGCGGTAGACGGGCTTTGAACACGGTAGCGCGCCCGCTCTGGGATGGATTCTTGCCATCATAGCGTAGCCGGTTCGCCCTCGGGAAGTACCTGTATTTGTTCCAAAACGCCACTGAACGCAACAGTGCCAATGTGTTGCCCTCGGTTCCCGTAACGCCGCCGCCCCAGACCAGGAAGTGCGCCGCTCCACGAAATCTTCCGGTTTGCGCTTTGCTCTCCGCGTATCGACAATTATCATTGGCGTGCTCGCCAGGTCGCATGCGCAGTAAATCGGAATGCCCTTGCCCCCGCTAACCAGTTCGGTATCTGCGATTCCGCAACACCGAACTGCCGTTCGTCGAAATTCCCTATGCCGAGCCGCTGAGCCGCTAGCGACGATAGGAGGAGACCTTTGGCGAGCCAACCGGCACAAAACACAAAGTGCACCTGATCCGCCGGATCGAGTGGCGCTTGCAGGTGCTGGCCCAAGGGGATCTGCCGCAACGCGCCCGCCAGCGCGCCCTGCCTATGGCCTCCGATGCCGATCTGCGGACCCAGAACCATACAGCGCGACAACGCTCGTCGAAAAGGTCCAAAGCGTCATCGACGAATCCGAGCGGCACACAAACGACGCATAGCCATTGGCGTATCCACGCCAATGGCAACGGCTGGTCCAAATTCTTATCGGCCCGTCCCATCGTGCACATCGTCGAGGAGCTGACGCACCTTGGCGGTGAGTTCCGCGGCAGTGAATGGTTTCGGAAAGAAGTCCATCACTTCGCTTGCGGCGATACCCGTCATGATAGGTTCCTCGTCCGGGAGTCCTGCAACCATCAACGTGCGCATTCCCGGACAAAGCTTTTTCAGCAGTGAGGCTGCTTCTCTGCCGCTTGACTGTGGAACGTAAACGTTCGTAAGCAGGAGGTCCGGCCGACTGCTTTGGACCAACCGGAGGGCTTCAGCGACATCGCCGGCCGCAAGCACAGTGAACCCCGCCTGATCGAGAATGCGCGTGATGGTCTGCCGAACTAGCGGTTCAGCGTCCAGAATGAGGATGACTGACACGTTTCTCTCCTTACGGGAAGAACAGCCTATCGCGGCAGACACGGTGCTGCATCAGACGCACGTTCCTGTGGTTCGACACCGGCATGGTCCCCGTCTCTCGCCGTTCGGGCTTTCTAAAAGGCAACAGTTTCCAAGTTTCGCCTCGCGGAGAGGAACGCCTCTCGAAGTCGGGGCCGTCGGGCTCGTTTCAGAATCGCTGTCCCGCGCGGCAGCACGCTCCAAGTCGTGCCGATCCGGGTTCCACTCCACCGTGCCCTTCGCAGCTTTTTCAAGTAGCCCTTGATCCACCACTACGCCGCACCCACAAACCATTCTCGCCTATTTGTGAGCGCGAAATACAGGAGAACTGGACTGCCGGAGACCGGGGGCCAACTAAAGGTCGCCGCACGAACGCACTTTCACCAAATTGGTGGGTTTCCGTCGGCTAAAGGCCGTCCCATCTTGCTTCACAAGAGCCAATGTAACTTCTGAGTCGATGATATGCCAGTCCGAAGCTCAACTGCGTTCGCCTGGAATTCTGCTTTCGCGAGCGGCGCTGCTTCACTACCGGCGAACGCTTCACCGCCAATCAAGTCGGCAGCCTGCGACGCTATCGCAAGATCCCGCGATTCCGGCCATCCGCTGCGCTACCGATAATGGCAATTAATGCCGCGGTGACGCGGTTCAGGCTCAACACCCAATGTCACGCAATGGGCGTTACCCCTCAAGTAGCAATGAGCCAGTTTTCGGTCACGCCACTTTACGCCCAAAACTGCGCTTCATTGAACTTCGTCAGCCCTTCAGTTCTGAGCCGGCTTCTCGATATGATCAACGCCCGAGGCGCCACCGAATTGAATATGAGGAACTGCCCCCGGACGAGACGCGCGGACTCGGCGCCTCCGCACACTTCACGGTCAGCGGCATGGGCCTCTTCGCGGGTCGTTGCAGCCACTTCTCGACGGATCGGTACGTGGTCGTCTGATCCGTCCTGCGTCGGGCCGCCATGCTGGCCTTCAGCGCCGTTCTGGCGCTGATCTGCGCTTGCGCGCTGGACATCTCCGAGCCACTGTCGCCATGGTCTGTGGACCAGTGATACTCCCCGCGGCTGTTTGCGTCGTAGACGGCGTATTGCGCCACGTTGCCGGCCGGGCCCATGAAGTTAACGGTTTGCATGATGATGATCTCCTCCTCGCGGTCCCGGTCTGTCACGACAGCATCTTCGTCGATTTAGCAATTCCCCGTCTTACAATCCGTGAGTTCAATCAGCGTTTATAGGTGCTAACCATCGCAAGACGAAAAAGTGGTGGCCGCAGAGACAGCAATGAAGCGGCAGAAAGACACAGGAAATGGCCTTCTCAAGCGCGTTGCGTACTCCAACGACTCGGAAGTCGATCGACTTACAATTCGGGCAATGCGCGGGTAGCCAATCTTTTATTGCCATCTTTCCTCTCTAATCTGCCGCGAGCGGCGGCGTTCAAGCTTCCGGTTTCGGTGCTTCCCGCGACGCTCGGTGCAGCTTGGGCCACCCCTCACATACGCTAATCGTCTGGCCTTCCACGATCCGGTCGTTCAGTGCAGCGATGGCGCTGTCCGCTTCGGAGTCGGCCATTTCGATAAAAGCGAAGCCTCGCGACAGTCCGGTGTGGCGATCAACCATCAGATTGAGGTTGCGAATGGCGCCATGCGCGTCGAATAACGCGCGGATCACGTCCGGCGTCGTGCCCAAATCAAGATTGCCGACAAAGACGTTCTTCATTCGATCTCCTTCTCGTTCGGCAACGCTTCAGGCCACACCAGGCTGCTCTTTGTGTGGTTTCCACCTGACCGCGTCGAGTAAAGTGGCGCCGGCTCATTACGGCGCAGGCCGGCTGGACGGCTCGCTTCTCGTGCAGCGCTCACCTGTTCCGGTGTTCTCAGGTCCGGCTCCGACAGTCTGACCTTTGCCTTGGCGCGAGACACTTGGCGCTTGTGCCGCTTCAATAATCTCTTGATCAACTGTGCCCCTTCTACTGCTCCACGTCGTCTACGATTCCGCAGATCATGGCTTCGGTTGTGAGCATCAGGGAACCGATGGACGCCGCATTTTGCAGTGCGGTGCGCGTCACCTTGGTGGGATCGATGACACCCGCTTTGACGAGATCTTCGTACTGATCCGTGAAAGCGTTGTAGCCGAAGTTAGGATCCGGATGGCTCCGTAATTTATCCGCGACCACAGCGCCCTCTATACCGGAATTCAGCACAATCTGCCGCAACGGCTCTTCGCACGCGCGCCGCACAATGGTTACGCCGAACTGCTCATCGCCTTCCAGTTTGAGGGACTGCAACGCCGCCGACGCTCGCAGGAGAGCTACGCCGCCGCCAGGGACGATGCCTTCCTCCACGGCAGCGCGCGTCGCATGTAAAGCGTCCTCCACGCGCGCCTTCTTCTCTTTCATTTCGGTCTCGGTTGCCGCGCCGACCTTGATGATAGCGACGCCGCCGGCGAGTTTGGCCAGGCGCTCCTGGAGTTTTTCGCGGTCGTAGTCCGAGGTCGTCTCCTCGATCTGGGCACGGAGTTGTTTGATCCGGCCCTCAATGTCCTTATCCGCCCCAGTCATCCCCTCCGTCTCGTACCGGTCGTAGTTGACGACAATGCGAGACAAAGTGTCGCCATAGAAGCTGAAGACCACCTCCTGAACCGCCTCCGTCTTTGAGGATGGACCGAAGGATTGCGGGCGCCAGCTCAGATCCTGGATGAGGGCCGGCCTGGTGTGGACGACTCTTGATTGCGACGGGCTCGTGCCGATCTGTTTAGCGACGGTAGGCAGGTCGCTTCCGAGCTGAAACTGGCGATAGCCAGAAAGCCCTTCGGCCAGAGCGGGGGGGACCAAAACGCCGATTGCAACCAACAATGCGATGGCGGAACGCGAAACCATCTTACGCACGTGCCGCCGCCTTTCCGTTGCGCCACAAGAGCCGCGCGATGAACGGAATCGCGCTCGCGGCCACAAAGCCGCGTTCCAGACCGCCTGAAAAGCTGAATGCCGGCACGATCGGGTTGTACAGCGCCACCAGGGCTCCAAAAAGCGTCGCAAGCGCGAACTCGCGCCGGCGAAGCACTTGGAGCATCATCGCGACCGCGGCCGCGCTAACCACAAATCTGACCACGACTTCGTACCGCGTGAGCTGAAGGCCCAGCCCCGCCGTCGCCAGCAGCGCAATTATCGAGCCCCAGCACATGGCCGTGTGCGCCGCCCGGCTGCGCCGTTGTTCCGCATCGCGGCCTTTGGCGAGCCACGCCTGCCAGACCGCTTCGTCGAGCGGCCGCGATTCGGGCCGCTGCCTTGCGGCCGCCGGTGTTTGTACAGCAACTATGCCAGACATTGCAAATCCTCTTTCGTGTTCTCTTCCGTCCCGTCCCCGCCAGACGGCGGGGCGATCGGACAAGCGCCAATCAATTGGCATGCTTTCTATTCAGGAGTGCTAACGCACGTGTCGCGCCATACATCCCTAGCGTTGAGCCCATTCGGCAGACGCCGCATGGCCTCTCCGAATTCGAACGACCGTGATGCGGCGACGTAACGGTATATGGTCAGGTGACTGCGCGCGGTCACCGGGCCTGGAAACCTTGTCCGCATGGGCGACTCCGGTGCACGCGTGCACCGGAAGGTCTTTAGATGTCCTTGCGCGAGATGCGGAGCTTCCGCATCAGGGCGTTCAGAGTAGTCCGCGGCACTCCTAGGCGCGCCGCCGCTTTGCTGACCACTCCGGCCGTTTCGCGGAGCACTCGGATGACATGCTCCCGCTCGATATGTTCCAGGGTGCTATCGCCGGAGGGGTCGGAGGCGTTCGGCCGGATCTCGGCCAGCGGCGCGCGAAGATTCGGGCCGCGGGAGAGGATGACCGCCCGCTCGATGAAATTCTCGAGTTCCCGCACGTTCCCGGGCCATGACCAACTCGTGAGTGCCCGCATCGTGTCCGACGGGATCGTGTCGATCTGCTTGTTCATGACGCGGGAATACTTCTGGGTAAAGTGCCGCGCGAGAATCGGGATGTCCTCGACATGATCGCGCAGCGGCGGTGTCGTAATCGGGAAGACCTTCAGGCGGTAATAGAGGTCGCTGCGAAAGAGCTTATCGCCCATCATTTGAGTGAGGTTGCGATTGGTCGCGGCCACCAGACGGACATCGATAGGTATCGTCCGGGTGCCGCCCAGGCGTTCAAAGGCTTTCTCCTGCAGAGCGCGCAGCAGCTTGGGTTGAAGGTCCAGCGGAATGTCGCCGACCTCATCCAGGAAAAGGGTTCCCCGATCGGCCAATTCGAAGCGTCCCATCTTCTGTGAAAGCGCGCCGGTGAAAGCGCCCTTCTCGTACCCAAATAACTCGCTCTCCAGAAGTCCCGTGGGAATGGCGGCGCAGTTCAACGTGATGAACGGGAAGTTCCTGCGCGGGCTCAGCCGGTGGACGGCCCGCGCGACCAGCTCTTTCCCCGTCCCGGTCTCCCCGAGAATCAGCACGTTCGCGTCGGTGGGCGCGACCACTTCCACGTGCCGTAGAATCCGCCTCAGGGCCGCGCTGTCGCCAACCATCTCGCCGAAGTTCTCTTTCCCCTCGACCTCCTCATCGCCTATGTTTTCGTTCCGGTCGCGCTCTCGTAGATCCTGAACGAAGGTGATCCAGCGGAACGGCGAGAGCTTCAACACCGCGGTCGCGATAAGAACCGGGAGGCGCGTCCCGTCTTTGCGGAGCAGCTCCTTCTCGTATGGCGTGCACGCGCCGAACCGCAGACCTTCTTCGTGCGCGAGTTCGTCGAGGGCGGAATACTCCGGCGGAGTCAGATCGGGCCAGTGCAGAGTGCCGCTGAGCAGATCGTCCTGACTGTACCCGACGAGATTGAGAAAGGCGTCGTTGGCCTCCGGAATCCTGTCGAATTCGCCGGAAACGATGCCGGCAATGGTGGACCCCGACGGAACCGGACGCACCAGCGCGCGACTCCGGCGCAGTTTCTCGTCCTGCTCGTGGCGCTCACTGAAATCACGCACGACTCTGGCGAAACCCCGAAGATCTCCAAGTCCGTCCCGGAGGACCATTGTTAGAACATTCGCCCAGAATCTCGTTCCGTCGCTTCTGGTATGCCAGCCTTCGTTCCCGAAGTGCCCTTGCGCGGCGGCACGACTCAGTTCGTGGTTCGCGCCGGCGTTCCCCTCGCGGGGAGAGAGAACGGAAATGTGTTTCCCGATCGCCTCGTCTGCGGTGTGGCCATAGATTCGGCCCGCTCCGGAAGACCAGCTTACGATGTTTCCTTCCGCATCCAGCAACATCAGGGCGCAATCGTGTGCCGCGGCATGGCTGTCGGGGGTGGAAATCAGAGCTTCAGGCTCATGGAGGACCGCCCGAAGCAGCGCTTCGAGCTCCCTAGGACCGTTTTGGAAAAGCCAGGCCGTTCCTTGCGCCGGTGATAATTGAGAGGCCAACGCTTCTCCTTGGTCCCACCCGGCCACCTTTAACCCGGGAGCGCGTTGCCGTTCATCGACAGGCAGTTGGACATCGAATGGGCCGTCGGCTTCATCCTACCACTACGGAGCTTCAGTTCGACCCCCGCCGACCATATTTCGTCAGGCGATCGTCTTTTGGGTGCGCATTGCCACCGGCGCGAGTTCGTTCCGGCCGGACTGCGACTCCGGTGAGAAGATGTTGCCCTTCTGTATGTGACGCGGGTGGGCCGAAACGCTGACGTAGGGAATCCCTAGAAAGGAGTGCATCTCTACCGTTTGAATTTGGAGGGCATTGCAGCGGTCCTCCCGAACGCTCGCCATGACGCGCTTCAGCGCCGTAGATGTCCCCTTCTCGCGATCGAAGGCTACGGCCAATTTTCGAATGACGTTGGCCATGTAAAAAAACGTCCAGCCGCCGCTGGAGAGCTCGCCCTCCATTTGGGAATTGCTGAGATCGTACCTGATTGCCAACCAGGCTGTCCGATGCGAATCGTCCTGAACATGAAAGCACTTAGGACGCGGCGCATCTCTCTCCATGAACAAGTTTCCTGACGTGAGCACGTCGACCTTCCTTTACGTGTGATCGGCCGGGACCGGATTCATATCCCGGTCCCGGTCCTGGTTACCTCCGATTACCTCGCTCCGATGGCGGCCCCGATTTGCGTACCGATGACGTCGCCGGAGATTACCAGTTCGACCCGGCGATTCTGCTGGCGGCCCTGCGGCGTGTCGTTGGACGCAACCGGCTGGGTCTTGCCCAAGCCCTTGGCCGTGACTGAAGCAGCCGGCATTCCGGCCTGTGTCAGGTAGTCGCGCACGGCGTCGCCACGCTGCTCCGAAAGTCGCTGATTGTAGTCATCGCCCCCGACGCTATCGGTGTGGCCTTCCACGTCGAGCTTCAACCCCGGATGCCCGGAGACGATGCCCGCGACCTTGGCGAGTTTCTCGCGTGCAAGAGGCCGTAACGTGTATCTACCCGTGTCGAAGAGCACGTCGGACATGTTCACGATCAAGCCCCGCGCCGTGTCACGAGTCTGGAGCACGTCATTAAACTGCTTCAGCAGCTGCGACCGCAATTCCGCTTTTTCCGTCTCCGACTGCAACTTGTCCTTGGCCGCGCGTTCGAGCGCCGCCTGGGTGGCTGCCCGTTGGGTCTCGTTGTCCTGCCGCAGGCGGTCCGCCTCCGCTGCGCTCGCGGCGATGCGCGAATCGTTTTCCGCTTTTAGACGGCCCGCCGCCAGATTCGCGGCCGCATCTCGTGCTTTGCTCTCCTCCTTCAGACGATCCGCCTCGGCCCTCGCGTCCAGCATCCGCGCGTCGTTCTCCGCCTTGAGACGGTCGGCCGCCAGATTCGCGGCAGCATCCTTCGCCTGGCTCTCGGCTTTTAAGCGATCCGTCTCGGCGTTTGCGGCGAGCACCCGGGCATCGTTCTCCGCCCTGAGATGGTCGGCCGCCAGATTCGCGGCGGCATCCTTCGCCTGGCTCTCGGCTTTTAAGCGATCGGCCTCGGTCGTCGCGGCGGCGATCCGGGCATCGTTCTCGCGCTTCACGCGGTCGGCTTCCGCCGCGGCCGCGGCAGCCTGGGCGTCCTTTTCGCGCGTCAAGCGCTCCGAGTCGGCCTGCGCTTGTATGCGCGCCGCTTGCGCTTCACGCGTCACTCGATCAGCTTCCGTCTGTGCGGCAACACGGTCGCTCTGCGCGAGCGCTTCGCGATCCACCGACTGCCGGCGCTCTGTCGCGAGCGCCTCGTCCTCCTGGCGCTTGACCGCGATCGCGCGGGAGTCCTCGGCCATCTGCACGGCCTCGCGGGACATCATCGCGACGGGCTTCCGTCCGGCGTTGCGCGTCTCGTATGCCTCGGCCTGGGCCAGGCTTTTCTCCGCTTTCTGGAAGGTTTCCGTGGCAAAGCGGTCCGCCCCCATGCCGCGGGCGATCTGAACGGCATTGCGCGCTTCGTACAGTTCGAGCGGTGTCTTCTGGTCCAACTTCAATGCGAGCGGATTGGACAGGCGCTGATACTGGCCACGCTGCAGGAGCTCGTATTTCGCATCGACCTCCTCGATCTTCCCTTTGGTGTCCGCGCGCACTACGTTTTCCATGACGATCAGGTCGCTCGGGCGCGTAACGGAGTAGTACGGTTCCGCCGTCACAACAAGCGCGAAGACCTGAAAGTCCGTCGTCACGTTGAGCTTGCTCTTGGTTCCATTGAGCAGGATCTCGCCCAGGTTGGCCGTGCGACCTTCGGGCGTGATGGCCCAGAGCACGTACGTCAGGTATTCAGACCCGAGCTTGTTTGCCGGCTGTAAGTCGTCGAATTCCACCTCTATTTCGATGTACCCCTGCTTGCTCTCGACCTTCGCCTCGCCGCGCGCGCCCGCCAGCAGGTCTGTTCCCTTGAAGTCGATCTTCGTTGCACCGCTGCGGTGCCGGTAGTTGACCGCCTTCGCGGTGCGTGCGGTCACGTTGACGCGATACATTGGCGTCGACCCAGCAGCCATCCGGGCGGCGTTGTCGTCCTGTGATTGGGCCAAAAGCCCTGCTGATACCGCCAATAATGCGCTAATTAAGTTGATTTTGGTCATAGTTTGGCTCTTTGTTGCCCGATTATCGAATGGAACCCGTCGCACCCGTCCGCTCACTCGGCGAGTACTTGTTGAAGAGAGCGATCAGTTTGGCAGCCGCTTGAGGAGTCGCGACGTTGGTGCTCACGATTGTCCGATTCTCAAGCTTGCTGCCGTAGAGCGTGGCGTTGTCGTCGAGATCCTGCCTCAGGGTCGCGCCTTCGAGAGCGAGCCCCGCGAAGAGTCCCTGCGAACGCGACCACGACAGAATCTCGGCGTGCATCTGAGCGTCCGTCTGAGCGGTGGCCGTGCGGCCGACCGGACCCGCCGCGACCGAACCTTCAGCGCCGAGGGTGAACTTGCTCGAGAGCAGTTTGTCCGCCCCGCGTTCATTCATGACGAGCATGATCAGGTCCGTCTGCGATCCGCCGATCTGGAAGCCGACGCTTCCTCCCTCGATCCGAACGGTGCCCGGCGCCGACCAGCCGGGTCCGCTTTTGTTCCGGCACGACAAGTAGCCCTTTCCGTATTTGCCGCCGACCAGGAATGCGCCCGTCTTAAGCCCGGGCACGATGACAATGCAGTGCGCGTTCGCCAGCATGTCTTGCGGAATGCCCTTGTCGGGTGTCGCCATGATCTCGGAGAACACGGCGGAAGCCTCGTCGAGCCGCTTCACTGGTTCGCTGTCTTGGGCCAGCATCGGCGCGATCGCCAGGGCCGCCGCTAGAATCGCTCGCATGTTTTACGCCTCTTCCGTGGCCCGGCAAATTCGATTGGAGTAGTGTCGGGCGCAGATCCTTCCTTGTGCACGACGTGCGCCGTTTCTGCTTTTGTTGAGCCGATTGGCCCACGATCCGTTTGCGACGCAGGCGGCCATGCTACCCGTGACCACATTCGGTCACCTGACCCTGCACGGTCAAGGCGCTGTCGGGATGTGAACACGCGGCCTCGCCGCGTAGAGTGCTGGAAGCTATGGCACAAGGGCCATTCGCCACAGAAGGACTCTGAAGTGCCTTTGATGGGCAGAATGCGACAGCGGGTCATCCCTTTACTCGCGCCGGTTGCCATCAGCCGGCCTGACGGAAGCGGCTTCTATGAGACGAAGGCTCGCGGTCTGGCGGTGCTCACCTCGCCGATCCTCAACAAAGGAACAGCGTTCCCGGCGAGCGAACGAACCGCGCTGGGCCTCACAGGACTTCTCCCGCCGGATGTCAGCACGCTCGCGGCGCAGGTGAAACGCGCATACATCCAATACGAGCGGCTGCCGGATGCCCTCAGCAAGAACATTTACCTGACCGCCCTGCACGACCGCAACGAAGTGCTGTTCTACCGGCTATTCTCCGAGCATCTGCGCGAAATGATCCCGATCGTTAACGATCTGACGGTCGGCATGGCCATGGAGCAATACCATCACGAGTGCCGGTCGCCCAGGGGTGTGTATCTCTCGATCGACCATGTCGACCAAATTAAGGAGGCGTTCGTCAACTTCGGCGCTGGAGGTGGCGACATCGACTTGATCCTCGCCACCGACGCCGAGCAGATTCTGGGTCTCGGAGATTGGGGCGTCGGTGGCATCGAAGCGCCGATCGGGAAGTTGGCGATCTATACGGCCGCGGGCGGAATCGATCCGTCCCGCGTCATCCCGGTGATGCTGGACGTAGGCACCAACAGGCAGAGCCTGCTGGACGATCCCACGTATATCGGCAACCGGCACACCCGAGTCCGGGGCGAGCCCTACGACGACTTCATTAGGGCTTACGTGGAAGTGGTGACTGGCATGTTCCCGAACGCGCTGCTGCAATGGGAGGACTTCGCGGCGACCAATGGGCGGCGAATCCTCGAAAAGTACCGGCACCGCGTCTGCACCTTCAACGACGAAATCCAGGGAACCGGCGCCACGGTGCTGGCGGCTGTGATCTCGGCTCTTCGCGTCTGCGGCTCCCCGCTCCGGCAACAGCGCGTAGTCATCTTCGGCATGGGCGCGGCCGGAATCGGAATCGCCGACCAGATCCGCGACGCCATGATTCGTGAGGGTCTCTCCCGAGGAGAGGCAGTGGGCCGTCTGTGGTGCGTCGACCGTCAGGGACTCATCAGCAGCGACATGTCCGATCCGCTGCCGGCGCACTCGGCGGCGTATGCCCGCCCGGCCGCCCAAACAAAAAGCTGGACTCGCGACGAAAGAGGCGTTGGCTTGGCGGAGGTAGTGCGTCGTGTGAAACCCACGATCCTGATCGGCGCCTCGACCGCGGGCGGCAGCTTCACGGAAGCGATCATAAAGGAAATGGCGGCGCACACGGAAAGGCCGATCATCTTCGCGCTCTCCAATCCGGCGGCACGGGCCGAGGCGAACTCGGCGGATCTGATCGCCTGGACGGAAGGGCGAGCGCTGATCGCGACGGGCGGACCGTGCGCACCCATCACCCACAGGGGAGTGACGTACGCCATCGCGCAGGTGAATAATGCGATGTTGTACCCCGGTCTGGCGCTGGGGACTATCGTGTCACGGGCAAGCAGGATCAGCGACGGCATGTTCGCTGCGGCGGCTGGCGCCGTGTCGAGCCTGGTGGCGGTGCGGCAACCCGGCGCGTCGCTTCTCCCACATATCGACGACCTGCGAAGTGTCTCGGTCACCGTGGCGGTAGCCGTCGCGGAGGCCGCTGACGCCGAAGGCCTGGCTCGGGACCACTTAGGCGACATCGTGCAACAGGTGCACGACGCAATGTGGCAGGCGGAGTATCGCCGGATCGAGGCCTCCTGACGTATGTACCACAGCGGTGGACGGCCCATACCTCGAGTATGCGCCCAAACAATTCTACATAAAAATGGTTTTTCCCAGATCTTGTTCGGCCCCGCCGACTGCCATACTATTGCACAGCATTAGGATGCGCCGCTGAACCTTCATCTCCTTCGACGCGCTTGTTTCTCTGTGACACGAGTTAGCAGGAAATAACATGACACCTACAGTCCCACATCGACGTGTTGGTCACTGAATTCGTACCGACTTCTCACTGCTTTTCCCAGCGCATCACCTTCGGAGCAAAGAAGGAGCACCTGTAGACAGCGACTCCAACAGGCGCGTAATTTCGCGTTGGATGTGATTGAACTCAGAATTCATCTGCTCCGGAGAGCTTGGGTGGCGCTTCCTTGACACGGCAGATTCTACGGCGGAGAGGCGTCGCAGAAGATTTGGCAGAGGGCTGAATACGAAGCCGGTCGTCGGCGCCGTGCAACGCGAAAGATAGGTGGCCAGTCCAGAAGGGTCTTGGCCTGAAGCGGCGATCACGTCAATTGCGAGGCGATCTGCGCCCAACTCCTCACTGCGCTGAGCGGTCATCTCGGCGGCTAGGTATTTGATGGGAATAGTGTATCCGCTAGAACTAACAATTACGGTGGTCGCGGAGAGCGAACCGAGCGGCGGCAAGCCACTCCGAACACCGAATTGCTCTACGCGCCGCAGAGCAATGTGTGACATCGCATGAGCGTAAGCGTCCGGTGAGCACCGTCTTCCGCAGCGCCCTGAGGCCAGTCATGCTCGGGAAATGGGGACAGCAGGACAAGGGGAAATCATAGTCGCCGAACAACAACGCGCAAAGCGGCGATTCCGTTCAAGAGAAGAGCGGCGACGGATTGTCGAAGAGACGCTCCAGCCTGGCGCGTCAGTTGCCGTCATCGCACGCCGGCATGACGTCAACGCCAACCAGGTATTTCATTGGCGGAAACTGTATCGCGAAGGGCGGCTCGATGCGACGCAAAGACGGGCCACACTGCTCCCAGTACGCGTCACCGAGGTGGTGAGCAGCCAACCGGCGCCCGCTCGGTTGTATTCGGGCGTGATCGTGGTGGAAGTGGGCCGAGCGCGGATCCGCATCGAAGGGACGGTGGATTCCGATAACCTGCGCCTGGTACTGGAGCGCGTGAGCCGATGATTTCGCTGCCTGCCGGAACGAACATTTGGATTGCTGCCGGTATCACCGATCTGCGGCGTGGCTTCACCGGGCTGAGCGCGATCGCGCAAACTGTGTTGGAACAAGATCCGTACTCAGGCCATGTCTTTGTCTTTCGAGGGCGCCGCGGCGATCTAATCAAGCTCCTGTGGTGGGACGGCGACGGACTGTGCCTCTTTGCGAAGCGACTGGAGCGCGGCCTCTTCATTTGGCCGCAGGCCGAAAAGGGCACCGTAGCGTTGAGCCGCGCGCAGTTATCAATGCTGTTAGAAGGTATTGATTGGCGACGGCCGGTTCGCACCAATCCGCCGTCATTAGCGGTGTAATTCGCCAAAACATTTCTTTACAAAAATGTTTCTTGTTCTTCACGCCTCCGATCCATAGATGTGACATAGTTTCCATATGAACGCGGCGGACAGCCCGAGCAAGCACGAGCGGCAACTTCCTGATCTCGACACGCTCGACGTGCAGTCCTTAAAGGCGTTAGTGCTGGCCAAGCAAGCCGAACTGGATTCGCGCGCCACCGAGGTCGAAAACCTCAAACTGCTGATCCTGAAGCTCAAGCGCATGCATTTTGGTCCGCGTTCGGAGAAGCACACGCGCGACATTCAGCAACTGGAGTTACGGCTCGAAGATCTGGAGGCTAACCAAGCTGCCGCCGAACCGCCTCCCATCGTGCCTGCGACGGTAGCGCAGAAGCAGACCACTCCCGGTAAGCCCGCGCGCCGTCCGCTGCCTGCCGCACTGCCGCGCGAGACGGAAACGATCGCGCCCAAGCAGCAAGCGTGTCCGGACTGCGGCGGCACGCTGCGGCATCTGGGTGAGGACGTATCGGAAACGCTGGAATACATTCCCGCGCGATTCAAAGTGATCCGTACGGTGCGGCCGAAGCTGAGCTGCGCGGGCTGTTCGCGAATCGTGCAGGCGCCGGCGGCGAATCGGCCCATCGACCGCGGCTTGGCCGGGCCCGGACTTCTGGCACACGTTCTGGTATCGAAGTACGCCGATCATCTGCCTCTCTATCGGCAAGCGGAGATCTATGAGCGCGAAGGCGTTGAACTGGACCGCTCGACGTTGGCCGATTGGGTGGGCGGGGCCAGCCGGATGTTGAAGCCGCTGGTGGATGCGCTGAAGAAGTATGTGTTGAGTTCGGAGAAACTGCACGGTGACGATGTGCCCGTGCCGGTGCTGGCGCCCGGCAATGGCAAAACGAAAACGGGACGGCTATGGACTTACGTTCGCGATGATCGCCCGGCGGGCAGTGAAGAGCCGGCGGCGGT
>Ga0134128_10006064_pt1 | contig 14636 bp, 15 predicted proteins | sample KB31754_FD_96462 | JGI IMG/M metagenome (GOLD analysis project Ga0134128, IMG submission 96462) | Terrestrial soil microbial communities with excess Nitrogen fertilizer from Kellogg Biological Station, Michigan, USA - KB3-175-4 | ecosystem: Environmental > Terrestrial > Soil > Unclassified ... | reverse complement strand
TCGAGATCGGAGAGGCCCGCGCCCAGATGGCGCGCGGGATCGGATTTGCCGTAGAGGTTCGCTTGAAGCTCGGGCTCGAGGATGAGACGCTGCGTGAGCAGTAGATCCCTCGTCGCCCAGAGTCGTGCTGCCGTGCGGCCGGCGTTCCCGACGTAGACCGTGGCTTGCACGTTGAACCAGTCCGGCGCGAGGCCCTCGAGCCCTAACGCTGCCCACGTGCGCGCCGGTCCGCCCGTGAAGTCCTCGCGAGCGCCGGCCTGCACGCTCCACCAGCGGGTCGCAATCCGATCCCAGAACGCCTCGAACCGCGCCGTATCGATGCCCGGTCCCTGCTCGCCCTGCGTGCGTATCCAAAGCTTGTCGTAATCGCCGCCGTACCATCCTTCACCTTGCCACACCGCTGCAGCACCGCCGCTCGCATCTCGCCATTCGAGCTCCTGGAGCGACACCATCCCTCTCGTTCCGCGATCGTCCATCTGCATCAGGCGCGCCATCTCGGCATAAGACATGGCGGGCATCGCATGCTGAGGCGTTGTCGGCGCGACGTGCTGATCGATGGCCTGTGACCACGAGAGTCGAGGAACTAGCAGTGCGAGGCCGACGAGCGGCAGATAGCCGCAGGATCGCCGGCGCGCACTCATCATCGTCCAGCTCCGCCGTCCGAGGGCGCGACGACCACCTCCCTGAACATACCGGCTTCCATGTGGTAGAGCATGTGACAATGATAGGCCCAGCGCCCGAGCGCATCGGCCGTCACCCCGTATGCGATGCGCTGTCCCGGCTGCACGGTGACGGTGTGTTTGCGAACGAGGAATTCGCCATCCTCGTCTTCGACCTCGCTCCACATGCCGTGCAGGTGAATCGGGTGGTTCATCATCGTGTCGTTCACGAGCACGATGCGCAGACGCTCGCCGTAGTTGAATCGGAGCGGTGAGGCCTCGGAGAACTTCTCACCATTGAATGACCAGATGAAGCGCTCCATGTGACCGGTGAGATGCAGCTCGATGTCGCGGCCGGGCTCGCGGCCGTCGATGGGACCGCCGAGTGTGTGAAGATCGGCATAGGTGAGAACGCGGCGGCCGTTGTCGCGCAGACCGGCTCCCGGATCGTCGAGCCGGTCTCGCGGCTGCATCGCGAGCATATCGACCGTCGGCCCGTACTCCCGCGGCGCGTGCCGCGTCGCCGGAGTGGCCCTGCGATCGGATTCCATGTTCATGCCGGGCATCGACTCGTGCCGATCGTGCTGTTCGGGCTGATCGTGCTGCATGCCCGCCATATGGTTCATATCGTCAGCCATCGCCATATCGACCATCGTGAGCAGTGGCCGCGGATCGAGGGGCGGAACGGCGGCCGCAGCGCCCGGCCGCGGTGCGAGCGTGCCGCGCGCATACCCGGAGCGGTCGATCGATTGGGCAAAGATCGTGTAGGCACGTTCCTCGCGCGGCTCGACGATGACATCGAGGACCTCTGCGGCCCCGATGCGAAACTCATCGACCGTGACCGGCTCCACGTCCTGGCCGTCCGAGGCAACGACTCTGAGCTTCAAACCGGGAATCCGCACATCGAAGAAACTCATCGAGGAACCGTTGATGAAGCGCAGCCGCACTCGCTCGCCGCGGCGGAAGAGCCCGGTCCAGTTGCCTGCAGGCGTCGTGCCGTTCATCAGATAGGTATAGGCGTAGCCCGAAACATCCGCGAGGTCGGTGGGGTCCATTCTCATCCGGCCCCACATCAGCCGGTCATCGATCGTGCGGCCCCAGCCCTCTTTCCTGACATCGCTGAAGAATGTCTGGACCGTGCGCTTGTGAAAGTTGTAATAGTCGCTGCGGCGCTTGAGAGTTGCGTAGATGTGCTCGGGGTCGGAGTCAGTCCAGTCCGAGAGCAACACGACGTAGTCGCGCTCGGTGAGATACCGCTCCCCGCCGCGCGGCTCGATCACGATCGGACCGTAAAGCCCCGTCTGCTCCTGGAAGCGTGTGTGGCTGTGGTACCAGTACGTCCCGGACTGATTGACCCGAAATCGATAAACGTAGGTATCGCCCGGCCCGATACCCCGGAACGAGAGACCCGGCACGCCATCCATGTCCGCAGGAACGATCATGCCGTGCCAGTGGATGGAGCTCGGTACCCCCAGCCGGTTCGACACGCGCAACGTTACGGTGTCGCCCTCACGCCAGTGCAGGAGTGGGGCGGGCAGCTGACCGTTCACGACCGTTGCGCGCCTGCCCTTTCCGGTGAAATTGACCTCGCGCGCTCCGATCTCGAGGTTGAATTCGGTGCCGTACAGCTCGGTCGAATGTCCGCCGCCGGCCGCTTCGGCCGACCCGCGGACGCCGCCTAGCGCTAGTGCGCTGCCGCTCAATCCCTGCACGAAGCGCCGCCGCGACCACATGGGGGTAAACGATACTTGCGTGTTCTGCGCCCGTCGAGCAGAGTTACCGGCATGCCCGCTCTCGACACATTCAAGATCACCCGGAAATGGCCCGCCCAACATCCCGATCGGCTCCAGCTTTATTCGCTTCCGACGCCGAACGGCGTGAAAGCCTCGATCATGCTCGAGGAGACCGGCCTGCCATATGAGCCGCACCTCGTCCGTTTCGATCGTGAGGATCAGCTCTCTCCGGAGTTCTTATCGCTCAATCCCAATAACAAGATTCCCGCGATCCTCGATCCGAATGGTCCGGGTGGCAAGCCGCTCCCGCTGTTTGAATCGGGCGCGATACTGATCTATCTCGCCGAGAAGACCGGACAGCTCATGTCGCGGGATCCTGCGTTGCGCTACGAGACCATCCAGTGGCTGATGTTTCAGATGGGTGGCATCGGTCCGATGTTCGGTCAGGTGGGATTCTTCAATAAATTCGCGGGCAAGGACTACGAGGACAAGCGCCCTCGCGACCGCTATGTGACGGAGTCGAGGCGCCTGCTCGCCGTCCTCGACCGAAGACTCACGGCCCGTGATTGGATCATGGGCGAGGAGTACACCATTGCCGACATCGCGACCTTTCCATGGGTCCGCAATCTGATCGGATTCTATGAGGCCGGACCGTTGGTTGGCATAGAGAATTTCCCGCACGTGACACGGACACTCGGAGCGTTCCTCGAGCGCCCCGCCGTCAAGAGGGGTCTCGAGATTCCGAAACGAGACTGAGAGCGCAACGCATCCCCCGCGCGACAGATCGCCTTCGGCGTTCGGTGCCTCCGAGGGCGATCTGCGCAAGCGTGGCGTCGGCTCAGCCACGCGCCCAGTGTCCCGGTACGAAGCGGTAGTGGCCGCGACGCTCGACCCAATGCTCGGGGACCCAGTGGAATCCCCGCCGCGCGCGCAGCCAGTGTCCCTCCACCCATACGTGACGACGTCCGTTCCAGCGCCAATAGCCTGGCGCCCACACGAATCCTGCGCGGGGAGGCGGCACGACTACCACGCGTGGGGGCGGAGGCGCGATCCGTACATCGATTCCGATTCCCGCGGAGGCCGGTGCCACTGAGCCGAGCCACAGCACCGCTGCGAGTGCCGGCAAAACCGTCGCGGCACCCCTCGACGCCCACGCGAGCTTACCCCCGCGGCCACCCACTGACGCTTCGGTGGCAACCTGAAAGGTGCTGCCCATGACAGTCTCCGTTCGAGCGGGACACCTGTCCCAGGTCATGGAACGGTGAGCTGCCGATCAGGTTGACGGCGCGTGCGGCCCTGTCCGGCCCCGTGCGGCCCCTGCCACCGTCACCGCGTCGTCCTGCGCTCGCCGCTTTACGGCCTGAAGTTCACCGCTTCGGCCCGTGTTCACCGCTTCGGCCGGCGCCGCCCCGCGTGCATCGCCACTTCCTCCGGCCTCCATGGCCTGCCCTGCCGTTCCTCGATGTACGCGCGGATCAGCCGGCGAACGACCTGCGAGGGCGTGGCGTCCTCCTCGGCGCACAACTGCTCGAATACCGTCTTCTTGCGCGGGTCGATGAGGATCGTCAGGCGGGCGGTGCGGGCTTCGAGCGCCACGGGCGTGTGTGACTCGCTTCGCATTGGAGTTACATACTATGATAATACGATACACATACGAGGTGAACCCCGCCCGCGGCCGATCGGTGCGCCGTGGCAGGATCGCCGCATCCCGCACGGACACGTGATCTCGAGCGTTTCATCGCCCCTTGCTGCCTGTCTGGCGCTGCTCGCCGCGTGGCTCGCGGTCGGCGTCGCCGGGCTCGTACGGCCGCGCGATGTGCGTTATGCGGGGCGCGCGCTCTTCCTGGTCGGGGCGCTGATCGGTGCGGCGCTCGCCGTGATCGCCGCCAGGGCGCTCCTGGCCGGCACGACGGAGAGCCTCGTCCTGCCGGTGGGCCTCCCCGATCTGCCGTTCCATACGCGCCTCGATGCACTCTCGAGCGCGTTTCTGGTGCTGCTCGGGGCGGCCTCCGCCGGCGTCTCGATCTTCTCGGCGGGCTACTTTCGCGGTGGGGAGACCCTCGCGAGCGGTGCGGGCACGGCGCCCGGACTGCTCGGCCTTCAGTACCACGTATTTCTCGCGAGCATGGGACTCGTATTGCTCGCCGACGATGCGTACGCATTCATGGTGGCCTGGGAGCTGATGGCGCTCTCCTCCTATTTCCTCGTCGTGACCCAGCACCGGATTCCCGAGATTCGTGGCGCGGGCTTCCTGTACCTGCTGATGGCGCATGTCGGGGCGATATCGATTCTTCTCGCCTTCGGCATTCTCCAGGGGGGCAGCTGGCAGTTCACGTTCGATGCCATGCGGACCGCCCACCTCTCTCCCGCCTGGGCAGCTGCGGCCTTCCTGCTCGCACTCGTTGGCTTCGGTGCAAAGGCGGGCCTCGTCCCCTTTCACGTGTGGCTGCCGGAGGCCCACCCGGCCGCACCCTCTCCGGCCTCGGCGCTTCTCTCGGGTGTAATGCTGAAGACGGCGGTTTACGGCCTGCTGCGCGTCGCATTCGATCTGCTCAAGGACCCGGTCTGGTGGTGGGGACTCGTGCCGCTCGCGGCGGGTCTGCTGACCGCTCTCTACGGCGCCGTCTTTGCGGCCGTGCAGACCGATATGAAACGCCTGCTCGCTTATTCGTCTATCGAGAACGTCGGGCTGATCTTCGCCGGCATCGGTCTGGCCATTATCTTCCTCGGCACCGGCAGCCCCGCGCTCGCGGCGCTCGCGCTCGGCGCGACGCTCTATCACTGTCTCAATCACGCAGTGATGAAGAGCCTTTTGTTCCTCAGTACCGGCTCCGTGCTGCACGCGACAGGCGAGCGCAATCTCGGACGATTAGGTGGACTCATTCACCGCATGCCCTCGGTCGCGGTGCTTTCCCTCGTCGGCGCGCTCGCACTCGCCGGGCTGCCGCCGCTCAACGGCTTCGTCTCGGAGTGGCTGCTGCTGCAGTCGTTCCTATTCGGCGGTCGGATCCCGCGTCCATTCGTCGATCTGCTCATCCCGATGGGCGCGGCAGTCGTTGCGCTCGCTGCAGCGCTTGCGGGCTACGTGATGGTGAAATTTTATGGAGTGATCTTCCTTGGCCAGCCGCGCGAGCCCTCACTCGCGCATGCGCACGATTGCGGCATCCTCGAGCGCGTCGGGCTCGGCCTGCTCGCCCTGGCTTGCGTGCTGCTTGGGCTGGCGCCCGTGCAGGTCATTGCCGCGCTATCGCCCGTGACCCGTCTGCTCGCCGGCAGCGCCCTCGCGCAGCACGGCGCCACATGGTGGTTGCTCGCGCCGGTGCCGATGCGGACCGTCTCCTATGGCCCGCTCGCCGTCCTGCTCGTCGGCGGCATCGTCATCGCACTCACGGTGCTCATGGTGCGCCTCTTCTATCACGGCCGCGTCCGCCGGGCGCGAGCATGGGACTGCGGCTTCGGGGCCTTGACGCCGAGGATGCAAGATACGGCCGAGGGCTTCGGACAGCCGATCCGCAATATCTTCCAGTCGTTCTTCCGGATCGAGCGGGAGCTGCCGACGCCCACCGATCGGCAGCCACGCTATCGCATCGAGATCGCGGATCGTCTCTGGCGCGGACTGTACGAGCCTCTGGGGCGTGCAGTTGAGTGGCTCGCCGATGCCGTTGCGATCGTGCAGCGCGGGAGACTCTCTACCTATCTGCTCTACAGCTTCGTGACACTGACGCTACTGCTCGCTCTGGTGCTCGCCGCATGAAAACCGCTGCACTCGCTGCGCAGCTGCTCGAGATCGCCGTCGCGCTCGCCGCAGCACCCCTTTTCCTCGGATGGCTGAATCAGTGCCGCGCCTGGCTCTCCAATCGCCGCGCGCCGAGCCTTCTGCTGCCGTTTCGGCAGCTGCGTAAGCTCTTTCACAAGGACGCCGTGCTCGCCCGGAATGCCTCGCCCCTTTTTCGCGCGGCGCCCTACGTGGTCTTCGGCACCATGGTCGTGGCCGCCGGAATCATTCCTTCGCTGTCGGCGCGCCTGCCCCTCGTCGCCGCAGCCGATGCCGTTGCGCTCGTCGGGCTCTTCGCCACCGCCCGGGTGTTCCTGTCGCTCGCCGCGATGGATGTGGGCACCGCGTTTGGGACGCTCGGCGCTCGGCGCGAGATGATGGTCGGCTTCCTCGCGGAGCCGGCCCTGCTGATGGTGATCTTCGTCGCCTCGCTGATCTCCGCGACGACTGCGCTGCCTGCGATCTCCGAGCATCTCGCGACGCGCACCCTCACGATCGACCCGGCGCTCGCATTCACAGCGGTCGCGTTCACCCTCGTGCTCCTCGCGGAGAACGCCCGCATTCCCGTCGACAATCCGGCGACGCATCTCGAGCTCACGATGATCCACGAGGCGATGCTGCTCGAGTACTCGGCTCGACACCTCGCGCTCATGGAGTGGGCATCCCAGCTGCGGCTCTTCAACTATGCCTGCATCGGCTTCGCTCTCTTCATCCCGTGGGGCATCGCCACGCGGGAGATCGGACCAGCCGGTCTCGCGCTCGCCGTCCCGATCCTTGCGCTGAAGCTCGCCGCAGCGGGCGCAGGCCTCGCGCTGATCGAGACGGTCTCGGCGAAACTGCGCATCCTCCGTGCGCCCGAATTCCTCGCGACCGCATTCCTGTTCGCGGTGCTCGGCATGCTGGTGCGCGGCCTGCTCGGAGCACCCCCCTCGCCATGACCGATCCCCTGCTCCCGAGTGCCGCGATCCACGTCGCGATCGATCGCCAGCTCCTCGATGCGTGCGCGGCGCTGCAGCTGCTCATCGCCTTCGCGATGCTCGCGCAGCGGCGCATCGTGAGTCTCGTGAACTTACTCGCAGCGCAAGGGGCGGTACTCGCGGCCGCAACCCTGCTCCTCGCCTGGCGCACGGGCCAGGGACACCTCTACGTCTCTGGTGTGCTCACGCTCGCTCTGAAGGTCGCGTTCCTTCCCTGGCTGCTGCACCGGCTGATCGACCGGCTCGAGGTCCGCTTCGATGCCGAGCCGGCACTCAACGTCTCCGGCAATCTGCTCGCAGGGCTGCTGGTCGTGGTGTTCGCGTTCGGACTCGCCCAGCCGATCACGCATCTCGCGAGTACGGCCATGCGCAATGCGATCGGCATCGCGCTCGGCGTGGTGCTGCTTGCCTTTCTGATGATGATCACCCGCAGGAAGGCGATCTCGCAGGTCATCGGCTTCCTTTCGATGGAGAACGGGCTGTTCTTCGGCGCCATGAGCGCCACTTACGGCATGCCGATGGTGGTCGAGCTCGGCGTCGCCCTCGATGTGCTCGTCGCGATGCTGGTGCTCGGGGTGTTCTTCTTCCAGATTCGCGAGCAGTTCGACAGCCTCGACCTGCACCATTTGGAGTCGCTCGGGGAGCGCCGATGATCGAGCTCGTCCTCATGCTTGCGACCCCCGCTGCCGGTGCGACGGTGCTCGCATTCGGGCGCTGGCGCCGCCACGCACCCGAGCTCAATGCCGTTTTCAGCTTTGCGACCTTTCTCGCGGCGAGCGCCCTCACGGTGCGCGTGATCGGCCAGGGCCCGCAGCTCCTCATCGGCGAGCAGTTCTACATCGATCCTTTCAACGTCTTCCTCGTCGCGCTCACCGCGTTCGTCGGACTCACGACGGCGCTCTTCTCCCGGCCGTACATGCGCATCGAGATCGCGCACGGGCGGATCACGGCGGCTCGCCTGCGGCTCTATCACAGCATGTATCAATTGTTCATGCTCACGATGCTCGCGGCCCTCACGACGAACAACATGGGCCTGCTCTGGGTGTCGCTCGAGGCCGCGACGCTCTCGACCGTCCTGCTCGTGACGCTGTACCGCACGCCCCGCAGCCTCGAGGCGGGCTGGAAATACTTCATTCTGTGCGGCGTCGGCATCGCACAAGCCCTGTTCGGCACGATTCTGCTCTACTTCGCGGCCGAGCGGGCGCTCGGCGCCGAGGGGGTGACGGCGCTCCTGTGGACGCACCTCGACGGCGTCAAATCGCAGCTCGAGCCGGCCGTTCTCGCACTCGCCTTCGTGTTTCTGCTCGTCGGCTACGGAACCAAGGCCGGTCTGGTCCCACTTCACAGCTGGCTTGCGGATGCGCATGCGGAAGGCCCCACGCCGATTTCGGCGGTGCTCTCGGGCCTGCTGCTCAACGTGGCGCTCTACGCCATCGTGCGCTGCAAGGTGCTCGTCGAGGGTTCGCTGCACTCGGCGCTCCCCTCACGCATGCTGATGGGCTTCGGGATCGCCTCGGTGGCGCTCGCCTCGGTCCTGCTCTGGCGACAGCGCGATATCAAACGGCTGTTCGCATACTCCTCGATCGAGCACATGGGGCTCGCCACTTTCGCGTTCGGCATGGGCGGGGCCGTCGCGACGTTCGCGGCGTTACTGCACATGACGGTGCATTCGCTCACCAAGTCAGCGATTTTCTTTGCGACCGGACATGCCGCACAGAAGGCGGGCTCGCAGAGGATGGAGGACATCCGCGGACTCGTCACGCTTTCACCGACGGTAGGCTGGGGATTGATGCTCGGTACGCTCGCGATACTCGGGCTTCCGCCGTTCGGCGTATTCGCGAGCGAGTTCCTGATTTTGACGACGGCGATGCGCGAGCAGCCATGGGCGATCCCGATTCTGCTCGCGGCGCTCGGCCTGGCTTTCGCCGCGATTTTCGGGCGTGTCCAGTCGATGGTCTTTGGAGAGACCAACATGCGACGCCTGCCGCACGCTCCGGCGCTCCTCCCCGTATTCGCGCACCTCGCGCTCGTGCTGCTGCTCGGGCTCTACGTCCCGCCGTATCTCGCCGGATGGTATGAGGCGGCCGCCCGCCTCATCGGGGGTCATTGAGCCATGCCGGTCGCAAAGTGGTGGGGCCGAGCACGGGCCGTTGCGGGCGGGCCTCGCATGCGCGGTCTCGGCGTCTCCGCCGAGGAATGGAGGCAAGCGGCGGGCGATGTGGCCGCGGGGGGCGGCCGGCTTCTCGCGATGTGGGCTACTCGGGGGGCTGCGGTGTACGCCGCGTATATCACTGACAGTGGAGTGCTGATTCTCGAGCTGCCCATCGGCGATGCCGAGTTCCCGGGGCTCGAGGAGCTCTTCCCCGCCGCTTCGCGGATGCAGCGCGCGATAGCCGACCTTTGCGAAGTCCGCTCGACCGACCCCGACCGCCGGTCATGGCTGCATCACACACCGGAGGGATACGAGTTCGTTCGGGTCCTCGGCGATGGTGTGCACGAAATTGCCGTGGGACCGGTTCACGCCGGAACGATCGAGCCCGGCCATTTCCGCTTCTCGGTCGTGGGCGAGAAGGTACTGCGCCTCGAGGAGCGTCTCGGCTATACGCACAAGGCCGTCGAGCAGCGATTCACTGAGATGCCAATTCTCGAAGGTCACCGACTCGCGGCGCGTCTCTGCGGCGATTCCACGGTCGCCTATTCGTGGGCGTATTGCCAGGCACTCGAGGGCCTGGCGAACTGCGAGATTTCGCCGCGGGCGGCCGCCGTTCGCGCGCTTTTGCTCGAGCTCGAGCGCATCGCCAATCACCTGGGCGACCTCGGCGCGCTCGGCAACGATGCGGGCTTCGCGATGGGTCTCGCGCAGTTCTCACGGCTGAAGGAGGAGTTGCTGCGCGCGATATCCGAGGCATTCGGACAACGCTACCTGCTCGATGCGATCGCTCCCGGCGGCACGCGAGTCGACGTATCCCCCGCGGCCGAGCGCATGCTCGATACGCGCGTCACCACGATCGGCCGCGAGACATCAGAGCTGCAGGCGATCTACGCAGATCACGCGGGACTGCGCGAGCGCTTCACCGGCGCTGGAGTATTGGCGCCCGAGCTTGCAACTCGCCTCGGCGTCTTGGGGCTCGCCGGTCGAGCGAGTGGCCAGCCGCTCGATCTGCGGATCGATTTACCGTGGTCGCCCTACGATGCGCTAGTGCCGGCGCGAATAGGTCGGCGCGAGGGCGATGTGGCGGCACGCGTTGCAGTGCGGTTCGATGAGCTGCAGGAGTCCTGCCGGCTGGTACAGGCGCTCCTCGCATCGCTCCCCGCGGGCGCCTGTTCGGTCCCGATCGATATTCCCGTGAGCGGCGCATTCGGCGTCGGAATCATCGAGGGTTGGCGCGGACCGGTTTTCGTTGCGCTCGAGGCTGGGCACGCCGGAGCCATTCATCGCTGCCATCCCCACGATCCGTCGTGGCAGGGCTGGCCGGCGATCGAGCATGCGATTATCGGCAATCTGGTGGCCGACTTCCCGCTCATCAATAAGTCATTCAATCTGTCCTACAGCGGAACGGATCTGTAGGGACTCGCGGGAGAGCGCGCGTATGCTCAAGACAATTCGCAAGATCGCCTCGGTAGGGATCGTCACGGAGGCGGCCCCCGTTGCCGACGAGCTGCTGCGTGTGCGGCAGGCGCTCGATGAGCGCATCCGGGCAACCCTCGGGCGAGCGCTCTGTATCCGCCACGTCGATGCCGGCTCGTGCAACGGTTGCGAGCTCGAGATTCAGGCTCTCAATAATCCGATCTACAACCTGGAGGGGCTTGGGATCCGATTCGTGGCAAGCCCTCGCCACGCCGATCTCCTGCTCGTCACGGGTCCCGTCACGGCAAACATGGAAGCCGCGTTGCGAACAACCTACGAAGCCGTTCCCGATCCTAAGCTCGTCGTTGCTCTCGGTGATTGCGGCTGTACCGGCGGGATCTTCGGCGAGCGGGGCGCGACTCGCGGCAGAGTCTCGAACGTCATTCCGGTGGATGTGGTCGTGCCAGGGTGTCCGCCGACTCCGATTCAAATCACGCAGGGCATTCTCACCGCGATTTCATAGCCGCCTGCCTCTGAACGGCCTGGACCTGCTCCAGCGTGAGTCGGGTGTCGACGGCGATGACGTCGAGAATGGGATGATTTGGCTTGAGCGGCATTCTGAGCTGGTGCACTCGCTCCCATTCGAAGATGCGTTGTTCGGGGGTCTTGAGATCCGAGCGGAGCTCTTCCAACTCGATGCGCCGTCTGGCTGCCCTCTCGGCGGCTTCCGCCGCGAGCATCTCCGCATGCGTACGCATGGGGTCCGTCTGCGTGCTCGGTGGAGAGGGGTTGTAGAAGGAGTTGAGCGAATCTGAACTCATCGAGAAGGTCTCCGGAATTTGTAACCGTACGTATTCATAGCGGTCCTGGACCGGGCGAATACATCGCCGAGGTAGTTTCGTTTGGTCAAGTATTCTCCGTTTCAGGTGCGGCTTTGACGATCGGCGCTGATGGCGTAGGCGAGTTGCAGCTCGCATGATCGCCTCGAGCCCTTCTCACCGGGGCGCGCGCCATTGCAGAGCAGCGAGCCCTGTGTGCTATGCGTGCCATTGCCCACCGCGGTGCGCACGGCGCCCTCGAGCTCGAACTCTCCATCGCAGTCCGAATGCGGACAGGGATAGGTGAAAAACGCGCGGGCGGCTGGATAGAGCGTGTGGACCTGAGCGGCGGGGCTGATCGAGCTCGGGTCTGCAAACGTCAGCTCGATCCGCAGCAAACCGACTTCCGGATAGGCCGCTCGCAGCGCCTGGGCTGCCGCGCGCGCACGCCGCAGCTCGTCAGCCCGGGCCTGACGCGTCGTAGCACGATTCGGGAGCGCGGGTTCGCTTGGCTGCCCATCGGCCGATTGAACTGGAGCGGTCGCCATCCGCAATTGATCGGGAGCCTCGACCCGCAGGCGGGCGAGGCAAACCTGCTCAGTATCGCCGCGGGCCGCTGCGGTGGCCTCCCGCACGGACGGCCTCATCGTTGGCCGTAGAGGGAAGATCTCCGATATATAGTTTGGTCACTGCAGCTCTCACGCGAAGGCCGAACGATGTGGCGGATGCAACCGCCCCTCTTGGTTCGTCGAGCTTTGCAGGGATGGAGTCAGGGCGATGTGGCGCGCAGCACGAGCCAGAGCCGTGGCAGACAAGCCGAAAGATCACGAGCCAGCGGCTGAGACTACAGCACATTGGCCGAGGCTGCCCGACTTTCGTCTCGCCGGAGTCTGCACGTAGCCTGCCTAAAAGAACCGTTTCGACGGGCCTGTCGGCCCGAACAACGCGCCGACGAAGTGCTCGAACGCGAAATTGAGCTTGATCACCACGGGATCGGAGCCATGTGTCAGGCCAAATCCCGCGCCGATGCTGTACTCGATACCGAAGGGAAGCTGGCCCCAGATCACGGGAAAAATGTAGTGCTGCTGCTCCCTGATCGGATCGGGGCTGTCGATGAGTCCCGCTCCGCCATAGAACTCAACGCCCGGTGACAAGCGGCGCGTCCCTCGATAATAGGCGCCGGCCGCATAACCGAATTCAAATCCGGCTTGCCGGCCCTCGCCTTGCAGCACCTTCTCGAAAATCGGATCGGCGACGAAGGAAAACGAACCCAAGTCCTTCTCGATGATCGGCCGCAATTCGAGCTCGGCCCGGGCATCATCAAACTGCGGGCTCTTGTGGAATTCGATCTCTGTATACCAGCCGAGATCGACCGGCAGTACGCCGGGATCGAGCAACCGGCCCCGCAACCGTAACGCCGAACCGGCATATTGGTAGTTATGATCTCGAGGTGCGGCCATCATCAGGTAGGCGGCTGCCTCGATTCGATCCGTGAGGCCGTAGTCTGCCTCGTATTGGTTAAACCACATGCCTTGGCTCGGAAAGACCCCGGCTGTGGTGCCCTCGCCGGCGAGCCGATGTCCTTTGGCAACGACGGCATTGTCAGTCTCGAGCTCGAGCGTTCCGCGGCCCTCCGTCGCGTAAGAGTAGACCTCAAATTCCCATGGATTGACCTGAGCCCGCGCGCGCACCGCGAAGGTCAGAGTGAGCGCGAGTGAGAGAGCCCACGCGAAGCGCCGCAATTGATCCAGGCGGAGGTGCATGGATGGAATGGGGCGGTTTACTTGGCGAGGAGATACCCCGTGGGCACGCTGTCGTGAAAGTCGTCGTAGAAGTCGTAGCGCCCGGGACGCAGCGCGGGCAGTCGCACCTCGACGGCCTCCCCCGGCGTGAGCGCCACTTCACGGTTGAGCTTGAAACTCTCGAATTCGATCGTTTCGCCACTCGCATTGATGACCTTGATTACGAGCGGACGGTGGGCTGGCACGGCGAGCGTCCGCGGCGTGAATTGGTGGCCGTCGAAGCTGATCTGAAGAGAGGGAGCTGGCGCAGCCGCCGCGGTGGCGAGACCGGCACAGAGCATCAGAGGACCGGCACTGAAAAGCACGCGACGAGCGAAGCGGGCGGCGAGGAGCATGGATCGATCCCCTTGATGATGTAGCTTAAGTGCGAATGATATTTATTCTCATTCGCATCGTCAAGGCCACGCCGTCAGAGAGCAGTCGTGCAGGAATTTGCGGCCGAGGGTGCGACCGCCTGCCTAAGGTAATCCCGACGCTTCGCTACGGTGAGTGCTCGTGTTCGTGTTCGTGTTCTTCGTCAGCGGGCTCCTCCGTCTGTCCGCCGCTCTGCCCTAGGAGCTTGTGGTAGTCGTCCACCGAAAGCGTCGGCAGTTTCTCGACGAAGGCAGTGAGTGCCCAGAGCGCCCGTTCGTCGTGCGTGCGGCCCCACGCAGGCATAGCGGTCATCCGGATGCCGTGTTTGATGATCCAATAAGTTTTCGCCGGTCCGAGCCGACCGCCCTCGCGGGTCAGGTTCGGCGGCATGGGATCGAGACCCGCGCGCAATTCCGAATCCTTCGAGCCCGGGGCGAGATGACATGTGGTGCACATCTCAGCGTAATGTGCCGCGCCGAGGGCCAGCATTCGAGGATCGTTCAGCGGCGGCACGGATATGTCTTGCGCATGCGCGTCGATCGATCGATTTCGGACGAAGACGATGAAGCGCTGCACGATCGGAGATCCGCGCGCATCCGCGGCGACATCGTAGAGACCGCGATTGAGTAGGATGAGGCCGGCTCCGATGATCAGAACAATGATCACGATCGCTACGAGCAGGGATTTGAGCGCGGCCATAGGCCACCTCCTTGGGTCCGATGTATGGGGCCTGCGCCGTGGTCGTTCTTGTGCGGGACACCATCACCACCCGGCCGTGGCTGGCAATTTGGTCCGGCAAACGCCTCGGATGGTTCAACGTCATAGCTTATGCGTAAGCGCGTGCTGGCGCGGCAAGGCATGTCGGTTGCTGCGCGTTCGGGTCGATCGAGCCGGTGCGCACATGGATCAGGACCGCCGCAAAATCCTTTCCGACTTCTCAGAAGGAGCGC
>Ga0134128_10006061_pt1 | contig 14636 bp, 10 predicted proteins | sample KB31754_FD_96462 | JGI IMG/M metagenome (GOLD analysis project Ga0134128, IMG submission 96462) | Terrestrial soil microbial communities with excess Nitrogen fertilizer from Kellogg Biological Station, Michigan, USA - KB3-175-4 | ecosystem: Environmental > Terrestrial > Soil > Unclassified ... | reverse complement strand
CTCGATCATGGCGTTCACGATGGTGGCCGAGCGCAGTAACTCGCCCTGCAGCGGGCGTCCGTCGATCTCGAGGCTCATGGTCTGCGACAGATCGCCCTTCGCAACTGCCGCAATGGCCCGGGTCACCTCCGTGGTCGGCCACAGCAGATCGTCGATCAGCGTATTGACGGAGCCTTCCATCGCGCCCCAGGAGCCGGAGCGGCGGTCGAGCCCCACGCGGTGGCGCGTGCGGCCCTCTTTGCCGACGATGCGCCCGGCCTGCTCGAGCTCGCTCGCCAGCCGCTCGTTCGAGCTCACGATTTCGTTGAAGGTATCGGCCACCTTGCCCGCGAGCCCCGCCTTGTCCCCGGGCAGGCGCACCGAGAAGTCGCCGTCGCGCACCGACTGCAGTGCGCGCAGGATCTCACGCAGGTCTAGAGCATCGGCTTCATTCGTCCGCGCTGCGCCGTTCGTCTTGCGGCGCTTGGGCTCGGTCGCTTGCTCTGGCGATTGCATTCAGATTCTCCGGCGTGATGATCTAGCCGCGCACGGCGGTGCGGGCCTTCAGAAAGGTAATGAGTTACGGCCGGTCGATGCCGGCAAAGGCTGAGCGCCGATGCACCAGGCACCGGGTAGCGTGGTCTGCCAGATGGCCGCGACGAGTCCAGTCGCCGCTGCGCCGGCAGTCCGCTCTGTTCCACGGACAATCTCCCGCAAGCTGCGTCCGGATTTCCGTGCGACTCAAGGCCCCGAAGTAAGATTCTAGTAATGTATACCGGCTAGCCTCTGGGCGGCTGGGCGGTCGACGCACCATAGCAAAAGCCGCCACCGAGGCAAAGGGTATTCGACGGGCAATGGGGACGCGAGTTACGGACGGTGGTAAAGGGACGTCACAGGAGAGAAGTGGTATAGTGAAGCCGCGGAAGCAGAGGTCCATGTCGCACGCACGGCCGCCCGCGGGTCGAGCAGGACGTCATCATGATTGGGTCGCAACCGGCCGGCTTTGACGAGCCGGGGCCGGAACAACGGTCGGGAAGGCTATCGGTAGCCGCCTTACGCAGCGCCGTCCCTGGGCGCATGTGGGGGGGCAAGGGTTGCGGCGCGCCTTGTGATTTCTGCCGGGTGCTCGTCAATCCCGAAGAGATCGAGTACGAGGTCGAAGCCCAGCTCGACGGCGAGAGCGTGGTCCTGCATTTCCACCCCCGATGCTATGACACCTGGCGGATGAGCCGCGAGGCGACCGCACCCGAAAAGTGAGCGATCCGGCCGGCTACGGCCCAGCTCGAGCCCCCGTCAAGTACACCAGCCCCCGTCGATGACGTGGATCTGCCCGGTGGTATAGCCCGCCGCGGCGAGGTAGACCACCAGGTCGGCGATCTCCTCGGGCCGCCCCAGGCGCCCGATCGGCTGGCGGGCGATGAACGCCGCCCGCGTCTTCTCATAGTCGCCGTCATTTTTTGCCCGTGCGTGCAAGCGTCCCTCGAGCGACGGCGTCTCGACCGTTCCCGGACAGATGGCGTTGCAGCGGATGCCCCGGCTGACAAAGTCCGCAGCCACCGCCTTCGTCATTCCGATGATGGCCGCCTTCGTGGTGCCGTATACAAAGCGTACGGGGACCCCTTTGACGCTGCTCGCCACCGACGCCATGTTGATGATGGAGCCCGCTCCTTTGGCCAGCATGCCCGGCAGGACGGCCTGGATGGTGCGCACCATGCCCTTGACGTTGAGATCGTAAGCGAAGTCCAGCTCCTCCTCCGTGCAATCGAGCACCGTGCCATGGTGCACGACCCCGGCACAATTAAAGAGGACATCGACGGTGCCCGCGAGCGCGACGGCGGATTTCACGCTGGACGTATCACGTACGTCCATGCGACACACCTCGATTCCCGCGTGCTCCCGCAGACTCCCTAACTTTCCCTCATCGATATCAGTAGCGACGACGCGCGCACCCGCTGCGGACAATGCCAGCGCGCTCGAGCGTCCGATACCCTGCGCCGCCGCCGTAACGAGCGCAGTCTTACCCTGTAAGTCCGGTGATGTAGTCATCAGTTGTAGCAACTCTGATCTAGTTGGGGCGCAGCCGCGCCAATCGTTCGCGCACGTATTGCATGGCCAGCGGGGGACTCGAGAGTGTCGAGGCGCGGAGCGCTTCGCGTGGCAGCCGATCCACCACACGCGCCATGGATGCCTGCGCCAGTACGATGACATCCACGTCGCCCAGCTTATTGATCATGGCTTTCGACACCAGCAAGTCATGCGTGTCCGCATCGCCCGCCATGACCGCCTCGAAAGCGCCCTCGCAGAGACACTCCACCAGTTCCACCTGCTTGCCCGCCTCCTGCGCCTTGCGGCGCAGCAGCTCCGATGTCGGCTCCAGCGTCGTGAGCAACGTGGCCGCGACTCCGATCCGTTGACCCCGCGCCACCGCCGCCTCGGCCATCGGCTCGTCGACCCGCAGGACGGGCTTTTGGAAGCGGCTCTGGATGAGGTCCACCGCGGGCCCGATGGAGGAGCAGGTGACCATCACCAGCTCGGTCCCCAGTGTGAAGCAGGCATCGGCAAAGGTATGGAGCGCGTCAATCGTCGGCTGGCGGACTCTGCCCGCCTCGATCGTGTCCTTGATCATCGACTCGTTGATGATCTGGGTCACCTTGACATCGGGCAGCCAGTCGCGGCAGAGCGGCGTGAAGAGCTGCACCATCAGGGGCGCGGTATGGATGAGGCAAATCCTGCGGGGAACCATGCGTGTCGTCTCCTCGGATCATCCCCGCCGCCCGGCTCAGCCGGTTCTCCGCGAATGATCGACGGCAACATGTGCCAACGGCGCGTGCGCGGATTGCGGCGCAAACAAACGCTGGAAAGCCGCTTCAGCCATGGCGTGGTAGCCGGCATCATTTGGATGCAGGTCATCGCCGCATTGGTCAGCGCCGAGATAGTGTAGCGGACTCGAAGGGTCACGCAGCGCCGCGTCGAAATCGACAACGCCCTCGAACCCCCGTCCCTTGCGGATCCAGGCATTGACCTCCTCCCTCACCTTCTCACCCGCGGGATGGGAGTACTTCGCGCCTTCGTAGGGGGCGAGAGTACCGAGGAAGATCTTCAGCCCCCGCGCATGCGCGCGCCGAATCAGGTTCTGATAAGCACCGATGATGTCGGTGGCGGACAACGGTCCGGCATTTCCATCGGGGTCGAAAGCCCAACCGATATCGTTGATGCCCTCCAGCAGGAGAATGGCCTTGACGCCCGTGACGTCGAGCGCATCCCGGCCGAATCGATCCAGCGCCTTGGGACCCGAGCCGTCGTGCAGCAGGCGATTGCCGCTGATGCCGGAGTTGATGATGATCCAGGACTGATCGCTGCCGCGCTGCGCCGCGAGCAGCACGGACAGTTGCTCCGGATAATCCCGGTGAGTGCCCTCGGTGGCGCAGGCCCCTTCGGTGATGGAGTCGCCGAACGCCACCAACACGTTTTCAGGCGAAGCCGTGTCCACTTCGACGCCGCTCACGACACCTGGAGACTGGGCATGTGCCGCCCGCGGCCAGACGGATTCGCCCGCGTGGTCACCGGCTGGCGAGATCTCGAGGTCGGCAAGATGGCCGGCCGGAGCCGCGCCGCTCGGATAGTAAACGGAGATGGCGAGCTCCTGGAAGCGGCCGACTTTGAGTTCTATCGGGTCGCTGACGAGCGACTTGCCCTGCGGGATGGTGGCGCCATGCTCGCCGCCGAAGGTCACCGTACGGTCCGTCCCCGGCTCCGTCACACCGTTCGGCGAAGAAAGCGCCACGTGTACCTCGCCGAATGCCAGAGGCTCGAGGCCGAGCTCGTTGGTCAGGCGGATGCGCACACGATCGCCGGCGGCCTCGAGCCGCACCACCTGACGGACCGTCTGGCGGGTGAAGGTGCGGACCTGGTTACAACTCCAGACCGCTGTCGTCGGAAACGGCGGTGAGTACCATGCGGCTACCCAGTGGGCATTGGCCACAGACGGAGCGGTGGGAGCAACAGCATTCGCTGCGTTGGTGCGCGCGGCAACCATCCCGAAACCGATGCACGCAACTGCGCAGACGGCAACCTTCATCCCTGCACCACCTCGTTGCCGGCGCCGCTGACCACGGTAGCACCCATACCCCATTTGACTCTCTCCCATGTGGCCTCCGATCAGGAGCGCCGCCAGGCAATGACGGATTGGCGTTGCTCGCCGAGCTTCTCGATGCCGAGCCGGATGGAATCGCCGGCGGCCAGGTAGGTCGGCTCCGGCTTGCGGCCCATCCCTACACCTGGCGGCGTGCCGGTGGTGATGATGTCGCCGGGCTCGAGCGTCATGAAGTGGCTGAGATAGCTGACGATCTTTGCAACCGAAAAGATCATCGTGCGCGTGTTACCCGTCTGCATGCGATCCCCGTTGACGTCGAGCCACATATCGAGACTTTGCACGTCGCCGACCTCATCGCGGGTCACGAGCCAGGGGCCCACGGGGCCGAACGTATCGCAGCCCTTGCCCTTGTCCCAGGTGCCGCCGCGCTCGATCTGGTATTCCCGCTCGGAGAGGTCGTTGACGACGCAGTAGCCGGCGACGTGCTCCAGCGCGTCGCGCTCCTCCACGTAGCGGGCTGTCGTGCCAATCACGACGCCGAGCTCGACCTCCCAATCGGTCTTCTTCGACCCTTTCGGGATCATGACATCGTCATTGGGTCCCTGGAGGCAGCTCACCGCCTTGGTGAAGACCACAGGCTCGACGGGGATGGGCAGGTTGGACTCCGCGGCGTGATCGGCGTAATTCAAGCCGATGGCGATGAACTTGCGCGTGCCGGCGAAGGGCACGCCGAGCCGCGGATTGCCGGGCGCGGCAGGGAGCGAGGCCGGATCGATGCCTTGCAGCTTCTTCAGGCCGGCGGGCGATAAATGCTGCGGTGTCAGGTCGGGGATGCTGCCCGCGAGGGAGCGGATCCTTCCGTGGGCATCGAGGAGTCCGGGCTGTTCGTGGCCAGCGGGGCCGTAACGCAGCAGTTTCATGGATGGATGAGTGGCCTTTCAGGTCGGTGGGAATGGCGCGCACGGTTGCGGCCGAGAGCTTCGTCCCACATACTAATACGGGTACCATATAATGAGAAGCATGCGAATCATCGCCAGACCCGAGCAGCCACTCGCCGCTGCCGAGCGGCGCGCATCCGATCCGGACCCGCCCGCGGAGAGTCCAACGCATGCGCGCACGCGTCCCGGCAGTCAGACCCTGCTTCGCGGACTCGATGTGATCGACGTGGTTGCCGCGGGCCCGATCAGGCTCGGCGATCTCGCCTCGCGCTTGGGTCTCACCCGCAGCACGGCCCACCGGCTCGCCTCGGCGCTCATCGATCGGCGCTACCTCAGCTTCGCGCCCCAGAGCGGCTACAGTCTGGGACCGAGACTTCTCGAGCTCGGGTTTCGCGTCCGCGACGAGCTCGATCTGCCGCGCATCGCCGCCCCGCATCTGCAGCGCCTCGCCCTGCTCACCGAGGATACGGTCCATCTCGGCGTCCTCGATCGCGGCCGGGTACTGTATCTCGACAAGATCACGGGCAGGCGGCGCATCAACATCAGCTCGCGGATCGGCGAGCTGCGGCCGGTGACCTCCACCGCCCTCGGCAAGGCGCTACTCCTCGACCTCGAAGAAGACACCTGGCTGGGCTTCTTTCGCGCGGAGCGCCACGAAAGCGGCAGACCCGGCACGCGGCGGCGGGTGGAGATCTCGCAGCAGGAATGGCTGGCGCGCATGCGCGGCTACGCACAGGCCGGCTATGCCTTCGACCTGGAGGAGAATGAGGATCAGATCCGCTGTGTCGCGGCGCCCGTCCGCGACGTCGGCGGGCACATCATCGCCGCCATCAGCGTCTCGAGTGCCGCCCAGTACATGAGCGACCATCGCATGCAGGCGCTCAGCAAGGACGTCATGGCTGCGGCGCACCGCATCAGCGCGGGGTTGGGGTGGACCGGCCGGCACTCCGTGCAGCCCATGACGTCCGATAGCACAACCGGCGGCGCACGCGGCAGCCCCCTGCCGGCGACGCGGAAAGCACGCAGCCGCCGCCCGAGCGGCGGCCGGCGCAAATAGCGCGCGTTCCACAGGCTGCTCGTCAGCCGCCCGGAAACCTGGCGCGAAACCCCAGCGTGACCTGGCGGTCGTCGATCGTCTGCGACTGTGGCAGCGTCGCCACCCCGTAAAAACCCGTAAGCCGCGTTCGCAACAGATTGGTACCCTGCGCGTACACCGACAGCCCGCCGCGCACGTTGTATTGCAACGAGGCATCGAGCCAGCCGTAATCCTTGGTGTAGATCGGGTTGGCCGAGAGCTGGGCATTCGAGCCGTTGTAGATCGTGGTATAGAACCGGCTGCGCCAGTTGTACGCCAGACGCAAGGACACGGGTCCTTTCTCGTAGATACCGATCAGGTTGTAGCTGTTCCGGGAAAGACCCGGCAGTGTCGTGCTGACACCCACCGCGGCGGTGGGCGCCGCGGCATCGGTGTACGTGTAATTCACCGCCGCGCCGAGTCCTCCCAGCAGTCCCGGAAGGCTCCTGTAGAACTGCTGATAGCCGATCTCGAATCCCTTGATCGTGCCGCTGCCGCCGTCCATCGCGCCCGTGAGGTTGTAGGTGATGCCGCCGATGGTGAAGGCGTCCGCCTGCGTCTCCTGCATGATGAAGTGGGTCAGCTTCTTGTAGAACACATCGCCGGTGAGGGCCGAGCCGGGGGCGAAGTACCACGCCAGCGACGCGTCCGTCTGTCTCGCCTGGGTCGGCTTCAGGTTCGGGTTGCCGCCGCTCGCGTTGCCTTGAGCGGGCAGCAGGCTGATCGCGGGCCGGGTCTGGCTGAAGTCGGGGTAGCTGATCACCTTGGAAGCCGCAACCCGCAGCTGCAGGTCATGGGTCAGCTCGAAATCGAGATTTACGCTGGGGAGAGGCACCGTCTCGCCGGTCGAGAAGACGGCCGGCGTGTACACCCCGCCCGAGACCAGCTCCCCCCGCATCGTGTCCTCGCGCCGCACCACGCGCAGGCCGATGTTGCCGGTCATCGGAATGGCCCACGCGGTGCCGAAGTTCACCCGGAAATAGCCGGCGTAGTTGTCTTCGTTGAAGCTGTAATCCGCCGCGCCGTCTTCGAGCGCCGGCGCGACCCCGAAGGCCTGGTCGACTCCGATCAGGTTGTGATGCAGCAGATCGGGGTTGAAGACGAGGTGTTGCGGCTGGACCGCGTTCGACTCCGTTGCTGAGAAAAAGGGGCTGAGCGGCACCTCGTTGAACCACTGCGGGTTGGCCTGGATGGCAGCCGTCGGGACGCTGCCGAAATCGGACCACTGGTGAAAGGAATCCTTGCGGTCGGCGGCGCGCACGCCCGCCTGGACGGAGTGGACGAAGCCGCCCGAGAGCGCGTAAGTCACATCGAGCCGTGCCGCGGTCTCGCCACCCCGGAAGTGCTGTTCCGTGTCGTACAGGTAGCTGCTGCCGGTGTACTGCGCAAGATCCAGCATATCGAAGCCGCCCACCAGCGACTGCGTGACACCGGCGGTCGCGGTGAGTTGGGTGAGAGTGGGTGAGGTACCGACGAGACCCACCGCGGGATTGTTGAGCCGCTCGGTCGCCTCGGTGTAACTGAGGTCACCCTTCATGATCCAAGGGCCGGGCATCCACTTCGCGTGCAGCGAGAACTGCCGATTCACGTCCTTCACTATGCGCCAGGCCCCGACGGTGCCGGTACGGGCGTCGGCGTAAGTAATCGACTGCACGTCGCGGGTTTCGGGGAACAACGCCACGGACTCGATACCGCTGGGGTTGCCTGAGGTGGTGAACGTATACTGGTTCTGCCTCCAGTCGAAATCCTCGCTCGATGCTTCGGCGTAGGCCTCGAAGTCGTCCGCGGGCTGCCACTGCAGCACGGCGTCAACGCCCGTACGGCGCCGGTCACCCACGAACATCGTGTTATAGACGCCATTCGGATAGGTGATGCTCGCGCCCGGCACCGCGGTGGCGCTGATCGCGACCGCGCTGTTGGTCGCGTTGTCCTCCCGGTAGCCGCGCTCCTGGTACGACAGGCTGAGGAGGCCGCCCATCCTGCCGATGCCGGTGTCCCAGGTATTACTCAGCAGTCCCGTGAAAGCAGGCCTGGCCTGGCGGATGAGATCGCCGTACTGCCCCTCTGCGCTGCCCTCGGCCTCGAAACCACGGAAGTCGAACGGCTTGTGCGTGCGCAGGTCGACGGTGCCGGCGATGCCGCCCTCGATCCGGTCGGCGGTGGGATCTTTGTAGACATCGATGCCCGCAAGCAGCGCCGAAGGGATATTGGTCAGATTGAGAACACGGCTGCCGGTCGCGGAGAACACCTCGCGGCCATTGAGAGTCGTCTCCGCCTGCGGCAAGCCGCGAATCTCGTAGCCGCTGTTGACGGCAGAGCCGCCGATGGTCACGGTGCCGCCGCCCTCACCCAACTGCCGGCTGATCTGGATACCGGGTATCCGTTGCAGCGCCTCGATCGCGGTGACATCGGGCAGCTTGCCGATGTCGGAAGCGACGATCGAATCCACGATGGTGTCGGAAAATTGCTTGATGTGGAGCGCGCTCTCCATGCTCTGCCGGATGCCGGACACGACGACTTCCTGATGAAGCTCGGGGGGCGGCTGCCCGCTCGATGACGCCTGCGGCACGGCGCCAGAGGCGGCGTCAGACGCCGGCTGGCCGTCGCGACCTGCTCCGTCGGCATGGGCCGGCACGACACCTGCCATAGCCAGGGCAACGGCCCCGGACACGAGCCTTGACGTAAGCTTCATGAATCCCCCCCTACCGTCGGCGGGCCATCCGCTCCGCGATCCTCATCCTTTGGACGCTGCTCGGCAACACGTGCGCGCAAGGCGAGCCTTGCCCGCGGGCTCGGGTCGCTGCGAGCTCACTGGCCGCGCATCGTGTTAAGCTTGCCGACGCCCTTGGATGAAGATGCGCGGAGTTCGACTTGCCCGAAGATCAGCGGCGCTTCCTCAATCCCAGATCGTGATGGCGACCATCGCCGCAGAGAGCGCCATACCTTTGGAGCCGGCCAGGTCCGCCGTGCCGGATGGGCGGCTGCCTATCGTCATCGGTGTGACGGGACACCGTTATCTGCGCGCCGCGGACCTCGAGAAGCATCGCGAGCACGTAGGCTCGTTCTTCACGCAGTTGCGCCAGCGTTATCCTGCGACGCCGCTGAGAATTGTGACCGCACTCGCCGAAGGCGCCGACCGTCTGGTCGCCGAAGTGGCGCTCGAGCAGGGCCACGAGCTGCTCGTGCCCCTGCCGCTGGAGCCAGCCGACTACGAGCGCGACTTCCCCGAGACCCTTGCAGAGTTCCACGCCATCCTGCGGCGCGTCCCGCCCGAGCAGGTGTTCGTGTTGCCGCACGATGCCGGGCCGGGCCCGGAGCAGCTGTCGCCGCAAGATTGGCGCGAGAAGCGCTACCGCGCGGTCGGCATGTTCGTCGCGCAACAGAGTCATTTATTGCTCGCGCTGTGGGACGGCCGCGCGACGAGCTCTGGCGCAGGAACCGCGGCGGTCGTGCAGATGAAGCTCGAAGGTCCCTCCGGTTTGCCCGAAGCAGGCCTGAGGCCGCTCGATGCCGAGGACGGCGGCCCCGTCTACCACGTCCACGCGCCGCGCGCCGGCGAGACGGAGCACGCCCTGAAGGACCCCGAGTGGCTGCTTCCCCAGGAAGAGGATGACGCGTTGTTTCATACCCTCTGCAGCCGCATCGAGCGATTCAACAGCGAGCCTCTGCGCCGCTCTTATCTCGACCGCCTGCCGCATGCCGCCGGCGCCTTGCTGCCGAACATGGCCTCCTGCTCCGCGAGCGAGCAGGCTCTCGGCACGGCATTCGCCGCGGCAGACCTGTATGCGCGGCACTACCAACGGCTCACCCGGCTGGTCCTCAGGCTCACGCTGCTGTTTGCGGCTCTGCTCGCTGTCATCTTCGAGCTCTACGCCGAAGTGCTACCCTGGCGGGCGCTGCCGATCACCTATCTGGCGGCCTTCGCGTCCCTGACCGTGGTCCTGCTCTGGCAACGCCAACGCGACGTGCACGGGCGCTACCTCGACTACCGCGCGCTCGCCGAAGGCCTGCGCGTGCAGTTCTACTGGCGCCTCGCCGGACTTCCCGACAGCGCCGCCTCGTCCTACCTGCGAAAGCAACTCGATGAGCTGCGCTGGATCCGCGAGGCTCTGCGGGCGGCCGCGGCGTTGTCGCCGCCCAAGACCGCGCATCCGGAGCTGGCCGTGGAGCACTGGGTAGGCGGCCAGGCCACCTACTATGCGGATCGCACCGTTTCGCAGCGCAAACGTCTCCACCTCTACGAGAAGGGCTCGCAGCTCTTCCTCGGCGCTGGACTCCTGGCCACATTCACCCTGGTCGTGGCCTGGACGCGCCTGGAGTCGCTCCCGATCTGGCACCGCTGGCTGGTCGTGCTCATGGGCTTTGCGCCGATCGGCGCCGCGCTGTGGGAAACGTATGCCGAGCGCCTGGGTTTACGGGCCCAAGTCAATCAGTACGCGCGCTTCGCGGGCATCTTCCGGCGCGCCAAGCGCTTCGCGGAGCAGCTCGAGCGCGGTGAGATGCGGCATGACAAGCGCCACGCGCTCCTCGCTCTGCTGCGCGAGCTCGGGCGCGAGGCGCTGATGGAGAACGGCGACTGGGTCCTGCTGTTGCGCGAGCGGCCGATCGTGCTGCCGAAGGGTTGAGGCCAGACCGCGCGGCCTTGAGCGCAACCTGCCTAACCTCCCCGAGTCGTGGTTTCATCTCGCGAGATGCTCCCGGAACATCTCACGCAGGCCGAACGCCACGTGACGGAGGGCGACCGCGTGCTCAAGCATCAGCGCTCCGTCATCGAAGATCTGCGCCGCAGCGGTCACAACGAGCTCTTCATTGACGCGGCCGAGAGCTCCTCAGATCCTTCGAAGAAGTTCAGAGCATGCACCTGGCAGACGTGGACCGGCTGCGCAGGGAGCTCGCGATGTCTGGGTAGGGGGATTGGTGGAGCCAGGCGGGATCGAGCCGCCGACCTCTTGCGTGCCATGCGAGCGCTCCCTCGCAATTAACGCACTGATTTCAGAGATAAAGGGCATGCCGCGTCCAGAATTGAGGTTGGATGGAGCGCGCTAAGCGATTGTTTTGCCGGGGTTAGGTCCGCGGATTCTGGACACCGCCTCCCGATCCGATCGAACTTCCGCGCGCTCGTCGTAGAACTTGGCCGAGTCTTCGAAAAGTCTCTGGCAAGACTCTAACTGCGGATCCTTCGCCTGCGCCTGGGCCTGGCGCGCGAGCACGCGCAGCCCCGTCGCGGCAGAGGTGATGGTTCGAGACGCGGTATCTGGCATGGACGCGACTCTAACGCGGCGCGCCGCCTCATCCGCAAGCGCGAATTCGCGGCCCTGTATGCGGCACACCGACTGCTCGGCTCGCCCTCGTGGCTGGCCCTCCTAATATCTAAAAGATTTTCCGGCCGCATCTTGCCGGCATGGCCAAGCTGCAGGCCAACCAACGAGGCGCCGCGGATCTTCCAACGTGCTGAGTCCATCCGACGCCAACTTGAGGCGTTGGAGGAAGCGTGTAGGCACAAACGGTTGCCAACTTAGGTCGGGTGGGAGCACCATCCGACTCTTGCGCGGCCGGCAGAGTGCCCTGCAGTGGATATGGAAATCAAAATCGAGCGAGTGGCGCTCGGGGTATAGGACGATGACGAATAAAAACAACACGCAGATCGCGTCGTTGGATGGTGCGCGAGCGGTATCGATCGCGCTTGTGGTCTTCTCCCACATGCAGGGCAGCCTGCCGCTCCTCTGGCGAATTGATCGGGGCGATCTCGCGCTTCACTACGACCGATATCTCGATCTCGGCAATCTCGGGGTGCGGGTCTTCTTCATCATCTCGGGGTTCCTCATCACCTCGCTCTTGATGCGCGAGCAGTTGGCGACGGGCCGGATAAGCCTCAAGCAGTTCTACCTGCGCCGGTTCTTTCGCATCATGCCGGCCTACTGGGTCTACCTCGGCACTGTGGCGGTCCTGATGCCGTTCGGCATCGCAACAGCCGATTGGCACAAGATTACGGAAGCCTTCCTCTACTTCGGCGACTACCGCTGGCTGGGCGGGGCGCTCTCGCACACCTGGTCGCTCTCGGTCGAGGAGCAGTTTTATCTGCTCTGGGCGCCGCTTCTCATGCTGTTAGGCAACTGGCGGGTAAGGTATGCGTGCCTTGCGCTGCTTCTTGCCGGCCCGACGTTTCGCATATTGTCGGACGGGGGCATGTGGCCGAGCTCCTCGAAATACGCCTTCGAGTGCGTCTGCGATGCTCTCGCTAGCGGCTGTGCGCTCGCTCTCTTTCGGGAGTCTCTCTGGAGAATCGGCGCCTACCAGGAGGCGATCGAATCGCGGTGGCCGTGGTATTGGGCCATTACCGCGCTCGCGCTGATGACGGGCTTCACGCCGTATTGGGTGCGTGACCTCATCGGCATTCCGCTCCTCAACGTCTCGATCGTCGTACTCCTCGACAAGTACATGCGCTACCCGAAGTTGGGTTTCGGGCGGTTTCTGAACGCACGGCCCGTGATCTGGGTCGGGGTGCTGAGCTACTCCATCTACCTCTGGCAGGAGCTTTTCGTGTGGGCGTACATCCCCGCGCTCGCGAAGATCGCCGGCATACTGGCGACGGCCTCGGCCTCGTACTACCTAATCGAGCGGCCGTTTCTCGGGCTTCGGGCCCGGCTGCGGGCGAAGCCGATTCCGCCGGCAATCCACTCGCGAGCAGTGGCGCCGTGAGGTTTCGATGGCGGCCGTGGCGGCGGCTGCGCGTGTTCTTCAAACGCCATCTGCGGGACCATCGAAGGATTGGCTCTCGGAGCAGTGGCAGGCGCCGGTGAAAAACATAGGGCGTCCACCGCATGCCCGACCCGCGCATGCTGCTCACCGCTCGGGACCTCACCTATGCCGCTACCGGCCTTCGGGGCTTGAATCGCCCCGCGTACTCCGGAGGGCTCCGGGTTTAGGTCAGGCCGCGATGGCCAGACCGGATTGCTGACGATAGTACTCTGCTTCGAACTCCACTGGTGGCACATGACCGATCGGCTATCCACAACTGGTTGGGCCGAGAGGCCACGAATTGCCGCTGTACGCGATCCAGCGGCCTCTCAGCGATGTCAGCCGGAATGGTCGTGCGCTTCTTGCGCCCGCGCACCACGCCGCAGAGGCCTGCGCGGCGCATCAGCCGCTCAACCGTGCAGCGTGCCACGGGAACGCCTTCGCGGCGCAACTGCCGCCAGACCTTGTGTGCACCGTAGATCTGCAAGTTCTCGTCCCAGACCCTGCGGATCGAGCCGGAAAGCTCCGCATCACGCTGCACGCGCGGGGGCAGTCGCGATGGATCCGTCTGTCGGCTCTTGTGCTCGTAATACCTCGACGGGGCGATCGGCAACTGCTTGCAGATCGACTCGACCCCATACTCAGCCCGATGCGCGTCGATGAACGCGAGCATCACTTCCCGCGGCGGTCAAGCAGCTGGAGCGCGAGAACGCGGAGCTGAAGCGCGCCAACGAGATGCTGCGCAAGGCGTCAGCGTTTTTTGCCCAGGCAGAACTCGACCAGATCCGCCGCGAACGCTCGGAACTCAAGTCCCTGTTTTTATTGGTGGAGCCAGGCGGGATCGAACCGCCGACCTCTTGCATGCCATGCAAGCGCTCTCCCAGCTGAGCTATGGCCCCACGGGAGGTCGGCGAAGGTACGTAAGCCCCGCCGGACTGTCAAGGAGAAGCGGGCGTCAGCACCTTATCGATGCGAGCCAGCGCACGCTCCCGGCCCAGCAGCTGCAGCGTCGCATCGATCGGCGGTGAGACCGCCGTACCGGTGACGGCCACCCGCAGCGGCTGCGCAATCTTCCCTAGTCCTGCGCCAACGGCGGTGGCCAGGTCATTGAGAGCCCCGTGAATGGCCGCCGTGCTCCACTCCGGAAGGGCCCCCAGGCGCTCGCGGACCTTGGCCAGCATCTCAGCCCCACCGCCCGAGAGATGCTTGGCGGCCGCCTTGGGATCGACCTCGATGGCGTCGGTGAAGAAGAACCGGCTGTTCTGCGCCATCTCCTTCAGGGTCTTGGACCGCTCCCGCTGCGCCAGGATCACGCCCTCGAGCAGGCGCTGATCATCGCAGTCCAGGTCCAGGCGCCGCAGCTGCGCGCGCAGGTAAGGCACGATGGCCGCCGGCTGCGCCCGCATCATGTGCTGTTGGTTCAGCCACAGCAGCTTCTCGGGATTGAACGCCGAGGCCGCCTTGTTGACATCGTGGATGTCGAACGCAGCGATCATCTCCTCGCGCGTGAACACCTCCTGATCGCCATGCGACCAGCCGAGGCGCACCAGATAGTTGAGCAGCGCATCCGGCAGGTACCCCTCCTCCTCGTACTGCAGCACGCTCACCGCGCCGTGGCGCTTCGACAGCTTCGTGCCGTCCGGGCCCAGGATCATCGGCACGTGGGCGTAGACCGGCGGCGTTGCGCCGAGCGCGCGCAGCATGTTCATCTGCCGCGGCGTATTGTTGAGATGATCGTCGCCCCGGATCACGTGCGTGATCCCCATGTCCCGATCGTCCACCACCACGCAGAAGTTGTAGGTGGGAGTCCCAT